>Ga0160428_1001579_pt1 | contig 16688 bp, 19 predicted proteins | sample SolpanmetagenomM_FD_108198 | JGI IMG/M metagenome (GOLD analysis project Ga0160428, IMG submission 108198) | Solar panel surface microbial communities from Lawrence Berkeley National Laboratory, California, USA - M | ecosystem: Engineered > Built environment > Solar panel > Unclassified ... | reverse complement strand
GGGTGCCTAGGGATAATCATTAGGTTTGGCATTGAATTGGACGAGGGGATGGAGTGAAGGGAGGGGAGGGGGCATGGGGAGTGATGTGAGGTGAGGTGAGGTGAGGTGATGGACTTGAAATTTGTGCTTTTTCACATTTTCGTGTCCACGCAAACGACTGCAAGTACTATATCCATCATCTGTATGGATCCATCGGGCACATTCGTCTTGTTCTCCTTCTCCTTCTACGCCTTCTCTTATCCTCGTCTTCATACCAATCCATCTAATCCACTCCACTCCACTCATCCAACTTCTGTGCTTTCATATCTGTACATGTACTCGATTCAATATCACACATCTGTTGCGAGAAATCATAATAAGCAGTCCCCTGCACTGTACAATACTCACCAAAGCCCCCACTCAACAACACACAACCCACCCAGGTCCGGTCCACTACTAGACTTTCTTCAACTATTAACACACACACATACATAGATATACCCAAGTGGGACAGGCTTTGACTATTTCCATCACACGTCAAAATGTTGACAATAAAATTCCAAGACCACAACATAGAAACATTCGGCAAGACGTTTGTGCCAGATGGAGAAGATGGAAGGTGGCCGGTGCTGCTGACGTGTGCTGCAGGAGTGGTGGTGTGATGTGAGTGAGAGAGAGAGAGAGCACGGTAATGTAGGCTGTGATGTAATTACTTGGAAAGGCACACTATAAGATATGAGACAGTTTGATATGTACATTCTTATCATCACAATGGATGATTTATACTACTAACATAATTGCCGTTGGTGTACGGCCAACCAACCTGTTTCATGGTTGTTTGGTTCTGTTCCTCCTAATGAAAATCCCATGCACTCTCGTAATGAGATCCAGTGATTTCTATCTCTCCAACTATGCTTCATGCTCTGATCCTGCCTTTCTCACACAAACGCCAAACCCTGCCACATCATCACAACACATCAAAGATATCCCTCGTGATGGGATTGATACCTCTAACAGGTGGAGATCTCGGGTCACTTTCTGCAGGACTCGATGGTCTGCCTGCATTGCCAATCGTGGTAGTCGCTGCCTCTAACGCCTCACGCATAGGGTTGGTGGTGAACTCAACAGCCCGTGGTGACATGAGTGCATCCGGATAGTCGTCTTCGGCTGTAGTCGTGAGCTCAGGACTCCTTCTAGATACCAAGGTTGGCCGAACTGAATCTTGCTGTGATGGTATTGGCGCGGCAGGCCGTGTAACCGTGGACTGGTTCAGTTGCTGGAGATCAGTCACAGACCGGCTGGTACTGAACCCTAACTGAGATCGAAGTTGTGCTCTTGCTTGTGCATCCGCTTGGTCGTATGTTGGCTGAAGTGCGACATGGTGTTGGGTCGGGGGTTCGAAAGGCGCTGGAGCGTTGAAGCGGTATGGTAGGTCGAAAAAGGACTTGGTACGAGGCGAGGTCAAGCCTAGAGTGATGGTGTCATCTAATTCCCTTGGAAGTACTGGTGCCATTGCGAATTCTTCTGATCGTGGAGACGCAAGTGCTTCTTCATCTACGGATGGCATCGAAGGAAAGCCAGATGCGCGTGGTGATGTGATGCCGAAAGTTTCGTCGAAAGCCGACGAAGGCCTGATCGATGTCATGGCGAATTCTGTCCCTCGTGGTGTTTCCGCAACCTGGTGTGAAGTGTTGACCGTAGTAGGTAAGTCAAGGTGAATTGGAGCAAGTGGTACGAGCTTGCGGTGTGGTGAGCTATGTGGTGTATCCTTTTTAGACATTGGAGGCGGTAGTTCTGTCTTACTTGAGGCTATTGTCATAGTTGCTGCTGCGAGCGCATCTTGTGAGGGTATTCGAGAAAGTGGCAAAGATGAAGGGAGCTCTCTAGGCCAGTTGAGACCAGACGGAGCTGATGATGGACCAGGCGAGATCTTCTCCACATGTTGAGTCTTGATTGGTGAGGGTATACGCATATTGTCAAATTGTGGTAGAGGTGCAGTCTGAGGAACTTGCAAGTCGGAAGAGGCGCCCAGTCCAGCGCTTAGCTCATTGGATGTTTGGCGGTTGTGTAACAGTCGTGAGGTGGACCTTGTGTTGCTCGTTTCCAAAGCTGACTTGATCAATCCACTCCTGAATTCTTGCAGTTGCATGATCAGATTCATGTTTGGCCCGATCCAACGACTTTTCTGCTTGACAGCATCATAGCACTGCTGGACCGACAGCGCAGGGTTTTTGTAAATTCCGTATGCGACTATCAAGCTCGCAGAACGGCTGACTCCACATTGGCAATGTATTAGTAGACGCTTACCCTTTTGTACTCTATCATCAACGACCTTTACCAGTTCGTACAAATCAGGGACAATGTCCGTGTTGTGCTCCCATGGAACGTGAATATACTCTGGTGAATCTGCAGCTTTTTGAGACGATGACGATCCTGTTAGTAGCTCTTGAGCTGCTGTATGTAACGACTTTGAGGGAATGTGTGTATTAGTCTCAGCTGCAAAAGGATTGAGCACTTCGCTAGCGACATTCATGATAACATCATAGTCTCGAGCTTGCGCAGCAGTAGGTTCGAGGTAAAGGTCGATATGAGGATCGTATATCGTGATAGGGCCATTGGGATATGCATCTAGCTTCTCCTCTCTAGACAGGGGAGCATGATATTGACCATCTTCAGTAAGATACTCGTCATGCTCAGCAAATGATTGCGGAAAGCCGCCAGCTGAGGCGAAATTACGCGAAGGACCTCGAGTATGTGTGGAGAGCGTAGTAAGTGCGGGTGACGATTGTAGCCCACGAAACATTGAAGGCCGCGCAAAACTTGGTGTGGGTGGAACTTGTGATTGCGAATCCAACAAAGAACCAGTAGCAGCCTCATTGGTGGGTGTCTTCAAGCTTAGTGACAAGCTTGGATTACGCCGTGCTTGAGATACGGGACGAACAAAGCCAGTAGCCATTGGTGTTGGGGTCGTCATACCTTCCGCGGGCGTGTCGAGTGGTGCGATGCCTGTATTGGGGCCTTTGGTGAGAGGGAATGTCTTTGAAGTGTTCAGCGCCAAGTTTTTCAGGTTACGTGGTTTACGTGTTGCCGGCGCTGTCGGGGAGAGCCTGAGGTCTTTTGATTCTGATCCGGGATGCTTTGGGACTCCCAACGATGCTGGTGTGTCTGGAGAAGTCCCAGGAGTGTCGGAGTATGCAGACGCGCGTGGGAATGATGATCCAGCGACTGGTGATGTATCGGCGGAATTGGAGTCTGTGGTTACAGTTGAAATACTACCTCGATGTCCACCAACATATGATAGTGGTTCTTGACTTGGATTCGATCTCAATGCGCCTAGCGTATTCTGAGGCACCGGAATACTGGTGCTTTTTTCTACCTGCGAGTCATCCATGTAAATCGTGTGTCACGGGTGAATGTAGCGAGAGTCTGAGAAAAGCGCATGGACTGCTCAGAACCAGCTGTAGCTACGAAACGCTTGTTGTCGGATTTCAAAGTAGCTTGACCTAAACAACACTACGCTTTTATGAATGTTCCTTCCTGGAGTCCTAGTTTAGCTGACTGTCACAGCAATGCCTCGAAAGTGGCTTATCATCTTGAAGACTTACTCTTGAATGATCTTTCTGAATGCGGAAGTGTTATTGGTTATGCCAGAGGCGCCAGCGCGAGATCCGAAGAAAGAGTGGATTTTCAGTGAAGAAGGAGGACCAGTTTCTGTTTCTTGCTGTTGTTGCTACCTGCAACTGCCCGCTGCCGGCCTTATACCAAACACGCCAATGCGATCAGCCGAAACAGATGACTCGAATCTTGCAGTACTTACTCTTGACCAGGCAGCACTCGCGCTAGACGAGTGAGCGTGTGCGACTTGAGTTAAAGCGCAAGTAGATCTACGAGACGACGTCAAGCCGCCGAGTCGAAGGAATGCGAAATGATGGGTGGTGAGGTGAGGCTGTCGCTGGAGGGTAAGCGAGACGCGCTGCGTGTAACTCAAGAAGATTCGGGGTGATGTTGAGAGGAGTGAGTGTTGTTAGGAAGAAGGTAGCGAGGTTGGTGAGGTCAACACGGGTCTCAGCTGGATCAAGGTTGTGGCTTCTTCGTCTTCGTCTTCGTCTCAAGTGCGTAGGGAAGGGATGCTTAAAATAGAAAAGACCCTTGAGCTTAATTCCAGACAAGGTCAACACCTCGACATCAGGTCAACAAGAAGGACTTCCATGTTGTCAGATGAGGCATACATTCTCAACATTATAACGCCGCGATCACAATTACCTGCTCCGTATCTTGCTAGTGCTTTAAAGATGGGTTTGGAACAGTCATGTTCCCGAGTTTCCGTTCATAACGTAGTTCTATTAGTAATTATCATCTCGCTAGATAACAGTGTAGCCCTGATCCAGATGTCGCGAACATAGCATACATCAAAGCCACCGACTTGCTTTGGTCTCAGACCCGCTCGAGTGCAATCAAGTATTTGTGCATGAGATGGCAAGACTGCAAGAGCAACTGGCAAGTGTTTCAGATCTAAAACGGCTCACCTCAAACGGGTCTCCACAAAGTCTAATGGGCGTCATCCATCTGCGCCATTGCATACCTTGGGTTAGCAGCATCTTGAACCCCAGCCTTCTTATTTGCCCTGTATATATCACTCCACCACGCTCATTCGATGCCATCTAGACTTCCATAGGATCCTCCGTAATCCAGACAGCTCCAGCGCTGAAAGCAGAATCTTAGGCGGCAAGATACCTGGACAGAATAAGCATTCATACAGACGCGGGTCGTCACGTCGAAGAACTGCGCGCACACCATTGCTTGTGTGAAAAATCGTCTCGACAGCATCTAAAGAGCATAGAAAGCACATTGCGCCTGCAATTGTCCAGTATCTAGTGCTTTTCAACTATTATCTATCACACGGAGTCAAATATTTATTATACTCAATCATGAGTAATAACGTCCGGGGGAAGGAGGAGCGGCGCAAAGTATGTTACTCCACAGAAACAACTAAAGATGGTGACTGACGGAGACACTCCAGTCTGGGGGCATGTTCCGAAAATGGTTCAGCACACCAACGAAACCAGTAATGCCAGGAGGAGACACTTATGGTGAACCAAGATCAGCAAAACCATCAAACCTACCCGCGCCGAGTCAGATGAAAAGTCAAGAAGAACTACGACAAGGTTCACTCACATCGTCGTTATCCAATAAGTCATCAAAGGACTCGCCTGCAAGAAGACCAAATACTGCAAAGGAATACTCTAGTCCTGCAAAGTCCTTTGCAAAGGTGGACAGCATGCCCAAGCCTGCTGCTGCTCGTCCATCCATCGAGTCTCGTCCATCAAATCAATCCCGCTCTTCAAATCAATACCTGCCATCAACAAGGAGGCAAGATGCTCCTCCAGCAAATGCAAACTACCTATCACGAACAAGCACCCTACGGTCATCACAAGCTGACGACAGTGTATCAGATGCACCTCCTGTAGCCTACAACGAGCTGGAGGATCTCAAATCAAGAATTCGAAATCTCGAACTCACACGACGACAATCAAATCATACGCCCTCTCGAGTTGAAAGCATACCCGAAAGACCAAGCACAGCGAGTACAATAATGTCGACCAGTCGTCCAAGAAATGTACCTACATCACCTCTGAATGAAATGAGATCGCCTAGCTATTTCTCAAAGTCTCAATCATTATTGCAATCCGCTCTCAGCAAAGCAGAGCATAGAGTATCGAGAGACGTCTTCCAAGCGTTAGAGGCTGCTGCTCAAGATGCCATGGACCTGTCCACTCTATCCGCATCAGCAAACACGGCAACCTACAGCTCATCTTACACTCCTGACAACCCACTATCCGACCGACGCTTTCGACGAACGGCAGATAACCTCTGCAGAAGTCTTACAGAACTTTGTATAGCTCTCTGCGAAGACGGCACACCAACTGACATGCGAAGCGAATCGAGAATGAGCATGCGTAAAGCAAGCCGAGAGTCTCTATACCAACAATCACAATCTGGGACGAGGGATACATACTTAAGGAGCAGCACCCGCCAAGGCAGTGTTCTGGCCGCACGAAACGCCAGAACTGCGGACCCTACTTACGACGACGGTCAATCTCTTGCCTCGCGACAAGCATCTCATCGCCGAAATGGATCTCATTCTACAATCACTGACAATCGCTTTGCTAACAATGGTTTTCGTTTCGACAATGACGATGAGCTTCGCCGGCCGAGTTCTGTGTCTCGTACAACATCGAGTGGGCTAACGAGTTCAGATCGGACTCGCTCGCTCACGCTGAATCCAAAGTATTCCAACGTCTCTCTTCGACGTACTGATGATAATGGTGCTGGTGCTTTTCACATGCATGCACTAACAAGCGATCGCGCCGAGACTCATTCCCCTTTATCTGAACGATTCGGTCGCGATACACGATATCTCCAGCCTCAGACACAGACACAAAACTCAAGCCAGCAATACCTTGGCAATCCACACAACAGCTACAACAACAACGACGTCTACGAACTCCCAACCCAAGCCCCATCGCCTAACATCGAACAACCACCACACCACCACCACCAAAACAAAACCTACCACCCCACCGCCCCTTACAACCGCAGCGGCAGCGCAATAACCCCTCTAGCAAACTCAACCCAACACACACCTCTCCACGACCTCTCGTCCTCCTCCTACCCCTTCCCGCCCTCTCCATCCACAACAAGCACCCCCACCTCATCAGCAGCAATCCCAATCCCAATACCAACACGCACCACACCAACCAGCCCACTCGCCAGCAATACCATCGCCGGCACATCAGGAAGCTATTCCTCAACACTAACGCAACGAATCATGGAGCGGCGCATGCAACAGGCTCGTGAAAGCCAAACGGCTCTGTCTTCCGCTTCGGCGTATGGCAGTTCGCTGCCTTCGGGACAGATTGGTGGTGTGGGGAGTTTGCTGAATGGGTTGCCTAGTGTTGCTGGTGGTGGAAATGGTGGCTTTGGAGGAGGAGCGAATACAAGCAGCACGAGATTGAGTGGTACGGCACAGAGCAATCGTTCCGCGCCCAGAGTAGGATTATTGAAACCGAAGGGGTATCGAGAGGCGAATTCGGGGTTTGGTGGCGGTGTTACTGGATGATGTGAGTGCTATGAAAGAGGTGGAGGCGCAGATGACAGCGATGACTGATGAGCACAGCTAAATGTAGACGAGCTTGATGGTACGCGTCTTGTCTGGCGAGCCGGTGATTTTTTGAACAATATATGGTTATCATATGGCTTGAGAATCAGCTTGGAACCATACAAAAGTAAGAACCCATGTAGACCAGATTGATGGGAAAGTACCTACCATGGCGCGACTGCACGCTCTAGACTCAGCCATTCGGGTGAGGAATGGCGCAATCAAATTCAGATCACAAAGCAAGAGGGGATCTTTTCCAGTTCTGGACATTGATATCATATCGTTTACCTATTGTATAGTACAGCACAATCACAACCTTCCTCCTACTCATCATTCATTTTCGGATTGCCAAAAAAAAAACTTCATAGGTTATCAATAACAGCCTGTGCGTACTCGTGCGTCTTAGCCTTTCCACCCAAATCACCCGTAATCATCTTGCCTTCCGCAACAACTTTGAAGATAGATGCCTCAATCTTTGCAGCGTGGTCATTCAAACCCATGTGTCGCAGCATCATGATGGAGCTGAGGAGTAAAGCAGTTGGGTTGGCAAGAGATTTGCCTGCGATATCTGGTGCGGAACCATGCACGGCCTCGAAGATGGAGCATTCGTCGCCAATGTTACCAGAGGGAGTAAGACCTAGACCACCGATCAAACCGGCGCACATGTCGGACATGATGTCTCCGTAGAGGTTGGGCATGACCAGGACTTTGTCGTTGTAAGGTGTAGGATCTGTGACGACTTTCAAGCAAGTGTTGTCCAGAACTTCCGAGTCGAATTCAATGTTGGGGAATTCCTGGGATACCTCGCGGGCAGTGTCCATGAAAAGACCATCGGACATCTTCATGATGGTTGCCTTGTGCACAGCGCGCACCTTGAGCCTGCCAATGTCTTGTGCGTATTGGAAAGCGTAGCGCAGGACGCGCTCGGATGCTTGACGGGTGATGAGCTTGATACTTTGGACAACACCGTCAACTACGACGTGCTCGATGCCAGAGTATTCTCCTTCGGTGTTTTCACGGATCAAGACAGTGTCGACGTTGTCGTAGGGAGTTTTGTAGCCTTCGAGAGAGCGGCAAGGGCGGACGTTGGCGAAGAGGTTGAATGTTCGTCGAAGTGTGAGGTTGAGGGAGACGTGACCCTTTCCAATGGGCGTCTATCGATGTGTTAGGGTGTTTGCTATAGTGCTGAAAATTGAAGCTCCGTTGCACTACGTACAGCAAGAGGGCCCTTGAGAGCGACGTAGTTCTTTCGTATACTGTCAATGGCTTCTTGTGGGATTGTAGTCTTGCCATCGACAAGTTTCGGGGAAACATCAATGGGTTCCCAGTTGATCGGGACCTGGAAGATTGTCTAAGTTGGGTATCTTAATCCTCACATGATTTTTCACTCACACCAGCAGCCTTGTAGATATCCTTGACGGACTGGGAGATCTCAGGTCCAATACCATCACCCTCGATCAAAGATACCGTGTAGTTGCCCTTTATACGCAAGACTTGTCAGCTTCTTATTGCATTTGTTTTTCATCTCTTTGCGCCGATAGTCTTACATCAGAGCCTTTTGTTCCCTTGAAGTGTCCAACCTTGCTGGCATATCCTCTTGAAACCAGCTGGATTATCGTCAGTATTGCCTTCCCCTTCCTGTCTTCAAAGCTTGTATATGCGCACCTGTGTCACTGGGGCATATCTTTGAATGCGGAAGGATTGGCGCGCGGCGCCTGCGAATGTGCGAGATGCCAGCATCTTCAATGAGCTTCAGTATTCGGGAGGTAGTAGTGAAGCCAGAAGAAAGAGAAGACGAGGAAGGGATTGATGTTGTCTGTTGAAGAAAGGCAGAAGCTCTATCTTCAATCTCTGCGGAAAGAACAGGGCCGTTATCCCCAGAATTGGCAACAACGCCAATGGGTTCAGTCAACATTGACTTAAAGCTCACACCATCTGCACCTTACTGCTATATACGTTGAGAGAGTGACGAGACTATACAATCGACAGCAGGATGACAACTACAGAAGCAGCATTACTATCTCACTACAACCTCAACACGCTCTATCCAACTTCATGGCCAGCAGAAAAGGACGAGGAAGACGCGTTGCACGAAGATGCGGTATCGGTACAAGGAGCGTCATTGCAGAGAGGACCTAGTGTGAGGTATAGCGTGCCCGGTGTGCAGAAGAGCAGGGACAATATCGAGTCTCTGGTGCAGAAAGACGAGGCAGATCCTCTAAGTGGTGCACCCAGCATTGTCCATGTGCTTCAGCAACGTGGTCTTCCTGTCGAGGACAACTTTAGACTTCGCAATCGCTTTCTCCTCTCATCGACAACCTTCTCACCATCTCTATACTTGTCCGAAGTCCACAAATCCGCCAGCACTCAGGAACTGCTAGAAGGTCTCGACTTCCTTTCTCGCTCTATTGAAGAAAAGTCGGCATCTTTAAAAGTCTTGGTCGAATCAAACTTTGAGCGCTTCGTTCGCGCAAAGGCGACTATTGATAACGTCTACTCTGAGATGCGCCAAGAAAGTTCTGGAATTGCCGCAGAGACAGCCAAACCTGATCGCTCATCCAAAATGTTTGGTCGTGGAATCTCGTCTAGAAATGTTAGTGGTGCTGCCAAAGTACCACCCGCCAGCAGAGGCGGCAAAAATGCGTTGGTAAAAGAGAGCGAGTATGGTCTGGCTGGCATCAAGACACCTTTGACAGATGCGACAACAAAAGCGGAGGAGATATGGGCACCTGCTTTTGGTGGGAGACAAAGGGAGGAACAGCTTCGATCAGTACTTGACGCTATTGAAAGAAACCATGATATGTTGGAAGCCGGCGCATTGGTCGACGATTCAATGAAAAAGCGAGATTATGCTAAGCTCGCAAGTCAATATCAACGTGCAAACAAACACGCTGTAGAGGCAAAGATTGTTGCTGAAAGAGCTCAAAATAATGGTCTACAACTTTCAGATGAGCAAATCCAACAAATACTGATAACTGCAAGAGTATGGACAGATATTGAGAAACGAGCCGATCACTTCAAGCAAGATGTATGGAAGAGGCTGCAAAATCCAGACCTGTATCAAGGTAAGGATGAGCATCTCGATCTAATATCAGTCTTGCTAGAGCTAGGTGTGTCGGAAAACCCAATACCAATCTGGCTTGCCAGCCGCCAAAAGTATCTTCAGGAGAAAATTACCACGACCTTTGAACAAGCTCGGATTGAGCTCGAAATACAACGACGTCGTTTAGCAAACTCTCAAAAGCCAGCTGCTGCACAAATTGCTGCATACTTACGTAATGCTGGAGACCCTAGGCAGAACCAAGATGACTACGCTCTGGACACTGTGCCAATAGTACGATTCTGGGACAAAATCTGCTCGTCACTGGAGGCTCTCCTATCCTTGCGCAATGGAGTGCTTGCGGAAGTCCTCGACTTTGCAACGTCGGTCTCTTCTGTCGTAGATGGCAAGCTGCAACGTAGTCTGCCTACAGGCATTGAAGGGAGGAGTCGAAAACATCATAAGCTGGATTCTGAACAAGAGCGGAGACTCGAAGATGATGTTCTCGGCCTTTTCACAACAATAAGAAAGCAGATACATGCTTTGTTTATTGAGTCTCCTCTTGAAGATATGTCTGCTTTGTTTGATAGTGCCTTTGATGCCTCAACAACTAGTGTAACATCACCAAAAAGACCTCGAATGGGCATTAGCTCGGAAGACGTTCCTGATATAGTACCTCAATCTGGAGAATTTTGGGACAAATTTGCATTCTGGCCACCACGAGGTAATTCATCTAGTGGATCCGCATTTCTGAGCAGGATTGTCAATATCGTCGCAACCGGCGCAAGCGAGATTGGTGCGAATGAGTTTGCATTGAAAGATGAAGGTACGCTGGCACAACTGAGAAATTTGATCAGCGACGTTCGGGAAAGATCAATCACAGCTATTTGTGCGGCATGGGTTGCTGATGCAGAGAGCTGCCGAGGCCTTGAGGATTGGACAAGATCCTCTGAAAAGAAAGATCTGACTACGTTACCTGGATATCTAAGTGCATATGAAAGTAAGATGCTGGACAATTTACAATCCATCATACACCTTCGTATAGCACAGTCCATGGTCATACCACCGTCGCCACAGCGTCATCTGGAGACAGTTCAGCGAGCGTTCAAAACGAGTCTTTATAAGGCCTTCACCAGTATCATGGAGAACGCAGCAAACCCCACCAGCACGGATTTGTTGTCTGACGACAATGCATTGGCTTCTCCTGCTCTCCAGGCATTGGCACTAGACAGCATAAATGAAACCTTCAACGTGACTAATGTGGTAAGTCTCAAATACATGAGGGAGTACATTGTACCAATACTAACCATGTTCAGAACGTGCGAAAATTGCTCACAATCTCAAACTTCCAATATCTACGTTCAGAGGTCGTACCAGCTCTACTCACACAATTCGAAACTAAATTCGCCCTTCCCGCGCCCCTTACCGATGACGCCAAAGCTTTCCGCGACGTTCTAGGTCAAATGCACGCCCGTGTATTCCAAGCATACGTCCGTCCAGTCACCGAAGTCGTCCGAGTCACAATCACAAACGGCATAATCTCACCTTCCTACGCCACGCCCAGTAACGGCAGCGAACAGACAACTCCAGCCCGCCCAACCGACGCAAAACCCTACGTCTACGACGTCCTCCTCTCCCTCGTCCACATGCACACCGAAATCTCCACCACCACCCCCTCCCAAACCCACTCAATCCTAGCCTATATGCTCGAACAGATCTCCTCCGCCCTCCTCCACTCATTCAAGCAGCGCCCCCGCTACACCCTAAGTGCGCTCATGCAAGCAACCCTGGACGTCGAGTTTACAGCACAAACGCTCAATAATTATACGACGGAGAAGGCGAGTGAGATCCAAGGGCAGATTTATTTGGCGTTGGATGAGAGGACGGATAATGAGGCGAGGATGAGCTTGCAGCAGGAGTTGCCGGAGATGAGGGCGATTCTGAAGAGGTTGAGGGAGGGGACGAGAGGGGAGTTTGTCTGTTTTAAGAGAGAGAGAAGAAGGGAGAGGAAGGAGAGGGGGGAGGAGGGGCTGGGTAAGTAGGCTTTGAGTGGTTGAGTTGGAGATGTGATTAGAGATGATGTACTGTATGTGATCTGATCTAAACTAGCATTTTTACTCTCTTTCTGTTCCTCTGGACTTGAGGTCCAAACGTCTCGGGCGTGTGGTTGTCGACTATATATAGTATGCCTCTACGCTGTTGTCCTGCTCGTGAGCTCTGCATTGCTCAATACGAAAAACATGTTCGTTTCTCAGCAGTGCATCATCAATCTCTCGTGTCTTGTAATAACGCTCCCCGATTAAAGGAGTCATACACATCCTTAAAAGACTCCCCTATTCCTGCTCCGTCACCCAGCTCGACTATCACGTATACTGCTTTCCTCTCTACGTATAGCCCGATCAATCAATATGAGCATGACTGTTCGGATGACTGGCGGGTAGTAGAGACTAGAAAAGAGTCAAATGTAAACGACGAGAGATACAGTGGCAGATCCATGAGAAGTAGACAAGAAAGGCAAGTATTGAAGAACTCGGTACGAGACATAAACTGAAGAGAGAAGAGAAAGAGAAAGAACACGTAGGACGCAGGACGAGCGAAGAAGAGCGGAAAATGATGTAGGCAAGAAGTCGAGCAGTCACAGTGGTAATGATGCTTGTACCAGACAAACTATAAGGACAGTACACCTTCCACACAACATACTGACAGACAATATCTTGATCCAGACGAAGAGCACGGGTACCTGGACTACCTCCTACCTACCTTCATCACCACGCACCAACAACGACAACAACAAGAAGAAGACTGCTGACCCCGGAACACAGGCGTATACTGTAACCCGCAGGTCGACAGGATCGACAAACCTGTACATGCTAATTTAATCCAATACAATACACCTTTTTGCTCATTGCTTTTCTGGTTCTTGGTTGTAGCGTGTGGCATGGTCAGTCACGTATGCTGGTGCATTTCCTATCGATTAAGTGAGCATGTTCTGCACGATTTTGTCTTGACGCTGTATCTTAGTCACAGATATCTTCTGATGCACTCTTTCGTTCCTATACAGAATCATGAGACTTTGCATTAAGGTAAGAAGTATGAGAAATAAGCTCTTTAAGCCTTCAAGTAGGCAATAGTAGGTTATGTTTCCCCATCTACGGTCTCTGGAAGATGGTCGACATATAGCTATATCTATCACCGAACTTAGTATATGCTCCGTGATGTGCATCGTGCGCAGTGCGTTTTCGGCTGGAATGCTGTGCTTTGCAGAGACGCACACCCGTACTGCTAGTCTTGGATAGTTGCCGCGTGATGACAATTGGACGAAGCAGTGAGAATATTAAGCCTGGAAGGTGGCGTTTGGTATGCCTCCCGCCCTCGGGCTTGGTTCAGCAGTGACCAACTAGATTAGACGAGTCTCTACACTGTACGGAAATTGTGCGAGGTGCGAGAAATGGGGATATTCGAGATCGATGATCCTGTCTTGAGATAGCACGTTTCGTCGTAGAAGGAATACCGACTCGAGTTAGTGGCGGTGCCAGCTGTCAGGAGGAGGTAGAATGACAACCACATCACTATTCCGTGAACATGTTTCGTACTTCGACGTTGATGATCACCAGCTCGCCATTAGGTTCTCGCTGGTATTGTCTTCCTAATATTCTCATTCTCGCCCTCCTGTGTCGGACTCTACGGAAGAGGCAGGCGTGAGCGCTTGCTCGGTAATGCGCCCCTGCAGGGTGCGTGCTCGACCATATTCTCTAATAGTTGCCGTTAGTTAGGAACTCCTTTCAGCCTCATTTAACACTTGAGAATACAAGTTTTTGGCCACTTACATCTTATCTCCTGTCATAGGATCATAATACATGTTGTTGCTCTTCAGAGCCACATTGATGAGACAGTCAGTCAACACGGTGATGGAGGTCGCGGGAAAATTGTCGCACTTTCGTGACCAGGCTGCCCTATCGCCGAGAAGTGGAGGTTCTCTGTCTTTGAACAAGAGAGTGAGGAGCTCATTGGAAGTTTTTTTAACAAAAAGATTCGAGGTGTATTTGTGAAGCTCGGTTTGTACTCTACACGACTCAACTGAATGTAGTGGTCGTCCTCGCAATCGTGGACTGACGATCTGTACAGTTGGGAGCGCCAGCTTCGTGGATCCACTTGTTGTGCTTCGACTTTCGCGTAAAAGACTCATTGGAATGACTACTGGGCCCCAGGAATATGGCTCTGTCTCGGACGTCACACAATTGATGACGCTAGCAAGTCCTATTACGTAGAAGACATGATTGTTCGGTGCCGGCGCCTGTTTTGGATCAAAGGAGAATCCGACGACCTTCCGGTTTGCGATGCCAGCCTTGAGCATGTCAAAGGCGATCGGGAATTTGCTGAATACGTTGAGCTTTGAACTTGTGATTCGACCAGGATAATCTTGCACAAGATTTCGGAGCTCGCGCGCCAGTATCGGAGTAAGCTGCTCCACGAGGTCGTCGCTAGAAAGGCTGTATCAGCAAGTGAAGGATACCAAGACAGTGGCGGACAAACCCATCTGCTATCATAACAACGTACGCCTCAGAGTTGTCGAAGTACTCCATGAGTTCTCGAATGCGAATTCTCAGGGCCTTACACGAAATCTCCGCAGCCAAGATACATTCCTGCTGCGAAGGTGATGACTTTTGGTGCTCCAAGTGATCCTGAGCTTGTTCCCACTTCTCCAATTCTTTTTTCTGAGTGTCCGCTGCCCGATTGTGATTCGTCCCTTGGACAACCCGATCCTGTTGTGCTGTCTCTTCTTCAACCTTTTTGTCGTATGTCTGTGCTTTGCTCCTTTCGGCAGAGCCTCTCATGCCCGACTCGATCAGCTTACCACCACCTTCGAGTACGCCAGATGCAACATGACCGAGCACCGCAGGCCCTGCGAACTTGGCGCCAGTATCAACGAGATTTCTAATAGTATTGCCGGTTTTCTCGGCCTCGCCAGTCGCGGTCGCGGTTAGCTTGTCCGCAGTTGGACCATTAGCAGCTGCGTTCACAGCCGCTGGTGTATCTCCAGGTGGAATTCCAGTGGCAGACGCATCGACCTTGACGTTGGCATCGGCTACCATGTTGAAAAGCGTATATCGAGCTGTGTAGTGTATTTATAGTTGATATATTGACGCTGTTTGGCACAATCAATTGACAAAGATCGAACGTAGCAGCTAGCCACTTCGCGGCACGATCAGTCAAGGAGTCTTTATAGCACGACGCAACAGTTTGGGATCACGGAATGGAAGCATCAGCTCTGGAGGATATGCATCGCAAACAAGCACCAGATCAGATCAGGGGATGGCATTGTGAGCTACAACAGCTCAACATGTATCTTGCTAAATCTGGATCTGGCTTGCATATTCATGCAGCAGAAGAGGAGATGTACAATGTACATAGCGATGTATAGCTGAAACACTTCCGAAACACACAGCCACGCGAAAAATCCGGCTGACACGGATCACAACAAAGAACGAAATGCAGGAAGAGTGCAATAACAGGTGGCATTTTGCCCCATGCTAGTTCGGTTTATAGATGGAGGCGAGGTCGAGGTCGTGAATGTAGTCCAAATTGCCACTATGAAAATAGAAGTGGCGACTTAAAACTCCTCAGCCTCATTTCTAGAAGACCCACGTGTTTTCACCCGCAGCCGAAAGACGATCGAGCGATCCCCCTCAATCTTTTGTTCTCGTTGGCGGACGACACTCCGGCTCTCCACCTCCTCGAAATACATACACGTATACATGTGTCTACCTTCGATCACCTCGCAGCATGAGAGAGGCAGCGACAGAAACGAACAATCGAGTTACGGCGCCTTCAAGCTGAGGCGGGGTACCGAAAAGTGTAATATCGTGGAGAAATGGAATGGCATTTTTGCAAAGTGGATACAGGAATTCACACATAGGTGGTTTAGCATCAGCGTCAGCGGTAGCCTCGTACCAAGCCGAATGGATATTGCGAGGGGGTCAATGCGTGAGGAGTCTCTTGAAAAGGACCGGTCTAATGACCATTGAATTCAATTAGCTTGTTTGTGCTCACGACCTGTATTCTCTTCCATTTCCACTCCATTTACATCTGATATCTGAGTCCAGCACAGCCAGAAGACTTGCTCCCACGGTCTTACCACCACAAGTCTGCAGTATCATCCCGAGTTGATCCAAAACGCCCAGGCTAGACTCCGAATCTAGATGACACCGCCGTCTACGTTAGCTGTTCAATCATTGTATCCTTCGTCCACCCAAAGGAGTGTATAGAGTTTGTTCGTGTGTGTGCGCTTTTTCTTGCCTCGCCTCTATACTACTCACTCATTGAGCGAGTCCATTCTCATCCATGCCTTCGCCTTGTGCGTCGACGTTGTGGTAGTCGAGGATTTCAGAGTACATCATGATCTTCCAGGTGTCGACTGGGAGGTCTGCATCGTTGAAGGACCAATCGAACTTGTCTTCTGCTACAGGCTCGTCGGTAGGATCGTGGTATGGTGAGAGATAATCGTGTGCG
>Ga0160428_1001578_pt1 | contig 16689 bp, 9 predicted proteins | sample SolpanmetagenomM_FD_108198 | JGI IMG/M metagenome (GOLD analysis project Ga0160428, IMG submission 108198) | Solar panel surface microbial communities from Lawrence Berkeley National Laboratory, California, USA - M | ecosystem: Engineered > Built environment > Solar panel > Unclassified ... | reverse complement strand
TTTTCACGAAGAGAAGAAGCTTCGGAAAATTTATACATTAAACAACAAGAAGCGGAAAAGTTGAAATTATTAAAGGAAAAGATAAGAAAGCAAAAGGAAGATCTTAGTATCGATGAGGCAGCTGCTAAACAAATGGAGGAAAGTAGTGGTAAATCATCGGGAAGCGAGAGTTCGTAAATGGATATAATAATTACGTAAATGGCAGTGTTATGGTAATAAAGAATGTGCTTAGCAGTGTATTTATAAATTACATGTTATTATTCTCACAAATGTAAATATGAACTTTGCTTGTTCGTGTCTAATCCTTCAATTCCTGATGCGTGTCCAACTCTTCATTTATGGATTATCTCCACCTTAACATGTTGAAAAGCGGCACCCTACAGTCATTCAAAAAGCCTCCTATAAAATCTATATTCAACCTCCTCAAAGGTCAATGGACAGTCCACCGTGAAATCAAATCTCTGCTACCCAGCTTACCATCTGGACGCTTTGTCGGTACAGCAACGTTTACAGCTCATTTCCAGTCTACACCAAAATCTACAAATCCAGTTCCTACGCTCGAAACAGTGTCTTATCTATACCACGAACAAGGAATATTCACCACGACACCATTTCCTAATTCATGCCAACCAGGGTTTGAAATCAACGTCAATAGACGTTATGTCTACTCTTACCAGCCTGATCGAGATGAACTGTCTGTCCATTTTGTAAAACTCAAACCTAACAACATACCTGTCGGTAATGAAGAAAAATTACAAGATACTGAAATCCAATTGGGTGGAGATAGAACGGAAGCGTATGAGATAGATTATGTGTATCTTCCTAGTCTAGAATTTTCATTTGAAAATGATAGATGGGTCGCGAGAGGAGATCATCTCTGCGTAAAAGACATGTACTGGGCCTTTTACGATTTTGGATGTTTACAGCACGAGGAAGATCTTTTGAAAATGGATAAATGGGGATTGAAGCATAGTGTTAAAGGTCCGGACAAGGAATATACATCGGATACAGTATATGTCAGATCAGAAAGAAAGAAGATAGAAAAGGAGGATGATTAATTGATAGATGTGTATATTTATTATTACATGGATCTGTACATTTCGCAAACATTTTAATGGTGCTTGTTATTAGAAAAGAAAAGAGAGTGAGAATTCAGCATATCGCCTGTCCAGGCATTGGAGGCACCGGTGCGGGCTTCCGCAAGGCAGCACTACTAGCTTCGGAAAATCGGGAATCTCGGGCACGACTAGTTGATGCAGACCGTCGATGATCATCAGTCATGCCGCCTGCCCAAGTACTGTACGATGGATAACGAGACGAGGCATCATTGCTTCCTGCATCGAAAGATCTGGAATGTGAATGGTGACGAGTGGACGATAATGGTGCAGTGACATTCGACCCGATTGGATTGGACATGTTCGGTATACTGACTGATAATGGGGCAGGGTACATGTGTCTGTTAGAAGCTAGTTGACTTTGGATTGAATTGGTCGAGAAATTACGCATAGCAGGATGAGGACCAAGCTGCGTTGCTGGAGGTGGTGCAGTCGGCCTTGGTGTGAGTGCTTGGGCTGAGAGACATGTCCTTGGTACAATGCCTCGAACGGATCCATCCATTAAAGAACATAAAGCCTATGAAAGAGAATTAGTTATCCTGAACACGCGAGGTCTAGTCCATGACATTGTACGTACCCATCCATCATCGTAAGCGTAGATCAATCTCACCAATTGTCCATCTTTCAAAGCAATCTCATCAGGTAGACTTGGCTTGAATTGTAGTTGTACTTTATAAACGTTACCCGGCCTTTCTTGTGGGTTTAATGGCGTTCTTGCCACAGCAGCGACCGGCATGGGAACAGAGAGCATGTCATTCATCGGCTTTTCAACTTTCGCGCTTGTAGGTGTTTCAACTGGTGACACGCTTGGTACTTCGTCAGGATGATCAGAAAATGGATTTATACCTGTTATGGCCGAAACTGGTGGCATGTATGTCCCAGTATTGTCATTGGATCGATTATTATCCGAAGTAACCACGCGTTCAGCCTGTGGACCGAATGGATTCACTGCGGGCGTGATCATTACGGCAGGACGGGAGTCGTTAAATATATTGGTATTTGGGACCGGACCTGATGTTGGAGGCTTTGCAAAAGTGACATTAGCGGCTGTGGCGGCACGTTGAGTAGTAGCAGTAGCTATTGGTTTGAGCATATCAAAATGCGGTAAGAATTGAGTGACTGGTCGCAAACTAAGTCGAGAAAAGCCTGTACCTGTGTTCTTTTCGGTCACATGAATTCCCCCATTCAACTTAGGAGAACCTCCCAAGAACGACTTTTCATTATCAATGTAAATCTCTGCCAAATTGGTCTCTTGACGTTTCTTGCGAATGAAGAAGAACATTCCGGCGCCGATAAGGGCGAATATTGCAATGATACCCAACGCCAACCCTACTTTTGCGCCCGAGCTCATGTTATTTGATGATGACGGATTGGTGATTTTAGTAGCTCCTAATGGTGTCACAGCGGGTATGGTCGCTCCAGCAATTGTAGAAGTGATTTGAGTTGCAGATTTATTTGATCCTGTGTAAGTGGCAGGAGCTGTGAATAGAGGTGTTATCGACGAGTCTTTTGTGTTTACGGACGTCTGCGATGCTGCGAAACGACCCGAGTTGCTGCTTGTAGATGGTCTGCCACTATTTCTCTCGGTGTTTGTGAACACAATACCAAGGTTGTTGGTACCGGCTGGTGATTGCTGATTATTGTTGTCTATCTGTTCTGTGCTAAAACCTGTTGTGAGACTAGCCGATGTAGTGGATGTTGTGTAATCGGCGACTGCGAGGACGCTTGATGTGTCTTGACTTTCGTTTGCTAGTCCGACAGTCCCTGTCGAAGCAGGATCTGGCTGCGCTTGTGCAGTGGTGGCAGGCGCAGCTACAACTGGTGCAACCGGCGCAACTGGCGCAACTGGTGCAGCTGTTGTTTGGGCCGTCATTCTACTTGTCCACCATCCTCCATCACGATTACCGCCATTTCTACCAGTATCACCTGTCCAACCGTCTCCAAGACTAGTATCCCATCTCGGCAATCTTTTTGGCATAAATTGCCTTCTAGGATTCATATCGAATTGCTTTTCTCGGATTTTACATCAGAAAAGTCCAATGAGGCGATGTTATTCGTAGAAATGCTCTTGAGCTGCGGCTCCTTTGATGATGACTTCGACCGTTTGCTTGCGACGTCAACAAGAAGAATATATATATTTGTCGGTCAAGGTTCCGAGCACTTGATCTCCTGACGGCCAGCGGTAGGAGTTGATAAAGATGTTATCGTCCAGCGAATCGCAATCGTGATTAGATAGGTGCCAGACCCTGTCTAAAGAAAAGTATGATAGAAAGAAGAGAGAAAGGACAAAAGAGACACGACAGAAAAGGACAGCAAGGCTTGGGACTGGAAAGTTGCCCAAGGATACTGCTAACCCACCCGTATCGCCATGCATATTTGGAAACATGGGGCGGGCTAGCTTTTCTGACTGCAAACCACTCTTGACAGAGTTGTTGTTTCCAAAATTAAAAGACCCCAACATCTCGGAAATTAGAGTTGCGAACCCTTTTTCTCGCATGCGAGGGACCATTGAAGCCAAGATCCACAGCAGACGGCTGAAGACACTAATTTCACTAGCTTGAAGTTCATATTGTGAAACAACTTTCTCTACCATGGTTGAGGGATTCAAATGATAGATATCAGCGTGTGCGAGCGAGGCGAGTGTGTGGCATAAAATTAGCAACTGTCTTCATATGTGGCTGAGATGACATCATCTTAATCATACTAGAAATGTATTTGAGCCGTCTCACCGAAATGAAGATGTTTGCAGTCATTATAATTATTGTTTGAAGTTGTTGCATTTGTTGCCTTGTCCCTCATGCAAATTTTTATTATCAGTGAATGATGTCAGGTTGCGACAGCTTTCGGTGGATTAATTTTGGCCTTGAAGATCATCTGTGCTAAAAATAGTTGCAGAGGTATATTATAATTAGCATTGCGGGTCGTAAAGAGGGGTCCATATCGAAATATTTCTTGGCGTATCGAATGGGCAAATGAGTGAGTTGACCTGTCGTAAGAAGATTCTTGTCGACAAGTTGCCTCCATCTAGCAGTATAGATAAACTCACATACCTCGTCGTCCAACTATTCTCGCATGAGCCATTCCTGTCTAAATGCCAATATAAACCATTTGCACATTACATAAACATATTTGAGGTTTTTAATTTGTTGTGACATCATAATTTGTAAAAATAGACGATTGGTGTTGTTACAAATTCCAGTTCCTCAACAGCAAATATGGATAAATTGGGAAGGACGGTCAGCTCGGACAGTATCCAATCGCGATCATCAAGTGGCCACTATTTGTCGACTGCTGCGTCACCGGCGAACATCAACCGAAAAAGTCAATCGGTGGACGCGAGTGCCAGCAATGAATCTTCAAAACGAGCTAGTATTAGCATGCCTCCCACAACAATGAAGTCTATTGAATCTCGAAGAACATCAAAGGCATCAGATCAGACGATGGATCTTGGCTTGGCTATACAGGATGCACAAGATCAGATCAGAACACGGCCTTCTTCAATAATAGATGGACGAACTGGAGTAGGAGCTTCACCAACGATCAGACAAGAAAATGTAGCTCCTATACATACGAGTTCTAGAAATACTACGGGGACGACAGCTACCAATACTCAAAATATCACTACAAGTTATTACAATGGAGCTCTATCGCCCACATTATCCGTGGGATCCTGCGAAATGCCGATACTTCCTCCAAGAGATAATATTTCTACACCAACTTTACCTAAGCTGACTACAACTTCTAACCGAAGTATGTCGGTGAGTCAACAATCTCGAGCGGTTTCATCTGGAAAGCCAAACGGGCAGACGAGCGTAGCCGGCGGAACAGAAAAGAAAGAGGAGGACAAGAAACCACCGATTGGAAAGATTGGTGTGTGCGCATTGGACAGTAAAGCCCGCAGTAAACCAAGCAGAAATATACTTAATCGATTGATACAAAATGGAGAGTTTGAAGTCGTTGTATTTGGCGACAAGGTCATTTTGGATGAATCCGTCGAGAATTGGCCAGTCTGTGATTTTCTGATATCATTCTTTTCTGAAGGGTTCCCTTTGGAAAAGGCAATGGCTTATGCCAAACTACGGCGACCATTCTGTGTAAACGATGTACCAATGCAGACCGTACTTTGGGATCGACGAACTTGCCTAGCTATACTCGACAAGATGGAAATCCCGACCCCGAAAAGAGTGGAGGTAAACCGTGATGGAGGACCTCGAGTCAATTCGATTGAAATCTCCGATCGTATATTCGATAGAGTCGGTATCAGGTTTCCATCCAAAGACGTCAACGTCACAGATCAGATAGTCAAGGCTAGTCCGGATGTGAAAATGGCAGATGATAATGATACAATAATAGTAAATGGCATAAGATTATCCAAGCCATTTGTTGAAAAGCCTACAAGTGGTGAGGATCATAACATAAACATTTATTACCCGAATAGTCAAGGCGGTGGTGGAAGGAGATTGTTCAGAAAGGTCAACAATAAAAGTTCAGAAAAAGATGCTTCTCTTACAATTCCTCAAGCGCTGAGTGATTCCGAGGGTAGTTATATATATGAAGAATTCTTAAAGGTTGAAAATGCAGAAGATGTCAAGGCTTATACAGTAGGATCCGAATATTGCCATGCTGAGACTCGAAAATCACCGGTAGTTGATGGAGTTGTGAAGCGAAATCCAAACGGGAAAGAGATAAGATATGTGACAGCTTTGACAAAGACAGAAGCGTTAATGGCGTCGAAGATTGCAGAAGCTTTTGGTCAAAGAGTTTGTGGATTTGATCTTTTAAGGGCAGGGGATAAATCATATGTAGTTGATGTGAATGGATGGAGTTTTGTCAAAGATAATGACGATTATTATGATAAATGTGCATCTACATTAAAGACCATGTTTATCAAAGAAAAGTCGAGATGGGATGATAAACGATCGGCGACGGTAGATTCTATACAAGATAATGGACAGAATGGTATCAAAAAGACTACAGGACAAAGTCATCGTCAAGCATTGGCGTCGGTCCTAAGATCTCCGAGCGTCTCAAAGTTGAAAGAACTGGGACATCACCGTCGTCATGGCGAGCAACCAATGTCTGTCCAGAGTTCAACTCTAAGCGAAGTCGATGCGCCATTCTCGACAATTCGACCTCGTCCTCGATCGACTACAGATTCAGCATCAAATCTTCCACCAAAACTGTCAAAAGAAACACTTGCGCGGCATTCAGAGGAGGCTAGTCTACCAGAGACTATTCCTGCACCGGCATCTAAATCACAATGGAAGTTGAAAGGGATGGTAGCAGTTATTCGTCACGCTGATCGAACACCAAAGCAAAAGTTCAAATTCACTTTTCATACCAAGCCTTTTGTAGATTTATTAAAAGGTCATAGAGAAGAAGTTTTATTGGTCGGTGAAGCAGCATTAGCAAGTGTACAGGAAGCGGTTGAACAAGCAATGGTCGAAGACATAGAAGATCAGACGAAATTAAGGGTATTGTTGAATGCTCTGCAGAAAAAAGGAACGTGGATTGGAACAAAAGTTCAGATCAAACCAATGTTTAGAAAGAAACAGTCTGAAGCAGAGGAAATTGAATTGTCATCTTCGCCATCTAAACGAGGTAGAATGGTAAATATCTCTCCAATAGATGTTATGCTCAATGAGGTAAAACCAAAACCAAAAAGAAGTGACTCAAATTCCGAAACAACATTGTCCAAATTCACGGCAGCTGAAGATAATCTTGTTTTGGAAAAGTTACAGTTGGTGATGAAATGGGGAGGAGAACCAACACATTCTGCAAGATATCAAGCTCAAGATTTGGGTGAGAATATGCGAAATGATTTGCTGTTGATGAATCGTGATGTGTTGAAAGACGTTTCTGTTTTTTCGTCTTCAGAAAGGAGAGTTACGACTTCTGCTCAGATATTTGCGTCTGCTTTTCTTGATGAAAAAGAGATTGATCCAGAGTATATTCAAGTCAGGAAAGATCTACTTGATGATTCGAACGCTGCAAAGGATGTTATGGACAAGGTGAAGAAGAAATTAAAAGGTTTGCTTAGACAAGGAGAACAAGCACCTGAGCAATTTGCTTGGCCTAGAGATGGAACACCTGAACCATATATTGTAGCCCGCGATGTTGTAGAATTGATGAAGTTCCATCGTAGAGTGATGCGTAAGAATTATGCTAGATTACAAACTGATGCACAGGCCGCACTATGTAAGATTGGTAAACCTGAAAATGACACGTCTACGAGTACAGAATCGAATGCTAGTGCTGAAAGTAACAAGGTTGATGTCAAAACAATACAATCTCGATGGTGTGCTGGAGAAGATGCCGAATTGTTCAAGGAGCGGTGGGAAAAACTCTTTGATGAATATACAGACCCGGAAAAGATTGATCCTGGAAAGATTAGTGAATTATACGATACTATGAAGTTTGATGCTCTTCACAATCGTCAATTCCTAGAATGGATATTCACACCTCGTGATGCAGATGATGAAAATGAACAACTTCATCTGATTGCTAGTATGAATCAAAGTCGTACAAGTTTACAACGTACAGATTCTGATACCAGTCAAGGGACTGGAGAGAAGCTTGGTCTGCCGAGATCAACAACAGGTGAGAAAGGATATGCTGAAAAGACTGTCGCTCAAAGTATAAAAGCAAACCTTCGGAGACCTTCTGAAGCGGCAAAAGCATTGACAGCTCGACCTCCACTGACTGCAAGTGAGAGTTATTTTAATCTATTCACTGGTAGTGTTGGAGGTACGCCTTCGAAGGGTGCAAATGACGCGAGACTTTGTCGATTGCGAGAATTATATCGATTATCAAAGATTTTATTCGATTATATAGGACCACAAGAATATGGTATGCTGGATTCGGAAAAGTTGGAAATTGGTTTGTTGACATCTCTTCCTTTATTAAAAGGTATTGTAAAGGATCTGGAAGATGTACAAGCAGCACCGGATGCAAAGAGTTTCGTTTACTTTACAAAAGAAAGCCACATTTATACATTATTGAATTGTATTCTTGAAGGAGGAATACAGACAAAGGTTGCAAGAAATGCGATTCCAGAGCTTGATTATCTCAGTCAAATCTGCTTTGAATTGTATGAGAGTCAGAACGAACCACTTTCGACAGCAATGACACCAGCAACAACTGTCCAAACAACAACATCTCCTCCATTGACAGGATCGACTCGTCAATTTCTCCCTTTTGTATCGTCATTATCATCAATAACCTCACAGCTCCCTATGACAGGACAAACTCAGCAATTTCTCCCTTCAGTATCGTCAACGTCATCAATAACTTCATCAATGACATCACAATCAATCTCTTTGTCTCCTACTGATCTTGACCCTTCTACTCCAGTAAATAACGACAGTCATTCCTCTCACCAACAACAAACTACTCCTGCTATCGGTCCACCACAAACCGAGACGGAAATCGAAGGTGAACACGAAGCATTCAACTATACGATTCGAATCACGCTTTCTCCCGGTTGTCACGCGTTTAATCCTCTGGATGTACAATTGGACAGCAAGCATTGTATAGGATCAGCGCCGAGACGTAGTTTGACTGCACATGGGAATTGGAAGGACGTTATAGGAACTTTGAAGGAAAAGTTTCATACCGTTAAATTACCAAAGAGTTTTTTGGCGGTTGATTTGAGAGGTGAAGAAAAGAGTCAACAGAGTCAGCAGAGTGAATGATTGAAATGTTTATTAATTGGTGTTGTAAAGTACATTATGAGATATTACATGGTATAAATACATGACTTGGTATAATGGATTGATCGTAATATTTGTTATGGGATTTAGTATATTGTCAAGTTTGTATATTACATGTCGACGATAATTAGAATCGCTCATCCATGTCGTCCAAATCTACTATTTCATAATATTCAAGCTCGTTGTTGCTTTTGGTTTCTTGTGAATGAGTATCGCGATTTATAACATCTTTCTTTCCAGTCGTTATATCATGACCTTTCATATCCACATTCAACCCTAAATCTCGCATTTGTTGAGGAGTCAGTTCAACAACCGTCGGAGCAAATTCATCGTCATCGTCATCGTCATCATCATCGTTATCGTAATCATATCTCATTGCACCTTTCCTTTCCGCCTTTCCGCCGTCGATCGATTTTGCAGAATTATGCTCCACTTCATCGTCCGAATTAATCTCTTCTACAAACCCAGAAATATGTTTCGCGCCACCCAACGGTTTATACGTCGTCGCGTCTGGTTCGTCTCCATCTTGCAATTCTCGTAGATTTCGAATATATACATTCGATTGTGTTTTCTCGGATTTAAATCCTCGATGTATGTCTTGCTCGTCGAATTCCCATGCGAGTTGTTCGAAAAGCGTCGCTTCTAATTCAGACAATGCTTTTAGAACTGGTCGAATCGCTGTATTGTTCGAGACTGTCGAGTTTGAGTCAGAATTAATGTATGTTGATCGAATCTCATTACGAAACTTTATGATTAGCTCTTTTAAGAAATTTGACGCGTTGGGATTCGAGTCGACGTCTTCTAGAAAGAGTGTGATCAGATCGTCATTGTCTTCTTCTCTAGATATCTCTTCCTGATTGGCTTGTTTCTCGCGGGATTTGCCACGGAAATCAGCATTTGGTTTTGCTCGAAATGGTATATCGTATTGAAGAAGCTCGGCTTCTGATTTATCCTCGATACTTGTCTGTACTGACGGCTTTGTAGTATTGACACTGTGTGGAGATGTATTTTGTATATTATTTGTAGCAGAAGCACTTAATCTTAAAATCTGCGCTTGTAATATATCCAAGAACTGCACAAAGAACTCGGGTCTTTCAATGACACCCTTGGTACATGTAAACACCAATCTTATCAGCTTCCTCCATTGTTCCAGACAGGTGAAATTGTTCAGGGTCAAAGTCATTAAAAAGCAGAATTGAAATTCAGCAAGAACAACGCTGTTCGAGTCATCACTGCCGACAGTGTATTGTCTCTCTAGATCGAATAGATACCAACTACGATCTCTTGCACAATCTGTTCTTTCACGTCCGGTTGCTTCTACAGGCCATGTTCTTTTCAAATCAATCGACATTAATCGCAAAGAAGTTTCAATTTGTTTTGTAGCTGGTAAACCATCGTCATCTTGTCCACCACTCGCATCAGTAAATGAGGTTAAATACCAATCATTCTCCTCTGTGGATCCAAAGACTTTGTTAAGATATGCTTGGGTAATATATGACGATAAACCAGTCCAAGTATTATCTCGCTTACTCCCACCATTTTCAATTTCCTCATCTTGCTGCCCAACATCCTGTCGATAAGAGATCATGCCATTTTGCCATATCGTCCCCAAGTTTGCTCTCGCCTTTAATAACTCCCCATCTCTTCTTTCACTGACTAGCGTTTCTCCATTTTCATCCCATCGTTTTATAACAATTTGTGGTCCAGCATTTTCAAATTGAACAACAGGTCGAATTATAAACCATGCTCCATGACGAAGCGCCAAAGTCGAATGCGGTGCTGTAAAGGTGAAATGCAATCCTGGTGGAATAGCTTTCACACCATGGAATTTAGGAGTGGTAGTAAAGGAAAGAAGATCTATTCCTGCGAGAGCCTTGTCGGGGAGATTAGAAATGAGAAGAGATGGAGTGATGTCGTCCATTGTCAAAGTTCTGATATTTTCTACATCATATGGATATATTTGGCATGAGTCGTGTCTTTCAGGCCACTTTATTATCGCTCTCCATTATATCCATGATACAAAGACCAATCGATGGTCAATATTTCACATAATTTTGAAAAGTGACGTCATCACCAATAACAATTGTTTTTGCGCCGCCCTGCTACCGTATTCTATGGTTCGACATTGGATGCGATTCTCTGTAGGTGTCTACACTAACTATGGAGAGGATATCATGGCGCGGCTTGAATTATAATCATTCCACACAAGGTCAATAATGGCAATGATAACAGAACGTGATGGGTTCACGGCTAGAAAACAAATCCACCGAGATCCGAAAACGTATCGAAAACCATACATTCGAAGATGAAAAGGGAGAAGAATATGGAGGGTCAAAGTTTGGAGGGTTCTCGGACTACTTTCGACGAAAGAAGATTAAATTACAGAACTTGGATGCTGAATTACGTGCACAAATAACAGACGAACCGCAAATCTTTCGAGGGATTGTATGTAATGTCAATGGTTATACTCAACCATCACTTAACGATCTGCATGAAATGATTGTAAGACATGGCGGTGGATTTATGCAATATCTGGATGGTAAAACCATGGTCACGCACATCATTGCTAGTAGTTTGACGCCAAAAAAGGTTGTAGAATTTAGACGATATAGAATTGTTAAACCGGCATGGATTGTGGATAGTATCAAGGCTGGGAGACTATTAGCGTGGAATGATTACAGAGTAGTAGATGAAGGTGCTGGACAAAAGCTATTAGGGTTTCAAGATGGAAAAGTTATATCTCAAGTGAACAATAAACAAAAAGGATACAGAGATCAAACCGATGCAAGTTGGTACACATCTCAGTTCCAACAAGAATCTGGTCCTTCATCAGCTCCAGCTAAAGAAGATATCGGTCCGTGGTCTCAGACGTCTACACACGCTTCGAGTTTGAACGAATCAGAAATACTACAAGCAGAGGAATTAGCACAACAAGCAGAACAATCCAAATTACAAGCACTCGAAGAATTAGCAAATGCAAACTCGCCAATATCATCTCGAGCGGCAGAAAGTCAATTACAAACCCCGCCACCGTCAAGTCTATCTCAACCAGAAGGACCAAATCTGAACAACAAGACTAGTATATCACCGGTGAAAGAGATTGTAAACCATGCCGTCAATGATCTTCATCCAAGAGGATCTGAGGATAAACAAAGTCCACAAAAGCAGACAAGTATGAATGAGGAGGATGCCTCAATCACAGAATATCCAATTGAACCTCGGGGAATCAAACGTACTGCAAGTGTGTCTGGGGATAAACCAAACAAAGCCACAAAATTGACGGCAGAAGAGCACAATGCAGTACTTTTGGCAGACCCTCGAACGCGAAAGTCGACCGTAGTCAATCCCGACTTTCTTGAGCAATATTATCGAGAGTCTCGTTTACATCATCTTTCGACATGGAAAGCTGACCTTAAATCACAATTGAGGGCTTTGACGGAGCAGAATTCTGCCACTCAGCAAGCGAGACAAAAGCGACCTCCTGGAGCCAGACGTTATATCATGCATGTAGATTTTGATAGTTTCTTTGTCGCTGTATCTCTAAAAAAGTGTCCACACCTCAAGGATAAACCTTGCGTGGTGGCTCATGGAGGAGGTTCTGGCTCTGAAATCGCCAGCTGTAATTACCCTGCTCGAAAGTTTGGGGTAAGTAACGGTATGTGGATGAAGAAAGCACAAGAACTATGTCAGAATCTTGAAGTATTACCGTATGATTTCCCCGCCTATGAAGAAGCGAGTCGAAAGTTTTACGATGCTATATTGTCAACAGATGGCATCGTACAATCTGTCAGTGTTGATGAAGCTTTAGTCGACATTTCGATGCTTTGTATAGCTATTGGTGGTACTGATGGTGTAAGAAGAGCAGAAGGATCTCAACATCGAGAGCAGACAAAAGCGAATGAGATTGCCTCTTCACTCAGAACAAAAGTCCTGGAGGAAACTGGCTGTAATGTTTCTGTAGGTTTGGGATCAAATATCTTACTAGCTAAGCTAGCTCTTCGTAAAGCAAAACCCGCTGGTCAATTCCAAGTTGTTCCTGAAGCTGTGTTGGACTTTATCGGTGATTTGGAGGTCCAAAACCTGCCTGGAGTCGCTGGAAGTCTTGGATCGAAACTCGAAGAGTTGAGCATTCGATATGTTAAAGATATCCGAGAATGTACAAAGGAAAAGCTCATTTCTAAACTAGGTCCCAAAACTGGTGAAAAGCTATGGGATTATGCTCGGGGTATTGATCGGACAGAAGTTGGTGATGTAGTCATTCGGAAATCTGTATCCGCCGAAGTGAATTGGGGTGTGAGGTTTGAAAATCAAGATCAAGTTGATGAGTTTATGGAAAGTCTTTGCTGTGAATTGGAAAAACGTTTAGTCAAGGAGAAAGTTAAAGGTCGACAATTGACATTAAAACTAATGCGAAGAGCAGCAGATGCACCACTTGATCCTCCAAAACATCTGGGACATGGTAAATGCGATACTTATAATAAAAGTATTCAGTTGGGAGTTTATACTCATGACACAAAGGTTATTTATAAAGAAATCATGTCGATCATGAAAGGATTCGGCTTTCCTCCAGGTGAACTTCGTGGCATTGGTATTCAAATGCAGAAGTTGGAACCCATAAAGATTGATAGTAATGTTGATGGCAGTCAGAGAAGATTACAGTTTGTGCTTCCAGACGCAAGGTTATCACCAGAGGCCAGGGACGAGCAGATTGTTGACACTGTGACCAAAAATGCAGAAACTCCAAAAATGATATCTCGACTTCGAGACAAAGCGCCATCCGCCATGGCAATGGCAGTTGGAATGAATGTCAGTAGTCCTTCAAAAAAGCCACTAAATATAACTGGAACTCAATTCATGCTTCCAACACAAGTTGACCCGGCTGTTCTTGCTGAACTCCCAGAAGAAATTCGAACCCGTTTGATACGTGGAAGTCGTCCTAAATTCACAAAAGCTGTCGTAGAGGAGAAAGACATCAAACCGGCCGATGTATCTCGCTCTAACATCGAAGTCGCGCTTCCAAATCAATCTCAATTAGATCCAGAGATGTTGGCTTCCCTTCCGAGCGATGTTCGTGATGAGCTTCTTGCTTTATACAAGACTTCTACCGTTTCCAAAGCAAAAGGTCAAGCTGTATTACCCCAATCGCCTCGAAAGAACCGTACATTGCCGCCAAGCAAGATTGCTGGGCCAATCAAACGTCGTGGTGGAAGATCAGGCGGAGGGCTATTCAATTCCCGAAATTCTTCCAACAACAACAATAACACTTTGACCCAATCGAATTTTGTTGCTCGTACAACAATACAAAATGATCTTGAAGATGAAGAAGGACCAGATACAGATTTAGATGCGGATTTCCTCGCCGCTCTTCCTGTTGAACTCCGACAAGAAGTATTAGACAATCATCGTCAAGAACGTCTACGTCAGAAAGGCGGGATAGATTTATCTTTACACAATCAACGGACATCTCGTGCTAGACAAAAGAACGCCGCAACCGCACAAGTCACGACAGGAGAGAGGATATTCCACCTAGCACCACGTCAACCGTTGCCGACGTTTACGAAAGCAAAACTAGACAAGATTGAAGATTTACGATTTATGATCCGAGACTGGGTAGGTGAGTTTATTGAAGAACCGCCATTTGACGAAGATGTGAATGCCTTGATCGTATATCTTAAAGCTATTGTTCACGGCACGGACGGGCAAAGTGGGGATATGGAAAAGGCGTTCAAAGTAGTCAAATGGTTAGAATGGTGTTTGGAGGAGGTCGATTGGGGATTAAATGACAATGAAAATAATGATCAAATGTCAGTAAGACAAGGTTGGAACGCTGTTTTGAAGCAAGTGAAAGAAGGAGTTCAAGAAGCTGTCAAAGGAAGAGGACTTGGGTGTTTTCACTTCGGAAATTGACCGCATGACGAATGGAATATTGACTACACATGCATGAAAGATGTGTAATTTAATGTATATGTATGGAGATGAATAATGATGATGAAGTAGTTGATTGAATGAATTACGCATGACTGAAAACATGTCTACTTGATTTCTCTGGAACTTTGTTATATCCACATTGGGGCTGGCTTCGACTTTCAGTCATCTAACCCCTGATCCATGTATATCTAATCATGTATAAGAAAATATAGACTGAAAAGACTCATTATATCTAGTCGTAGCTAATGAAATGAATAAAGGGGACATTTAAAAAAGAGGTAGAGAAAAGACACAACAGTCATTATATCTGCTCATACAACGCAACAATCATTAAAAAGAAATGTAATAAAATTCATAATAATCAAGAATAGATAAAGTAATAGTACAATCCAATCAACTAACCAGAGCCAATCTTTTCCCAATTCACATTCATCTCAATGTTCTAATCGAATCATATCATCCTACCGTGAATTTCCTTTTCACTAGTAATCATGTGTTTCATATCCTTCATATCAGAGACATCCCTATTCCAAGCCGCTTCGGCAGCTAATCTCTCTTTTCTCCCCTGTCTTCTATTTCTAATGCAACAAAACGTCAAAGTCAGGAGCGAAATGACGATTATAGATAAGATTCCCGCAAGGATGGCTATCTTTGCTCCTTTTGGCAAAGCATTGAATTTGTTCGCCGTCCCTTGAGGTTTTCCTAACCGATTCGCAACGGTAGAGTTACCACTAGCGACGTTGATGCTTTGGAACGTGCCGGATTGATCACCGTAAGCGTATGAACTGCCAGTATGTCCATCTACAACTTCTACACTAATTACAGTCTGCGTATATGGACCTTTTGACCAATCTACCTTTCCTCCCGCCCATTCCGACGTTCCTACCTGTGAAGAATCTCCTCCCGCCCATGGACCAATATGTAACGCCAGAGGAGTCTGGGGAAACCGATCTCCGACCGTAGTATTCATACAACTCGGGTCTGTTTGTAAAAGCGTTCGTATGACATTATCATCTACCATCCACTGGATCTGATCCTGATCCCAAACGATAGTGTAATTGTGGGCCTCGAGCGTGTTGTCGACCTCGTAACTCCTCGCTCGATCCGTCGTGGTATTATCCCCTTTTCCGAAAAAATTCGTCTGGACGGACGTCGTGTTTCCACCGACCCATTCCCAATCAATCTCGTCGAGATCGTCCGACAGTAACATTATTGAAGAAACGACCCCCGCGCCGGAAGCGGCTTGCATGACGATCGAAACCCGGCCGGAAAACATGTAAAAGTGAGACTTGATCGTCTGAGAGGTGACGCCATTCCGGAGACTGAATTGTGCGCCGGACGAGGCGTAGTTGACTGAAGATGCACCGGTTATGTCCCACACTTTCCCATCGGGTATATCTTGACTGGTCCAGTTGAAAAGGGCGGATGTGCCGAGTGCTAAGTCTGCAGGGCAATCTGATTGTAAGAGGGGGTTACAAGACGTAGTAGTCTGGCCCAAAACAGTGGTGAATAGTGAAAAACAGAAGGGAAAAAGTGCTGATATCCTAGTAGATAACTTCATTGTTTGATCAAAAAGAAAGAGAGTCGATAAAAAGGGAGTGTGTATGTAGTTTATAAAGTATCGCTCGAAATAAATAAATGAATGAATGGACGGACGGTCAGCGAAAAAAGCAAGACCTGACCTGATGAAGAAAGCAAAAAGAATCACGAAACGAAATGAACAGACGCGTGGTGGGTATATCCAACTAACCACATTTGACAAAAGGAAAAAAGAACGGTATCTAGCGGCATTTCCCAAACACAAGTTTGTATTTGTGGGTACATACAGTATGTTACGTATGCAAGTGACGGAATAAAAGTCTGGGGTAGGATAAAAAAAGGAGGTGTTGTAATTTTAACTTTTGTAATTAAACAACTGAAACGTGGGGAAACAT
>Ga0160428_1001576_pt1 | contig 16716 bp, 19 predicted proteins | sample SolpanmetagenomM_FD_108198 | JGI IMG/M metagenome (GOLD analysis project Ga0160428, IMG submission 108198) | Solar panel surface microbial communities from Lawrence Berkeley National Laboratory, California, USA - M | ecosystem: Engineered > Built environment > Solar panel > Unclassified ... | reverse complement strand
GGGATCCAGGCCGCGCTGACGGAGCGGGATCTGGCCGCCGACGCCGCCTTCCAGGCCTGCCGCAGCGCCGAGGAGAACTATCTCAGCGCCCTCTCGGGCTCGCCGCTCCTCGACGACGAGGATGTGGCCCGTGCCCGGCCGCTCCTCGCCGGCCGCATCCGGGCTTGGCTGGTCGGCAGCCGCGGCTGAGCCGAGGCGCCCGCATCCGCGGCCCCGCGCCCTAGATGCCGCAGGCACAACAGCTTCGCACGTTCGCGATCCGCGCCTCGGGAGTCCCGTAGACCGGGTCCGTCGTCCCGAAAGCGCGCCAATGCTTGATCCACTGCCGGACGTAGTGCGGGCCGTTCGGCGCGACCGCCAGGGCGTGCGCGGCCCAGCAATCGGCCAGCTTTTTGGTCCTCTTATGCAGGGCGAGGGATCCATATTCATGGACGATGTAGAAGTGGCTGGCGTCGGAGACTTGTGAGTCGACGAGGGCTGCGCGCGCTGGACAGATATATATACCGTCCGGCGCCACCGTGGCGACGGTCCCGCCGGTCGCCGCGCAGTTTATCGTCCGCGGAATGTCCAGCATGCCGCCCGAAGGTCTCCATTGGGCGAAAGCTATTGATGTCGACGATAGGATTAATGCTGATGCGGCGTACATTAGATTCGTGATAAACATGGGATTCTGCCGAATCTGTTCTCAGAAAAGCTTTGTACCATGCTTGTCGCGTCCCGATATACGGGATGGCGCCCTCGACCCATGCCGCGGCCGATGCCGCGCCCGAAGCCGGCGCGCGCCGGGCCTCCATCGATGGCGGGCGGCCGCCGCCGTCAGCCCTTGAGGCGGGCCTTGATCCGCTGGATCAGCCCGTCGCGGACATCGCGATAGGCGTCGAGGCGCTGCTCGCGGGAGGCGTCCTGCAGCAGGGTCGGATCGGGCGTCGGCCAGTATTCGACGTCCGCCGCGAGCGTGTGCGTCAGGGCCAGCGCCCGGTGGTGCGCCTCGGGCGCGAGGGTGATGATCAGGTCGAAGTTCAGGCCCTCCCAATCCTCGAGCTGCTCGATGGTACGGGGGCGATGCCGGCTCGCGTCGATGCCGACCTCGTCCAGCGCCGCGATCATGAACGGGTCGGTGGGCTCCCCGGAGCGCACCCCGGCCGATTGCACGTAGGTCGACTTGCCGAAATAGGCGCGCGCGATCGCCTCCGCGGCCACGGAGCGCACGGCATTGTAGTTGCACATGAACAGGACGGACTGGACCCGCCGCTTCTTCGGAGTGGGCTCGGGAACGGGTTCAGCCATCGCCGGTCGGCGCGGAAGGCGCCCTAGCCCTTCCAGTGCAGGGCGAAGATCAGGGTGAACAGGCGGCGCGCCGTGTCGTGGTCGAGGTCGACTTTGCCGTCCAGGCGCTGCTTCAGCGTCTCGGAGGCCTCGTTGTGCAGGCCGCGCCGGCCCATGTCGATCGCCTCGATCTGCGACGGGGAGGCGGTGCGAATCGCGTTGTAGTAGCTCTCGCAGATCATCTCGTAGTCGCGGATCACCCGCCGGAACGGGGTCAGCGACAGCAGGTGCGTCATCACCGGCTCGCCATCCACGCTGGTGATGGCGAAGGACAGCTTGTTCTCGACGAGGCCCAGCTTCAGCGCGTAGGGGCCCTCCCGGCCGGGGATCGCGAAGGCATTGTCCTCCAGGATGTCGAACAGGGCGATCGCCCGCTCGTGCTCCTGATCCGGATTGCCGCGGGCGATGGACGCCTCGTCCAGGCTCACCTTCGCGAGGCGGTTCGGCCCGCGCTGCTTCTCCGCCATCCCCAAAACCTCACAGGTTCAACCGGATCGCGACGGAGCGGGCGTGCCCCTCCAAGCCCTCGGACCGGCCGAGGTTTATCGCCGCCGGACCGAGCGCCCGCAAGCTCTCCGGCGTGCAGGCGAGAATCGTCGTCCGTTTCATGAAATCGAGCACCCCGAGCCCGGAGGAAAACCGGGCGGACCGGGCGGTGGGCAGGACGTGATTGGGACCGCCCACGTAGTCGCCGATCGCCTCGGGCGTGTGCGAGCCGAGGAAGATCGCCCCGGCATTGCGCACCTTGCCGGCGAGCGCCTCCGCGTCCTCCGTCTCGATCTCCAAGTGCTCGGGGGCGAGGCGGTCGACCAGCGGCACCGCCTCGTCGAGGGTCCGCACCTGCACGATGGCGCCGTAATCCCGCCAGCTCGCCCGGGCGATCTCCTGGCGCGGAAGGGTGGTGAGGGCGCGCTCCACCGCGCTCTCGGCGGCGCCCGCCAGCTCGGCGCTGTCGGTGATCAGGATCGCCTGGGCGGCCACGTCGTGCTCCGCCTGGGCCAGGAGATCGGCGGCGATCCAGTCCGGGTTGGCATGGCCGTCGGCCAGGATCAGCACCTCCGAGGGGCCCGCGATCATGTCGATCCCGACCTGCCCGAAGACCCGGCGCTTGGCCGCCGCCACCCAGGCATTGCCGGGACCCACGATCTTGGCCACCGGCGCGATCGTGTCCGTGCCGTAGGCCAGCGCCGCCACGGCCTGGGCGCCGCCCACGCGATAGACCTCGTGCACGCCCGCGAGCTGCGCGGCGGCCAGGACCAGCGGGTTCATCTGGCCGTCGGGGGTGGGCACCACCATGACGACACGCGGAACCCCGGCGACGCGGGCCGGGAGCGCGTTCATCAGCACCGAGGAGGGATAGCTGGCGGTGCCGCCCGGCACGTAGAGGCCGACCGATTCCAGCGCCGTCCAGCGCCAGCCGGCGGTGACCCCGAGGGCGTCGGTGGCCCGGTGATCCGTCGGACGCTGGGCCCGGTGGAAGGCTTCGATCCGCTCGGCGGCGAGGCGCAGGGCCTCCAGGGAATCGGGCGGGCAGGCGTTCACCGCCGCGGCGATCTCCGCGTCGCTGACCCGGAGCTGCGCCGCGGAGAAGTCGGCGCCGAGCCGGTCGAAGCGCTGCGTGAACGCCACCAGGGCGGCGTCGCCGCGGGCAACGACGTCGGCGATGATGCCGCGCACCGCCTCGTCCACGTCCTCGGCGATCTCGCGCTTGACCGTGAGCAGGCGTGCGAAGTCGGCGGCAAAATTCGGATCGCTGCTGTCGAGCCGGACCATCGGGAAGCCTTCTGTCTCGCGTCAGGCCGCCGGGCCGGCGACCGTGTCGGTGTCCATGTCGTGGCCGGGGCGGGTCGCCGACTCCCAGACCGGGCCCAGATCCTTCATCCGCACCTCGATGCACTCGACCTCGAGCCGGAGGGCTGCGCCGCCGGAGAAGACGAAGTCAATATACCCGGAGGGCGCATCCGTCGGCTCGAAGGTGAGGGCGAGCAGGCTCATGGGCGTGGTGTCACCCGGCGTCAGCCCGCGGCTCTTCACCCCCAGGACGCGCTCGACATGCAGGCCGGTGAGCCGCCGCCGGGGCGGGGCCTCCGGCGTCCAGTCGAAGCGCCGCGCGGCCATGAGGAAGCGCTGCTCGCCGGCCAGGTAGGTCAGGTCCTCGGGCCGCACAATCGCGTCCTGCAGGTGGGCTGAGATCACGGTCAGGTCCTCGATGTCGAGGGCGGCGAGCCTGAGCAACTCCATGCAGTGGATCCTCGGGAATACGGGGCGCGGGGCGGCGAGGGGCCCCGCGGCAGGGCGTAGGTAGCGGCGCGGCCCCGTTCGGGCAACGGCAGACCGGGGGATCCTCTTGTCGGACAGGCTCCGGGCGCGCTCCGGGCACGCTCCAGGCTCGGCCCAGCGCCGCCGCATAGAAGCGGCGGGGGCAAGGTCGAGGCAGGATCGAGGATGTCCCAACACACGAAGCAGGCGGTTCTAACGGTTCTGGCGATGCTGGCGGCTGCGCCCGTGGACGCGCAGGTCGGCCCGGGGGCGGGTTCCTACATCTATGGCCGTCCCGGGCCGGAGCGGGATGCCTACGATCCGCCGCCTGGTGGTCGCCCCCCGCCCGCGCCGGCGGATGACGGCTACGGTTGGCGGCCTCTCCCGCCACCTCCGCCGCCCTTCGCGGACGGGGATGACCGGCCGCCGCCGCGCTGGCGTGGCGAGGGCGACCGTCGGCGAAGCGACAGTGTCTGCGTGACCGCCCGCGGCACGTGCCTGACCCGCGCCGCTCCGCCCGACGCGCCCTGCGGCTGCGAGATCCCCGGCTTCGGCTACAAGCGCGGGCGGATCGAGGACTGAGCGCGTCGATCGTCGCGCATGATCGTCCGGGCGTGGCCCGCCTCGGCGGCCGCATCCGGGCGGCCCCGCGGGCTCGACCCGAAGATCGAGCACGCCGGCATCCGGGAGCGTCAGAACGCGTGCGTGCCGTCCGGGCTGATCCTGGTGGGCGCATACCGGCGCGCCGAACAGGTCCGCCCCTGGGATCGGGATCCCGGTCGTCCGCGTCGGCCGCGCGCGGACGGCGATCCCGGCTGGACGACGGCGGCCCGGACTCCACCGGTCGTCCGGGCCACCCGCCGGCCGCTCAGGCCCGGACGCGCTCGATCTGCGCGCCGCAGCGGCCGAGCTTGGCCTCGAGCGCCTCGAAGCCGCGATCGAGGTGGTAGACCCGGTTGATCTGGGTCTCGCCCTCGGCGGCCAAACCCGCGATCACCAGGGAGACGGAGGCGCGCAGGTCGGTGGCCATCACGGGCGCGCCCTTGAGCCGGTCCACGCCCTCGACGATGGCGAGGTCGCCCTCCAGCCTGATCTTCGCGCCGAGGCGCGCCAGCTCCTGCACGTGCATGAACCGGTTCTCGAAGATCGTCTCGCGGATGTGCGACTGACCCTTGGCCAGCGTCATCAGCGCCATGAACTGCGCCTGCAGGTCGGTGGGGAAGCCCGGGAACGGATCGGTGGTGACATCCACCGCCGCGATGCCGGCGCCGTTGCGCCGCACGCGGATCCCGCCCTCGACCTGGGTGATCTCGGCGCCGGTGGTCGACAGGACGTCGAGGGCCGAGTGCAGCAGCTCCGCCCGGGTGTCCTTGAGGACCACGTCGCCGCCCGCCATCGCCACCGCCATGGCGTAGGTGCCGGTCTCGATCCGGTCCGGGAGCACCGCGTGGCGGGCGCCGTTCAGCCGGGCCACGCCCTCGATCTCGATGCGCGGGGTGCCGGCGCCGCGGATCTTGGCGCCCATCTTGTTCAGGCACTCGGCGAGGTCGACCACCTCCGGCTCGCGGGCGGCGTTCTCGATCACCGTCGTCCCGTACGCGAGGGCGGCGGCCATCAGCGCCACGTGCGTGCCGCCGACCGTCACCTTCGGGAAGGCGATCTCGGCGCCGCGCAGGCCGTTCTTGGTGCGGGCCACCACGTAGCCGGCGTCGATCTCGATCTCGGCCCCGAGCCGCTCCAGGGCCATGATCAGCAGGTCCACCGGCCGGGTGCCGATGGCGCAGCCGCCGGGCAGGGAGACCTTGGCCTCGCCGAACCGGGCGAGCAGCGGCGCGATCACCCAGAAGCTCGCCCGCATGGTCGAGACGAGGTCGTAGGGCGCGGTGGTGTCGATCACGTTGGAGGCGGTGAGCCGGATGGTCTGCCCGGTCTCGGTGGTCTGACCGGGGCGCTTGCCCACCACCATGTGGTCGACGCCGTGGTTCCCGAGGATCCGGGTCAGCGCGGCGATATCGGCGAGCCGCGGCACGTTGATCAGTTCGAGCGTCTCGCCGGTGAGCAGGCTGGCGATCATCAGCGGCAGCGCCGCGTTCTTGGCGCCGGAGATCGGTATCACGCCGTTGAGCGGGGTGCCGCCGGTGATGTGGATGCGGTCCATGTTGTATCCTCGGGCGGCGCACCCCGGGGCGCGCGGCCGTATTGCTCGCGGGCGCCGTCGCCCCCAGGCTTGGCCGTCGCCTATAGACCGGATTTGTCGGAATCAGGACCGCCCTGACCGGCTCCTTTTTCGCGGGACGGATCCGCGTCCGGCGTCTGATCCTCCGCGCGCCGGCGGCCCTGAGCCTTGCGCCGGCGCAGATTCTCGCGGAGCGCGGCCTTCAACCGGGCCGCGCGCTGGTCTTTCGCCTCCGTCACCGCGCGACCCTTCGTCGCCGGACAGTCGTGGAGCGCCCGCCTGCGGCCAAAGCGCCGCGCCTGCCTGTTCGCGATGGTCGATGCATGGGGGGCGGCAAGACCTGCAGAGGCGTTCGGGCCGGTCGGGAGCCATGACGCTAGCGGCTTTTTCCAGGCCTCTCAACGGATGCAACGCAGCGATGCCAGAACCTTACCTTGAACCAGTTCCAGATCCGCGCGTATCTTCCGGCTCTCACGCGAAGGACTAGGACCGAGGCCGGACCTCGATCGCGGGACATCGGTGCCAGACGGGCGCCACCCGCACGGCCGAACACGCGAAGGACGCTCGATGACCGTCACCCGGATGCCCAGCACGATGCTCGCCCAAGCGGGATCGACGCGCGCCGGTTCTGGCTACGAGCGCTACTTCCGCGGCGCCCTCGACCAGCTGCACGGCGAGCGCCGCTACCGCGTCTTCGCCGATATCGAGCGCATCTCCGGGCGCTTCCCCACGGCGAAGTGGCGCCAGCCGGACGGCAAGACCGCCGAGATCACCGTGTGGTGTTCCAACGACTATCTCGGCATGGGCCAGCACAAGGAGGTGGTGGCCGCCATGACGGAGACCGTCGCCCGCTGCGGCGTCGGCGCGGGCGGCACCCGCAACATCGCCGGCAACAACTCGCCGCTCGTCGATCTGGAGCGCGAGCTCGCCGACCTGCACGGCAAGGAAGCCGGCCTCGTCTTCACCTCGGGCTACGTGTCGAACCAAGCCGGCATCTCGACGATCGCCAAGCTGATCCCGGATTGCCTGATCCTGTCCGACGCCTTCAATCACAACTCGATGATCGAGGGCGTGCGCCATTCGGGCTGCGCGAAGAAGATCTTCCGGCACAACGACCTCCGGCACCTGGAGGAGCTGCTTCAGGAGGCCGGCGACCGGCCGAAGCTGATCGTATTCGAGTCTGTCTACTCGATGGACGGCGACGTGGCGCCGATCGGCGCGATCTGCGACCTCGCCGACCGCTACGGGGCCATGACCTACCTGGACGAGGTCCATGCCGTCGGCCTCTACGGCGCGCGGGGCGGCGGCATCGCCGAGCGCGACGGGGTGATGCACCGGGTCGACGTGATCGAGGGGACGCTCGCCAAAGGCTTCGGCTGCGTCGGCGGCTACATCACCGCCTCGGCGGCGATCTGCGACGCGGTGCGCAGCTTCGCGCCGGGTTTCATCTTCACGACGGCCCTGCCGCCCGCGGTGGCGGCTGCCGCCCGCGCCTCGGTGCGCTACCTCAAGCGCTCCGGCGTCGAGCGGGCGGCGCACCAGCGGCAGGCGGCGGCCACCAAGGCGGCGCTGACGGAAGCGGGCCTGCCGGTCCTGGATACGGAAACCCACATCGTGCCGGTGATGGTCGGCGATGCCGAGCTGTGCAAGGCGGCCGCCGACCACCTGCTGGAGCACCACGCCATCTACATCCAGCCGATCAACTACCCGACCGTACCGCGCGGCACCGAGCGCCTGCGGATCACGCCCTCGCCGTTCCACGATGCCGGGCACATCGCCAGGCTCGCCGCGGCCCTCTCCGAGACTTGGCAGGCGCTGGACCTGCCCCGGGCCGGAACGGTGTTCGTCGAGGCGGCGGAGTAGGGTCCCGCGACGGGCCGTCGGAAACCCGGCCGTCTTCGCGCGGAGCGAGGGCGGAGGGTTCATCGCCCAGCCACGCCAGGCGTTTGGCCGAGCGCCGTTGCGGTGCGAGGGCCACGCGCACCGCTCCCATGTCCCGTGCCCGTCTCGTCTTTTCCGGCGCAGGCCTGTAACCACGGCGCCAACCCTGTCCTGCGAAAAGTCCGACCATGATCTCTTCCCCGCTCATGACCGTGATGGTCGATGCCGTGCGCAAGGCCGCCCGCGGCCTGCGCCGCGACTTCGGCGAGGTCGAGAATCTCCAGGTCTCGCGGAAGGGTCCCGGGGACTTCGTCTCGGCCGCCGACCGCAAGGCCGAGGAGGTGGTGCGCGACGCCCTGATGAAGGCGCGTCCGGGCTACAGCCTCGTGCTGGAGGAGAACGGGATCATCGAGGGCTCCGACAAGAGCCATACCTGGCACGTCGATCCCCTCGACGGCACCTCGAACTTCCTGCACGGCGTGCCGCATTTCGCGGTCTCCGTGGGGCTCGAGCGCGAGGGCCAGATCGTGGCCGGGGTGATCTTCGACCCCATCAAGGATGAGCTGTTCGTCGCCGAACGTGGCAAGGGCGCCTACCTCAACAACCGGCGGCTACGCGTCTCGGGCCGTCAAGACATGGCCGACGCGCTCGTGGGCTACGGCACGCCCTATCTCGGTCGCGGTAGCCATCCACGCCTGCTGCGCGAACTCGGTGCCGTGATGGCGGTGGCCGGCGGCACCCGCCGGATGGGCTCTGCGGCCCTCGACATGGCCTACGTCGCCTGCGGACGACTCGACGCCTACTGGGAGCGCGACCTCCAGACCTACGATTTCGCCGCCGGCGTGATCCTGGTGCGCGAGGCGGGCGGCTTCGTGACCTCGGCGGACGGCGCGGCCGAGCCGCTGGCTCCCCGCTCGGTGGCCTGCGGCAACGAGGGGCTGCACCGGGAGCTCGTCGGCATCCTCAAGAAGGTGCAGGCGGCCTGAGCCGCCGCGAACTGGTCAGAGCGCCGGGCTTCTGCTTTAAGCGCCCGTCCTCCACGGGAAGGCCTGTACGCATGGAAGCCCGCCGCCACGTCGCGCTGAAGGAGTCGATCCGCTCGATTCCCGATTACCCGAAGCCCGGCATCATCTTCCGCGACATCACCACGCTGCTGAGCGACCCGCGGGCGTTCCGCCGGGCGGTCGACGCGCTGGTGCATCCCTATGCCGGCGGCCAGATCCAACAAGTGGCCGGCATCGAGGCGCGGGGCTTCATCCTGGGCGGGGCCATCGCCCACCAGCTGTCCTGCGGCTTCGTGCCGATCCGCAAGAAGGGCAAGCTGCCCCACACGACCGTCTCGATGGCCTACGCCCTCGAATACGGTACCGACGAGATCGAGATCCACGTCGATGCGGTCCGGCCCGGCGACAAGGTTCTGCTGGTCGACGACCTGATCGCCACCGGCGGCACCGCCACCGCGGCCGTGAACCTGCTGCAGAAGATCGGCGCCGAGATCGTGGCCGCCTGCTTCGTCATCGACCTGCCCGAGATCGGCGGGGCGCAGCGCCTGCGCGACATGGGCGTCGAGGTGCGCGCGCTCATGCAGTTCGAGGGACATTGAGACCGTCGAAACGTTGACTTCGCGGGACCCATCCGCCATAAGCCCGCCACTCGCGACGTGGCGCCCCGCATGGGCGCCCTTCGTGTTTGCAGACAACCAAGGACGCGTGAAGGTCGGGTGCGGCATCAGCCGCCCGCGAGCGCGCCTCGACCTTTGAAGGCTCTGGGCCATGAAGAGAACTTACCAGCCGAGCAAGCTCGTCCGTAAGCGCCGCCACGGCTTCCGTGCGCGCATGGCCACCGCCGGTGGCCGCAAGGTGATCGCGCGCCGTCGCGCCCACGGCCGCAAGCGCCTGTCGGCCTGAGGCCGACTTCACCCCCGCGGGCGCGGTGCCGATGAGGCCGCCGCGCGGCGGGGCATGGATTGGCCGGGATCGAACCATCGATGGCGACGATCGAGCGGCTCAGGAAGCGACCCGATTTCCTGGCGGCGGCCGAGGGGCGCCGATTCCATACGGACCGCCTGACCGCGCAGGGTCGCCTGCGGGACCCGAGCGGTGGTCCGGGCCTTCGGCTCGGCTTCACCATCACCAAGCGGGTCGGTCAGGCGCCAGAGCGCAACCGCATCCGGCGTCGCTTGCGCGCGGCCGTCACGTTGGTCGCCGCTGACATTCCCGATGCGCTCGCGAGCCTGCCGGCCGATATCGTGCTGATCGCCCGTCGCCCGGCGCTGGACGCCGCTTTCGAGATTTTGGCGGACGACCTGCGCCGCGCATTGTCCGTGGTGACGCGTCCGGCCGCCCCCAGGCCGTCCGGCAGCGCCCGGGGCGATCGAACCGCCGGGCGGTCTGGCGGCCGGCGGTCCAAGACCACACCTCCTCCGACGACCCTATCTCCTCCGCGCGAGGCGGGCGCTGCTTCCCGGCAGCCCGCCCCGTCCGGCGAGGCCGACATGGCTTCGTCGCACGGGCGCGACAGAGATTCCCGAATCACAGGCGCGCGCGGGTCCGACCGGGCCGGTGCCGCGCCTGATGCCACTCCGAACGCGTGCGGCGGTGTCCCTGATGGGCAATGACAAGACGAACATGTTCGTGGCCATCGGCCTGTCGCTGCTGGTGCTGCTCGGCTGGCAGTACTTCGTGGCCGGCCCGCGCATGGAGCAGCAGCGCCAGATCGAAGCGCAGAACAAGGCCGCGCAGCAGCAACAGCAGCCCCCGGGGGTGACGCCGGACGGCGTGCCGTCCCCGTCGCCCAAGGAAGGCGGGCCGGCCGCTCCCGCGCCCGGCACCGTACCGGGACAGGCCGGCCCGGTCTCCCGCGAGGCGGCCCTCGCGCGCTCGCCGCGCATCCGCATCGATACGCCGGCGCTCACCGGCTCGATCGCCTTGAAGGGTGGCCGCGTCGACGACGTGTCGCTCAAGGGCTACCACGAGACCGTGGATCCGAAGAGCCCGGAGATCGTGCTGTTCTCGCCGGCCGGCAGCGAGACGCCCTACTACGCCGAGTTCGGCTGGGTCGGCGCCAACGCCGGGCCGCTGCCCAACAACGACACGCTCTGGACCGGCGAGGGCGCGACCCTGTCGCCCGGCAAGCCCGTGACCCTCACCTGGGACAACGGCGCCGGACTCGTCTTCAAGCGCGTGATCGCGGTCGACGACAAGTACATGTTCACCGTCCGCGACGAGGTCGAGAACAAGGGCTCGGGTGCCCTGACGCTCTATCCCTACAGCCTCGTCTCCCGCTGGGGTAAGCCGCACACCCAGGGCTACTACGTCCTGCACGAGGGCATGATCGGCTACCTCGGCAACGATGGATTGCAGGAATTCACCTACGACAAGCTCGCCAAGGAGGGCGCCTACGGGGGCGCCGGCACCAAGGGGAAGGCCTGGACCGGCGTGACCGGCGGCTTCGTCGGCATCACCGACAAGTACTGGGCGGCGGCGGCGATCCCCGATCAGGACACGCCCTACACGGGCGCCTTCACCGACCGGACCGACGGCACCACCAACGTCTACCAGGCGAGCGTGCGCGGCGACGCCGTGAACCTCGCGGCCGGCGCCTCGGCCACCGCGACCCAGCGGCTGTTCGCCGGCGCCAAGGAAGTGAACCTGATCAACAACTACGAGAAGGACCTCGGCATCAAGCACTTCGATCTGATGATCGATTGGGGCTGGTTCTTCTTCATCACCAAGCCGATGTTCCGGGCACTGGACTTCTTCTACCACCTGTTCGGCAATTTCGGCGTCTCGATCCTGGTCGTCACCTTCTGCCTGAAGCTGCTGTTCCTGCCGATCGCCAACCGGTCGTACGTGTCCATGGCCAAGATGAAGGCCGTGCAGCCCGAGATGGCCGCCATCCGCGAGCGCTACAAGGATGACCGCCTGAAGGCGCAGCAGGCCACGATGGAGCTGTACAAGAAGGAGAAGATCAATCCGGTCGCCGGCTGCTGGCCGGTCCTGATCCAGATCCCGGTCTTCTTCGCGCTCTACAAGGTGCTGTTCATCACCATCGAGATGCGCCACGCGCCGTTCTTCGGCTGGATCCACGATCTGGCGGCGCCCGATCCGACGAGTGTCGTCAACCTGTTCGGCCTGCTGCCCTTCCCGGCGCCCGACTTCGTCCATCTGGGCGTGTGGCCGCTGATCATGGGCGTGACCATGTTCGTGCAGATGAAGATGAACCCCGCGCCGCCGGACCCGGTCCAGGCGCAGATCTTCACCTTCATGCCGATCGTGTTCACCTTCATGCTGGGTTCGTTCCCGGCGGGCCTCGTGATCTACTGGGCCTGGAACAACACGCTGTCGGTGATCCAGCAATACGTCATCATGCGGCGCAACGGCGTGAAGGTGGAGCTGTGGGACAACCTGCGCACCACGTTCCGGCGCGGCAGCGGCACCAAGGCAGCTGCCACGAAGAGCTGACGGGCGGGATTGCCGTGACAGAGAACGACGATGACGCGGCCGGCCTCGTGGAGGCCGGCCGTCTCCTGTTCGCCGGCGCCGCGGATTTCTACGCGGCCGCCCAGACCCTTGACCGCCTGCCGCCCATGGAGGGCGTCGAGATCGCCTTCGCGGGCCGCTCGAACGTCGGCAAGTCGAGCCTGATCAATGCCCTCACGGGCCGCAACACCCTGGCGCGAACCTCGCACACGCCGGGTCGGACGCAGCAGCTCAACTTCTTCCGGATCGGCGAGCGCCTGTCGCTCGTCGACATGCCGGGCTACGGCTACGCCGCCGTCGAGAAGGCGAAGGTCGAGGCCTGGACCCGGCTGATCCATGCCTACCTCAAGGGGCGTTCCAGTCTCGCCCGGGTGTTCATGCTGATCGACGCCCGCCACGGCTTCAAGTCGATCGACACCGACGTGCTCGACGGCCTCGACAAGGCGGCGGTCAGCTATCAGGTGGTGCTCACCAAGGGCGATTCCCTCAAGAAGGGCGAGGTCGCGAGCCGCATCGCCGGGATCGAGGCGGGTCTCGCCAAGCGCCCGGCTGCCTTTCCGCAGGTGATCCTGACCTCGAGCCGTGACGACAGCGGCGTGCCGGAGCTGCGGGCGGCGATCGCCAAGCTCCTGGTGGAGCGCGGCGCGTGAGGGTTTCCGGCGTCGACCGCGCGCTCGCGGCGCTCGCCTGCCTTGCCGGGCTGCTCGGCGTCGCGCTGAGCGCGGCCGCCGCGCATGTCCCCGGCGCGGATTCGCTCAAGACGGCGGCGCAGTTCCTGCTGTTCCATGCCCCCGCCATCCTGGCCCTGGTCGGCCTCGGAACCGCGGGTTTCGCCCGGAGCAATCTGGCCCGCGTTGCGGCGGGGCTGCTGGTGCTCGGGCTGATCCTGTTCTGCGGCGACCTCTCGGCGCGCACGTGGCTCCAGCAGCCGCTCTTCCCGATGGCGGCGCCGTCCGGCGGGTTCGCCCTGATGGGCGGCTGGCTCGCCGGGATCCTGTGCGCATGGGTGCCTGCGCGGCGTGGCTGAGCCTCAGCGCGCCCGGACCTGCAGGAATTCCATCGGGGGGCCCTCCGCGTCCGAGAAGACGCCGGCGGTGAGCGCGCCGCCGTAGACTGCGGCGGTGTCGAGGTTGGTGCGGAACCGGCACAGTTCCGGGTGGCCGCTCCGCTGCGGCGTGTGGCCGTGGACCACGTGCCGGCCGAAATCGTGCTCCCCCTCCAGGAACGGCTCGCGGATCCAGAGGCGGTCGTGCGGATCCGACGCGTGCGCCTCCGTGCCGGGTCGCAGGCCGGCATGCACGTACCAGCGGGCGTGATCCGCGTGCAGCGTCGGCAGGGCCTCGATCCAGTCGAGGGTATCCCGGGGGATGCCGGCGATGTCCCGCGCGCCGAACGAATCCATCGTGGCTTCGCCGCCGTTGTACATCCAGTGCGCGGCGGCCGAGGGGGTCTGGATCGCGTCCAGCAGCATGCGCTCGTGATTGCCCATCAGGCAGGTCACGCGGTCCGGCTCGGCCCAGTTGAGGCGGCTGACCGTGCGCAGCACCGCGGCGCTGTCGGGGCCCCGGTCGATGTAGTCGCCCAGGAACACGAGCTTGTGAGGGCGATCCCCCGCATGGGCGGCGATCTGATCCAGCAGCCTGTCGAGCAGGATTGCGCAGCCGTGGATATCGCCGATCGCGTAGGTGAGGGGGGTCGAGTCCATGCGCCATCGTCCACCGCGGCGCGCCACTCCGCAAGGCTGCGCGCGGCGACGATCGCGATGCGGCTGCGCGGGCACGGGCGCGCCCGTCAACTCCCGGCTGCAGCTGTGCCGAGTTTCCTCAACCCGTCGTGACCCGCGCGTAGCGGCCGTCGTAGCGACCGGCCCGGATCTGCGCGAGCACCTCCGTCTCGCGGGCAGTCTGCGCGCGCACGGCTTCCAGCAGCCGGGGGGCGATATCGGGCGCGAAGGTCACGACGCCGTCCGAATCGCCGACGACCACGTCGCCCGGGTTCACCGTCCAGCCGCCGACGCAGACCGGCACGTTGATCGCGCCCGGGCCGGACTTGAAGGGACCCCGCGGCGTCGCCGCCCGGGCGTAGCAGGGGAAGTCGGCGTCCGCGAAGGCGTCGGTGTCGCGCACGGCGCCGTCGATCACGAAGCCCGCCACGCCCCGGCTCTCGGCGATCGCCTTCATGATGTCGCCGACGAGCGCCCGAGACGTGTCGCCTGCGCCGTCGACGACGATCACGTCGCCGGGGCGGACCTCCTCCAAGGCCTGGTGGATGGCGAGATTGTCGCCCGCGCGTACCCGTACGGTGATGGCGGTTCCGAGAAGACCTCCGCGCCGATGGAACGCGCGCAGGCCGGAGAGGACCGGCATGCGGTCGAGGCAATCGCTGATCGTCGCGGTCGGCACAGCGCGGAATGCCGCCAGCAAATCGGCATCGACGCTCGGCGGCGCGGGGTCGCGCGTGATGGCAGTCATCGGCTTGGATCACTCCCTGCGACGAGGCCGCCGGGCTTTGGTGCCGCGGCGCGTCGGGAGATCCTGCCTCAGGACGGGCGCCCTGTCGCGGGTGCGCGTGTCAGCGTTCCCCAGCCGACATCGGCCCGGAGCCGCTCGTGGCGAGCTTGCGGCGGGCATCGGCCTGGCCGCTCGTGTCACCGAAATACTTCGCCGAGTCGCCCAGCTGCACCGCCGGCTGGCAGTTCGGCGTGCACGAGAAAGACTCCCGGTCGAGGCCGCGCTGTACCGTGATGGTCGAGTCCCGGGATGCCTCGACCCGGATCATCGTCTCGGCGACCATCGCTCCGGCATTGTCCAGGGCGATGAGATTGGTCGAGCCGAAGCTCTTGCCGGTGAGTACGAGTACGCCGTTCTTCTGCGGCGTCACCTCGGCGATGATGGGATTGCCGACGATGACGGTCGACGTCCGTTCCGGCAGGCGAATGACCTTGGCATTGTCGACCAAGATGGTCACCACCGGCAGGGACTCGGGCTGGCCGGCCGCCGCCGTGGCGCCCATCAGCAGGAGGATGAGGCCGGCTCGGCCCGCCTTCGACAAGGTGCGGCGCATCGGAGATCCTCGAGGGGAGGCGGAGGGTGCACGGAACACCGCTCCGCACCGGGGCATACGCCGGAACGGTGAAGGAAGCGCTAAGCGGGCGGGCGCCACCCGCCCGACATGCATCGTCGAAACGCAACTTTCACCAAGCGGGCAGCCGGCCGACCCGGGGCAGCGATCCAAGTTCGATTTAACCGATTTTCAAGGCGTAATAGGCAGTCTGTGCATGCCGCCGATCGAGACCTGAAACTCCTCATCGGTCATTGAGCAAGTTTAGCTGCACTGTGTTGATCGAAGGATCGCTCCTCATGAAGACCCTGTTCAAGCGTTTTGCCTCTGACGAGTCCGGCGCCACCGCCATCGAGTACGGCATGATCGCTGCCTTGATCGCCGTCGCCATCATCGCGACGCTCAAGACTGTCGGCACCAGCCTCACCGCCAAGTTCACCCAGATCTCCAACAACCTGAACTGATTGCGTTCTGACGGCCACGATCTGCGGCAGGTCTGAGGCCTCTCCGTCCGCACCGAGCGGACGGGGAGCCTCGACCGGCCGGCACGGCCGTTAGCCGGGACATGGACCGCCCCTTCGGAGGGGCGCAACCCGGTGTCAGACCCGCAGGATCCCGCAACGGCAGGTTAGGCCCGAACATGGTCGGCTCGGCAATGGCAAGCTCAGGATTGACGAGCCTCGGCGTCGCGAGCTTCGGATTGCTGATCCTGTTCCCGTTCCTGATGGCCTACGCCGCGGCGAGCGACCTCCTGACGATGCTGATCCCGAACCGGATCTCCCTGGCACTCGTGGCAGGGTTCGTGATCGTCGCCGCGACCGGTCCGATGAGCTGGGCCGAGATCGGCTACCACCTCGGTGCGGGGGCGGCGGTCCTCGCGGTCACCTTCACGCTGTTCGCCTTCGGCGTCATCGGCGGGGGCGATGCCAAGCTGGCGGCCGCAACGGCCCTGTGGCTCGGCCTGGACGGGCTCGGTGACTACCTGCTGGTGGCCTCGATCTTCGGCGGGGCCTTGACCCTCGCGATCTTGTTCGCGCGATCGCACCCCCTGCCTCACCGGATCGCGCGCATGCCCTTCGCCCTGCATCTGCACGACGCCAAGACCGGGGTGCCCTACGGCATTGCCCTCGCCGGCGCGGCCCTTCTCGTGCTGCCCGAGACCGAGCTCTGGATCCGGGCCATCGCCGGCTAGGACGCGGGTCGCGGAGGCGCGCCGGGTCTGCCCAGGTGAGTCCCCGGGGGCGGTCCCGCCGTTCGGGCTGAGGCCCCGAGCCGAGGGTGGCCCGACGGCCGGCCGTGAAGACACCGTCTCCCTGGATGTGTCCCCAGGCCGGCGCGCGTGCTGCCCCGACCGATCACGCGAAGCACGAGCCTACGACGGGTGCTGATCATGCCGGCCGACTTTCATCCCGTGCGGGCGCGCCTCTGGTTGCTGATCCTGACCGTGGCCGTCCTCACCGCCGCCTGGATGCGGGCGGCGGGCGTTGCGCTCGATGCCGCAGGCGCGGTCCTCCCCGCTCTGACTTGTGCGGG
>Ga0160428_1001575_pt1 | contig 16738 bp, 14 predicted proteins | sample SolpanmetagenomM_FD_108198 | JGI IMG/M metagenome (GOLD analysis project Ga0160428, IMG submission 108198) | Solar panel surface microbial communities from Lawrence Berkeley National Laboratory, California, USA - M | ecosystem: Engineered > Built environment > Solar panel > Unclassified ... | reverse complement strand
TGCCCGCGACATTGTCGACCTGATGAACCAGATCGACGATCAGGCGGGGGTGCGCGAGAGCCTCGCGGCGTTACCCGGACCATCGCTTCGCCCCGCGCGCGCCGGGGAGACGGGGGCTCCGGTTGACACGACGGCCTGGTCCAGCGCGACGCCGCCTTACCGCTTGCCGGTCATCGGCCGGATCGTCACCGGCCTGGGCGAGGTCTCGGATGCCGGCGTGCGATCGCGCGGCCTGACCGTGGCGTCGGCCAGCGAAGCGACGGTGGTCGCGCCGACGCAGGGCAGAGTGGCCTATGCCGCGCCGTTCAGGGGGTATGGGAATATCGTCATCCTCGATCACGGCGGCGGCTGGACGTCGCTCGTCTCGGGGTTGGGATCGGTATCGGTACGCGTCGGGCAGAGCGTCGAGCAGGGGCAGCCGCTAGGGCGGGCGAAAAGCGGCGACGATGCGCGAATCACGGTGGAGTTGCGCCGGCGCGGGCGACCGATCGACATGACGGCGCTGATCGGGTGAATTCGCGGCTTTCGTCCCTCGGGGCAGGCGCCGCTCACCTTCCATTCATTCGCCGGCGGCTTTGATCCGCGCGGAATAACCCGCTAGAGTCACCACACGCCTATTTCTCCTGTTCGAAGAGACAATCCTTTCTATGGCTCGTCCGTTTCTCCAGGCTACTGCGATCGCCCTCGTCCTGGCGATCGTTCCCGCCGGCACTGCCGCGATGGCCGCGGTCGATTCCGATGCGTATCGCGAGCTCGATCAATTCATGGACGTGTTCGCGCGGGTCAAGGCGACCTATGTCGACAAGGTCGACGACAAGGTCCTGATCAAGGGCGCGATCGACGGGATGCTCGCGGCGCTGGATCCGCACAGCGCGTACGAAAGCGGGCTGGATTACGACAATCTCAAGATCCAGACGATGGGCAGCTATGGTGGCCTTGGCCTGACCGTCACGGCGGAGGACGGCGCGGTCAAGATCATCTCGCCGCAGGAGGACACGCCGGGCTATCGTGCGGGTCTGAAGTCCGGCGACTATATCACGCATATCGACGGCAAGCTGATCTACGGGCTGACGCTGGACGAGGCGATCTCGCAGATGCGCGGGCCGCCGGGGACCAAGGTCACGCTGACGATCATCCGGCCGGGGCGCGACAAGCCGATGGAAGTCGGGCTGGTGCGCGAGCGGATCGTGCAGCGGCCGGTCAAGTGGGAGGTCAAGAACGGTATCGGCATCCTCAACATCAACACCTTCTCGCAGGATACCGGGGCGGCGGTCCGCGCCGGGATGGCCGGGGTGCAGAAGCAATTGGGCCACGCGCCGATCGGCTGGATCGTCGATCTGCGCGACAATGGCGGCGGGTTGCGCGACGAAGCGATTGCCGTGGCGGACGATTTCCTCAACTTCGGCGAGATCGTATCCGAGCGCGGTCGCGAGAAGAACGACATCGAACGATTCTACGCCAAGCCCGGCGACCCCTCGCGCGGGTTGCCGACGATCGTATTGGTCAATTCCGGTTCCGCGTCGGCATCCGAGATCGTCGCGGGCGCGTTGCAGGACCAGCATCGCGCGTTGATCATGGGCGTCCGGTCGTTCGGCAAGGGATCGGTGCAGACCGTGCTGGATCTGGGGAACAACACCGCGCTTCGGCTGACCACCTCGCGCTATTACACGCCGTCCGGCCGATCGGTGCAGGAGGGCGGGATCGAGCCTGACATCAAGGTGCCGCAGATCAGCGATCCGGACTATAAGACGCGGCCGGTGTTCCGCGAGGACGATCTTCGCCGCCACCTGATCAACGAGGTCAAGGCGGACGACAAGGCGTTGATGGAAGATACCAAGGACGATCCGCGCTTCACCGCGACGCCCGAGCAGTTGAAGGCCAAGGGCATCGAGGACTTCCAGCTCGATTATGCGTTGAAGACGCTTGCCCGGCTCGGGTCCGCCCCGGCGGCGACGGCCAAAAGCAGGGCCAAGACGTGAGCCGCGACGGTCTGGCCAAGGCGCGCATGGTCGCTCTGTTGCTTCCCGCCTTGCTGTTGGCGGGGGCGTGGGGATCGCAACTGATCGGTCATCTCGTGCCGTGCGAGATGTGCCATTGGCAGCGTTGGCCGCATTATGCCGCATTGGTCCTCGCAGCTGTGGCGTTCGTCGCACCTGGCCCGCAGATGAAGCGCGTCTTCGTGATCCTCGCCGCCGTGGCGATCGCGATCAGCGGCATCATCGGCGTGCTTCACGCAGGTGTCGAATATCATTGGTGGCAGGGCTTTACCGCCTGCACGTCGAATGTCTCCGGCAGTGGTGGGTCGCCGGAGGAGATGCTGGCGCGGATCATGAACGCGCCGATCGTCCGTTGCGACGTGGCGCAATGGACCTTCCTCGGCATCTCGCTCGCCGGCTTCAACGCGATCCTGTCGCTCGGCGGCGCGAGCTTCATCCTGTATCTGCTTGGAGGGCGCCGGCGATGAACCGTTGGAAACCGGGCGACGCGAAACGCGATACGAACGCGATGATCCGTGTCGATCAGGCGGGCGAGTTCGGCGCGACCCGCATCTATGCCGGGCAACTCGCGGTGCTCGGCGATCGGAGCGCGGTGGCGCGGCAGATCGCCGGCATGGCTATTCAGGAAGAACGCCACCGCGCCTTCTTCGACGCGATGATCGCACGGCGCGGCGTTCGACCGACGATCCTGCAGCCCTTATGGGACAAAGCCGGCTTTGCCCTGGGCGCGCTGACGGCGGCGATCAGCCCGGCGGCGGCGATGGCGTGCACCGTCGCGGTCGAGACCGAGATCGACAAACATTACGAGGATCAGGTAACCGAGCTGCGCGGTGCCGACCCGGAACTGAACGCCGCGATTCTGGATTTCCAGGCGGAGGAAGTAGAACACCGCGAAACGGCGCTCGCCGCCGGCGCGGAACAAGCTGTGGGGTATCCGATACTTAGCGCGGCAATTCGGCTGGGATGCCGGGTCGCGATTGCTACGGCCAAGAGAATTTGAGCGCGACGATAGTAAGGAAGGCCGGACGGGGTCGCCCGGTGCGGACAGGAGCAGGTGCCATGAAATTCGTCCTTTTCGCCGGTCTGGGGATCGCCGCTGCGGCGGCCGCGATGCCGGCCGTGGCGCAGAACGCACCGCAAAACGGCGTGCTGGTCATCTACGGCAACCAGAAATGCCCGACGACGCAAAGCGGTGACGAAATCGTCGTCTGCGTCCGGCGCAGCGCGAACGAGCAATTCCGCATCCCCAAGGAGTTGCGCGAACTGGAAGTGACGCCGGAAAATGAAGCCTGGGCGCTGAAGGCGAAAGCCAACGACACGGTCGGCGCGGTCGGCATCGGCAGCTGCTCGACCGTCGGGCCGGGCGGCGGGAGCGGGTGCTTCATGCAAAACGCCAATCGCGCGCGGGCCGAGAACAAGAAGAAGGCGGCGGACGAAAAGCAGGTGCAGGATTCGCTGCCCTGAGCCGACGCCTAGGGAAATCCGGGCCCTGACGGACTGCAAGATAACCGGCTGGTTCCGTAGCGAATCGCTCGTATAAGCGGCGGCTAGAGCGAGATGACTTTACATGGACCCGTTCGTGCTGAGCTTGTCGAAGCACCTGTTCCGCGTGTCCGCCCTTCGACAAGCTCAGGACGAACGGTGGGGGTGGATCGACGCTAAGTCGTCTTAGTCTAAGCGGCAGCGGAGGGGGGAAAGCCATGGCCAGTATCGCCGAAAGTTCGAACGCCCGGCCGACCCTGTCGCTCGCGCCGGACATGACCGAGCGCGTATTGGCGGTCGGGTCCGCGCTGCTGCTGGTCGCGGTGGTCGCGGCACTGGTGCGCGGGCGGGCCGATTGGGCGCTGGTACCGATCGCGGTATGGGCGCATCTGGCGACGATCATGATAGCGCTGGCCCTGACGCCGCCGATGCTGCTGCGCCGGCGCGGCGACCGGCCGCACCGCGTGATGGGGACGATCTGGGTCGTCGCGTTGATCGCCACCGCACTGATCTCCTTTGCCATCCGCCTGACCAATCCCGGTGGGTTCAGCGTCATCCACATCATCTCGGCCTGGACGTTGATCCAGGTGCCGATCGTCTGGTGGAGCGCGCGCACGCACGACATCCTCCGCCACCGCCGCGCGGTGCGGGGCATGGTGATCGGCGCATTGCTCGTCGCCGGCTTTTTCACTTTTCCGTTCCACCGCATGCTCGGCCAATGGCTGTTCGGCTGAGACGATGACGCAGCCCGAGACGGTGCGCGGCCCGCACGGCGTGGCGATCGGGCTGTTCCTGCTCGTCTGGCTGTCGTGCATCTGGTTCGGATCGTACGAAGGCAATCCGAACAACGCGACGCGCATGTTCGCGGCGATCTCGCTCGTCGAGCACGGGGATGCGACGATCGACGAGTTCGAGACGCTGACGATCGACAAGGCCGAGTTCAAGGGCCACATCTATACCGACAAGATGCCCGGCATGACGCTGATGGCGATCCCGTCGGTGTGGGTCGCGAATGCCGTCACCGGCGAGCGTTCGGGCGGTTTCCGCTATGGCCTGCGCGATCCGGGGTTTGGCAATTTCCTGCGTATCCGCCAGTTGCTGACGATCGCGACGACGAGCGCGGTGCTGATCGCCCTCGCCGCTGTCCTGCTGCTCGATCTGGGGACGGGAATCACCGGCAGCCCCAAGGCCGGTCTGGTCGCGGCGCTGAGCTATGCGCTGGGGACCCCGGCCTGGGGCTGGTCGACCACCGTGTTCGGGCACGCCCCGGTCGGTGCATTGCTGATGATCGCGGTCTGGGCGGTGTGGCGCGGCACGTCGGGGCCGCGCGAACTGGCGCGGTTGCGCTATCCGGTCCTGCTCGGCGCGACGATCGGGCTGGCCCTGCTGATCGAACTTACGGCTGTGTTTCCGGCCGGCGTCGTGGGCCTGTGGGCGCTGTGGCGGACGCGGTCGCTGCCGCCCGTGACGCGCCTGCGCCTGATCGGGATCGCGGCGGTCGCGGCGGCGCTGCTGTTCAGCCCGATGCTGGCCTATAACCAGATCGCGTTCGGGCAATGGTTTCGCGTCGGATATCAGGGCGTCGTCGGGTTCGACGGGATGAACCAGGGGCTGTTCGGTCTGACCTATCCGCATCCCGACATTCTGGTCCAGCTGATCGCCGGGCCGCAGCGGGGGCTGATCTTCGTCGCGCCGATCCTGGTCTTCGCGCCGTTCGGGCTGGCGCGACTGATCGGCGCGTGCCCGACGCGCGACCTGGGGCTTGCCGCGGCGGCGCTGGCGATCGTGATGCTGCTGTACAACGCGTCCTATTTCTACTGGAACGGCGGCTTCTCCACCGGGCCGCGGCACGCCATTCCGGCGATGGCGTTCCTCGCTCTGGGTCTGGCGCCTTCATGGGCCGAAGGCGGACGCACGCTGCGCCGCGCGATCGGCGCGATGCTCGGCCTCAGCCTGTTCATCAACCTCGCCATCGCCGCGGCCGAAATCACCGCGCCGGATTCGATCCAGTTCCCGCTCTGGGATCCGATCCTGAAACATTTCCTCGCGTTCGACATCCGCACCATACCAAGCGACTATTGGCGCTGGGAAACGCGGTTCGGTCTGGCCTTGTATCTCGTCATCGCGCTGCCGCTTTTATGGGTGGTGTGGCGCGCGGCGGACTTGTTCGAACCGGCGGGTCGGGATAGTCCGGTGCCGGTCGCGTGACTGGCGAAGCGTGGGTCACCACAAGGAAGCGCCGACCCTGATCTGCGCCGTTCGCCTGGGCACCCAACCTCCCTCCGATGGAGCGCCCCGATGCCCGAACTTTCCCCGATCCGCATAGCCTTCCTGCTCTTTCCCGACGTGACGCAGCTCGATCTGACCGGACCGGCGCAAGTGCTGTCGCGGCTGGGCAATGCGACGATCGATCTGGTGGCGCGCACGCGAGGTCCGGTGACGACCGATGCCGGCTTCGCATTGCTGCCGACGACGACCTTCGACGAGGCGGAGCAACCCGATATCCTGTGCATTCCGGGCGGAATGGGCGTCAACGACGCGATCGAGGATGCGGCGACGATGGCCTGGGTCGCGCGCGTCGCGCCGGGCGCGGCCTGGATCACCAGCGTGTGTACGGGATCCGTGCTGCTCGGCGCGGCGGGGCTGCTCGACGGATATCGCGCGACCAGCCACTGGGCGCAGCACCATATGCTGGCCGAATTCGGCGCGATCCCGGTGAAGCAGCGCGTCGTGATCGATCGCAACCGCGCGACCGGCGGCGGGGTGACGGCCGGGATCGATTTCGCCTTCACGTTGATGGCGGCGATCCGCGGCGAGGCGCATGCCCGATTGGTCCAGTTGAGCCTGGAATACGACCCCGCGCCGCCGTTCGACAGTGGATCGCCGGCCCGTGCGGATGCCGACACGCTGGAGCGGTTCGCGGCGTTGGGGGCGAAGACGCAGCCGGCGCGCGAAGCCCGGACGCGGGCGGCGGCGGTGCGGTTGCGGGGCGGGTGAGAGCGGCTCCCGAACGCGCTTCAGGACGGCGGTAGCGCCTTGGCGCGGATCAGCGCCGTTTCATGCCGCGAACGCGGTGCCAGATGTAGAAGGCGACTCCGGCGACCAGGACGACGGCGATGATCGCGTCGGCGCTGTGGAAGGCGGCCTTGACGCGCGGATCGCTGTTCCATTTGTCGCCGAGCTTCATGCCGACCCAGGCGAGTCCGAAGCACCACGGCCAGGATCCGACGAAGGTGTAGAGATGGAACGGCAGCGGCTTCATCTTTGCGACCCCGGCCGGGAAGGCGATGAACGATCGGATCACCGGCAACAGGCGGCCGATCAGCACGGCGGAATTGCCGAAGCGCGCGAAGAAGCGGTCCGCCGCGTCGAGTTCGCCCGGGCCGATCAGGACGTAACGGCCCCAGCGTTCGATCATCGGGCGACCGCCGCGCTTGCCCAGTTCATAGGCCGGGATCGAGCCGAGGTTGCAGCCGAGCGCGCCGGCGGTCGCGGCGAGGTACAGATCGAAATGACCGGTCGAGACGAGATAGCCGGCGAACGGCATGATGATTTCGGACGGCAGCGGGATGCACGCGGATTCGATAGCCATCAGCAGGGCGATGCCGAGATAGCCCCCGCTCGAGATGACCCAGATGGTGAAGCCGGCGAGGATGCCCAGGATGTGCTCGATCATGGGCCGGTGCGATGCGCGATGCGTGCCGCGAAGGGAAGCCCCAAATGCCAGCGCGCGTTCAGGCGCGGCCGGGTAGGGCGGGACGGTGGGCGATCTTCATAGTCTTTCCGGTGGCGGATATGGTGGCGGGCGGACGCGGCGCGAGCGGTCGATCGCGGCCGTGGGCGTCGCGGTGCTGCACGTCGCCTTGGGCTATCTGCTCGTCATGGGGCTGGCGCCGGAACTGGTGCGACGCGTGCGCGAGCCGCTGACGCTGTTCGACCTTGCGGTGCCCCCGCCGCCGCCGCCACCTGTTTTGCCGAAACGGCTGAAATCGGCCGATAGCCGCAAGACCGGGGCGGCCGCACCGCCGGCGCGCGAGGCACGACCGAGCGAGATCGTCGCGCCGCCGGTGCCGCCGCCTCCCATCCCGCCACCGATCCTCGCCGCCCCGGTCGCCGGGCTGGACGTACAGCCCGCGTCAGGCGCCGCGAAGGTGGACGGGCCCGGCACCGGCGGTGGCGGACGCGGCGAGGGGACCGGCAGCGGCGGCTATGGCGCCGGGCAGGGCGGTGGAGGGCGCGGGACATTCGCCGAACAGATCGCCGGCCGGATCTACGATCGCGATTATCCCAGGGCGGCGGCGCGGGCAGGGATCGGCGGAACGGTGTGGGTGCGCTATGTCGTCACGCCGAAGGGCCGGGCGCAGGATTGTCGCGTGACACGGTCGAGCGGGAATGCGGACATCGACGCGGTAACGTGCCGCCTGATCGAGAAACGGTTCCGCTATCGCCCCGGCACGGATGAGGCGGGGCGGGCGATCTCCTCGGTGGTCGAGGAGGATCATCATTGGGAAGTGACGCGGGATTATGGCGCCGAGGGGGACGACCAGCCGACCGGCTGAGGATTTGCGGTTACCCGGTCAGGCCGGCACGCGCGCCGCCGCAGTGCGCAGATCCTCGACGAAGCGGGCATATTCCTCCGCCTTCGCCGCCTCGTCCGGCAGGCGCAACAGGAAGCTCGGATGGACCGTGATCCACGCCTCGCCGCCGCCATCGGGCAATTCCAGCGCGCGGCCGCGTTCGCGCGAGATCGTCACGGTGCGGCCGAACAGGCTGCGCGCCGCGGTCGCGCCCAGCGCCACCGTCACCTTCGGCTTGATCAGCGCGCGTTCCTGGTCGATCCACCAGCGGCAGGCGGTGATCTCGCCCGTGCCGGGTTTGGCATGGATGCGCCGCTTGCCGCGCTGCTCGAACTTGAAATGCTTGACCGCATTGGTGACGTAGACCTGCGTCCGGTCGATCCCGGCCTCGGTGATCGCCCGGTCGAACACCTGCCCGGCGGGACCGACGAACGGGCGCCCGGCGAGATCCTCCTGATCGCCCGGCTGTTCGCCGACGAACATCAGCCGCGCATCGACCGGCCCCTCGCCGAACACGGTCTGCGTCGCATCCTGATAGAGGGGGCAGCGCGTGCAGCCCGCCGCTTCGTCGCGCAAAGCCGCCCATGCCGCCTCGATATTCCCGCCGACCTGGGTCCGGGCCACGTCGATCATACCGCTCTCCCGCGCGCGCGCGCCTGAAATCAATTCCGATACCAACGCGGTTTCGGGCATGTTTTTCCAGTATTTCCGCGGCATCTCCTTCAGCATCGCGCCAACTTTCAGGCGGGCGGGATTGAAGATCGAGGCGTAATAGGTCTTCCACACATCCTCGATCGGATCGCCGCCGGGCGCATCCGACTTGACCGCGCCCGGCCCCTGTTCCAGCCGCGCCCCGTCCCAGTGGATCGACAGTTCGGGCGTGAGGATCGACCAGCGCATCGCGGCGAAGCGATCGATGAAGAAGGCGGCATTGGCGCGAACGATATGGTGGTCTGGCTCGAACCAGGCGACGAAGCGCGGCGTGCCCTGTTCGTCGACCTCGCGGAAGCGGACGAACGCGCGCATCTTGTGGATGTCGCGACGGACTTCCTGCGCCAACGCTTCCAGCTTGCGCACCAGCGGATCGGCGGCGTCGTCCATCAATTTGGGCTGGGTCCGCAACCGGGTCAGCGCGGTGTAGAGCAAGGCGAAGCGTTCCGGCGTGCGGTGCAAAACGGCCTTGCGCGCGAGATCGACGAACGCGCGGGGGACGGACAGGCGGTCGCTTGCGGGCGGTGGCGGGGGCGCCGCGCCGGTGCTGGCGAAGAGATCGTCGGCCGCGTCGCCGATTTGCCAGATCACGTCGCCCGGTGGCACCTCGTCCGCGGCGAGCGCGCGGGCGGCATCGCGCCAGCCGTCGAAATCGTCCGGCTCGGCGAGATGGACGGTCTTCACCCGAACAATTCCATCTGCTTCGGCTTGGGCTTCGCTATCACCATATCAGACAGATCGGCGCGGTCGCTGAGCGCCACCGGTCGCCAATCCTCCGCGATCAGGAACGGGCGGACCTTGGTGATCGAGGCGGTGAGGCGCGCGACGTCGGCAAGATGCAGCCGCCGCCAGCGTCGCGCGGTGAGGATATTGTCGACCGCCTTGACGCCGAGGCCGGGGACGCGGAGCAGCATCTCGCGCGGCGCGCGGTTGACGTCGACCGGGAACGAGCCACGAAATTTCAGCGCCCACGCCAGCTTGGGATCGATATCGAGCGGGAGCATTCCGGTCGCATCGTCCGCCGCGGCGACGACATCGGCGGTGGAATAATCGTAGAAGCGCATCAGCCAGTCGGACTGGTACAGGCGATGTTCGCGCATCAGCGGCGGGCGCTGCAGCGGCAGGATCGCGCTCGCATCGGGGATCGGCGAGAAGGCGGAATAATAGACGCGCCGCATCCCGAAGCGATCGTACAGGGTCGACGCCTTGCGCACGATGTCGCCGTCGGTCGCCGCATCCGCGCCGACGATCATCTGCGTCGATTGCCCGGCGGGGGCGAATTTCGGCGCCGATTTGTAGCGCTTGCTCGCATCGGCGGTGTCGACGATCGCCGCCTTCATCTCGCCCATCGCGCCGGCGATCCGTACGTCGGACTTTTCCGGGGCGAGCCGCTTCAGCCCCGACGCGGTCGGCAGCTCGACGTTGATCGATACGCGATCGGCATACAGCCCGGCCTGATGGACCAGTTCGGGGTCGGCATCGGGGATCGTCTTGAGGTGGATATAGCCGCGGAAGTGATGGTCCTCGCGCAGGCTGCGGGCGACCTCGACGATCTGTTCCATCGTGTAATTGGACGAGCGGATGATGCCGGAGGAGAGGAACAGGCCCTCGATATAGTTACGCTTGTAGAAGGATATCGTAAGCCGGACGACTTCCTCCGCGGTGAAGCGCGCGCGGCGGACGTTGCTCGACTTGCGATTGATGCAATAATGGCAGTCGAAGATGCAGCTGTTGGTCAGCAGGATCTTGAGCAGCGAGATGCAGCGCCCGTCCGGCGCATAGGCGTGGCAGATGCCCATTCCGCCATCGGTCGAGCCCATCCCCTTGCCGTCGCGCGAATTGCGTTTCGACGTTCCGGAGGACGAGCACGACGCGTCGTACTTCGCCGCATCGGCCAATATCTCCAACTTCTGCTGAACGTCGAGTTGCGCCATCGGTTCGCTATATGTTCTCGTTTTGGAAATGTCGATCTATCGTTTCGAACGGGATCGGCATTTGCGATGTAGCGCGGCGAAACGCCGAGCCTGTGGTTGCAACGACCGGGCCCCACCGGTCGATCCGGGCTCCGAAAAGAATCGCGTGGTTACCCGCCCTTAACCGTTCAGGGCGCATCAGTCGGGGACAGGAAACGCAGAAGCGGAAAGACTCGACGATGAACGATACAGGCGTGCGCGACGCACAGACTATGCCGGTTGCCGAGCGCAAGATCTGGGTGACGCCTGCGATCATCACCGGCTCGGTGGCGCTGGATTCGAAAGGCTCGTTCGGACGCGGCGTCCCGGAATATGGTACCGACAGTCTCGGCAGCTGATCGTCCCGGATACTAGCTTCAGGACGTATTCCGGCCGCTGAACCAGCGTCGGTAGTCCGCCACCATCAACACCATCAGCGCCGAACTCTTTCGCTCGATCGAAGGTTCGTCGGCGCGCAACGCATCGGCAAGGGCAGCGCGATCGACCAGATCGTCCGGCAGGTTCCGCGCCCGGTCGGCAAGCTGCGGCGCGGCAGCGGCGAGCGCTTCGGCGAGATCGGGGATGCGGCCGTGATTGTGGAACCCGCGATCCTGGAACTCCGGCGGATAGATGTCGGCCAGCGCGATGCGGGCGAGATAGCGGTTGCGCCCGCCACGGAAATATAGCGATTCGGGTATCGCCAGGGCGAGTTCGACGACCCTCTTGTCGTGGAACGCGCGGGTCATCACCACGCCCTCGGCATGCGCGGCCATGTCGATCGCCCCGGCGGTGACGCGGTCGGCGACCAGCCCGAGCGCGCGGGCAAGGGTGCGACGGCCATCGATCTGCGCACCGGTGTCGACGCCGAATTCGCCCCGCCGCACGACATTGGCCGCGACGATCCTGTCGCGCGTCGCGGATCGAACGAAGCGTTCCAGTCCCAACCCTGTCACGCGAAGGCCGACCCGACGCTTGAACCGAATGACGAACGGTTCGACGATCTGACGCGTGTGCGAGGCGAGCAACCGGACCAGCGGCGTCCCGAACCGGGCACGAAGCGCGCGCACCTCCCGCACATAGCCGCGCAGATCGCCCCGTGCGAGGTAGCGCGCCGCACCGCCCGGATCACGCGGGTTGAGCGTGTAATCCCCGCCATGCCCGTCCATCAGCAGCCGAATGCCGTCGCGCCGGGCGATCCGTGCCGCCTCCTGGTAGAGGTAGTGCAAGGGGGAGGGCGGGCCATCCAGCAGCGGCATCGCCTCGTCCAGCCCGCCGAACGGCTCGATCCCTTCGCGCGTCATGAAATGCACGTCGAGATGCGGCATGTCGCGCGCGCAATGTTCGACCATCGGCCGGGCGTCGCGGAAGAATTCGCCGCGTCGGGATTCGGGCATCACGGAGGCGATGCCCAGGATCGTGCGGCCCTGTTCGCGCAACACGGGCCCGGCAAGCCCCGCGATCGCACTGCTGTCGAAGCCGCCGCTGAGATGCAGCGCCGGACGCCGTTCGAGCCGCCGTATCCGGCACGACACCGCTTCGCCAAGGATGCGCCGATACGCCGCGACGTAATAGGCCTCGTTCTGCCCTTCATGCTCGGGGGCGGCGCGCGGCGTCCAGTAGCGCCGCCGCTCGATCGTGCCGTCGCGGCCGAAGATCGCGCTTTCCCCGCCCCGAAGCCCTTCGATACCGTCGAACAAGGTCGGCGGGGCCTTGGCATCGCGCAGGACGAGCATGCGCCGCAGCGCGGCATCGTCGTTCAACACTCGCGGGATGTCCGGAAGCGCCCAGAGCGCCTTGATCTCGCTGGCGAACGCGAGAAACCCGTCGCCACGATGAAAGTATAGCTGCCGCTGACCCATATGATCGCGCGACAAAAGCAGTGTTCGCGCCGGCGCATCCCAGATTGCGAAGGCGAAATCGCCCAGCAGCTGCGCCGAACACTCCATGCCCCAGCGCCGATACGCCGCCAGCAGCAGCGCACTGTCCGGCAGATCGCGCAGCGTGCCCGGATCGATATCGAGCGCGGCGGCGAGGTCGTCGCGATTGTCGAGCCGCCCGTCCAGCACCAGGGTAACGTTCCCGCTTCCGTCGCTCAGCGGCTGGTCGTCGAAGATATCCTCGCGGTAGATCCGCATCCTGCCATGGCCGAGACAGACCGGGCCGAGCGGGGCGATCTCGACGCCGTCGGGCGTGCGGTGGCGCAACGTCGCCGCCATGCGCGCGACCAGCTTGCCCTCGGCCTCCGCCCCGTCGAACCTGATGATACCGAAAATCGCGCTCATTCCGGGCGCTTATACAAGCCGCGTCACTCGGCTGCCAGCAAGCTTTCCGCGCCGCCCAGATCGACCGAGACGAGCCGGCTGACGCCCTGTTCGATCATCGTCACGCCGAACAGGCGGTGCATCCGGCTCATCGTCACGGCATTGTGCGTGACGATCAGGTAGCGCGTCCTGGTCTCGCGGGTCATGGCCTCCAGCAGGCCGCAGAACCGTTCGATATTGGCATCGTCCAAAGGCGCATCGACCTCGTCCAGCACGCAGATCGGCGCGGGGTTGGTCAGGAACAGCCCGAAGATCAACGCGACCGCGGTCAACGCCTGTTCGCCGCCCGACAGCAAGGTGAGCGATTGCAGTTTCTTGCCCGGCGGCTGCGCCATGATTTCCAGCCCCGCCTCCAGTGGATCGTCCGAATCGATCAGTTCCAGATGCGCCTGCCCGCCGTTGAACAGGGTCGTGAACAACCGGCGAAAATGCCCGTCGACCGCTTCGAACGCGGCGAGCAGCCGCTGCCGGCCTTCGCGATTGAGCGTGCCGATCGAACCGCGCAGGCGATTGACCGCCAGGCCCAGCTCCGCGCGTTCGGCGGCGTTGCTGGTGCTGGCGCCCTGCAATTCCGCCAGTTCGCGTTCGGCGACGAGATTGACCGGCCCGATCCGGTCGCGCTCGATCGATAGCCGTTCGTGCGCCGCGGATTCGTCCTGCGGGGTCCGTACGCCCTGCGGCTCGAACCCGACGCGTTCGGGCAGCACCGGAGCCGGGCATTCGAAACGTTCGCCCGACAGGCGGCCCATCTCGACCCGGCGAAGCTCCTGATTCTCGGTCCGGGCGAGCGCGCCGGCACGAACCTCGCGCGCTTCGGCCAGCGCCTCGGCCGCCTGCCGCGCGAGCGCGTCCGTCTCCCGCACGACGGTTTCGGCCTGACGCTCGGTTGCCAGCGCCGCGCCCGCCGCGGCGCGGGCGGCTTCGTGCGCGTGATCCAAGGCGGCGATCTCGGCTGCGATCGCGCCGGGCCGGTCCGCCAGCGTCTCGGTCTCGCCGGCAAGGTCCGCCGCGCGCTTGTCCATATCGGTGATGCGGCGTGCCGCCTCCCCGGCGCGGGCGCGCCAGCCCTTGGCCTCGCCCGATCCGCTGGCCAGGCGATCGCGATCCTGCGCAAGGGCGCGGTCCAGCGTCGCGCGATCGGCGCGGGCCTGCGCGACGGCGCTGCGACGGGTTTCGGCGGCGGCGGACAGATTGGCGACGCGGACGCGCGTGGCTTCGCCATCCGGCAGCGCGGCGCGTGCGGCGGTCGCGCTATCCGCTTCGCTGCGGGCCTCGTCCAGTTCGGCGGCGATGCGCGCGCGCCGGGCGTCGATGTCGGTTCGCTGCGTGACGATCCGCTCCAGCGCGGCGGTGGCGCGATCCTCCGCGCGCGCCGCGTCGCGCCCGCGCTGTTCGGCCTGGTGCAGCGCGCTGCGGGCGGCATGCGCGGCGGTGCGCGCATCGGCGATCGTCCGGTCGATCCGTGCGAGGCCTGCGTCGGCCGCATCGACCGCCGCCGCCGCCGCCGGCCTCGCGGCCTCCAGTTCGCGCAGCCGGTTGAGCCGGATCAGTCGCTCCGCCGCTGCGGCGCCCCCGCTCTTCGCGACATAGCCGTCCCAGCGGCGCATCAGTCCGGTGCGCGTCACCAGCCGCTGGCCGACCGCGAGCGGCTGGCCGTCGTCCCGCTCGGCGACCAGCACCTGCGCGAGCCGGCGGGCGAGTGCGGCGGGTGCGGCGACATGGTCGATCAGCCGTACCATGGCTTCGGGCGGCGGCGGATCGTCGGCGCGCAACTCCGCCTCCGCCCAGAAGCGTTCGGCGGCCGGATCGAGCCCGGCTTCGAGATCGTCGCCCAGCGCCGCCGCGAGGGCACGCTCATAGCCCGGATCGGGGTGCACCGCATCGAGCACGCGGGCGCGGTTCGAGGTCTGCGTCGCCTTGGCCAGCACGGTCGCCTCGCTGTCCAGCGCCGCGCGCTCGGCATGGGCGGTGGCGCGTGCCGATTGCGCCGCATCGCGATCGCCGCGGGCGGTCCGTTCGGCGGTCTCGGCGGAGGCAAGCGAGGCGCGCGCGGCATCCGCCTCGGCCAGCGCCGTCGTCCTCGCTTCGGCAGCACGGGCGCGGTCTGCTTCGAGCGGGGCGGCCGCGCCGATGCCGGCCGCCTCGGCCGAGATACGGGCAAGATCGCGCTCGCCGCGCTCGACGCGCAGGTTCGCGGCGGCAAAAGCGGCGTCGGCGACGCGAACATCGGCCGCTTCGCTCGCTTGCTCCGCCAACGCCTGCGCCAGCGAGATCTCGGCATCGCGCCCGGCGCGTTCGGCGTCCGCCAATGCCGTATCCAGTGCCGGCATGCGCAAGACCGCCTCGGCGATCCGCTGGTCGAGCGCCCTGGCCTCGGCGGCGAGACGGGCGAGCGCTTCGGCAGCGTCGTGCGCCAGCGCACCTTCACGCTGGCGATCGTCGCCAAGGCGGGCGAGGCTGGCGGCGAGATCGCGCAGGCGCCGTTCGATACCGGCTTTCTCGGTGCGCAACGCGGCGAGGCGGTGGCCGGCCTCGCTCGCGGCGTCACGCGCGGCGAGCGAAGCGGCGCGCGCGGTGGCGAGCCGTTCGCCTGCCTGCTGCTGATAGGCAGCGGCGGCGCGCTGCTGCTCGGCGCAATCCTGTACGCGGCGTTCGGCGGCCGCCGCCTCGGCCTTGGCGAGATCGGCCGCCGCCGCGGCATCGCGCCAGCGGGCGAAGATCATCCGCGCTTCGGCGATGCGGATCTGGTCGGACAGCGTCCGATACCGTTCGGCCTGGCGCGCCTGCCGCTTCAGCGCGGCGGCGCGAGCGTCCTGCTCGGCGATCACCTCGTCCAGCCGGGTCAGATTGGCCTCGGTCGCGCGCAGTTTCTGTTCGGCATCCTTGCGCCGCACATGCAGGCCGGCGATCCCGGCGGCTTCCTCCAGCATCGCGCGGCGTTCGACCGGCTTGGCGGCGATCACCGCGCTGATCCGCCCTTGGCTGACCAGGGCCGGCGAATGCGCGCCGGTCGCGGCATCGGCGAACAGCAAGGCGACGTCCTTGGCGCGGACATCGCGCCCGTCGATCCGGTAGGCGGACCCGGCACCGCGTTCGATGCGGCGGACGATCTCGGTTTCCTCGACGCCGCCGTCGGCGCCGGGCGCGCGCTCGATCAGCATCGAGACTTCGGCGAATTCGCGCGCCGGCCGGGTCGCGGTGCCGGCGAAGATCACGTCCTCCATTCCCGCACCGCGCAGCGAGCGGGCGGAGGTCTCGCCCATCGTCCAGCGCAGCGCCTCCAGCAGATTGGATTTGCCGCAGCCGTTCGGGCCGACGATCCCCGTCAGCCCGGGCTCGATGCGCAGATCTGCGGCATCGACGAAACTCTTGAAGCCCGACAGGCGGAGCCGCTTGATCTGCATGGCTGCGGCTCCCCCCGGAGTCAGGCCGTACCGGCCCGGGGCGGGATCAGGCCCCGGCAGCCTTCAACTGCTGTTCGACCTGCTCCCAGCTGATCGCGCCCTGCATCTGGTTGTCGTTGAGGAAGAAGCTCGGCGTGCCGCTGACGCCCTTCTGCGTTCCGGCGTCCATGAACTTGACCATCTTGTCGATCTCGCCCTTGTCGCTCAGGCAGGCGCGGGCCTTCGCCTCGGGCAGGCCGCGCTGCTTGACGAAATCGATATAGCCGAGCTTTTCGGCCCAGGCGGTGGCGAAGA
>Ga0160428_1001574_pt1 | contig 16748 bp, 28 predicted proteins | sample SolpanmetagenomM_FD_108198 | JGI IMG/M metagenome (GOLD analysis project Ga0160428, IMG submission 108198) | Solar panel surface microbial communities from Lawrence Berkeley National Laboratory, California, USA - M | ecosystem: Engineered > Built environment > Solar panel > Unclassified ... | reverse complement strand
GCTGCGGCGGATCTCGGAGCCGGCCCGGATCGTGACATTGCCATCGATGGCCACGGCGTGAGCCCAGACATCGCGGTGCACGAGGTAGAGCCGGCGGGGCTCGATCGGCCCGGCCAGGGTCGCGCCCTCGCGCAAGCCCGTCATCCGCTCGACGAACGTGGTCGAAGCGGTCGCCTCCCGGTCCGGTCCGGTCACGGCATCTCGGGCTGCGGATGAAGCGGTGCGTCCAAGTTCAGTCCGGGCCCCGGTATGGTCCGGCCGGATCGGCTCGAGCAGACGACAGCCGAGAGCCACCAGGCCGCGGCGGGCGTCGTCGAGCAGCCGCTCGAGCCCGATCCAGGTCGCGGCATCGAGGTCGGGCCGGCTCGGACGTGCACCCCGAAGGATGTGCGCCCGACCCGTGCTCTCGATCCGGGCATCGATCAGCCACTGCAAGCCCGCGACATGGTCCTTGCCGAAGAGGGGATCGCGGCTGGTCAGGATGAAGACCGACGTCACGAAGCTCTTGGCCGGATCTCGAGCATGACACCCGAGCCGCTGACCGAGGTTGATCGTCTCGCCGTTGTAGACCGCCCAGCTCGTACCCTCGAGGTCGACGGAGCCGGCGAGGATGTAGGCGGCGATCTGCAAGCTCCCGGCCCCAGCCACGAGGGCGTCGCGGCGCGACCAGGGGGCGGCGAGCACGACGGCGGACGAGCCCGGGCTCGTGGCCATGCGCACGCCGAGCGGATCACCGTCGACGTGCTCGACGAGGCAGGTGGCGTGAACGGCGGACGGGTTGGTGAGAAAGAAGGACAAGCGGTCGTCTCCAGGAAAAAAGACGCGCAGACGCACACGGCCGCGATGGATGCGGCGCGTCATGCGGCGGGGCCGAGTGCGCGAGAGCGCGGACATCGGACAGCCCGGGAGGCGTCAACGAAGGTGGTCGAGGGTCCTGCGGGCTCACCGCGTCACGCGATGCGGCGGCCACGCGATCACGCGCTCACCCGACGATGTGATCACGCGCAGCGCGATCCGCGTCAGGGGGCGTGAGGCTCTCGGGCTTCAGGTCTGGAGGGGCGACCGGTCCGGATCGGCGGCAGCGACAAAGTTCAGCTGCAGGGACGGTTTCGCGAACGGCGCAACGCCGTTAAAGGGGCTCGTAGCCATGGTCTAGTATCTCCAAGCGATACGGATCGTGGTCAGGCCGCTGCTCGGTGCTCTAACACCGGTAGCGGCCGCTCTCTAAAGCGGACGCGACGTGCATAGGCTGACCCGACTCAACCTGGTCTAGACCTGTACCGCTGGAAAGTCCTTCGGCGCGCTTTTTTGCGGATCCCGATGTGTCTTGACCAGGCGTGGTTAACCAGGAACCAGGCGCGATCACGCGATCCTTCCGATCACGTCGAGAAATCAGACGGCGATACGGACGGCTGGAGCGTCGCCGGGATCAGTCACGCGATGGAGGCCGCCCCCAGTGTCGGACCGGCAGGGACCATCAGCACATAGATGTGCGGAAACCGATCGTTTTCTGCACACTGCTGACTTCCTTGCGGACGCAGTATTTAGAGTCGATTTTTTGCAGTGCTGCTTCCTACTTCGTCACCGCGCCGTTCGGCGTGCCGGTCTCCGTCGTCACCTGTGCCGGCGCGGCGGTACTCCTGCTGCTCGCGAACCGCAGCCGAATCATTCCGATTCGCAAGGTGCTAGCCGCCACACCCTGGCAGATCGTATTGTTCAGCCTCGAGGGACGGGAGCGTGGGTTCACTCAGCATCGGGGGGCTGATCATGGCGATGGTGGCGGTCAGGCGTTGCCTGTCCAAGGGAGCTACCTTCACGCGCGAAAGCGCAGCGGCGGGCTTCCGGTCGACCTGGGGCGCACGGGAGGCGATCACGGCCTGCTGTAGCTGTGTGCGGGCGGAGGCATCAGCCAGAACGAAGAGCCCGGCGACGACGCAACCGGACAAGCACGCGCTGACGATGAGGGCTGAGAAGCTGGGCATGCACACGATCCTGAGGACGGCCTGATCGTAGCCGTCGAGCCGGGCCGGTGATGCAGCGGGAGGAACACGCTCGAAGAGCGAACGATCTTATCCCCGGCTCTCATCGCGGCGGGTGCCCTTCTGCGGCCTTGGGCCGGCGACGCGGTTCCTGTTCTCCGCGTTGCCGACCCTCACACGATCACCCGACCGAGGCGTCATGGGCGGTGCGCAGGGAACTGGCCCACGCAGGCCTGTCATCGTGTGCTCTTGGTGCTGACGCAGCCTGGCGACGGTCCGGACCGGGGCTGGCGCATCAGCGGGAGAGATCCTGGATGTATGAGCAGGCTCGGCTGTTCGCATCGTTCGGCAAAGCGATCAGCCGCCCGCGCCCCACGCATGGCTGCGCCGGGTCTGCCTGTCTGAAGAGGATCGGAGATCGCGCTACCGATGGGCAAGGCTCTGCCGTTCCGGCAGCTTCTTGGAGGGTTCCGGCGTCAAATTCGTCCCCAGAGTTATCCTCTTATCCGTGGGGCGAAACGCTTTGCACCCTATGCCCTTCGGCTGTGCCCTTCCCTCGGAAGACAACGCGAACCCACTTCGCTTCTGGACCCCTCCCCGACGGATCCAGGCTTGCCACTCGCGGCTGATGATGCGCACCAGGTTGGGCGAGTTCTTGCGGCCCTCGTGGCGCCGCTCCTCGATCGTCAGCAGCCCGTCGCCGGCCGCGAGACGCAGAGCCCCCTGCGCCAGGCGCCGGCACACACCCGCTCGAGCGGCAATGGCGTCGATGCAGAGGCCACACACGCCCTTGGCAGCGACCTCGTCCCCGATGATGCGCAGGACCGCCCTCTGGCCTTCCGTGAAGCGTGCGGCGAGCTGGGGCGGCAAAGGCCCTGAACAGGCCAGGAGCCGACGCCTCTCCAGGGATGCCATTCGGTCGGGGCTCCTGAGGCTCCTGCGCGGCGGAAACAGGCTTGCCCGGCCTGCGGGGAGGCCGACCGGCCGGATGCCCTCTCGGAGCGCGCTGCGGCGCCCGTGGAGCCGTTCGGCGAGGATCTGAGCCTCCTGGTCGCCTAAGGCGCCCGCCCCGTGTCCCTGCCAAAGCTGGCAGGACAGTTCATCCATCTGCGCAAGCGTTCGCGCGCCTTCGATCGCGGCCTTCATGGCGGCGTGAAACATCATCCCGGTTCCTGCTCGGGCCGCGGCAAAGCAGGGGGCGCAGCCAGAGCTGTCCCCGTCAAAAGGCAAAGCGCCATCGTTTCGGGAAGCGATCCCGATTGACACCTGAGCGGTGTTATGATGTCTGGGGAGTTGGAAACGGTCTCCACAGACCCATCGATTTCGACGGCCTCACCCTTGCCGGGGTGGGGCCGTTGGCGTTTTGGGCTTAGGTCTTTCTCGCGGCGCTAATCCCTAATGGTTGTTGGCCTACGACTCGTCCCGCAGGGCGAGCGCAGCCAGACATGCCATGTCGCGTGGCCGGCATGGTTAAGTCAACGGTGGGGGGGTTCGGTATGCTCGGAGAGGCAAGGCTATCTGAGATTTCCCGCCTCGCAACGCTGCTCGCAGATCGCGTCCTCGATGCTCAGATCATGCGTCGTCCGGTTCCAGACGAGCACATCCGTGCTCTCCTAGAGGCTGCCCTTCTACTCAGGGAGTATGGACAGGAGCAGCCCTCACCTCTCGTCCAGATCATGCATGGATTGGACAAGCCAGAAGCTGACGTTACCCCTGAGGTCCAGCACAGAGCGGATGCTGCCGATGACGACGTTAGCCGCCTCGCTTGGCTGTTCCGGCCATTCCAAGGGACAAAGAACCATTCAGGATGAGGTCAACAGTGCGATCGCAACCGACCGCAGCGCGGCCTGGGCGAGCACATTGTCACCTTCGTCGAGGGCGTGCCGAGCTACCTCGAGCCGGGCTCTACCTCATACCATGCAGCTTCAGTCTACTCATGCACCCGCGCTTACCAGTACGTCTGGCCGCTTGCACGCAACGAAACAGTAATCCGGTTCATGGTGGAGGGAGCGCCATTCTAATCACATGAACGTGTGCTCTGATTACTCGCGAGCATCGAACCAAACGCACCTTCGATTGGTATACCACGGATTTCAGTTCGCTGCGCCGTGGAGGATCAATGGGATATTCTCGGCCACCACCCTCAGAGTGGGATGTTCAGCAGGTTCGATCCTACCGAGCAATTACTCGGCATAGTGACGGACGCATCATCCATGTGCGCGACATCGAGGCGACCAGTGATGCGGAGGCCATCCGAGTCGTGACAGCCCGAGGCAGCGACATTCGAACGGACCTTTGGAGTGACAGAGGGCTTGTGCGGCGCTTCGGTCCGCACGAGCGATGATCAGCCTTCTAAGCGCTTAGAGAGGGTTAGCGCCGGGAACCGTTCGACAACTGACACTGAACCATTTTGCTGGCAACTCAGCGAACCGGAAATGCCTTGCCGCTTTATCCTATACTAACAAGCATGGGAAAACGGATACCGCGATACTTTTTGGACATCGGCCAAGATCGGGGTTCGACGCCAGACGAGGTAGGTACGGTTCTCCCGAACGAGGAGGCGGGTCGGTGCTTGGCGCTAACTACCCTCGCGACGATCGCCAACAAATCCATCCAGGGCAACGACCAGCAGAGCTGGTTCGCATCAATCCGCGATGTGTACGGGAATACCCTTTATCGAGCAAAGCTGACACTCAGTGCGCGATGGGAGGATGAGGACCGTTGAGGGAGGCGGAAGAACCCGCCGCGACCCATGCTTCTCCTGATATCTCATGGCGAGAGACGACCCACCTTCACCCGCCCAGAGCAATCTGCGGCGGGCTTTTTGTGCGATGTCGTACCGTTCTCAAGTTTCGAGCAAGGTAGCTGCCGTACCTGGCTCTCAGCTGTCGGCCGATCAGCGCCCCAGCCCAGCCGGCAGCATCGACTTCACCCGCCCGGAGCGATCCGAGGCGGTTTTTCATTTCTAACGTCTCATCTTTCATTCTGGTATGCCACATGTCAGGATGAAGCGTTCCATCCCAGGGGCATCAGGCAACCTTCAACCCGCCCGGCTCAGCCGTGGCGGGTTTTTCCTATGCAGACCCGTCAGCGCCGGGGTGACACATCGTTCCTTCCACGCGTTGCCGCAGACCGACTTTCAGCTTCGGTAACCAGCTTCGCGCCTTCGGCCTGCATCTGAGCGCGCATCCGAGTTAGGTAGTTCTGGCGTTCGATGAGGCTGGCAGCTTCTTGCGCCACTTGTGAGATGGCCGACGTGCCTACAGGGGGCCGCCACAGCCGGCCCGGGTTCTCGCGCTCGAACAGATCCTTCGCCCGAGCATGCATTTCGAGTTCCGACGATCTCAACAAGGAAGCCTCTCCGTCAAAACGAACTCTGCTTGGCTGGAGCAGCGACGGCTTGATGCGATCCACTGAGCACTGTCACCGGTGTCAGGGAAGATGCGCGGGTGGAAGTCTTCGGTCGTGATCTCGCGCCAGGGCGGGGCGCGGTTGCTCATTCGTTCCGCCCAGCATTGTTCTTGTTAGATGCGCCTTCGGCCAGGTGATCGCCGTGCCGAGCCAACCTGATGTTGATCCACCCAGACAGAAGGGACGCGATCCCAAGCATCGCGGCTCCGTCGTTAGGCGACGAGCCGAGGTCGTCGCCAACCTGCCGAACCGCCTCTTGCACGTCTCTCAGGGCCTGAAGGTAGCCAGCCTCACGCTCAGTCATTGCTTCAAGCCTTCTCCGGCCGTGCCAGTAGGATCGCGGTGCGCACGACACCGCGCTTTCGGGCCGGCTTCGCGCTTCCACCCGAGATTGTCGCTTTGGCGAACGGATGACTGGCGACCGCTTCTTGGATATCTAACCAGTAGCCGGTCTGGAAGTGGAACCGCGTGGCGGCCTGAGGACCGAGGAACGCTGCGACAGCCTCGTCCACCTCATCATTCGAAACGACCCCCTGCAACACGAGGTCATCTGTGGTGGGTGGCTGTGTCATGGCGATGCAACGTCGGTCGGCTTCGTGCAGTTCGCTTACCTCCCAAACGTCCATAGCAGCACCGCGCCGTTGGGGCGGCCTGGCGTATCGCGATAGTAGGCTGTGTTCGGGAAGGCCATCCGGTTGGCGGTGATGACCGTCACCGGGCCATCTGACAGCACGAGCGCCCCGCAGAAGTCCGGGCGGATAGCGCCAGCTTCCGGGTGAACGCCGAACAGGTCCAGGGTCGTCCACCCGAGTCCAATAGCCTCATCCGCCCAGCGAACCAGGAAATCGATTCACCTCTCGTGCGTGCCACCCCAACCTGTGGGATGGTCTACGCTTCATCGAGCGGTTCGAGCCGCCTGCTTCAGGGGCTTAGAACCTTCGCGTTTTTCCAGATGGCTAAGGGCTTTGCAGATCCGTTCAGGCAGCTCCGCGCCTGCGAGCGGGTAGAGGATGCTCAGGGCACGATCCACGCTGGCTTGGAAAGGGGTCGAGCGGCATCTGCCCTTTAGGGTCGGCCACACGCGATAGGCTTGGTTCATATCAGGGCACAACTGCTTCTCTCCCCGAAGGAATGTGCCCCAATGGCTGGTCGTTCACTCGTCTAAATGGCGAGCAGCCAACCGGACAGATCGTAATCTTTCGCTACTTTGCCATCTCCAACGGCAAGCCTACCCCCGCCGCCCGATCTGCTCACGGGACCGGCGGGGTTGGGTCGTCCATCTCACGCTGAGCCGACAGGTCATCTGGCTCGCAGGGAGAATGCCTGAAGCCAGTTAGCGTGATCTCGCCCGCGCCACGATGGTGCTGCACCAAATCGGGAATGCGTCATCTGGAAGCCCTTGCCTCCGCGGCACTGATCGGGTCTCACCCCCACCCATGATCAAATCCGAACTGATCCTGCGCCTTGTCGAACAGAACCCACACCTCTACGAGCGAGAGGTCGAGAAGGTCGTGAACACGATCTTAGGGCAGATCTCGGCTGCGCTCGTGGCTGGTGACCGAGTCGAGCTTCGCGGGCTCGGGGTCTTCTCAGTGAAAACCCGCAACGCACGCGAAGGTCGTAATCCGAAGACGGGAGCAGCAGTGCCGATTGCGGAGAAGAAGACAGTCGCCTTCAAACCGGGGAAGGGCATGCACGCTCGCCTGAACCCTTCTAAGGTTCCGACCGAGCCTGCCATTTAAGGCAGGGGTCACAAGGCTCTCGCGCCCTGCGTGAAAGCTTCAAAGCCAGAAACGTTTAAACGTACTGGTCGTTGGCTCTGCGAGGACCAGCGAGGCTGATTGTGCTCTTCGACGGACGGCGATCCTCTCCGTAGGTGGGTCGCTCGTAGCCAGTGCGCGACTGAGCGTAGATGACTTCGCCCAGGGTGCCGGCGATCTGCATCAGCAGAGCCGCCTCGCACATAGAGGCGACTCGGACACCGAGTTCACGGGTGTGCATTCGACCGTACAAGAAGACAGCCAAGAGAGCGCGCGTGCGCTGGGGAATAATGGCAACCAAGTTGGGCAGCGTCTCAGCTTCAGTGCGGTAGAGCCGACAAAGTGTTTCGACAGGAACCGGACAGCCATCCTCGAAATCACGGACGGTAATGAGGTGAGCCTGGTTCACGGTCGCTCCTGCCGGCTGATGCCGGCAGCGATGGCAGACTATGGTTAACCAAACGTGAGAGGCCCTGCTGCCCGACAGGTGGGGTGGCAGCAGGGCTCTGTCTGGTCGTCACGAACGAGCCAGTAGGCGCCTTAGCTCATTAAATGGATGACAGAAGGTGGTTAAGCAAATGTCTTTCAGAGCGATTGAAGATAAACCTAAATCGGGAACGCTTACTGCTGCAAAATCATAAGATACAAGCCATTCCAGCACCACAATCACAAGCCATAAGGGGCCATAAGATAAACCCAACCAATCTAAGTTATTAAAAAAATGAGCTGCCGTCCCCTGCCATGCCTCGCGATGGCCTTGTGTGCAGCCGCCGTGAGTGGAACTCAAGCTACTGAGCTACCGAAGTTCAACTTTGAGCAGAATTGCGCTCAGTCAGAAATTTTGAACGAAGGAAAATCCTATCCCTCTTCCTTGTGCGTCAAACTTGAGAAGCAGGGATATGCCTTTGCATATCAGGTTTGGAACGCGACGAAGGACAGTGATCGTAAGAAATGCTCCGATCTCGCAGCTAAAGAGCCGGTCTATCGGTACCATACCTTGCGCGAATGTCTGAAAAGCAATGCCTCGGTACGACGCGATGCTAGCGCTGAGTACACAGACTTCAGGTAGTGCGTTCCGGTATGCCGAAGCTACCTCTGGGCTGGTTCGCACACTGGAAAAGCGTCACAACCAGCCCAGCCCTCTGGCGACCTCTTTAAGAAAGACAAGTGCCAACCCGGCAACTGCTGTCCCCAAGGCGATCAGGGGGCTATGGCGGCGAGGTGCGAAGCGCGAGAGCATGGCTCAGCCCTTTAGAGCCAAGCCAGCTCTTGGCAGAACTGCGCCAAATGACGCTGAACGATCGTGCCGGCCTGCGTTTGCAGCTAGGCGGCGTCGCTTCGATCGACGGCCCGCCCAAGCCCGATGGATTTTGCCAGATCTGAGCGCCGCTTGGCGTACTCGGGGGCAACCATCGGGTAATCAGCCGAGAGACCGAAGCGTGCGCGATAGCTGTGCGGGTCCAAGCCGTGTGTGCTGAGGTGGCGCTTCAGGGTCTTGTAGCTCCTGCCGTCGAGGAAGCTGACGATGCCCTCTGGCGTCACCGACTTGCGGATCTGTGCCGCGCTCGGCTTCTCGATCTCGGCTTCCGGAGCAGCTTGGACCGTTCCATTGGCAAGCCCTACAAGAGCGGCATGGATGCCTTGGATCAGAGTCGGCAGTTCGGAGGTCGGAACGGAGTTATTCGACACATACGCGCAGACGATCTCGCCTGCGAGGTCGACGAAGTTGGTGGTTTGATTTTCTGTGTTCTCTGACATGCTTCTATTCACTTATGGTGCCCCCACGCCAAGGCATTCGTACATCCAGCAATGCTTATCAAGGCAAATCGGCACGTGCCCGCTTTAGCACAGGAGCCGGCGATCCTCCTGACCAGCGGGGGACAGGCCGATCGGAGCGACCAGGCACGTCTACTCAGACACTGGACCGACACCCACCTCTTTAGGTTGCAGAGAGGCGATAACGATCTGCAAGGGTCAGCAGACCATGTGCGAGTTCAGTGAGGTTTGCCGATGCCGTTTCGACCTGACGCGTTCCAGCTGCCGTCTGCTGACTCGCCTGACGGATGTTGTGAAGCGCACCCGTGACCTGCTCAATGCCGAGCTGCTGCTGGTTCGTTGAGGCAACGATCTGCTGAAAGACCTGTGCACCTTCTTCCACCCGTGCCGCCATCTCCTCGATCGTGCGGACGGTCGCGTCCGTGCGGGTCTTACCGGTGGCAGCGCGCTTCACCGCCTCCTCGGTGAGCATGACCGAGGAGTTGATGCCACGTTGGATCTCACCAAGGATGCCACGCACCTGCACAGTCGCGGCCTTGGCTTGGTCGGCCAGTCGCTTCATCTCTGAGGCAACCACTGCAAAGCTCAGTCCGCTCTCGCCGGCCGCGGCGGCCTCGATCGCAGCGTTGAGGGCCAGGAGGTGTGTGCGCTCGGAGATGTCATTGACCGTCGCAATGATGTCGCCGATCGCCTGCGTCTTCTCACTGAGCGCAACGATGGTGCTCGCCACGACCTCGCCCTGCTCGCGGATCGCGTCCATGGCCTTGGCTGTATCGGTTGCCGCTCGCAGTCCTGCGCGCGCCGTCTGTGCGGTGCTCTGCGCAGTGGCGATAACCTCGGTAGCGCGCTTGGTGATCTGCGAGCCTGAGTGTGCGATCTCGTCGACAGTTGCCGCGGTCTCCTGAACGGCGGCAAACTGCTCCTCGACGCTGGCCGCCTGCTCCTGGGTCGAGGCCCGGATCTCGGCAGCCGCAGCGTTGAGGTCATTTGTGGCCGAGCGGTTGGTTTTGGCCAAGTCGGAGAGCCCCCCAACCATCGCGTTGAGCGTCGTCCCGAGCCGCCCAATTTCATTACGGCTTGTTGCGGCAAGCCGCCCTGTCAGATCACCGCCTCCAATCCTTTCGACGAAGGCCATGACGTTGACGATTGGGCGAACAATCAGCCGATTGATGGCGACCCCAATTCCGACGCAGATCAAAAGCGTAACCAGGGTTCCGCCCCAGAGCGTCTGGCTTGCGTTCTGCTCCGCAATTGCGAGACGCTCGTTCTGCAGCAAACGGGAACGCTCCTCGACTGTCTCTATGGCATCCAGCTTCTCACGGAAGGTGTCGAACTGCTGCTTGCCTGATCCGTCTGCCTCGATCCGGATCGCGTCAGGCCGTGTCGTGGGATCAGCGGCCCTACGAATGGCTGCCTCCGCTATGTCAGTCTGCCAAGCACGGGCTGCTGTGACAGCTCCTACCATCAGGCGAGAGGTTTCAGTGCCTTCGTCGATCTGAGCTCCGAGATGATTGATTGCCTCATCGAGCGCCAGTCGTCCCGACCGATAGGGCTCCAGGCTGCTCGTGCGGCCGGTGATCAGATAGCCGCGCAGCCCGGTCTCTTGGTTGAGCATGGCAGTGCGGAACTCACCGAGCGCTCGGATCACCTGGCTTGAGCGACCGCGAGCTTCCGTGGCCTCATGGAGATGGCTGAGCGTGACAAGCACTGCACTACTGCTGAGAACCGACACCAACGCGATGATGCCGATAGCACCACCGAGCGAGCGGTTGAGGCCAAACGAGTTCGGCATGTTCGGCTTCTCTGGCTTTTAGGCTGATGGATAGCGTTGCGATGTCGCGAGGAAAGACGACCACCCCTCTTAGGCGCAAGCAGCACGCCATCCAACAATCGCGAAAACACGTCTGCATCAAGGATGATCGTCGCGCGGCTTTCACTCGTGCAGCGAGGGCTTTCCTCTCACGGAACCGGATGCCAGCCCCTCCCCCGTTCTCGGGAATGAACCCAAGACCTCTACCCATGCGTGGGGTCAGGTATGCTCCGTTCCGGCTGGTACGAACAATCCGTCTGCGCGAACGGCCGCGAGGATCGTAGCGGCATTGCCGAGGCCAACGATCCCGCTTCCTTCCGTCATACGGCTTGGGTCGAGGGTGCTGTGGAAGCTCCATTTGGTCTCGGCACCTGGCAGGTTCTCGCCACCCTTGAGAGCAGAGACTGCCAAACGGGTGCCTCTGCGCTCAATGAAAAGGTAGATGCGCTCGATCTGACTCATGACGACGCCTCCCCGCCCAGCTTTACGCCTGGCTCTTCAGCCGTGAACACGATGCCTGCTGCCTTCAAGGTACGCAGTTAGACGTTGAGCTGCGTGATCGTAATGGCCGGCTCGCCAGGGCTGAGTTCAGCGCGCTTGATGACAGTGCCCGGCAACTTCGCTCTCTTAGCGAGCTTATCCGGTGTCCAATCAAGAAGCTTGCGAGCAGCAGTAATTTGGGCGCCTGTGATCACGACGTTAACTCGAAATGCCGGCGTCTGATGCGTCGGGTATCCAATGATGTCGTAGCCATCGACTAGCCCCTCGCAGACTACGAGAACGCCCCGGCGGTTCTAGACCTATTCGGCCAGCGCGCACTTCCTCAACGGTCAGGACGGTCGCCTTGTCGGTGTCGTAACCGAAGAACCACAGAACCAGCGCATGGCCGACCTCGTGGTGACAGGTGAGCATGCGCCGGCCGCTGGTCCTGACCACCGTCCCCTCCGTTCGATTAGCTGGTGCGAACCGCAGGGCTCGGGTTGTCAGGCAGCCTGCGCCTGCTCCGGAACGGGCTTGATCCGCTCAAGGTCCGGTGCGATCTCCGCGAGCAGGCTCTCGCTCTCGAAGTGAGCCTGGAGGTTCGTCCAAAATTGATGGGATGTACGGAAGAACCGGGCGAGCCGCAGAGCGGTGTCGGTGCTGATGCCGATCTCCTCCCTCACGATCCGCTCAATGCGCGAGCGCGGCAGATCCAGAGCCTTGGCAACCGCACCGGCCGAAAGGCCGAGCGGCACCATGAACTCCTCGCGGAGGATTTCGCCGGGGTGGACCGGAGGCAGTACGTCCGTGCCTTCGGTGGCATCGAAGGCCTGGCGCAGGGCCGCGATGGTGTGGATGTCAGACATTGGCCGTTGCCCTCCCTGGCGTCCGCCGCAAAATCCTAGTGGTAGTCCGTGAACTCGACCCGCTCCGGCCCCGCATCCGTCCAGATGAAGCAGAGCCGGAATTGATCGTTGACCGCGATGGCGTGCTGCCCTGCCCTGTCGCGGTCCAAGGGGTGCAGCCTGTTCGAGGGCGGCGCCTTCAAATCGTCCAAGGTCGCGGCGGCGTTGAGCGCCGTGAGCTTCCGACGAGCGACCTTGAACAGGTCGGCCGGAAACCCCTTCGGGCAGCGGCCCAAAAACACCGCCTCCGTGGCTCGATCGTAGAAACTGCGGATCATCGAGCCGCCCGTGTTGCACTCACTGGTACACGTATCGCCCACTGCAACGGGTATGTCAAGAAATCCGTATCACTCACTGCAACATTCTTCTTCCGCACGGGAATGGCGGTGCGATGTTGCCCGCCTTTCCATATGCGAGGGGACTGACGGGTCCGCTCAGTCCACCTTCCGCTTCCGAGAGAGGACCGAGACCGCTTCCGTCGCCTCCTTCAGGCGGACACCCTCACCTCCGCCGTTGCGCGGGATGAACTGAACGCCCGCGTTCTCAAGGGTCAGCTGGATGGCCGCGAGCGTAGGTCCTGATGCCTCGCCCTTCTCAGCGCGCAGGATGGTGTTCCGGTGATGGCTGCCGTCTTGGGCCGCTCTTACCGCGCCTTGATCGGCAAGGCTCTGAAGCAGGCTTGGGCCGCCGCGCTGCTGCGCACTGAGGTCTCGCCAATCGGCGCAAGACTTCGCCTACCCACCGACCCCTCTTGGAGCTCCAGATCAATGCTCTCCAAATCAGCGACCATGGCAGCCGACGCAGGCCGCCGCGCCTTCTCGTCCGCCCTGCCGATGCTGCTGGCGCTTCCTGTAGACGTAGCCGCGCGGACCCCTGACTCGGTCCTGCAGGCAATCGCCACCGCTCAGGAGGCGAGGAACAAGTTCACGGCCGCACTTGAAGCTCTGGACGACGCCGAGCGTGACAAGGCCGCGATCATCGCCGCCGGCGAGGCCGCTGATCGAGATACCCAAGCCCGTAGAGCTTTGGCTGAGACAAGGCCGGTGACCTCAGCAGGGCTTCACGCCCTCATCCGGCATCATGCCGAGGATGTCGGGCTACTCGAACCGCGCACGACTGATGCAGAGGCCCTGCAGGCTCTCGCGAGCGCACTACCACCACCGCCGGATCCTGAACCGTCGCGATCCCTCGCTTCGCGCCTCATCGCCATCGTCGGCGAGACCATCATCCTGGTCCTGTTTTACGGGCGGGACCGCGGCCCTCTCAAAGATCCACCACCTCATCTGACCTGCCGGCCTACGGGCCGGATCCCCTTCATCCCCCGACTCCTTCAAGCCCCGGAGGCACCGGTTATGGCAACGACCTCGCGCGCCCTCATCATTGAGCACGTCCCGTTTCACGCCGACCCCATCCTAACGGCAATCGACCATCACGACGAAGCCTGGGCGGTCTGGCAGTGTGCCTCTGAGGACTTGGTGGCGCGGCAGCACGTCGAGATGGAAGGCGCCTTGGCCCGCCTCCTCGCAACCCCCTGCGCGACGCAGTTCGGCGCCCTCGCCCTCCTCCGTCATCTGCGCTGGCACATCCAGCACGACGGCATCACGGATGCGGCGGTGCTCGCTCGGGCCTCGGATCTAGCGCTGACCTGCGCCTCGACTTCCCAGCGACCAAACTGGCCCGTGCGCCGATCGCGCCGACCCTGCGCCTCCTCGACCGGCTGGGCGAGGCGGTGGCCGCTCTCTCCCTGATCTGCGGCGGCCTCCTCGTTATCGGCCTCGCCACGCTCGCCTAGTCTTTCCCGGAACCCGCAGTCGCCGAAACCCTGAAATTCTGAACCACGGAAATCCTGCCCATGCGCAATCCCTTCGCTCGCCTCGCTAAGCGCGACACGGCCCACCCCCAGAGGCAATCCTCGCCCGTTCGCTCGCTCGTGACGCAGCGACCCCCTCGCCCATGTCGGAGGAAGAGGATGCCGTGACCTTGGAGGGTGCGGCGGCATCCTTTGTCGCCCTCAGGGCCTCTGAGGCTGCGGAGGGCTGAGGCGATGAGCAACGTCCACCCGTTCGCCCCCCGACGCTTGGGGCCCGCTTCCTTGCCGCTACCAGCGCTTTCCCCGGCTGAAGTCCGGCAGGAGATCGAGGACGCAGCGCAAGCTGTTCTCGACACGGCTGACCGTCTGATTGCCCTCCTCGACCGCCTGGATGGCGACGCGGATCGCGAGGACGGCGCCGACGCTGAACCGTCCCTCGGCGCCCCTGAGAACCATGCCTCGCAAGTCGTCTGGCTGCGCGGCTCCGATCGGAACGAAGAGCTATCCTAAAAGAAGACGGTCAGACCCGGCCAAATGAGGCCAAGAGCGCCCACGAACAGTCCTGCAGCAACAAGCTCCAACAGCCTTTGACCGCGCCGGGCGAACACCGACGCGCCTGCGGCTGTCCAACCCGCGACCAGACAGAAGACACACAATTCGCCCACCGGCGGCTCCCGCACTTCCCCGGAAAGCTCTCCGACAGAACAAAGGTTCACTCGATGAAAACCCGCCCGACCATGCGCGCAGCTCTGGCACTTGGCCTGCCCGCGCTCGCACGCGGTGTTGGTCGCCTCAGGCGGCTGCGCTGCGCCCTCCTGCAGGATGCCGGACACGGGGCCGGACAGGGCAACGTTCTAACGACAACCGTTCTGGCCGCCCTCTACATGGTGGCCGGCTGATGCGCGTCGTTCCTGCCATCCCCCCAGGAGGCCCCCCGCGCCGTCCCCTAGCCCTTATCCGAATGGGCTTTGAAATGTGGCGGCTGCGCCAGATCGCAGCGAGGCTCGCTCAGGCCAATGCGCGCGGCGATGCGGACGCGGCAAGGCGCTGGCTCGCACGGGTGGATAGCGCCCTTGGGAATCTCGACCGTGCGCAGGATCCGCTTCACTCGAGGCGCAGGCCGCGCTGATCAGCAATTCGGCGACGCAGGCTTCGTCGTCAATGTCATACCGCTATAGTGTTCTCACACTGTAGCGCTATGCACCTGTTGCGCTATGACGGCGTCATGTCATCCGGGTGGATAGCGCCCTTCGGGATCTCGACCGTGCGCAGGATCCGCTTCACTCGAAGCGCAGGCCGCGCTGATCAGCAATTCGGGGACGCAGGCTTCGTCGTCAATGTCATACCGCTATAGCGTTCTCACACTGTAGCGCTGTGCATCTGTTGCGCTATGACGGCGTCATGTCATGACGGCGCAGCGTGATGATGTCTTCACGCTTTGGTGCTTTACGTCTGTAGCGGCGAAGCGCCATAAGGCTGTCATGCGAACCATCACACTCGTCACCCAAAAGGGTGGCGCTGGAAAAACGACGATCGCGGCCTCGCTGGCTGTCGCGGCTTCCGAGGCCGGGGAGCGGGTTATTGCCCTCGACCTCGACCCCCAGGGCTCGCTTGCGGCCTGGGGAGACGTTCGGACAGCCAACGCTCCTGCGGTGGATCGGGTCGGGCCGGACAATCTTGTGAACCTTCCGGCGATCCTCACGGCTCTCGCGAGAGAGGGCTACACGCTCGCTATCCTCGACACGGCGGGCGTTGCTTCGACCAGCGGGAACTTGGCGATGCAGGCGGCCGACTTGGCGCTTATTCCTGCGCGCCCGTCTCGCCTCGACCTCCAGGCGACATTGCCGACGATTGAGGCGCTGATGCGCCTGGAGATGCGGGACCGCTTCGCGTTCGTCCTGAACCAGTGCCCCGCCGGGCGTAGCTCGCGTGCGACGGAGGCAGCGAACGGCCTTGGCATGTTCGGGGTACTGTCCGAACCTGCGCTAACTCAGCGGGCGGACCACCAAGACGCGCTCGCGGCAGGGCAGGGCGTTACGGAGTATGCGGCCGATGGGAAGGCCGCCGACGAAATCCGGGCTCTCTGGGCCTGGGCAGATCGCAAGATGAAGGGTGGCAAGGCATGACGAAGCGTCCCTCCATCATCGGCGGCCTGAACCTTCCTGGTTCGGAGTCTGGCGAGCTATCATCCGGAAAGCCAATCATTGCCGCCTCAGAGACCGCACTCAAGGCTCCGGGTCGCAGGGCTCGGCCGGAAGTGGTTCACACGTCCGTCTATCTGCCGAGGGAAGTGCATCGCCGGCTGCGCGAGATTGCGTTCACTCGCGACGTGAAGGTGCATGATGTCATCATGGAAGGGATCGACGCCGTGTTGCAAAAGCACGGGCACCCATCCGTTGACGCCCTCAAGGTGGGCCGGAAGGCTGCAGATTGAGGCGATCCTTCAAAAGGCCATGCTGTAGCGCTGTAGCATTAAAACATTATGGTCCTACAGTGAGATAGCATTTCTTGCAGTGACCCTGACCCAGCAAACTGGTCCGCGCTGAGCGCAAGTTTTTCGGGCATCCTGAACCCTGAAGGAGGGTGGATGCCATGCCTCGCAAACGCTTCACGAATGAACAGATCGCCTTCGCCCTGCGGCAGGCGGAGAACGGCGCCTCGGTGGACGAAGTTTGCCGGAAGATGGGCGTATCTGAGCCGACCTTTTATCGCTGGAAGAAGCAGTTCGTCGGCATGGGCGTGCCGGAGATCCGACGGCTCAAGCAGCTGGAGGACGAGAATGGTAAGCTCAAGCGGCTGGTCGCCGATCTGACGCTG
>Ga0160428_1001573_pt1 | contig 16759 bp, 26 predicted proteins | sample SolpanmetagenomM_FD_108198 | JGI IMG/M metagenome (GOLD analysis project Ga0160428, IMG submission 108198) | Solar panel surface microbial communities from Lawrence Berkeley National Laboratory, California, USA - M | ecosystem: Engineered > Built environment > Solar panel > Unclassified ... | reverse complement strand
GCAATAAGGGCTCGATCACCGCCCATTGTACGTCGTTCAACCAAAACTGCTCCGCCACGGTCCACCTCCAGAACAAAGCGAATCAGAGCGGCCGTGACCTACGCAATGGGGACAGACCCTAATCCGGGGGCTACCGAATTTCGGTTCCAGACGCGGATTACGCCGCTGAGTTCTTGATCATCTGCACCAGCCGTCGCCGTTGGGTATCGCTGAGCGCGGCCAGCATCGTCAGCAGGATGTCGTCGGTGACTTCGGTGTCGTTGGTGATCTGCTCGACCTGGTCGGCTGCCGAACGCACGTAGTGCGCGCCAGTCCGGAACCCGGCCACATTGGCTGGAATCCGCTCCCCCGTAGAGACAGGCTCGAAGCCGTGTTCCTCGATGACCCCGGCGATGGCGGTGCCGACGAACATCTTGGTCGCGCGATCGTCGAGCACGGCCCCCAATTTGGTGTGCAGGAACCGCGCACCCACACGAGCCGCCTGGCCGGTGTTGTCCGCCAGCCGGTGCATCAGCGCGGACGAACTCGCCAGGCTTCCTGGGCGGCGTTCCTGCTGACGGTCCTGTGTTTGTCGCGATGATGACGGCGCAAGGTCAGCGTCGCCGAGGTAGCTCGACACAACGTTCTCCACCGTCGCACACGGCATTAGCTAGATGGATGGGCAGAGCAAGTCACCGGCCTCGTGCCGAAAGCCGCATGCCGATTGCCTTCATCAAAGCAGCCTTCAACCCACTTGCCTGTGAATGGAGCTTCACCCGGTTGAATGAGCGTTCCTTGCCCATCAGGCACGCCGGTACGCCACGTTCCTACATACCTTTTTCCATCAGGAGCGACTGAGACGCCTTCGCCCTCGGGCCATCCGTCATGAAATTCGCCATCGTAGCGATCGCCTTTGGTGCCGATGTACGAGCCTTTGCCATTTGCAGAACCATCAACCCAGTTGGCTTCCAGACGATCACCATTTCCGTGGATCAAGACCCCGAACCCATTGCGTTTGCCGTTCAAGAACGAGCCTTCGTATCGGCCTCCGTTTCGGAAAACCATGACTCCTTTTCCTGACTCCTTCCCAGCCCGCCACTCGCCTTCATAATGGCCGCCACTAGGCCAATCGTATGTGCCGTGGCCGCTGTGTTGGCCGTCGTGCCACTCCCCTTTATACCGACGGCCATCAGAGTAGGTCATGATCCCATAACCTTCCGGCTGACCGTTTTCCCACCCGCCATCGTAGAGGCCGTCTGACCACCCGCCAACATAACGATGGTCCGATCGCATCAGTGCGTTTGGAGCCTCGGTTCGTTGTTGTGACTGCGGCGGCGATTCCTGACCGTAGGCCGTTGCGATCAGAACGACGGAAACAGCTATGGATCGCAGCATCGTAGCTCACGATAGCCGCTCTCAATCGCAAGCACCAGAAACGAACCTTGGCAGCATGGCAAGTTGGGCGATGTTCGCCGCCAACCAGTGCGATCGCCACGCCGTGTGTTGGTGGGCTCGTGGCGGCGTACCTGCTGACGGTCACGGGCGTAGCGATCGAGATCGGTGACGCCGCGCCGAACGGAGCCAAGTTCGCCGGATCAACGACTCCAGGAAGGCCGACTGGTCAGTGTTCGCGTCGGGCGTTCCCAACCCACCACCGGAATGTTGGGCGGGCTGTAGGGCGTCGTAGACGGCTCGGGCTCACGCAAGAGAAGTTCTCGCGATATCAAACCGCATACGCTACCTTGGATTGTGAATACGAAACGAGTCGCATGATCACCGCACCTCGCTGTTGCAACCGCCACTCGGTGGCCCGATCCAGGCTCTTTGAACGGGGTGAATGAAGTCAAAGACACCAGCGTGCTTTTCGAAATTCTTGAATGGCATCAACAACCGCCTACGACCTTCGAGTCGCCTGGTGAGATTGAACTCGCACGTATCCTCGAAAGCGGTCCGGGAACAGGCGCTCGATCCGGGTTTGCACGGGCAGGTAACTGGCGGGAGGCGTTCAAGGCGGTCGCTGCGGACACCACAGCGCTGGCCCGTAATCGGCTGATCATCTTCCCGCAAACCCCCGTTCTTGCTTACCGAACAGACTTCCTAGTCGTCTGTGCCAACGTCGCGCGGGTGATGAAGCGGTCGGCGCTGTCCCTGTTCGGCTTCTTCGTGGAATGCGATGGTATGATCGGGCATGCCGAGAATGCCGAGCAAGTGAGAGCCGACCTCGATCGAGAGCGGTCCATCCGACGTGAGACCGGTCTGGACATGCTTCGGTTCAGCGGCGCGGAGGTGATGTATCAACCCGAGGAGGTGCGCTCGGTCATCGCGGCGCAGGTCGAGGCGACGGCGGCTGAGCGAGAATTTGGCGATCAAGTCAGGGCCGAAGCAACGGAGGTACGGCGGCTGGTCGCTAATCTTTCGATGCACCGAGTGCTGCGCCACGACTACACGCGACTGAACGCTCGGCGTTCGAAGAAGGATGTTTACGACGAGACCGATCCACTCGGGGAGTTCGGTATCGATGAGAAGATACTGGACGAGGCGTCCATGGACGAGTTCCTGCGGCTTCGCGTCGCCTTGGCGCGGCTCAGCTACGCGGTCGGTCGCGCTCGGCAGGATGACCCGACTCTGCTTGACGACGACCCATTCGAGGGCGGCCTACGACCGTTCAACGATGCATTGAATGGTGCTATCGAATTCGCCTTCGCCCGGTTCAGCAACGGGGTGTCTGAAAACCGATAATACCGCTCGCTGGGAGGTGCCGGGGTCCTTGGCGACGAACGTGACGAGAGATTGTGAGGTCGTCTTACACGCCTGACTGGTCGAGCCGGAACACATTACTTCCAGTTCTGACTAACCAATTCCATCCCGTAGCGTTCAGAGTATGCTTCGCGTTTGGCTCGGTCGATCTCGTGAATGTACTTACCCTCGTGTCTCATGTCCTCAAATGTTCTTGCTGCCTCACCGGGAGTGAATATGAAAAACGCTCGTCCATCCTCGCTGCCGCTATTGCGCCAGCCATGGGCGGTGCCACGCGGCACGAATACCCACGCCCCCGGTGACACACGCTGAGAAACCTCTCCAAGCCGGACGATGAACTCGCCAGATACAATGTAAATCACTTCATCTGAGGTCCGGTGAAGGTGTAACGCAGTGCCACTACCGGGAGGTACCACTTCCTCGAACACCGCGACTCTTCCACCAGTCTGTTCCGCTAGCAGCTTGAATGCTGTGGGACGCCCTCGCTGCATGTCCCAAACAGGGCCTTCATGAGCCGCAACGACGTAGCCGTGAGAACCGTCTGTCATGTTGGCTACTTTCAAATCTCCCGCCTTCAAAATCATAGTAAAAAGCAGAGTCCAAGCACAGGGTGGTCTCACCCAGAAGGAAGTGCTGCGGTCTGACACAAGCGCTACACGGCCCGTGACGGCGTTCTGCTAAAGGGCGCGGGCATCACGACCAAGATCGGCGACGCCGCCTGCTGACCGGGACCGAGATCGTCTTGATGACCGGCGCTGGCGTGCTCGTCGAAGCGGCCACGACGCGAGCCAAGTTCATCGAGCACCAAGTATCGTCCTCAGTGTCGTCGATCATGGCCGTGCCCCGACCTCGACGATCCCTGGTTCGTGGTGCTCGGCGAAGTGGAGAATGGCGCAGGTGCCTCGATCGAGATCGTGTGATGTTGTTCGACGATACTGGCCGAGGTCGTCAATCAACGGTCCGTCACCATGGGCGAACAGGAAGTAACATGACTGAAGCAATCGATGTGATACCGCCACCGATGATAGTGGCCACACTCCTTTCGCCGGCTAGCCCTTTTCAGGGACAGAGCCAACCAAGCCCTTTGGCTCAAGAAGGTCAAATTCAGCAGGCTCCAATTCAGCATAATACGATGCAATATACTGCTGGCCAACAGAATCCGATGCAGCAAGGCCATCTCACACTCACGATCAACGAGGGGTTTTTCTTGTTTGCAGCCCTGTTTATGGTGTTTATGGCGTTCAGGATTTATCGCCATCGCAAGAGTTTACCCGAACTACGGAAGCAGTTTTGGCGTTTTATGAGCGGTGGCTTCCAGCTTCGCGTTCTTGATGACGGCACCGTAGGTACAGGCCCAGACCCGGACGAGACTCCTTTTGTTACGGTTCGTGCGGGTGCTGCCCTTGGCACATCGGTGGTGATGATTTCACAGATCATGCCCATCTCTAATCCCGATTGGACACTGACCTTTGCTTCCGCTTGTTTTTTCCTTGCGGTGCCTCTGTTGGCGTTGGTCGTCTACATACAGAAGTTTTCTGGGATACTCGCAATCCGTTGGGAGGCGAGGGCATATTGGTGGACGGGCGAAGTCTCGTTTGTTTGTGGACTGGCGCTTGTGGCGCTCCACATTAGTTGGGTCGCGTTCGGCGCATTCGTGATCTCGGTTCGCTTCGCAATTTTCGTCAGCGACAACCTTTCCAACTTCATTGGAGAGGTATCGGCTTCCGCCCAGACGGAGACCATTGTGCGCGATGGTCAACCACCCCTGATAAGAGTCAAGGTGTGGGACGCAAACGCGCCGGAGTCCGACCCCAAGGAGTAGTGGCTTTTGGCATGTTGATACACCATCGCTTTCGCCTGTAAGCGAAGGTCTTCAAATGCTGACATCACTTTGTTGCTCGGGTGGAAATCGTAACTGCTTTATGGCAGCCGTTGAGTCCATAAAGCGGAAATGAAACGAACGGTATTCACGCCGTGAAGCGAAACTTTAGGTCCTCTAACGAGGGACGGTCGCGGATCACGCCGCCGAGTTCTTGATCATCTGCACCAGCCGTCGCCGTTGGGTATCGCTGAGCGCGGCCAGCATCGTCAGCAGGATGTCGTCACCGGCCTTGGTGTCGTCGGTCACCGGTTTGGCTTTGGCGGCTGAACGCGCATAGCGCGCACCGGTCCGGAACCCGGCCACGTTGGCCGGTATCCGCTACCCCGTGGAAACCGCCTCGAAGCCTGCTTCCTCCATCACCCCGGCAATGGCGGTGCCGATGAACATCTTGGTCGCGCGATCGTCGAGCGCTTTTCCGAACTCGGCATGCAGGAGATCGGGTGCGTCGGGACCTCAGTGGGTCGACAACGCCCTACTGAAGCGGTGATTGAACTGCTCGACGTAATACTCCCCGAGCGAGCCTGGCACGTTGAGCGAGTACATGCCCAGCGGTGACAGCTTGTAGAGACCGAGCGAGACGTGGGCTGAGACCATACCGATCAACACGGTGGCGGCCAGGCCGACCCGCAACTTGGTGCGATAGGTGACCCCGACCCGGCCCAGCGCGATCAACCCGGTGAACAACAGCAGGTCGAACAGCGGGTAAAAATCCTGTCGGTAACGATAGGCGGTGCTGATCGCGCACAGGAGCAGCAGGGCTTGCGCGCCGAAGCCAACCAGCAGGGCGGCAAAGGTCCAGCGTTCGGACGAGCTTATCCGGTGACGAGCCAGGATCGCTCCGCTGATGAAGCACGCGAACGCGAACATGTCAGTGAGCAGGAAGCTGCTCTGCGGCAATTCGATCACGTCGTAGAGCCGGTTGTGCGCTTCGCGGAACAGATAGCCACCCTCGTCGCGTAGGGTCCAAATGAGCCCGAAATAATAGTCCAGGCTGTAGGGGATACGGCGGACGTTAAACGATCCGTAGAGCGCTTCGCGAACCCGGCGATCCGGGTACAGGCTGTTCAACGCGTAGCCGCTGTTGTCCATGAACGTAAGCGGCGAACCCCAACGGAAGTAGTTAACGGTGCCGGTAACGGCCAGGAACCCCATCATGATCAGCACCCCGCCGATCCAACCGCGATCGGTCAAGCGAGCACCCCGGCTGTCGAACAGCAGCTTGAGCAGCAACAGGCCCATCGCGCCGTAGAGACCGATCCCGAAGGTCACGCGGCAGAGTAGGCCCAGGCCCGCCAATGCGGCCATGCAGACGAGCATGCGGGTCGAGAAGCGGCCATCCATCAGGCCGCGCAACGCCAGCAGCAGGAAGGCCGAGGCGATCACGCTCGCCCATAGCAAGATTTCCTCGTAGACAGTGGCCTTGAGGAAGCCGAAATACTGGCCCGAGAACACGATTGCCAAAGCCGCCGAGATGATGACCGGGGCCGGTAGGCGGCGGACGATGATGCGCAGCGTCGCCAGCTTTAGTCCCGTCCCGGTGGTGGCCGCGACGAGGCAGGACAGATAGGTGACATCCAGCGACAGGCCGTTGGGGACCAGCAGCAAGGGTAGCCGCAGCAGCGCGCAGAAGATGCCCCAATAGGAGTAGACCTTGCCGTCGCGGGTGAAGCCCTCGAAGCGGACCGCGTCGGGATCGACATCGAATTGCCCGTGCAGCAGGTGTTCGAGCATGCTGTTAAAGGTCAGGCCGATATCGACCGGTTGGACTAACCGCAGGTGGCCATCGGTCAGCACCAAGAAGTAATAGCAGGCGATGGCCGCTAGACCGCCCGCAAACGTTACAGTCTGTCCGATTTTGCCTTGGACCGAGAGGGCGGACAGCCGCAGCAGAGGGCGCGAGGTAAGCTCTGACATCCCTAATCTTCCAGGCTGAATTGTGTCTACCAGTCGTTATAATGGCGGTATTTCTAAAAATTTGGTATATGTCTCGAATGATTCGAAGATGCACTGCTTTGTCGATGGATGTTGAATTTATCTATCAGTGGCGCGGTGCCAGTCGGACAGGTCGGGCGCGACGATAAGAGACGAGTTCGCCATTTCGATCTGACCACAATCCGCCTGCCGGTGTTCGCCTCACCCGGTGGCCGATGGGCAGGCGAAGCGCGGGGCGGGCGCTGACGGCGTTTCTGGTCGGACGCTTTCGATTGAGCTTTCTGTCCGAATTCGACCGAATTTCGACATCCCTGTTTAGGGTGTCCAAAAACTAGCTTTACGTGTTTCGGACAGCGTGTATAATTCGGACATCGTTTACGGACAGTCTGGACCATGCCTCGCACCTTCGCCTACTGCCGCGTGAGTCAAGTTGGGCAAACCACCGACAACCAGGTCCGCGAGATCGAGGCCGCCGGGTTCGCAGTCGATAAGCGGCGCATCGTGTCGGAGACGGTGAGCGGTTCGGTCGCGACGGAGCAGCGGGCGGGTTTCCGCAAGCTGGTGGACAGGATGGAAGATGGCGACGTGCTCATCGTTACAAAGCTTGATCGGCTTGGACGCAACGCCATCGACGTGCGCCTGACAGTGGACCGACTGAAGGCCGCAGCCGTCCATGTCCATTGCCTTGCCTTGGGCGGCATGGACCTGACCAGCCCAGCAGGCAAGATGACCATGGGCGTCATCAACGCGGTTGCTGAATTCGAGCGCGACCTGCTGATTGAACGGACCTGCTCCGGTTTGGAGCGGGCGAAAGCGCAGGGCGTCAAGCTCGGTCGTCGTGCATCGCTCTCGACGGATCAGCAGAAGGCGGTAGAGGCAGCGTTGGATGCCGGAACAAGCGTCTCGGCGCTGGCTCGTGAATACAAGACCAGTCGCCAGACCATAATGCGGGCGCGGGCTGCATCTTGATGACGTGTCGTCGGAAGCTTTCCCACGAGGTCAGGCTGTGACGGTGATCGAGGCGTTCGCGGTCGTAGGGCTGGACGGCCGAGGGCCGTGGGCTCGGGACCTGCATGGCCGCGCGCTCGCACGCGGTGTCCAGATCGGCACGGGCCGGGTTCGCTACTACGATGCGAATGGCCGGGCCATTGGCACCGCCGAACGGGAAGGAGCGGCCATCGTACTGCGGGACACGCGCGGCCAGGCCGTGCAGCGCATTCGCACCAGCAGGAACGCGTAACCATAGATCGCAGCAGGCATCATAGCTTCGAACACTGATTGATGACCGACAACACGAGCCGCTGGACTAAGTCACGACCTTCACGTTGAATGGCATTGGATCGAAAGCCGCTACGGCCACGATGGTGCAGTTCCCGGCGCGAGGCTTGGAAAGCTCGGTAGCATTAACCTCGTTTTTCTCAACATGTTTCTTGATGGTCGTTTCCCAAAGTGATTCCACCGCAGCGCTGATCGCTGTGATAACGCTGGACACGGCAACTGCTGCTCTCGATAAATTCAGCACGAGCCCGTATGCATGAAGCATAAAATTGTCGAACGGAAGCACAGATGGAGCGCTCGTGAACGCTTCGTGCGCCGGCTGTAAGCTGAAAGACGCAGACTCGAAAGCCGAACCACCGATCACACACAATACCGTCAAATGATCTATCATCCCGTTGGAGCAATCCTCCGGGTCAATCTTGTTGATTGTAATCACGCCAAATAGCGATGGGGTTTGCTTAGTGCCTATTAGATTGCCTTTTTTTCGAAGATTCTGAGGAGCATGATCCATACCATTCCGTAATTTGCGAGCGCTATAAAGGAACGGATTTAATTGCGCTACGTCCAGCTTGATAAGATCGGAAGAAGAATGCACTAATGATCCAAATGTATGAATTTGGTCGACAATACTCCAAGCGCTCACGAACAGCATGTGTCTTTCGAGCGATGTGAATTCCATTGGATTGCCACGTGACTGTGCTTCCAATGCGATTCTGTTAACATTATCAATTCCCAGACCGACCAGCGATCCTGCAAAGCTACATGCTTCAAAAACCAACCGCATCCGTTGGTCGAACGCTTGAGGAAGTCGCTCCAAGAAGGGGCGGCTTTGTAGATCAGTCATGCTGACGTTTCCGAGTATGCTAAAGGGCGGTCGGGAGCGGGAGCGTCTAAGCGCGTCACGATATTCGACTGGTTATCCATCAAGCCGTTTCTCCTCGCCCCCTGAACACGGACCGGTAAAGGTGATTACTTCAGTTTGCTCATAGCTTTGTAGATCACACCAGTTAAAGGGGGGACCACGTTCCGCAGTAGACGCGCTCCCCCATGACTACCGGCATTGCATCCTCGATCTCCAACAGATCACGAAGAACCCGCCCCACCGTGGCCTTGTTCTCCCTTGGCTTCATTGCGGAGCACATCGACCGCAACGCTGAACCACGACGAACCCAAAGGAACAGAGACGCGGATGCGAACTCAGACCATGATCCGTGGTCGAACTTCAGCGCATAGCCCACGCAATCCATCACGTTGGCCTCGACCGCCTTTTCCTCACTAAACGGCTTGACCTGAACACGCCGATGGCCTGGCCACTGATCGCGGGCACGCTCGGCGATCATCTGCCGATCAATCCCGCGATGGTGGGCGACAACGTGCCAGTGGGGTCGCCACAGGCTGCCATCGTGCTGCACCTCCAACACGGCATAGAGCGCCGTGCCGTCATATCGACGATCATGGCGCGCCGCCGCGTCGCGCCAGTTGTTCAGGGTGGCCCGGAACAGCCGGTGGAGTTCGGCCACCTCGTTCAAGGTGCCGACCGGCTCGGCGGCGTTGATGGTGATGAGCGAGCAATCGGCGTTGGCGGCGTGGTCGAACAGGCGGGCTGCCTGGTCCTGCTTCCGCTTCACGTGCGCCGCCCTGCACGCGAAACACGCCACCGTCTTGCACTTGAACTGCGGCCCGGCTCGCGCGGCTTCGACGTACGTCTTGGGTCGTCCTCGGCCACGGCGCTGGTGCCGATCGGATCGACACCTCTGCATCCGGTTCGCGAGTTCTACCGCCATGGGATTGCCGATGACAGCCAGGGTGGCGATCAGGCGGGCGTTCTCGTCCTCCTGATCGCGGATGCTACGCCGGGTCACGGCGGGCTACCGCAACCCGGACCATCGTTTTCCCGACAGAATCGCCCGCACGTGGGCGCGGCTGATGCTGTAGCGTTCGGCCAACACCCGAACTGGAACACGCCTTCCTAATGCCCGGATTTCATGAACCGCTGAGTTGCGCAACTTCCGTCCCGCCGTGTTGGTCGCGTATTTGTCGCGGGCATTGTCGCGGGCTGTCCCGAGTTCGAGATTGATGATGGCGTTGCGGGTCGGATTACCATCTCGATGTCGCACCAATTCATGGGGCAGCAACTCACGTTGCAGGAACGCCGACATGACGAGCCGCTGAACCGCAACGCTGACACCACCGGCCAGCTTGACCCTGTAGTAAAATCGACTTGATGACTCGACCAGGCGAGGATTTATAACCTGCAAGGTTTTAGTATTCCGGATTGATCCGCTAAATAGTTCAGCTTCGTAGATTGAATTTGGGATCAAAACCCAATTTGGGCTATCGATGTTGTCGGGCACGATTTTCTACTCATCTTGGGCGGCTGGTCTTTTGGCGGGACCGCCGCTCTTTTTGTTTGGTCTTCGTTAGATTGAACTCTGCTGCCGCCGGGCGGCGGCCATACGAGCGGCGTTCGCAGCAGCCGTGTCGGCCACCTTCGCGCTAGCTTTGGCGAGCCGGTCGGACCGGGCTCGCGCCTGCTTCGGCGTCAACGGCTTGATGCCGCCGCTGGCTGGCGACTTCGGTGCGGTCGGCTTTGTCGGCGCAACGGACGCAACCGGCTCGGCCTCGTGTATGATCTCGGCCCAGCGCATCACTTGCTGGCCTCGAACTCGAATAGCGCTGGTTGCGCACCACGCTGGCGAAGCCATTCATTGAGTTGCTGAAGTTGGTATCGGACGCAGCGATTTGTGATACGCACGAGTGGTGGGCCGCCGCTGGCACCAGTTAAAGCCATCTTGCGAAGTATATGCGGCGAGATGCCGATGTATGCGGCTGCTTCGCGCCGACTGAGAAGGTTTTTGTTCACGGGTCAAATCCTTTTTGTGATCCCTCTTCTATTTAGTATCCCTTACGATCCTGTTCGGCTCTGTTGAGCTTGGGGACGAAATTGCCTGACACTATGCAGTTCATCATCAACGACTGTCCTTACATTCCATCGAAGGCGACCATTCCTTCTGCCCAAACCAGGTGACCGAAAGAGTCCACCTGCCACCAGATGTTGGCCCCATCGGCTGGCCACCGGGTCGCAGTGGAAAGCCGCTCCACCTTCTTTGGGCAGATGGTGGTGAGCTTTCAGTGAGGGGTGCAGCGACGGTGAAAGTGCTCATCGTGGAAGCGGTGAAAGCCGAGTTAGCCTCATTGAAATCCACTGACGGCACGATGGATCAAGTCAGTGATCCCGCGTGTAATCATCGCGCGCGTGCCTTGTGAGCAGGCACAAGCGGCGCTCGTTTGACCAGTGAGCCTGGTTCACGCGTGGACAGTCGGATTGTTACGTGTCAGACGAGAGACAAACGAGAGGAACGTTGATTCCTATGTTCAAGAACGCTCATCAATTGACCCTCGTCCGGAAAGCCGGACTGGTTACAGCAGCGATGTTCATGGTCGGCGGATGCACACAGACCACGCTTCCAGACGGACGGACGGTGTTCCACGTCGGCATGCCGCAGCAGCAGGCCATGCAGCAGCCCGGCTACACCATGCCCTATCAGCCTGTCTCTCCGGCCATGTCGTCGCAGCCAGTCGGTCCGACCGAGAAATACGTCCATCGTGAGGGTCGCTACACGCTGACCGCCGATCTCACCCCGGTTGGTGGTGATCGCTACAAGGGCAGCGTCGGCGTCGGCACCGCAGGCTGCGGCGGTGGGGTCGAAGGCCCCGTGACCCGGCGTGGCAACGTCTACACTCTGGTCAACAACGATCCGCAGTCCCACACGATGTGCCGGGTCACCATGGTGGTCCAAGGGCGGTCCATGACGGCATCCGAAGACGATTGCGGAAACTGGCACGGCGCGTCATGCGAGTTCAACGGTAAGCTGACCAGGTCGCGGTAATGAGAGAGTTTGCCGAAACGGCTTTGCCGATTATCGTCATTCTTGGTCTCTACGCCGAATATATCGCGAAACACTATAACGAGGTGAAGAACAACACTCCCATTCCACCCGGAAGAGTAGAATTCGGGTTCGCCTCGGTATTGCTTGTCTTACTGTTCATCGTTGGAGGCACCGAGGCATTCATCGGATCGCAATCGGGTTACGGATGGGAATTCTGGAACGGACTACTCATGATGGCTCTCGCCTTGTTGGCAGTCGTCCCGCTGAATGATGGCGAGGTCAGCTTTGGCCTCATCTCGAAACCGATTGCGAATGTGTTCATGAACCACGAACGCACGCTCAAGCCTGCATGTGAATGCGGTCTTGCCGTGGGCTATGCAGCGTTTCTGCTCGATATGGTGCTGAGGGTCACCAAGGTCTTCACGTAGACTTGGACTTGGGTCGGCGCTTCCTGACAGCAGGAATCGTCGCCTCGAACGTCTCGTGCTGCTCGCCGTCGAGTTCGACTTCGCCGATGTTCTCGCACCCCCGCATGCGTATCCGCAGCGGGATGTTGTTGCCCGGCCCCAACTGGTTCATCAGCCAGCCCACGCAGTAGACCCACGACCCGGCGGATGCTCGTGGCACGCCATCACCTGCGCGGTGCCCATGAAGCTGGGAACTCGCGCTCAAGCCGACGACGAACTCACGTGACCACCGGATCGGCGAGACAGGAAAGCGACGCCGCGAAGCGGCCTCTTGCTCTGAGGCAGGTGGGCAAACGGTTGTCGAACCGCCGCGCTTCCAAGCGCTTGAAGTAGCGGCGGCAACGGTGGCTGGGGAACAGCGGTGACGATGGCGGTGACCTTCGCGCCGACCATGAGCACCAGGACGAAGAACACGATCCCGATCACCCGGCGCGGTCGTAGACGCTGCATTTCAGGAAGCCATTGGGATGTCCACCGCAAGACGATACGTAGCAGGCTGCCTAACGGTCGAGCAGGGCTCCTACAGCCCTGTGGCCCATCTCCCTCTCCTTGGGTCCGGATGGCCCTTCCTGGCCATGCCAGCGGCAACTTGGTGCAGCTTGGACCCGATCCCGCCGATCTTGGCAGCTACCGAACCAGCCAACCACGCGTAGGCGTCAGCAGCCTCGACCGACGATGGCGAACACGGCGGGATCGTGCTCGACCCGTTCGTCGGTTTCGGCACTTTAGGCGTGGAGGCCAACAGAGTTGGCCGCCACGCCGTGCTGATCGAGCTTAACCCGGAGGTCGCGGAGATCGCTGATCACCGGCTGTCAACGACGCGATGAAAGGGCTGTGGCTTCGCAGCCGGTTGCCGCAGTTACGTCAAGTCAGCGGCATATCGCCCAATACACCCGCAGCCGTTCGAGCGCGCCCTCGTCGCTCGGTCGGTCGAGCGCATCCTCGACCACGCTGGCGAGCAACGGAAATTCGGCGCAGGCCGCGCTCAACCGCCGTGCCGCTGGGTGGAACGTATTTGCTGCGGTCGCTGCCAGCAGGCCGCGTAGCTGGTCGGCAAACACTAGGCTCTTAACAGAAATCCCTGCTTGATGCGGCTGCGGGTCGAGATATGTGCAGAGATGCCCGCCGAATTGAGCGTGGATTGCATCCACATCAACCGGCCAAAGACGATGCGTGGGTGACAGATGTATCACGGCGCTGTTGTAAAGCCGCAGCACCTCAACATTGGGAAAGAGCATTCCCCCGTTTAGCAGAACGGGGCGTTTCTCAAGTCCATACCTCGTGAGATGCTGAGCCAAGCTGGCGACATCCGGCAGCGCACGCCCGAGTCCCTCCAAGAAAAAACGGTATGACCCATTTCTAAACTCTCGGTTGAGAAGCAAAACGTCAGACGGCATGGCCGGGATTTGCACGGCGTTGTCGAGAGCATGGACGCTACCAATGCCCTCCACCTCATAACGGGCAGACTCAACGCTTCGCTTCGACCTAGTGCGGAAACGCCAGCAGGTGCCATCCCATATGCCGCGCTTGCGTCGCATGACGCGAACCGCCGCTGGATGATCGATGATGAAAAGTTGGAGGCCATCAGGCCGGGTGATCAGGTGTGAGTATCGCATGGACTACTTGGTAGTGAGGCGACGACACCCGGTTCAATATTCGTGATTGCGTGGTTGGATATCTTGAGCGGCGCACGGCTACGAGGTGAACGAAGGCTCTCACTTGGCCCACCGGGCCGGTGTCGCCGTTCAACAATTGCGGCCGTCAACGGCGCAGGCCGAGAAGTTCGACCCGTTTCCGCCGAGGCTTCCGCGTGTGTGGATCGGAGCGATGGTCTTTTTCTAGGCGGCTTCCGAGGCTGACGTGCAAGCGTCTTTGGACAGCCACGGCGTCAAAGCCGATGAGATCGCCACTCGCCGCTCCGACTACTTCCACTTGCTGCCGTTGACGGTGACCAAGCATACCCTGCTAGAGGCGTGGAAGCTGGGATGAGCGACTTGACAGCCGTATCAGCCAAAGACCCGGCTTCGCGAGGCACGGGATGCAAAAGCGGGTCGATTGGCCGGGCGCTACGCTAAGGGTGTGCCGCTGTTTTCGAGCGACGCTTTAGTGCAATTGGCTGCGTTGCCTTCTCCCGAAGGCTCCCCTCACGATTTACGTCTTCCCACGTTTTGTGACGATCTCGAAAATTTATCGATTTCCCTTGTGCGCTGGTCAAATATGCTAAGGCCCCGTCCGGGACGCTTATGCCCAACTCCAACCCCGGATGTTGCCGAAGATGCAGCACCACAATCCCATGATCGCCGAACACAGCGTGCTCGACATACTGTCGGATGATCTCGCGCAGCTTGGCGCGCGAACTGGCATCGTCGCTGGCTGCTGCCCATAGCGCATCAACACGCGCCTGCATCTCCGCTGGGTCAATCGCGACTATGCGTTGTATCTGATTAGCTTCGGCACTTGCCAATTGATTGGTGAGAGTGGATTGGGTTGTCTCGACCTCGGCGATCGCCCGTTGCATGGCATCTGGCTGCTTGCTCCGGGCCTGCTGAACGTAAAGCCGCGCAAGCGCGTCTGTCTCGATTTCGATTTTCGCCCGCAATTCGACGATTCGTTGTTCGTCCTTGGTTCGATCGCTGGTGATAGGCAACTCGACGATGCGTGACAGAGCGTCCCGAAGACCTAGCTCGACTTGCTCTCTTGAATAGGTCGAGCCGAGTTTGCACGTGTGATTCACGTACCTATTACTACACCGCATAACGGGTCGATGCTTCGGACCAGATCGGACCATGATTCCGGCGCAGTGTCCGCACCGGGCAAGTCCGGCTAAGAGACTGCCGCTCTCACCGCGATCTCGCGACACTGACCGTCGCCCGTGCGCTGCCTGCGCCTGTTGCCAGAGCGTCGGGCTGACAACTTCCGGGTAAGCCATGCTTCGTTCGCCCGTTGGTGCTCGCTTACCGTCCTCCAATCGGCGCATCATTACGCGCTCGCCCATAACGGCTTTCGTCTTCAATACGCGACTAATTTGGCGGATTGACCAGCGATGCTCGACACCGGGCCGGGCAGGTTGGCCCTCCGTGATCGGGGGAATGCCCTCATCGTTTAGGCGACGAAGGATGATGCCGTAACCGTCACCGGCCACGTACTCGCGATAGATGCGGACGACAACTGCCGCTCGGACTTCATCCACGGTGAACTGATCACCCTTGCCGTCCCAATCCAGAACCGGGCGCAGCCAGCCTGGACATATCGAGGTAAGCCGTCGCTTTGGATCGGCACGTCGCGCACCCCACGCCGACGACAACCGAGCGCTCTTGGTCGCTGATTCCTCGGCAGCGCGGCTAAGGTAAGCGACGGAGAGCATCAGCGACATCGTGGCTTGCTGAGCGCCTTGCTGCGTCGTGTAGACCATTCCGTCGATCACGGTGACCACGTTGATCCCTGCGTCAAGCAGGTTCAAAAGAAGGGCGACGCTCTTGTTGATTTGCTGACGAGACAACCGATCGAGCGATTCTATTATCAGATAGCTCCCAACGGGTATGTTCCCATCATTAACGAGTGCGAGGAACTCACCGAGCCCGGCTTTTCGATTCGCACCACGAAAAGCGCTCTTGGCGGCGTCGGTGATTTCCTGATCCAGAGCGAGGTTCAAATCGGCGTGAGTTTGAAGCCAGTTGTCGCGGGCTTTGGTCTGCCGACTGATGCTATCGCCGCTGCTCTGACCGGCGCTCGAAAATCGCATGTAGGAGAAGGCGAGAGGCATCAGTTGGCTTTCTTGACTCGCTCTTCCTACCATGAATTATAACAGACACCATGCGAATATGGCGCGATCGTTTATACGGTTTTGCTGGGCTGGCTGATCTGGGGCGAGGTCCCGGGGATGTGGGAAGCGGCTGGCATGGTGTTCCTGATCGGCGCCGGGCTGCTCACCTGGTGGCGGGAGAGTGCGACGCGGATGCCATCAGCAGCGTCGCCAATGCCTGCAGTTCGGTCGCCGCCTGCGTTCGCGGCGCTGCCTCAGTCACGCCCAGGCCCATCGCGAACGCCTGGCTGAAGGCAGCCCGGTTGCCCAGGGCTGCGGCGAACACGGTCAAGCCGCGGCGATGCAGCTCGGCTTCCATCGTCGCGCGCTGCCGCCCGGCGGACGGCACGCGGTTGAGCACGATGCAGACTGGCCGCTTCTCCTCATGCGCGATCTTCAGCGTGCCTTCCGCCGCCCATAGATCCGGCGCGCTCGGCTGCATGGGAATCACGACGAGGTCGGCGGCGCGGATCGCCCGGCGCGCGTCGCTGTCGATCACCGGCGGGGTATCGATCAGCACCGTCTCATGCTCGCGCCGCAACCGGTCGAGTTCGCCGGCCAGTCGCCAGCCGGAGACGTCGGACAGGGTGATGCGGGGCGGGGCCGGCTCGTGGGCGATGCGCAGGCGATGCCATTGGACCAGGCTGTGCTGCGGATCGATGTCGAGCAGGGCGGTTGCCTTGTCGGCGGCGAGCCAGGCGGCCAGATTGGCGGCCAACATGGTCTTGCCCGAACCACCTTTCTGCTGCGCCACCGTGATAATCACGGCCAT
>Ga0160428_1001571_pt1 | contig 16771 bp, 18 predicted proteins | sample SolpanmetagenomM_FD_108198 | JGI IMG/M metagenome (GOLD analysis project Ga0160428, IMG submission 108198) | Solar panel surface microbial communities from Lawrence Berkeley National Laboratory, California, USA - M | ecosystem: Engineered > Built environment > Solar panel > Unclassified ... | reverse complement strand
TTCGCGTACACGCTACTTCGCCACGCGGCGCACCGCCAACGGCACGTCGCACACGCTGGCACCGGTCGGCACGGTCGGCGGCGCGGCGACCTCGCGCAGCCGGACATAGGCGGCGAAGCGCGGATTGTCCGTCGCGCGATACTGGAACGTCGGGCGCTCCGCCGCCGGGATATCGCTCGCCAATCTGACCGAGACGATCCCGGTGCGCTCGCCCGGCGTGGCATAGAAGCCCATCGCCGCGTCGCTGCGGGGCAGCGCGGAGAGATAGGACATGCCCTCGATGATCCGCCCGACCACGGTATAGTTGCGATCCAGCCGACGTGCCGACTGACCGATCGGGGTGAACAGTTCGGATCCCGACCCGGTCGACGGCAGCGCATCGCGTGCCACTCCGACCGCGCCGTAGCAATGCGTCAGCCATGTCGCCTTGCCGTCGCCGGCGACCGGCCAGCCATCCGCGGTGAAGCCCGACAGCGTCGAGTAACTGTCCGGTCGCGCCATCCGCTGTGCCAGCAGTTGCGTCGGGCCCTGCGCGACGAGGGATTTCGCGATCTCGAACTCCGCGGCCGGCACGTCCTTGACGCCCGCGGCCATCGGCTTCTTCTCGCTCGGGTCGCCCCATTGCGCGACCCAATTCTCCTGCACGCGGTAGACGCTTTCACCATTCCACCAGCCGGCCCGCGCCAGCGTGCGGACATTCGCGACGTGCTCCGGCGCGAACCGCGCGGCGAGCCGGACGACCACCGTCCTGCCGTTCGCCAAAGTCATCACCAGCAGTTCGTCGTCCGGGATCGCCCGCCAATCCGCCTCGATCGCGTCGGACGGCAGGACCGGCGCCGCGGGCGCTGCGGCAGGCACAGGCGTCGGAAGTGCAGGCGAACTCTGCGCGGCGAGCAGCAGCGCGAACAGCGGGATCAGCATGACGCGAAGTGTGCACCACGCGGCATAATCACGCAATCGCAACCGTACGCTTGCGCCCGCGCCGATCACCCACTAGGCAACCGCTTCTGTCCAGGACATGCGGAGCGGTGGCCGAGTGGTCGAAGGCGCTCGCCTGGAAAGTGAGTATACGCCAAAAGCGTATCGAGGGTTCGAATCCCTCCCGCTCCGCCAACTACCGATTTCTCAACATTTCTCACCGGCCCAACGGCGCCAGAAATGCGCGCATTTGTGCGGGATTTTTGTATCTCGCTGTTCCTTGCGATTCCTGCGAAGCCCGCATATGCTGTGGGAAATAATGTGGGAGCAGCCGCGTGGGCAGTCTGACAGCAACCGCCGTGAAAGCCGCAAAGGCAAAGGGTCGCTATGGCGACGGCGACGGCCTCTTTCTTCTTGTCGGACCCACCGGCGCGCGCTCTTGGGTTGTCCGTATCCAGAAAGACGGCAAGCGCCGCGACATTGGCTTAGGGAGCGCATTGAAGGTTTCTCTGGCCATCGCGCGCGAACGCGCGTCGAAGGCTCGATCACAAATCGAGGTCGGGATTGATCCCGTCGCGGAGCGGCGCAAGGCAGCGGGCATCCCCTCATTCCGCGAAGCGGCGGCGCTGGTGCATGCTGAAACCAAGGCGGGCTGGCGCAACGGCAAACACAACAAGCAATGGCTGTCGTCACTGGAAGCGCATTGCTTCCCGCATATCGGCGACGTGTCGGTGGGCGAGTTGGACGGGCCCGCCGTGCGCGACGTTTTGGCATCGATCTGGCTGACCAAGGCAGAGACGGCTCGGCGCATACGCCAGCGGATTATCGCGATTGTCGATTGGGCGGTCGCCAAGGGCTATCGCGACGCGCCGCTGGCGATGTCGGCAATCGACAAGTCGCTTCCCCGCCAGAAGCGCAGCGACAAGCATCACGAGGCGATGGCATTCGCGGACGTGCCCGATTTCCTTACCAAACTGCGCTCGCGGGAGTCGGTGGGTCGACTGGCGCTGGAGCTGCTGGTGCTGACCGCCGCACGGTCGGGAGAGATACGTGGCGCGACATGGGCAGAATTTGACCTAGAGGCAGCGCTGTGGACGATCCCGGCTAACCGCATGAAGGCGGGCAAGGAACACGTCGTGCCACTATCGGAGGCTGCTCTAGGTGCGCTGGGGCGGATCCAGCGGTGGCGCGTCGATCCTAAGTCCGCCGATGCGTTGGTGTTCCCGGGCGTGAAACGCGGCAAGCCGATTTCCGACATGACGCTGACTAAAGTCATGCGCGACATGGGGCTGACCGCCGTGCCGCACGGCTTCCGCTCTAGCTTCAAAGACTGGGCATCTGAGACAACGAATTTTCCGAACGAATTATCGGAGGCCGCCTTAGCCCATGCCATCATTAATAAAAGCGAAGCGGCATACCGGCGCGGAAATTTACTCGAAAAGCGACGAGTGATGATGACTGCTTGGGCTAGCTTCGCCACCTGCGGCCTTAATACTAACATTGTGCGTCTTCATGCGTAAGCGTCCGCCGCCCCGAAGTCTCAACCAGACCAAGGCGTCCGAGTTTGTTCGTAAGGGCGGCCTGCGCGTTACAATGAACGCAATTCTTCAGCGAAACTCCGACGTGACGGCGGAAGAATTGGCCGAGGCGCTCCTCGCGAAGCCAGTGATCAGTCTAAGCCTCCAGAAAGCGATTGTGGGTGCTCTTCTAAATACTGACGGCGAGTTTCGGATTGAGGTTAAACGAACACGTCGGGGTCGGCCGGAAACGGCTATTTCAATGCTTACTATCGCTGAACAAACCGCAAAATTCGTGAGCCAACAGGAAGCTCGGGGCGCAATCCACAAGGTGGCGATTTCTGAGGCGTGCATCACGTTAGGCATTAGCAGAGCAACGGCTTACGCAAGAATTGGGCTATGGCGAAAGATCGAAGCCAGCCGACAGAAGGCAGCGGTCCATATTCCTGGGGACATGCGAACGAGCCGAAAGCCAAAAAAGGTCAAAGCCCCGGAAGTCGCTACAACAACAGCTGGATCGGCGGACATGCTCCGGACCAGCTCAACAACTAGCAGTTCCTTCAGTTCGGTACGCGAGCTCGAACGCCACCGGCGGTCTAGAAAACTAAAACGAAATCTGGACCATAGACTGTTTCGGCCGCCAGATTAGTTGCCTTAGTTCCCCGGACGCCCCGGAACACCCGGACAAGCCGGAAGGCCCGCCGCGATAGGGCAAGGCGTTAAAACGATGACGATAGAGCGGATGACCGTGACTGACTTCATGTCGCGCTATTCGATTTCGCGAACGGAATTTTACCGGCAAGTGAACGCCGGTCGCATCCGTCTTACCAAGCTAGGCAACGCTAGTCGGGTAGCGCGAGGCGATGCCGAGCAATGGCGCGCGTCTCTCCCGGTTCGCACGGGGAGTACGGCGGATGTTTGAAACACAATCGATAAAAATCAAAGACGCTCCCAAGGCCGCTGGAGCGGCCAAGGGAGCGGGTATCGCCAGCGTGGAAGCAAATGCGATGGGTGGAGCATACGCCACCCCCCCAAGGCGAAGCAAGCGGCGCGTCGTGCATGCCATTGGCCCCGCCGGGCAAATGGCGCTGTACGGGCAGGATGCGCGGGCGTTGGAGGCGCTGGTAGCGCGGGGCGCGGCGGGCGTCACCTCGTTAGAGGTGGCAAGCTGGGCGTATCGTCTGGGCGCGTACATCTTCGACCTTCGCCACGATTACGGGCTATCGATCGAGACGGTTCGCGAGGAACACGAGGGCGGCTGGCATGCACGCTACGTCCTGCATACCCCGGTCATCATCGCGGCGGTGGGGGCATGACCGGGACCGTTCCGTTCGACCAACCCTATCAGGGCAATCTGTGGCGGCTCGAAATCTCCACGCATGACGGCCGCACCTTCGCCAACTGGCGCAAATGGTATTGGCAAGGGACCGATCTGCGGCCGACGCGGCAAGGCACGACCATCCCGCTGGAGCGCATCGTCGAGCTTCACGACGCGCTGGGTGCATATCTCGCTAGCGAGCCACCGCTTCTAAAATAGAGAAAAGTAGAGAATGGGGAGCAGCTAATAATGGCCGCTCCCCCCTTCGTTTCTGTTGGCAATCTTGAAACTTGGGAAAGGGGGCGGAAAATGCCTTTTTCACGCTCCGGCGGCGCGAGCAGGACCGGCGGAAATCGGCGCCTTCCTGATACTGGCACGCAAGCTGCAATATGTAACAATTCTAAGAGTGCGCGACATCTCGACGGAAAAGCGGTCCGTAATGGCTGGGGAGGCTTTAGAAACAGGGCTGATCGCTGTTCGGATGGGCTGACCGCAAAGCAGGTGCAAGGCATCATCACGGCGGCAGAAACGGCGTGGCGGAGCGGCATCCCCTTCAACAGTCACGTCACCGTTCATTGGGCGAAGCTAGGCTTGGCTGATGATGAGGCAGCCCCCGCAACGGGCGCGTTACTGACACTCTTGCGCGATTGGCTTCGCAAGCAAGGCCTGCCCTTTGCTTATGCTTATGCGCGGGAGAACGGCGCCACGAAGGGGTCACACGTTCATATCCTCGCGCACCTGCCGCCGGGTGCTGGGTGGAACTCCCAACGCTCCCGGCGATGGCTGAAGCGCATCGCGGACGGCCCCTATTTTACGGGCGCGATAAGGACGAAACGCATTCGCGGGACTTGCAAGGGGCGCGTCATCCTGCCCGAACTGTATGCGGCCAATCTGGCAGATGTTGTCAGCTATCTGACCAAGGGCGCGTTGCCCCAACTCGCGGCGGTGCTGACCATAAGGCGCGTTGAGCCGGGCGGGCACGTGGTCGGCAAGCGGGCGGGGTGGAGCCAGAATGTCGGGGCGAAAGCGTCTGGCGCTTCGGGAGCGGGCCGGCCGCTAATTTTCAATTAGGCAGTCCGCCGAAGAAATAGGGTCACGGTGGTCCCCTCCCCCTCCGTGCTGTCGATGCTTACCGCTCCGCCAAGGCTCCGCAACGTGCCGTACACCATGCTTAAGCCCAGCCCCGTGCCTTTGCCAACCGGCTTGGTCGTGAAAAACGGATCGAACGCTCTTGCGAGCGTTGTCGCTGGCATTCCTGGACCATTGTCGCGGACGGAAAGTGCCAGATATTCTCCTGACGGCAGGTTGTCCGGTAATCGGGCATCAGCACCCAATAGTGATGTTTCGACAATGATCTGACAGTCTCCGCCAGAAGCATCCCGCGCGTTGATGCAGAGATTTAGCAGGCATGCCTCAATCAGCCCCTCGCCAGCTACGACCTCGCATTCCTCGTCGCATAGATTTGTCGTAACGCTGGCTTCAGGAACAGCCGAACGCACAAGACCCAAGAACTGTTTGATGCAGGTATTTGCCGAGATACTCGTGGTAGCCAATGCCTGCTGACGAGCAAATGTCAGAAGTTGACGGGTCAGCGCCTCTCCCTGCTGTAAGGCGTTAGATCCCATCTCGACCACATGTTCGCCCTGCGCCGGAAGAGCGATACGGCTGAGGCGGTTGAAACACCCACGCAAGCTTGTCAGTAGGTTATTGAAATCGTGCGAGATACCAGCAGCCAACTGTCCTAGCGCTTCCATCTTCTGGGCTTGATTTAGGGCAGTTTGCATTTGGCGTTGCATAGTGATGTCGCGAGCGCGACCAAGAATTGCTGTAATCTTTCCGTGCTCATCAAAAATCGGCATGTAGGTAGCATCATATATAACGGTGCGATTGCCGTAGAAAAACGTTGGTTCGTAGCTAACCGGGAGCCCTGTTTTGAGCACCTCCTTAAGTACGGCTATCATTTGGCCGCCGTTGATATCCCCCATAACGTCGATAGGCGTTAGTCCGCGAGCGGCCGCCATCGTCCTGTTGGTAACTTTAAGCCCCACCGGATTTATCAACTGATAAGTGAAGCGGTTATCGGGCCCGACTTTCAACTGGAAAAGGCAGTCCTCAGACGACGCGAAATAAGTGTCGAACCGAGACGGACCTCCAAATCGGTCGACGACTTTCGCGTCCAACTCGGCTTTTGCTAATGCCAATTTTTGTTCGAGCTCTGTGATATCGCGGCTCGTGCCCACCATCCTTAGGGCAGTCCCTACGGCGTCGCGGATCAGACGGCCACGCGACCGCAACCAACGAACGTCTACTTTCCCGGGAGAATGTTCCTCGCGCCAAAGAACGCGGAATGTAATGTCGAGCTGGTTGCCCGTCGCAATCGTATCGGCAATCGCAGCCTGCACCATTTCCTGATCGTCACTGTGGATCGCTTGAAGCCACGTTTCATACTGGATCGCGCCTGCTGGCATTGGCTCAAGGCCAAAGTGCTCGAACTGGCGCGGACACCACCGAAACGTATTTTGGGCGATATCCCAGTCCCAAGTGCCGACAGGGGTCGCCTCTTCAAGCAGTTCGATAAGCTCCTGCCGGCAGGCAAGTGATAGGTCGTTGAGAAATGCGCGCATGCTGCAAGCCCCCTGCTCAATCGATTCGACCCCGAGACATCGTACATGATCAATAGGTCCGGGTCGGAATTATTTTTAACCTCCGCCTAGGCGGTGGGTGCGATCCGATAAGCAAGTCGACATGGTCGCTGACAGCCAATCGCGGACGTCCCGAATTCACGCCCATCGCTAGCTCAATCCACGAGTAGATCCCTTGCTCTGGAGAGTCTGCTAATGATTTAGGATAATCTCAGGCAGGGAATGACAATGGGTGGCTACGGATCGGGGCGACGCGGCGCGCGTCCGGCGGTGGAAGATGGTCTAACCATCGACCTGCCTTTGCTTATGCGACGTGGCTGGATTTCCGACGGTGGCTCAAGGCATTACGATTCGCTCACTTGGTCGTCACATGGGCAAGAGCGCGCCACCGTTAGCTATAGCTACACCATGATTGATCTGGACGCCGCTTATATCGAGTTGCGCTATACGCGCTCACCCTATGGCCGGGAGCCGGAAAAGGTCGTCCAGCGCATCCGGTTGGTAGCTACCATCCCGCATTATGGCGGGAGACGATGGTGGATGGTCTGCCCCTATTCCGGCAAACGAGCTACCAAGCTATACATGCCACCGGGCGGGGACAGATTCGCCGGGCGTGCCGCATGGCGGCTGGGCTATCGCTCGCAACGCGTGTCCCATCGGGACCGCCCTTTTGAGAAGCTATTCCGGCTGCAGCGTAAACTAGGCTCATCTGAGGGCTGGGAGGCCGGAATTTATCGCCCCAAAGGCATGTGGCGCCAAACGTTTGACCGGCATTGGGAACGCTATTTGAAGCTAGATGAACAATGTGGACGGGAAATGGCGGGCGTATTGTCGTTCATGTCGCGGGAGAGCGTCGCGACCTAAGCGAACTGCCGACTAGCGCCAAACGGCGAACGTTCGTTCATAGATTATACGAAGAATAATCCTTCACCTTTAAGCCATAAAGTCGCGCTGGGACGACCGCAGGAGGGGATTTATGTCGCATATCGTACTCGACACATCGAGGCTAATTGCCTTCTCAGCGGTTTCAGGATTTCTGGACGCAGAAAGTATTTTAAAGCTGACCAGCGACGTTGATGATCTTGTCGAGGTTTTTGGACAGAGGGCATCATCGCACGGTCGATTGTTTGACCTCAGCGACGCCAAAGTCGCATCGCCCGACGCAATAATCGCTCTAGCAAAGATGACTGCTGACCCCACTCGCCTTCCCTTCCGCGCAAATCGCGTTGCATATTTTGGTGGATCGCCGCTGCTTCAGTTGCAGGTGAAGCGGCTTTGTGCAGCTGCCCCGAGGTTGGGAGTGTTTGAAGATCGCAAGGCGGCATATGCGTGGGCGACGGGCGGTCGGCACGATGCGGGGTAGCGTGCTTTGGCCGTGAGGTAGCCCCGCGCTGCAGGAAGCCACGAACACGTGTGACGACGCTGCGACGTGGGAAGTTATGTGGGAGCAATTCTAGGTCGATCTTAAATACTGCGATATTACAATACGTTATGTCCTATGTTCGACAGACTCCCGCTCCGCCACTTCAGTCCCAAGCTGGGCACGCCGAAACCCGCCGATCTTCCGCCCGAAACGGCGGTGAGCGTGCGAAGCCGCTCTCCCTTCGATCCCATGATGCGAACTTCGGTCTCACCTACCTCGACCCGCTGGGCAACGGCGCGCAGGCAATCCCGCCGATAGCCGCGCCCATCCACCCTGATCCGATGCCGTGCCACCCCGGCAAAGCGGCGCACAGTGGCGGGCGTCACCGCCCGATAGCCGGAGCGTTCGAGGATGGCCTGAGCCCGCTTGGCATCGACCTGGGCCTGATCGCGGAGCCCCTTCAAGCCGATGATGCGTTGCTTCAGCGCCGGTCGGGCAGATCGGCGACGCCCGATTCGATCGCGTCATAGAGGCGCTTCAGCCGAAGATCCTTCTCGGCTGCCCGGCGGTTCAACTCGGCGATATGCTCCTGCCGGCGTTCGCCCCGTTCGTGGCGGCGATCGAGGACCGGGGCCAGCACCTCTTCCAGCCGGTCGGGCTGGAGCAGCCGATCCTCGATATGGCTGGCGACGATGGCGTCGAGCCAGCGCACGAAATGGGTCGGCTCGTCGGCGAACGCGCTCATCCCGGCGGCGCGGACATTGAGCCGCTGGCTGGGATGCGGCGCACTATAGGCCATGCCCCAAGCGAAACGCTCGCGCGAACGCTCGATCACGGTGACGCGGGGCCGCCACACCGCACGATATTCGCGGCGAGCAACGATCCGCTGAACCCGCCGCCGACGATCACGATATGGGCATCCGGCCCGATCACACCGATCCCATCACCTGCGCTGCGAAGCGCTCCATCTCCTCGGCTTGCGGGCTCATCTGCAACAGCAGCAGGTCGAGGCCAACGCCTTCGTAATCGGCGATGCGCTGCCTGATCTGCTCCGGCGTACCGACCAGGTTCGGCCTGAGCCCCCGGTTGGACACCGAATATTCCTGGATCCTGAAGTCGCGCTCCAATTGCGTGCCCGACAACCATTGATCGAAATTGGCATAGCCCGGCGGCAGGTCGGTCACGTCGGTGATGCGCCGGAGTTCGCGCTGCGCCTCGGCCTCGCTGTCGCGGACGATGGCATAGGCGGCCATGCCGTATTGCATCGGCACCCCGCCTGCCGCTTCGCGCCGCGCCGCCATGTCGGCGATCTTTGGCGCGATCGCCGTTACCGGGTCGCCGTGCATGACATAGGCATTGCATTGCGCGACGATCATCGCTTTCGCCGTCTCGCTTTCACCGCCGGCATAGACGGTCGGCCGTTTCGTCGGCTTGGGCGCGCAGATCGCATCCTGCGTGCGATAGAATTGCCCCTCGAAGCTGAACCGTTCCTCGGTCCACAGACCATCGACGACGCGCAGCCATTCCTCGGTCCGGGCGTAGCGATCGTCATGCTCGTCGAATTGCAGGCCATATTGCCGCGCTTCGTCCGCCCACCAGGACGACACCACGTTCAGCGCCAGCCGCCCGCCGGCAATACGATCGATATTCGCCGCGGCCTTGGCGAACAGCGCGGGATGGTGGAAGTTCGGACGGACCGCGACCATCAGTTCGATAGACTGGGTAATGGCCGCCAGTGCGGCTGCGGTCGACCAGGCATCAAGCGCGGGTTGCTCGATCCCCTTGATATCATTGAGGTTCAGTTCGGCGATCAGCGTGAGGTCGTAGCCGAGCTGCTCGGCCCGTTGCGTCAGCCGGCGGGTATAGTCCCAACTGGCGTCCATCTGTTCGTCGGCCACGTTGCGCAGCCACCCGCCGAAGACCGGCGTCCAATAGCCATAGCGCATCAGCGCGTCTCCTCGATGATCCCGACGATGTAATCGACCAGCCGGTCATGCGGGTCCCAGCCAAGCACTTCCAGCGGCCTGGCGACGAAATTGGACAAGGCGTTGATGTCGTAGAAGCGCGGCACGCCGTCGCGATCGTCGATCATTACCTCGATCCCGCCGACATCCAGCCCGGCCGAGGCGGCGATCGTCTCCGCGGCATGGCGTAGCGGCGCGTCCGGATCGCTAGACACCATCGGGATCGGCGCCCCCGGAACCTGGCAGGCATCCGCCGGACAGAGATCGAACGCACCACCCCCGGCAATATCCAGGGCGTACAGATAGGCACGGTCGAGCGTCTCGATCCGAGTCACCGTACCATTTCTCGCCGGCACGTAATCCTGCACCAACAAGACGCCGTCGATGCTGGTCGGCAGCGCCGCATCGGCAATCGCCGCGCGCAGTTCGTCCATCGTATCGTACCGGACGATCCCGGCGCCCGAACCGCCGATATTGGCCTTCACCACCAGCGGGAACGCCAGGCTGGTCGCCGCTGCTGCGACATCCGCGACCCGATGGACGACACGCGTCGCAGGGATGGCGAGGCCGAGTCCGGCGATCAGCGACAATTGCCGCGCCTTGGACGAGTCGATCGCCAGCACCTCCGGCCCGTTGACGATGCGGGCGCCGCCAAGGCGCCAATGGTCGAGTAGGGCAATGGCGTGGAAGATCGGATGCTCGTCGTCGCGCAGAAAGCTCGACATCGCGATGCGGTTGAACACGACGGGCGCCGGCGGCGCGCGATCGGCAGGATCGAAATGCCCGTCGGGCTTCAGCGCGGTATAATCGACACCGCGCCGGTCGAGCGCCGCAAAGAGTGGCGCGAACCAGGCGGGATGTTCGTAAAGCAGAGCTAGATCGGTCACGGAACCTCTGTGTCACTGGGCATGACGGTTTGACACGCCGTTCGACGCTGGCACCAGCCGGACATGCTTGGACCCAGGCAAGATTTGCTTGCTTATAATTTTCATTTGTCGGGGCGGCCCTCCGGACCGTACCTCGGTCGCGGCAAGCGCCGCATGATGTATCCGACGGATTGAACCCGGTTCTCCGCAGCGAACTTCCAGACGAGACGCGCAACCGATTTAATCCAAGTCAGCAAGAAAACACGTTCGATGGAAGGAAAACCTGCCCGTAAAATTCGTTAGTCCAGAAACGATTGCGGAAAGATCATGCAGAAACAGACCGAACCGAAAGACCGCAGGTTTCTTCGAATTCTCATAGCCAGCCTCGTGCTGCTGCTGGCCCTCATCGTGATCATAGCATTTGCGACAAAGCCGACCTGACGGAGCCCTTGCCACTGGAACTCGATTGGCCGGGACTATGCTCAAAAGCGTGCGCCTCCAGCCGTCGACCCCAGCCGACCGAAAAGCGGTGCCGTCGCAGCGCCCGAGGAAGCGACATCCACGCTCCAATTTCCGCTGCCCACCTCCGACGCTCGCTCTCCTTTATGCTTGAAGGCGGGATGAATGGCTCCGCGGCTTAGGTGCTGAAGGGCGTCGCCCATAATATCCGCAATCGCGCCTGCCTTCCCCGCAGGCCGCTATCCGGCACGTATCCCCGTCCATCGTCGATCTTGGTCCAGTTCGACGACGATATCGGCACGATCCGGCATCTCGCTCAGGATGTGTCTTGTGAGCCGCTCATAATGACTGACGAACACGGCGACTTCCGCATCGTTCATGACGCCGCGGTCGCCTGCGTGATCGCGGCGCAGCGCGCGTTCCTGTTCGAGGCGCCATTTCAGCACGACGTCCCAGTCGGGCGCGGCGAGCAGGACGAGCAGATCCACCCGGTCGAATAGCATCCGATACGGCCCCGCGAGCATCGCATTGACATATCGGCGCCACGTGCGCTCGCGATCATGCTCCCGTTCCAGCGCATTCACCGCGTCGATCAAGGCGGCTTCCGCCTCTGCGACGGCACCGACGCACCAGCCTTCGAACAGCAATATGCGGGTGTCCGCGGGCAGTATCGGCCAGGCGTTTTCCGGGCGACGATCGTCGGATGCCTTGTCGAAGCGCGGCAGGCGGGCCGCTTCCCCTCGATCAAATGAATCGAACACGGACAGGCCCAGCGCGACGTCATGCGTTCCGGGTACTCCGCGCGTGCGAAGCAGCGGGTGAATGTCGAACGCCAGCGCTTCCCGTCTTGCGCGGGTGAGATACAGATCGTCGAGCGACAGCGCTTCCGAACGCGCGATCCGCGCCGTCAGTGCCTGCACCAGCGTCGACTTGCCGCTGCCCTGTGCGCCGCACAGTCCCACGACCAGGGGCCGGTCAGGCCTGCGCGCCGCCGCGCCCTCGATTGCTGCAACGAGTTCGTCTTCAAGCGACACGGTTGGGTAATTCCCTGCCGGACAGAAAAGCCTCGATATTGGCGATCGCCTGCATTCCCATCGCCGTTCGCGCTTCGATCGTCGCGCTGCCGAGATGCGGAAGCAGCACGGTGCGCGGATGGGCCAACAGCCCGGGATGAACGGCAGGTTCCTCGGCATAGACATCGAGCGCCGCCGCGCCGATCCGGCCCTCTTGCAAGGCGTCGCCCAAAGCGGCTTCGTCGATCACCGATCCCCGCGCGGTGTTCACCAGGATGGCAGCGGATCGCATGGCGCGAAGACTGTCACGATTGATCATGTGCCGCGTCGCCGCGCCGCCGGGAACGTGGAGTGACACGACGTCGGCGCCGGCCATCAGTTCCGCCAGCGTATCCACCCGCCTCGCGTCCAAGGCTTCTGCTACTCCAGGATCGGCAGCGGAGCGACTGTGATAGCGGATCGTCATGCCGAGCCCGCGCGCCTTGGAAGCGGTGGCCTGAGCGATGCGACCGAAGCCGACCAGGCCGAGCACGCGCCCGTGCAGCCCCGATCCGATGTGATGCGTGGGTCGCCAGCCGGTCCATTCCCCGGCACGCAATTCGCGCTCTCCCTCGCCCGCGCGGCGCGCGGCCATCAACATCAGCAGGATCGCGAGCTCGGCGGTCGCCTCGGTCAGGGCGTCCGGGGTGTTCGTCACGGCGATACCCGCGGCCTGCGCGGCAGCGAGATCGATGTGATCGACGCCGGCGCCATAATTGGCGATCAGCTTCACTCGCCCCGGGATCGCCAACAGATCCGCATCGATACGGTCCGTGATCGTCGGCACGAGGATGTCGAAATCGCGCATCGCGTCAGCCAGCGCGGCCCGGTCGAGCGGTCGGTCGGTCGTGTTCAGCACGGCCGCGTGGCGGCTCGCCAGCTCCTGCTCGACGCGATCGGGAAGCCGGCGTGTGACGCGGACGGTGGCAGCCTGATTCAGTTGATCTCCTCCGAGCCGGGCAGCGGGGCATCGCTGCGCACCAGCCCTTCGCTTGCCAATGCCTGCCAGAAAGCGCCGGGAATGGGGAAACGATAGCAATCGAGCGTTTGCGCGAGCCGTTCCGGACCGTCGATTCCCGGCAGAACGCTGGCGACGCATGGATGCGCCAGCGGAAATTGCACTGCCGCAGCGGCCAGCGGCACCCCGTGAGCGTCGGCGATGTCCTCGATCCGCCGCACCCGCGCGACGATCTCGTCCGGTGCAGGACCATAATCATAGAATGGAACGTGCGGCCCGCGCGTGCCGGTGGCGAGGATGCCGCTGTTGAAAGGTGCGCCCGCAATCACCGAAACACCTTCGGCCAGACACAGTGGAAACAGCGCGTCGAGGGGGGTCTGTTCGAGCAAGGTATAACGGTTGGCGAGCAGCAGGACATCGATCGGCGCGGCGCGGATCGCATCGATGCACACTTCCACCTCGTTAACCCCCAGGCCGAACGCACCGATCACGCCCTGTTCGCGCAACGAGGCCAGCGCAGCGAAGCCACCACCGTGCGTCAACTGTGCCCAATAGGCGTCGTGCGCGTCGCCCTGAACGAGCCGGCCGATGTCATGCACCAGCAGCATGTCGATCCGGCCCAGCCCCAGCCGGTGCAGGCTGGCCTCGAACGACCGGAGGATGCCGTCACGGCTGTAGTCGTAGACGATGCTGAACGGCATCGACGACAGGAAGCCGTCGCGATCCCCGTCCTCTGCCGCGGCGGCGTCCGGAACCAGCCGCCGCCCCACCTTGGTCGACAGGATCACGTCGCGCGGCCCGTCGCGCAGCGCGTCGCCGACCCTGCGTTCGCTCAAGCCGCGGCCATAAAAGGGCGCGGTATCGACGAAGCCGACCCCGGCCGCGACCGCCGCGTGAACTGCGGCCTGCGCCGTCGCATCATCGATGCGCCGGTGAAGGTTACCGAGCGACGCCGCGCCGAACCCGAGTTCGGTTACCCGCACGTCGGTCCGGCCGATCGGACGCGTGGGCAGGATCGCACGATCGTGGCCCATCGCGCGATCAGCCTGCCGCGACGAAATGCTGGCGCTGTTCGCCGAGCCCGGAGATCCCGAGCGTCACGATGTCGCCCGCCTTGAGATACCACGGCGCCGGCTTCTGGCCCAATCCGACGCCCGGCGGCGTTCCCGTGGTGATGATGTCACCCGGCTCCAGCGCCATGAACCGCGAGCAATAGGCAACGATCTCCGCCACCGAAAAGATCATCGTTGCAGTATTGCCGTTCTGCGTCCGCCGCCCGTTGACGTCGAGCCACAAGGTCAGGGTCTGGGGATCGCCGATCTCGTCCGCCGTCACCAGCCACGGCCCGACCGGGCCGAAGGTCGGGAAGCCCTTGCCCTTGTCCCAGGTCGGGCCGCGCTCGGTCTGCCATTCGCGCTCGGACACGTCATGGACGACGCAATAGCCCGCCACGTGGTCGAGTGCGTCCTGCACGTCGATGTCGTGCGCCGCGGTGCCGATGACGACGCCCAGTTCGACCTCCCAATCGGTCTTGGTCGAGCCCCGCGGGATCTTCACCGGATCGTTCGGCCCCTGGATGCAATTCACCCATTTGTTGAAAACGACCGGCTCCTCCGGAATCGGCAGGTTCGATTCCGCGGCGTGATCGGCATAGTTGAGGCCGATCGCGATGAACTTGCGCGTACCGGCGACAGGCGCGCCATAACGGACGCCTTCGGCCACCAGTGGCAGGTCTTCGGGCGTGATCGCGGCGAGGCGAAGCAGGCCCTCAGACCCGATCTCGGCAGTTCCCAGGTCGGCGATATGCCCCGACAGGTCGCGTATCCGGCCCGCGCTATCGATAAGGCCGGGTTTTTCCTGTCCGGCTGAGCCGTAGCGGCAGAGTTTCATGACGTTCCCTTCTTCGAATGATGACCTTGTGGCCGAGCCAAGATCGTGTCGTCGATCGCGGACACGGCATTCACCCCGGTCAACGTCATCGCGACGGTCATCTCGCGCGCCAGCGTCGACAGCATGCGATCGACGCCGGCTTCCCCCTGCGCCGCCAGCGCGTAGAGCCACGCGCGGCCAAGCAGCACGCCTTTCGCCCCGAGCGCTAGCAGCCGTACGACGTCGAGGCCGGAGCGGACGCCGGAATCCGCGAGAACGGTGAGCCGGTCGCCTACCGCCGCGACGATCGGCGGCAATGCGGCAACGGTAGACAGGACGCCGTCCAATTGACGCCCGCCATGATTCGATACGACGATGCCCTCGGCGCCGTAATCGGCGGCGGCGCGCGCGTCCTCCGGATCGAGAATGCCCTTGATGATGAGCGGACCGTCCCACTCGGCGCGCAGCCAGTCGAGATCGTTCCAGCGGATGCCTGGATCGAAGTTCGCGCCGAGCCAGCCCATATAGTCGTTCAGCCCGCTGCCTTTCCCCAGAACCGGCGCCAAATTGCCCAGTCGATGCGGCCGGCCGTGCAGGCCGACATCCCAGGCCCAGCCGGGCTTGCCCGCCGCCTGCGCGATCCGCCGGACCGCGGCCCCCCGCCCGGACATGCCGGAATGCGCGTCGCGGTAGCGGATCCCGGGGATCGGCATGTCGACGGTGAAGACCAGCGCCTCCGCACCCGCCTGCTTTGCCCGAGCGATCAGTTCGCGCATGAAGCCACGATCGCGAATGACGTAGAGCTGAAACCATAACGGCCCCTCCGGCGCGCCGGCGCGAAGCTCGTCCATCGCGCAGATGCCGACCGTGGACAGCGTAAAGGGAATGCCGTGCCGATGCGCCGCACGCGCCGCCTGCACCTCGCCGCGCCGCCGGAACATGCCGGCGATCCCGACCGGTCCGAGCATGATCGGCAGCGGCAGGCGCCGACCGAACAGAGTGGTGCCAAGATCCACGGTCGCCACGTCCCGCAACACCCGCTGCCGGAGCGAGATGTCGCGCATATCGGCCACGTTGCGGCGCAACGTCTCCTCCGCGAACGCGCCGCCATCGGCATAGTCGAACAGGAACCGCGGCAGGTGCCGGCGCGCGGCGGTGCGGAAATCCTCGATCGAGGCGATCGCGGTCATCGGGCGCTCACGCCATCGTCCAGCCGCCATCGACCGCCATCAGGCAACCGGTGGTGTAGGCGCTTTCGTCCGAGGCGAGGTAGAGCGCGAGCGCCGCGACCTCGGCGGCGGTGCCGATCCGCCCCATCGGCTGTCGTGCGACGAAGGCCGCCCGGGCGGCTTCCGCATCGCCGGTCGCGGCCAGTCGCTGGTCGAGCGAGGGCGACTGCACCGTGCCCGGGCATACCGCGTTGCAGCGGATGCCCTGCGCGACGTAATCGACCGCCACCGATCGTGTCAGGCCGGCCAGTGCGCCTTTGCTCACGCAGTACGCGAAGCGGTTCGGCACGCCGATCATCACGCCGGCGACCGACGCGACGTTGACGATCGATCCGCCGCCGCGGTCGATCATAGCCGGCAGGAATGTGCGGATCATCCGCATCGCGGCATCGACGTTCAGGTCGAACGACAGGCGGTAGCCCCGTTCGGTCGTGGACAGCAGGTCGCCGGCATCGACATACCCCGCGCAATTGACGAGGATATCGATCGCGCCGACCGTCGGACCCAGCGCATCGACGGCATCGTCGTCGAGCAGATCGACGACGATCGGCGTACACCCTTCAAGCGTCGCCAGTGCGTCGCCGTTCATGTCGAGCGCGATGACCTCTGCGCCTTC
>Ga0160428_1001570_pt1 | contig 16808 bp, 19 predicted proteins | sample SolpanmetagenomM_FD_108198 | JGI IMG/M metagenome (GOLD analysis project Ga0160428, IMG submission 108198) | Solar panel surface microbial communities from Lawrence Berkeley National Laboratory, California, USA - M | ecosystem: Engineered > Built environment > Solar panel > Unclassified ... | reverse complement strand
CCTGCTTCGCATTCACTCTCTACCACATAAACAATTCACATCTATACCTCCTCGGCGTAGGTGTTCTCACCAGGGGCGGCCGCTGCCTGCTCCTCTGATGCTCTCTGTGCGTCGGCGCTCTGCTGGTTCTGGATGGCCTTCGCGCCGTAGTCCTGAGACATGGGCTGGACAATGCTCTGCTCTTCCTTGGGCTCGATGATGGTGACGGCATCGGGCAGTGTCTTTTGAGGACCGGATTTGCCCTCGGGGTCGGAACCGCGCATAATCTTGACCTTGATGCCGAGAACTCCCTGGCGGAGGAGAACGTGGCGGGTGGCAGTGTCAATGAAGTCCTTGGCGGGTTGACCGGAGTGGATCATGAAACCGTCCTGTTAAATGCTGTGTCAGCGACTTCTTGCACTTTTCTTTCTGTCTTGAGATGGTATAATTCTTACAGTGAACTTCATGGACTTGGCACGAGCAGCTCTCAGCTTTCCTGAGACAACAACCTCACAACCCTTGGCGCCAGACTCCATGATGAACCTCAACACACCGTAGCAGGCTCTCCTGACAGCCAAACCGTTCAACAGCTTGTACCTCAAACTCTCACATTGTGCAACGGCAGAGAGACCTCTGTTCTGGACCTTGGCGGCATACAACGACACGCTGTTCTCGGGGAACTTGAAACGCTTCTGAATGAGCGAGGTGAGCTCGCGAATGCGGCGGCCCTGCTCTCCGAGGACTTCTTGAGTGTGTGTGGCGCGGATGATGATGTCGGTGACGGTAGGGGTAACGCGGACTTCGACGCCAGAGTAGCCCTCCTCGGCGAGTTCGCGTTGGAAGAATTCGTTGAGTTCGGCGTAGAAGACACCGTCGGCGACGAACTTTCTGCGCTTGGAGCTGTTGAAGGACGTGTTAGTTTGTGTAGAGTGGCTTTTCCTTGGTGGTGTTCGCATACACAGATCCGGCTTGAACGGCGGCCATATTGACGGTAGTGATGGGGTGTGAGGTGAAGAAGGTCGGTGATTGAAAGGAAAGTCGTTGGCTGGAGAGGTCGCTGTCGTCTAAGATTTCGATGGTTTGTGAGCCATCATCTCCCCACACGAATTGAAATCATGGATTCATTCCGCTCGCCAAGCTTTTGGTTGATGTTCAGCCCTATCAGCATCAATGAGCGAGTGACGTGCTGATGCTGATTGAGATTGAGATGAACGGCATGCTGTCGACTTCTCACTTGTGATAGCATCCTCGCTCTCGTTGCGCCTTCCATGTCGCCCCAGCAGTATCACTAGTTCTACAGCTTGCAGGCTCTTTCACAAGTCACCACGCATTCAGAAAACATGGAGAAGATACGGATATCAAAGGTGCGGGCATGCCAATTCTAATGAGATGAGCATAGCATCCTGATGAAGTAGAAAAGGTCGAGGACGTGACACTATGGAGGACAGGTATTCGAGTAGAAGGGACGCTCCACCTCACCTCGCACCATCTCATCTTCAGCTATCTCCCCCCACCTGTTTCCGACCAATCTCCCACTGCGCCAGTGCGACCGCGTGAGCTATGGATCACCTACCCCATGATTGCGTTCTGCACATATCGACCGACACATCCAGCCTCCCATCAGCAGCCTTCCATTCGAGTACGATGTCGTGACTTTACCTTTGTAGCATTTCACTTCCTCGGCGAAGATAAAGCACGCGATGTTTATGATACAATCAAGAACTTAACGTGTCGCATTGGTCGACTCGAGAAACTGTACGCTTTCAGCTACCAAGCACAAGGTCCGGAGAAAGAAGTAAATGGCTGGAAAGTCTATGACCCTAAGAAAGAATGGAAAAGACAAGGTGTTGGGGCGAAAGGCAGAGATAAGGGTTGGCGCATTACAGAACTGAATGAAAACTACGAAGTAGATGCTCCAAGAATTGCTCGTATCTAGGTAGTGAGACTGACATTCTGTCTAGTATTCCCCAACGTACCCCGCAAGCCTGGTTGTGCCTGCTGCGATCTCTGACAACGTTCTTAATTACTCAGGTCCTTATAGATCTCGTGTTCGAATACCAGTCTTGACTTATTTACATCCAGTCAATCAATGCTCCATCACACGCAGCTCACAGCCCATGGTTGGCATCCGCGGGAATCGCAATGCCCAGGACGAGAAACTAGTTGCGGCAATCTTTTCCACCTCAAAACCACGATCTCCTCATTCAGCCAACCTTGCGCAGAGTACAGATGGCACCAGCTTCACATCTGCAGAGGGCCCTACAGAAAGTAGTACATTGACTACAGAAGCCATGCAAGATGAGGCAATTGCGAAAGTTAGTCAGGCATCGGATCTTGAAGATTCATTTCAATCTGAAGAAGATGGCGACTCACCACGTCTGTATGGTGCCACACAACATAACCTAATTGTTGATGCAAGGCCGACAGTCAACGCATATGCTATGCAAGCTGTTGGCATGGGTTCGGAGAACATGGACAATTATCGATTCGCAACTAAGGCATACCTAGGCATTGACAACATTCATGTCATGCGCGACTCACTAAACAAAGTCGTTGATGCACTGAAAGAATCAGATGTCACTCCATTACCGCCAAACCGTGAAATGCTCGCCAAGAGCGGCTGGCTGAAGCATATCTCTAACATGCTAGACGGTGTCGCGCTGATCGCGAGACAAGTGGGGCTGCATCATTCGCATGTTCTAATACACTGTTCGGATGGCTGGGATCGTACTAGCCAACTGAGCGCTTTGAGCCAGCTCTGCCTTGATCCATATTTCAGGACTCTAGAAGGATTCATAGTGCTAGTAGAAAAAGATTGGCTATCTTTTGGACATATGTTCAGACATCGTTCTGGCTTCCTAGGCAGTGAGAAATGGTTTGAGATAGAAAACGAGCGCATTGGCGGGAGTCGAGTAATACTAGCAGATCCTAATGCTTCTCGTCCAGGTGGTAATGCATTTGAGAATGCCCTTCTCAGCGCCAAGGGCTTCTTTGGCAAGCACAAGAATGACAGCAGAGAGTCATTGGTTGACTCTGACAACGAGAATGGAGACACTCAAGGCTCGCGTAGAAACTCTGCCTCAATCAGTAGAAGCAAAGGTGATGATAAGATGGCAACGAAAGTAAAGGAAACCAGTCCAGTCTTCCATCAATTCCTTGACGCGACCTTGCAACTCCTCCACCAACACCCAACACGATTCGAATTCAATGAGCGCTTCCTCCGACGCCTTCTCTACCATCTATACTCTTGCCAATATGGCACATTCTTATACGATAACGAGAAGCAGAGGATGGATGCGAAAGTGCAAGAGAGGACAAGGAGTGTCTGGGACTACTTCCTTGCAAGAAAGCCCATGTTTATGAATGACCAGTACGACTCCACGATTGACGACAATGTTCCAGGGAAAGAACGACTCATTTTCCCAGACCCTGCGAAGACAAGGTGGTGGGCCGAAGCTTTTGGTAGAACGGATGAAGAGATGAATGCACCAAGAGCACAGGTCGTACCGTCAAGTCTTGGTGCTTCGACGTTGACTGGTGTCGAGACAGCTGATGTTAGTATTGGTGCAGGTACAGTTGAGACAGCGCCGAATGCCCTGAAGAATGGTGCTGCTGCGATTGCTGCTGGACTCCAAGGCTTGTCTCTGTCAGCTAAGACATCGACGATGATGCCGAGAATAAAAAGTCCTGAAAATGTACGGCAGGAGATGGAGGTTGAGATGCAGTAACCTATATAAAGTCGATCTCGAAACACGTAGCATGGACTACTGAGCAAGACCGAGTGCCTGTAACTCGATGCATACCGTTATAGCAGACCATCGTGCAATGTCTCGATGAGCAATAGTTCGTGGCAAATGAAGCTCCGGTGCATGATAGGTGTAGAGAAAAGAAAGACCAAGTATCTCGTGGTCATGGCTTTGGAGATATTCAACATCCTCTGCAGAAGGAGGTTGAGATAGTCTATGGGAGAGGTCGTGCTGATAAAAAGCATTCCATTTTCTCAAAGGGCAAGAGCATTTTGCGCGATCAGCAAGGCAAGAACACAATTGAGCAATATTCGGAACCATTCTAAACAGCATCCTCTTCACCATAGCTACCATTCTCTTGCACACATCAATACCTATCCCTCTCGCCCTAACAACCTTTGCATATTCTTCACATTGCTCATCCATCACACCTTCACTTATCCCCTCGCAGCGAGCACACTCCAGCTAAAACCATGGGACTTCCACCAGTCTCCGAGACAGATATTTACCGGTTCAGATACCATCATGGTGTCAATATCGGATCCTGCTTCGTTCTCGAGAAGTGGATCCACCCATCGATGTATCCTCAAGATGCTGCTTCGTCCGAACTCGCTGCCGTCTCAGCTGCAGTCATGCGAGATGGACCGGATCACACTCGTATGGATTGGGAACAACACTGGGCGGGCGCTGTGTCGGACTCTGATCTCAATTGGTTGAGTAATATTGCTCATTGTAAGAAAAAGCATACTGGATTAGTTGTTTGGGATAGTGCTAATGAATTATAGGCACTTCAATCCGACTACCTATTGGCTATTTCACGCTCGGTCCAGACTTCTGTCAAGACACACCTTTCAATCAGTTCTCCTCTATTTACGCGAACGCTTGGTCAGCTGTAAAGACACTCATATCACGAGCTCACAATCACGGCATCGGTGTCCTCATCGACTTCCACGCTCTACCAGGTGGCGCAAATGATCAGGATCATTCTGGCACGAATTCTGGTAAAGCAGAACTCTGGCAGAACAACTACTTTCTCGACCTCACCGTCAAGTGTCTTGTTGCCATTGCAGAGGAGATCGCAGCTGGTGCCGTTGGACCTAATGTGATTGGCCTGCAACTCTGCAACGAAGCCACATGTAACGCTCCTGGTCTCTATCCTTTCTACGATCGCTGTGTTACAGCTATCTCCCAAGTCGACTCTTCACTTCCTATTTTCATTTCAGACGCTTGGGAGTTCAGACGAGCAGTGGAATATGCACGTTCTCACAACACTCTTCGCAACCTCAACTCAAATCCTGTTGTCGTTGATATACATAACTACTGGTGCTTCTCCAATGATGACAAAGCCAAATCACCACAACAGCTCATCGCTGACGTTCCGAGCAAGCTTTCAGCAATGGATGGGCTTACTGGCAGTGTGGTCGACCACGGCGCTGCACAAGTTATTATTGGTGAATACAGCTGCGTTATTGACCAGAGTTCATGGGACAAAGCGAATAATGCACCGAGGAACACAATCTTGAAGCAATTTGGCAATATTCAGAGCCAGACATGGCAGAAACATGCCGGTGGGTCATTCTTCTGGACTTTGAAAATGGTGAGTTCATGCAATTTTCTATCTGTGGGAGAATGGATGGGCAGTCTTCGCACGGTGAATTTACGAGAAGTTTTACACGGAACCATTGGCACATCTCTGAAGCATATGCATGGGAAGATAGCCACTAGAACGGTCATCCGAAGCCTTCAGAATGCTTTTGACACCAATCAACCTTTACTTGTGGGACGAAAAGCCATATCACCCACCGTTGCATCTCAAATGAATAACCATTGAGATATTATTTGAGCATAGCTAATCTTGTCTTCCAGGATTGGATGCGTGGAGGTGACTGGGGGTTTGTAGCACAAACCATGGCCGGCAACATCACACCACCTCCCCAATCGCTCCTCACAAAATCCACAATCGACGCCAAAGTAACCCGTGCCGACAACATCCGCGACAGACTTCGCACAGCCGACATCCAGACTCATGTCAAGTACTGGCATGATAAATCTCCCAGCACTCAATTTGAACACAAGAAATATGCTGACGGATGGGATACTGGATTTGCTGATGCCAGAGCTTTCTTCATGTGGAGGACTGGCTTTGGTGGCACGCCTGTCGCAGGCAAGAATGTGGGCGCAGATAAGATTGGAAATTTAGAGCTTTGGATCTTGAAGCGGTTGGGTCAGGCTGGGATGGGTGGGGAGAGGTTTGCTTGGGAATGGGAGGCTGGGTTCAGAAAGGCTGTTGGCGGGTTTGACGATGCGGTTGCAGTTGATGATTGAGTGGGCGATGGGAGTGTGGGAAGTGTGTTGGAAAGGTTGATTTCAGAATGTTGAATGAAAAGCTTCTAACTCCGCCACTGCCTTGTCAATAGTTAGCACACTGCTGAGCATACCCTGGTTGTTTTGCCAAAACAGGACCGCTGCAATACGTTTATGTGCATTCTTCAGCTCGGTGATGTCAGGCATCGAGCGTTGTCCGCTTAGCGCAGCGTTAATTCAATATGGTTATGAGCGTGGTGGTACATACGCGAATTTGTCTGCGAATGTGGGGCCGATCGAGGGCGTGGACACTAAAGCTGGAGGTGTGTACAGTGTAATTTCCAAGACGATCAGTGAAGTGCAAGGCGTATGATACAAGATACGTTACACGAGCAAGGCTTAGCACAAGTTAGCAGCAGGAGTAGTAATAACTTGACTTGATATTGACCTAAGAAATTGTAACCGCATGTTCCAGGTGTCTCCGGGCTGATAAGAATAAGAAACAGTCGTAAGAGATGTCAGCACATTGCTGTAAAACTCATCACAATTACTACCAAAATTCCAAAACATCATAACCCCATGCCCTAATCGTACAGTTAGGCTCGTGATTATCGTGATCACTTATGTCCTTTCACCAATTGCTTGATGCCCTTTCCAACCATGTTGACGGTATCGCCATAAGTAGGCCTTCTGTCATCATCATCCGCTGCCATTGACGTCCGCCTCGAACCCATTCTTGATCCTCCTGAAACTGAACCAGACTTAGATTTCGAATGCTTCGACGTACTTTCGTATCCGTGATCCTGCTCAAGCTCGTGCCGTGGGTGATGACGATGATGGTGTGTGCCAGAGGTCGAATGTACCGACGCAGAAGATGCTCGGCGAGATCTCGCAACAGCAGGAGCAGGAGCGTCTACATATTTCCCATAATTCTCATAATCTTCGGCTTCAGGCGCCGGCATGGTTGATGCTGCAGCATAGGAGTGTGACCGATCATGTTGTGGTGGCGGCGGTCTAGATGGAGAGTCTGAATAGGATTGTGAGCCACGCGGTAAAGGCTGTCGCACGGCGTAGGGTGTGAAATAAGGCTGTTGCTGGGCTTGAGATTGGGGCTGTGGCTGTTGTGGAGGAGGAGCGCTTGAGTATGGGTATGGTTCTGTTGGTTCTTGTTGGTTGAGCTGGGAAGCGTTTGGGTCGTAAGCGGGATTCTGCATCCGTTCAGGTGGTCGGGCGGTGTTGGTTGGAGGAGCTGTAGACCGATCGTAGTCTTCTTCTGGGTAGTAATCGTCTCGAGGCATGTCGTCTGACTTGGATTGTCGTTCTCTGCGGCGTGAGTGGTTCCTCGAGCGGGCTTCTTTGTTGCTAGCGTTGTTGCGAGAGATCATTGTCCCGAGGAGCGAGTTCATTGTTGTATGCGACGCACGATTGCATGGAGAGTGCTTTGCTTTCCTGATTGTGAAGGTGGAGGAGGTCTTTATCTAGCGCATGGCCGATGATGAGGTCGCGCGGTGAGTCACTTCTTGCGCCAGCATAGATAATCTCTTCGCTCTCTGCTCTGCCACCGCCCTCGCCCTCGCGCCATGTTGCGAACAATTGGGACTCCAGGCCGTGCTTGGAAAGCCAAGGACTTGTTCTGTGTGACGTACGATCGTGATCGTCGACACGTGCTAGATATAGCGCTCCCGTCTCTCGGCTGTGACTTCCTGTTCGACTATGACTTCCGAATGGGGATTTGTTTAATTTCTACCAGTAAGAAGTGCTGTGCTGCGCAAAGTAAAGCACGAAAGTGGTACCAGAAAGAACAGGTCATCAGATCTCGCCGTATTGGACAATAGATTCAACAAAGATCTCGTGATGAGTACTTGACGATACTCCTTCGATGTACCTTTGACGCTCCGAGTCTTAACATGCTCTTAGAAAAGAAGAAACGTATTTGTTGGGGAAGTCCTTGACTCTCGTGAAGATGCAAGACTACGAAAGATTCAGATTGACTGCGGGAGTACCTTGAATAACTGAAGCTGTTGCACTCTTCTCAGTTGAAAATATTGGTCTTATTACAAGAAAAGCAGATTACTCGAAGCCAGCTCCAAGACGAAGACAGTATATATCTCTTTCCCATATACCCACTGTACCTTGAGGCAGCCTCCTCACTATCTCAGCCTCAACTTAATGAACTCTAGCCCGAACTAGTTCTCAGGAGCGGGAGCAGGGAACTGTTTCCTCCACTTAGGTCCCCAATACTGGGTAGCAGCAATTGAAGCAATAGCAATAGCCATGATACCAGCCTGCGCTCCGAACGCACCTGCAGGGCCGTCCTTCTCAATCCACTTAGTCTGGAAGTAAACGACACAGAAACCACCAAGCACACGAGCAGACAGAATCCATGCGGATGCAAGTGATGCGTGGTGAGGAAAGACATCCAGGATGTATGCGGAGACGGCAGTTGTGGTTCCAAGTGTACCAAAGCAGAGCATACCCCAGCCAAAAGCAACGGCGACCCAAGATAGAGTGTGTTGGAATGCTTGACCGAACAGGATCAGACCACCAATAGCAAGAATCCAGGGTGGGTAGACTCCGCGAAGACGATGTTCAGGTTGGTAGTCCTCGATGTTGGGGGTTTTCTTAAGATATCCCTTTAGGAGGAAGTCGTTGAACCAGTGACCCCAAGCCTCTGCAGCTAGTGTGCCGATCATTGGAGCAAAGAAAAGTAAAGCGAAGTGAGTTTCGGAGAAGAGGTATGGTGGTGGTAGAATGAGTAGGGAGATGGTTGAGACAATGCCGATTGTCCACATCGTCATGAACTGTGATTGTTGTTAGTTTTCAGGACGTCAACGTGAATACAAATTGAGGAACTTACCATAGTGAAACCGAAAGTCGGGAGCAAGATATAAGGCTTACAGACAATGGCAAGCTGATGATACATGACAGTCCATATACTCGGCCTTCCAGCACTCTCTCTCCATCCAGTAATGCCCAACAACAGCTTGATCCTACCTCCAACACCACCAGCGCGTGTCTTCGGGTTGTCACGGTCGTAGAGTGTCTCGTCAAAGAAGAGCACGATAGCTATAACACTAAAGGCATAGAACCCACAAAGCACAGCGAACACATCCTGCCAGTCCAGCTTCTCGACCAAGAAGGCAGAAATGAAGGGGCCAAGGTAAGGACCGATGAGGAAAGCACAAGCCCAGATGTTGATCTTTCGAGCACGCTCATGCAAGAAGAACATATCGTGGATAATAGACAGACCGATCACTTGAGGTGGTGCGGCAGCAAAGCCTTGGATTGTGCGAGCAGCAGTAAAACCAGCGTAACCAGTGGCGCATGTGGCGCCAATAGTGGCAACAAGAGAGATGACTTGTGACCAGAAGAGGACGGGCATTCTACCGTAGCGTTGACAGAGAGACACAGCCAGAAGACCACCAGGGCCTTGCATGAAAACAGCACCAGAGATCGAGTTTGCCACGGCTGGTGGTGTCATGTGCCATTCCATTGCTTGAGGTACGAACAGCGTGATTCCATATGTGATAATCCAGTCCGATCCTAGGCAGCCAGGGAGAAGTGCAAGGAAGACAGTGTGCTTCTTCAGCCAACTCCAATTGAGCGGATCGTGAGAATCGTCGGAAGGTTGGGGCACAAGTACAGTAATACCGTCGGCAGCAGTCTTTAGATCACCGAGTCGAATGTCCTTCTCCCCTGGTGAGGTGGGTCCTGAGGTGTCGGTGCTCAATCTGATCTCGACGTCGTCTTTCTTCTCATCGATGATTGGCTTAGGAAGAGCTTGATCTTCCATAACAACAACAGCGTCTTGGGAGGGGTGTACTGTAGTCATTGTGTCGAAGGTATGTTGAGGGATAACGAAAGTGAGAGGTGTAAAAGTAAAAGAATTGAACCTCTTATAAGTGGTGAAGGGATAGTAACGAGTGTAATAGAATGCAAAGGTCGATTATGATTGATTGTATCAGGTACAGACACAAGCACAGCTTGATGGAATCTGCAAGGACACTTGACACTTGATGCAAGAAATCAAAAGTGAAACGAAAGGGAGAGGAAAGCACGACACTTATATTGAACAGTTGCGTCCTCAAACTCACCCTCAACATATGCCCTGCCGCTTTTCTGTCGCCATGCTTGTCAGCCTCTGCCGTGATCGATTAGGCTCAGAAGATAGCTGGTAGTGTAGGTAGTGCAAACCAGCACGGGCAGCCCCCTGACGACGAAGCAAAACAAGCCACAAAAAAGTAGTACATGCAGGACATGCTGTTTCATTAACATGTGGATATAGTTCAGACGCAAAGAGCTTGTGCATGCTTGAGCTTATTGGTCAACGTCTACAAACGGTGTCGATATGCAGTAAGCTACCAGCCGCTTTGAAACGATAGTCGATCTAGTCGATCTAGTTCGAGGTACCGAATGACAAGGGGGGCTGATAACGCCGATAACAGCCTTCGTTGGCTATAGCGGTATTGTGGTTGGCATAAGGCGTAACGCTAAATATGGTGGGGGTGAGTTTCAGACACTAACGAACTACAGCCTGATGCTACGGTGGCGGTTGCGAAAAGCGTGGTATGGTAATTTGAGGTGTGGTTAGAGTTGAGTTTGAGACGGAGTTGAGGAGAGCCGGGGCGTGCATGCAGCTAAAGCGCGCTAATGCACGTCGATCTGGTGCTTGTAACCACATGTGCAGCTCTATGCATCACCAGCTCCAACTACCCAAGCCCTTCACCTTGATCCTACAAGTTCGACGGTAGTGAGATGTCGTACTTTTGCCCTCCAGCAATGTTACCGCGCCCTTCGCCAGATCCTCCTTATCTTTCCACTTGAAGCAAACTGTGCGCTCAGCAATTTCGAGCCCTCAGACTTGAGTATTTGAGCGGATGGTATTTGCAGCAAGGGTGCGTCAGCTTGAGATAGGCATCAAAATACTCACAACCTTAACAAGTGGAGGGCGTTCACAATTCCCCTTCAGCCTGGCTCAGGATGCGACTAAATCAGGGAAGCTGTAATGGAGCTTAAGCATTACCTGTAGTCTGTCACATTAGGACTCAGCTAAACTCGTACTTTCAAAAAGCACATGTTGTAGCAGCTAGCTTACTGAGTAAGACAAGATGGAGGCAGTCTAGCTATTTCTAGAATACTCCAGCGCTCCTCACACCAGTTGATGCGTATGAGAAGAGTTTGGCCAAGTAAAGTCGAAAGAGCCCACCTCACACCTCAGATGTGCAATGCGGAAGGATGCACGTTAACTGATTCTGACGACATATTCGGCCCTCGCTAAGCACAACTCTAGTAACTACGGTATCCTTTAGCCCTTGGAAGTGTGGATTCCCGGGATGCACTAGTGGCCTTGTTTTCAAGAAACGAAAGAAGCTTGTTGAGAATTTCACGAATGTGCACAATGCACATTCTTACTACTGCTGTAGATCGTGCACCATACCTTCCGGCTGCTACGGGAAGGGGTGCTGTAAGCGCAAGCCACATGAGACGGTGGTGGAGAGTGACGAGGAATGAAAGGCGATATGATAGGTAAGGTATGTAAGTATGTTCTTACGCCTCTTGCTGATTGCTGGTTCAGTATCATGAATGGTTGTTCCTGTACGCTTATGGATGGAGAGTTGGTCGTACTGCGTTCACTATTCCATTCAGGACCTACAGCTCTTTCCCCCGCTACTTCAGTCCTCGGCAATACCACCGAGCTCGGTTCCACGTCACAAAAGCGCAAAAGCACCTCTCCAACGGTGTTGTCCTGGATTCGGAAAATGACTCTGGAGATGAAGGCTTCAGCTTACCTGACGATGAAGACGTTGCTTCACCTTTGGTAACTCCGGTAAGGAAGCGTGCGCGAACCTCCACCTCTGGTCGTCTTCCCGTCAACGATAATGTGCTCGTTGACGCAAAGACCAACCCTTCAAGCCCTCCTCAACGCCAATCTGCTAACATTGTTTTCAGATAGGCTTCGCGACCTCTACGTACGGTGCCGTTGCAAGTCTTATCATTACTGGTTGCGCATCTGTGGTGGTGTGGTATATCAGGAAACAGTGGAAGGCTCGCGAGGCTCGCAAGGCTGCTGCTCGCAATACAACAACGTTGGCCCCATGAAGATTGCCAACTAATAACATGTAGATAGCGAAAACAGCCGCTAATAGATGTAGGTAGTTCTCACAACATATTCTAAACATAAAGCTCTTGATTCTGATTTGCGAAATAGCAGCTTCCATCTTCGCGAACCTGGAGGTTATGATTGTTCCAACGTGACTGGATAACGATCTTGTTGTCTCCAGTTTTGTGAAGCATCAGTTGCTCCCATGCAAGCGTGTTTGTGTTGACACATTTTGCGCCATTGGTGAAGGGCTGGTATTGGATGTTGTTGCCTGTGTGAGCCTTGAGGCAGATTGGAGTGCTGAGAGGGATATCCATCTGGATTGATGACTTTGACGTGTTGGAAGATATCTAAGCTTGAGAATTGTTGATAGGAGAGAGAGGGAGAGGAAAAGGTAAGGTTGTTGTTGATGAGATAAAAGACAAAGACAGAGACAGAGAGGAAGAGAAAGAGGAAGAGAAAGAGGAAGAGGAAAGATTGAGGTGGGGTAGTACGAAAAGTCAAGTGAGAGCGAGTGGCAAATGTGAAACACGATCAGTTTTGTAACACGAAGCTACAGTAATATCAATAGTGATATCTTGTTTGATATCAATCTTTATGGTTTGTTACATCTACAGCTTGTCAATCGTCCAAAGCGAGCATTTGCACATGTGTCATTCTTACAAAGAACTGGCGATGTTTTCAATCAGGTTTGGAGGGTGAACAGATTTGTATGAGGATTGCTAACAAGAGAACAAGAGTGTGTGACAGAACCTCGTTGCAACTTTGCCTTCGCATTGGCTATTCACACCCCGGAGCCAAATCCGGAGGAACGAGGGGAAGGTATTCGCAAGCACAATACATTCCATATACTTTGGACTTTGGACTCATAGAGCATAGAACATTCGCATATAGCCACTGCGTGAAAGTGATGGTGTGACACGGGATAATGCTTCACTGTTGCGAGGAGGTCATGCAGTATTGAATGGCGCTAGTAGCGCCCAAGTGTCCCAGTTCCTTCCCGTCTTGGAGCCATTGAACACACCTGCTGAGCTGGCCTTGTGCCAACAGTGATGTAGGCGCTGGTGCCTCTAACACATCTCACAGCCTACTACGCAGTGGTCGCAATCATGTCAGACGCCACTCCCGAGCACGCAACCTTGCGCGTAGCCCTAGATTGTAAGCCATGCTCAAGTCATATACACACACCTCGATCGAAGTCACTGACATTAATCTGCAATATCCAGGGACCCCCAATACTCTCCACAGCGGTCTCTACCTCGCCTTAACCCAAGACCTCTACAAATCCTCCAACATGACTGTCCACCTCCTCCCTCCAACTCCTGGTTACACCACCACGCCCGCCAAGCTCCTCGAAACCGGCTCCGTTGACCTCGCAATCTGCCCATCAGAGTCTTGCATCGCCTACGCCGAGTCTCGTAAACCTTTCTTCCATCTTCAAGCCATTTACGCCATTTGTCAACGCGATGCCAGCGCTATCGTTACAACGAAGGCATCAGGCTTGAACAAGATGAGCGATCTGGGAAAGGGAGGAGTCAAGTATGGAAGCTATAATGCGAGATATGAGGATGATATCGTGAAGGCGATGGTGGAACATGATGGTGGCGATGGGAAGGGATTGGAAGTGCAGAGTCAGGAGGGCAAGTTGAGTTTGTTTGGAAAAGTGAGGAAGGGTGGGGAGGGCGTGGATGCTACTTGGGTGTTTATGCCGTGGGAGGGAGTGCAGGCGCAGATGGATGGAGAAGAATTGAATGTGTTTAAGCCTGGTAGGATTTGTTCGAAAGCAAGCTCTATCTGTACAGGCTAATTCTTCTCTTAGAACAGTATGGCGTTCCTTATGGCTATTCACCTGTGATTGCGCGCAACGCAGCAAGGGAGGACTTGAGTGATGATGTGCTTAAGAGGTTCATTGCCGCGACACAGAAGGGATATCAGATGGCCACTGTGAACGAGAAGAGACAAGGTGCTGTTGATGCGCTGATGCCGAGATGCGAGCCCAGGCAGACAGAAGAGTTTCTGAAGAAGAGCTTGGAGTCATTGTCGTCGTACTTTGGGACGAATGCTGATGAGTTTGGACGCATGGAAAAGGAGAAGTGGGAGAAGTGGGTTGGATGGTTAAAAAAGAGAAATTTGATCAAGGATGCAGACCTGAAGGTGGATGAGTTGTTCTCAAACGAGTATCTACCTTAAGATGGGCAGTATTCATGCTCTCCAGTCGCGATGGATATGCGGTTCGTATATGCAACTCACAGCATTTCCCTAGCTCACTCGCATTATCGCAGATGAGCTTCCCGCCTCCATTCGACAATGCGCGACACATCTCGTATAATGCGACAAGTTATCTGTAGCACATTGGGGCCAGAGTTGTTGAGATGGTTGTTCCTCTGCGAATCCTGAAACAGCATGTCGATCTCCACGGCACGATCAATTCTCCCTTGCGACTTCTTCTAACGACTATAGAACCCCTTTCATCCTATGCTCTCTTGCTTGCATGAAGAAACATAGCTACCATCGCTGTCCTTCTCCCTATACTTCATTTCACGTCCTTCTCCGTACAATTCATTTCGAAACATTCCACAGCCGACCGACGATCTCTGCAAGGCGCGTCGAACGCCACAGCACGCTAGCAAGGAGCCTGAACTTCCCTCACCGCTGCTGTTTGCTACCTCACTTCTTCCAACTTTGCTACATTTTTCACACCAATCCCCTGATCAGTCTCTTGGTCAGCTACAGATTGAATCTCAAGCTATGGAGAGATTGACTACGGCTGCGATGAAGCCTGACACAAGCAAGACACTCTTCACGACTTTTGATGCACCACAACCTCAAGGAAAGTCCCGACTGCTGATGCTGCCCCGAGAACTTCGTGACAAGGTCTGTGAAATATGCTACCACACTGTCCTGACGTTATGCTCATGCTATGCAGATTCTCGATGAAGGCCTTGTTGATGATCCTGAAGAGTCACCGGACATACGCGTTGCATATGCTTGCAAGCAGCTTTACAACGAGTCTACTATCTTGGTGACGAACAAGTTTGCCTTTGTTCGAGCTCATGTCTTTGGCTTTGACAAGCTTGCGAGAGTGGTGAAGAAGAAAGACAGCACCGCCATACACAAGTTCCTCAACACCCCTTACATGCCCCCTGCTGACTTGTTCTGGATGGATCTACTGGTTTCGGGACACGGAGGCTACAAGGAACAAAATCACAGCTTCATCCTTGTTGGTCTCACCAATCTTCGTGCGTTCTTGAAAGCGACGATACTCGCAAGAGGTCATGACCTTCCCCAGGATCGCGACTTCGACCCTAAAGCTCGCGATCTTGAGTACCGACTCAACTTTTGGAGCAATAAGTCCAAGAGTGCCAGCGAAAAGTTGAAGCAAATCTGCCGAGAGGAGCAGTTGTTTCAACCATTCTTTGAGCTCTTCTGGAGTGGATTCAAAAACGTTTCTGTGAAGGGGTGTGATGATGATGAGCTCGCGAAGAAGCTGGTTAAACATGCTAGGCAGAACAGGTGGAAGAATCCCGAAGAACTTATCGCAACTTTGAATCAAGCTCGTGAAGAAGGCAAGGCTGCATACCTCAAAGGTGATCTGGTCAAAGCACACAGGTTCTGGCAAGAAGGACTCGATTTGAAGGTGATGACTGTGAACTCCCCTCAAGGTTATGATTTCATGGTAAACCGCAGCGGAAGAGCTTATGGCGCCAAGTTTGACGAGGTCATCTTCCACTTGGAGAGCAACCTTGCTGCCGTCCTTCTCAAGTTGGCCCAGGAACCACGCAGGACTCACAAAGAGAAGATGGACTTGGCTGCTGATGCGCATCAAGCTTGTGTCTTTGCCATCGACTTCACCCGGTCGCGCAACTTCATACCGAGCAGCAAGCAAGTTGGCAAGGTTCACTACAGGATGGCTCAGTCGCTCCGCTTGAGAGGATGTCTTCGCGGCAACTTGAAGCAGGCTGAGCAGTGTCTTGCGCAAGCTATGAAACTATGTCCAGATGATCAAGCTTTGAAGGACGAGGCTAGGCAGATTGAGTTGACTATGCTGGCCGAAATGGCTCAAGGGAACTATAAGGCAGCTATGGAGAGAGTGCATGCGAGTGGCTGTCATTGTGGATGCTGATGTCGAGGATGTCGAGGATGGCAGTCGGAGGAGGGAAGGAACAGTTTGTCGAGCTTGTGTCGAGGAGGCTGCTGCGGGTGAAAGGTAGTCATAGCCCAGACCTGAAGGTTATTTCGCTGGGGATGAAGGAGACTGGTGCTACTAATGTCGAAAGGCTACATACTGATAGGACCTGCTATAATACTATATGATTGATCTCGAAGACACATCCTTTGTCAAGAATGGTCCATAGCCGATGATCCGGAGAAGTATCACACTGGCAATCTCACAAGACGTCTTTGCAACAAGCCAAGGCATATCTGTAACAGACAATAGGAAAGTCAAAGACAAAGCCATTAACAAACGATAATGACGACTTGCACACAATAGAGATGACTTGCACACAATAGGGAATGACTTGCAAACAATAGGACCGACTTTCACAATAGGACTAACTTTCACTTTCACTTTCACTTTCACTTTCACTTTCACTTTCACTTTCACTTTCACTTTCACTTTCACTTTCACTTTCACTTTCACTTTCACTTTCACTTTCACTTTCACTTTCACTTTCACT
>Ga0160428_1001569_pt1 | contig 16812 bp, 20 predicted proteins | sample SolpanmetagenomM_FD_108198 | JGI IMG/M metagenome (GOLD analysis project Ga0160428, IMG submission 108198) | Solar panel surface microbial communities from Lawrence Berkeley National Laboratory, California, USA - M | ecosystem: Engineered > Built environment > Solar panel > Unclassified ... | reverse complement strand
CTGTCAAGGCCCGGGTTTGATGGAGACCTCCAACCAACGCCTCCGAGAGGATGATGGTCTCCATGGCTGCGCCCAGGAAGTACCCCGACGAGCTGCGTGAGCGAGCGATCCGCATGGCGGTCGATGCCCGCCGTGACCCCGCCACCAGGACGGGCGCGTTGAAGCGGATCGGCGGTCAGCTCGGCATCAACCCCGAGACGCTGCGCAACTGGGTCGTCCAGGCCGAGGTCGACGCCGGCCAGCGCCCCGGCACCAGCACCGATGACACGGCCCGCCTGGCTGAGCTGGAGCGGGAGGTCCGTGAGCTTCGCCGAGCCAACGCCATCTTGAGGTCGGCATCGGCTTTCTTCGCGGCGGAGCTCGACCGCCCCTCGCGTTGACCCACCGCTACATCGATGAGCACAGAGATCACTTCGGGGTCGAGCCGATCTGCAGGGAACTGCAGGTCGCCCCGAGCACCTACTACGCAGCCAGGACCCGACCACCCTCGACCCGCTCGATCAGCGACCAAGCCGCGTTGGTCGAGATCGACGAGGTCCACGCCGAGAACCTACGCGTGTACGGGGCCCGGAAGCTGCACGCCGCGATAAACCGCCGCCGCGCCCAGCGCGCCGAAGCCGGCGATCAACCAACCCGTATCGCCCGCTGTACTGTCGAACGACTGATGCGCTCAGCTGGGCTGCACGGGCTACGCCGCAACGGTAGGCCGCCGCGGACGACGATCCCGGCCCCACCCGATCACCGACCAGATCTGGTGCAGCGGAGGTTCACTGCCGAGCGGCCAGACCGCCTGTGGGTCGCTGACATTACCTACATCCGGACCTGCTCGGGATGGGTGTACGCCGCCTTCGTCACCGATGTCTGCACCCGCCGCGTCGTGGGGTGGCAGGTCGCGACCCATCTGCGCACCGAGCTGGCTCTGGACGCGTTGCAGATGGCGTTCTGGGCCCGCCAACGAGAGGGTGTGAATCTGACCGGCTTGACGCATCACTCGGATAAAGGCGTTCAATACGTTGCGGTTCGTTACAGCGAACGCCTTGCCGCTGAAGGTGCGATCGCCTCGGTCGGCTCCACCGGTGACTCCTACGACAACGCAATGGCCGAGGCGTTCAACTCCCTCTTCAAGGCCGAGTGCATCCGCAACCCCCACCTACCCGGCCGCGACGGTCCCTGGCGGGGCATCGACGACGTCGAGATCGCCGTCGCCGAATACATTGACTGGTACAACCACCGCCGTCTGCACGGCGAGCTCGGGATGATCCCTCCCGTCGAGTACGAAGCCCGCTTCAGCACCAGACCTGCTCTAACGGACGGCTGAACGTTACTTCACACCCTCCATCAAACCCGGGCCTTGACAACCCAGGCCGTCGTCGGTGACGCCCAACCGACCGATAGTCGGTTGCGGTCTACCCGCCGCCCGACATCCAGCCGGCGGCACACACCATCACCGAAGCCCCCGCCATCTCACCGACCGCGCGGGGCAGCACCACTCGTCGACGAGCGAGCTCGCGGCGCTGAGAGGAGCCCCGTCGCAGGTCCGGTACGGCGACCCGTTCCGAGACCAACCCCGCGCCAGCACCGGCCCCGATCACCCGCTGGCACACCGTGCGGTGCGCCCGTAGGTGTCAGCGCTACCTCGCTCGTTCGACCTCGCAGCCGCGGCTCACTCGCTGCACTTCCACCTCGAAGCGCACGCCAGTCCTGACACGTCTCGAGCGACGCGAACAGCTCCACACAGCAGTGATGAGGGGTTGCCTGGAAAAGGGTATTCAGCGCATCGCGGGATCCAGGCTCTGGTCCGGACGCTGCGCGCCACAGCCCGGAGCCTAAACCGGTGATCAAGCGGGGGGCAAGTGACGCCGTCCTGTGCCGCGACCACCGACACGACGACGATCGCGCGAGCTGTTGCCCCCCCGTCGGCGTGTCCTGTCACGCCTTCATAAGCACCCTCACCCACACGAGCAAAACCGCGCTCGTGGGCGCAAGTGAAAGCGCGCTTATGAGCGGCCCTGTTAGCGCCGTCGTGAGCACTTCCGCGAGCGCCGCTGAACCTCCGCGCGCGACCCGTACGGTCGGCGCCAGAAGTCGCACCACGGTGCCTTCCAGGACGTCTTCTGTCATGACCGCGGCCTGAGCGACCGCTCACAGCGCGGCATGAGCGCGCGTTGAGCGCGACCAGTGCCTTGGCCGCACGTTCTGCGCTATGAGCGCTTTCGTTGGGTGAGGGCAGGATCGTTCGGCTGGTCCAGGGGGTGCCGGTGACAGCTACGTGGGTGGGTCTTGAGCGCGAAAGCGGAGCTGGAAGGTGGCACCGCCTGAGGGGGTGGGAACGACGCGGATGCTGCCCTCGTGGTGGTCGATGATGGTGGACACGATGGTCAGGCCTAGGCCGGACCCGCCGCCGGCGCCTCGTTGGCGTGAGTCGTCCACTCGGTAGAAGCGCTCGAAGACCTTCTCGGACTGCTCAAGCGTCAGGCCGGGCCCGTGATCACGGACTTCGACGACGGCTTCGGCTCCTGTTGGGGTATCGATGCGACCAACAGCGACCTCGATGGGGGTCGTGGGTGGTGTGTGGTGCATGGCGTTGGCCAGCAGGTTGGTCAGGACTTGACGCAGGCTTCCGTCCTGTCCAAGCACGGGGGCGGGGCCGGGCCCGGTGTTATCGCGGAGGCCGACCAGCCGCACGCTGCGCTGCGGCGCGAGGACTCGCGCGTCATGAACGGCGTCGGAGGCCAGGACGGCGAGGTCGACGATCTCGTACTCGCGCTGTTGCTGGCGCTGCCTTTCCTCCAGGCGGGCCAGAGCCAGCAGGTCTTCCACCAAGACGCCTAGCCGGGTGGACTCCGCTTCGATGCGGCCCATGACGTGAGCGACGTCATCGGCCTTGCTGACCGCTCCAAGGCGGTGGAGCTCCGCGAAGCCTCGGATTGCGGTCAGTGGGGTGCGCAGCTCGTGGCTGGCGTCGGCGACGAAGCGGCGCATCTGATCATCGACGCGCTGGCGTGCGATGAAGGCCTGCTCGATCTGGCTGAGCATGGCGTTCAAGGCGTTGGAGAGCCGGCCTACTTCTGTGCTGGCCGCTGTGGTCGGCACACGTTGGGTGAGGTCACCTGCGGCGATGGCTGAGGCGGTGCGTTCGATGCTTTGCAGGGGCCGGAAGGAGCGGCGGATCGCCACGGTGGCCAGGGCAGCGCCGAGCAGGATGACGACAGCGCCCCCGAGCAGGGAGACGGCCTGAAAGTCGTCGACGGTCTGGCTGGTCCCGCTGAGCGGGAGGGCAACGGCGACGTTGATGGGATAGTCGGCGGCGCTGCGGATGATCACCCGCCAGTCGTCACCGCCATCGGCGTCCGGCACGGTGAAGGGTGTCCCTGCGTGGGCGTGTACCGCGGCTGTGGTCATCCTCGGCAAGGTGGGTGCCCTCAGGCAGTCCTGGTTCGCGTCGCGCTGGCAGGTGACTCGTGGTGTTGTTCCGTCTAGGGCGCTGAACTGGACGTAGTAGTCGCTGAGCAGCAGCGCGTCGGCGTCGTCTCGGCGCAGCCGGCTGAGGGCGGCGCCGATGACCACGTCGGCTTTGGCTTGCAGCTCTTCATCGACTTGGCCGCTGAGATTGCTGCGCAGCAGAATGAGGGAGGTAAGGGAAGAGGCTGCTTGGGCTACGAGCAGCAGCAAGATCACGATGGCGAGCAAGCGTGCCTGCAGCGAGAGACCGGAGAGGGTTGGCAGCGGGGAGCGCCCTTGGAGGCTTGGCCTGACTGCTGCGTGGTTGTGCGTGAGCGTGGCGTCTTCGGCGGCGGCTTCGCGCGCCGGAGGTTGTGACGACGGTGCCATGGTGATGAGGCTGACGGGCGACCCTGGCCATTCTCTGTGAGCACAGGCCTTTGAGGGCGCGTGTTGCGCGCGACCAGCGGCATGAGCGCGCGTTGCGCGCGACCAGCGGCATGTGCGCGCCTCTCGCACCAGGTGTGGTCGGGTGGTCACGGGGCGACGACTTGAGGGCCCCTCAGAGTGATCTGGATGCTGCCGCCGACCTCCATGTCGACGCGGGTGCAGGTGGCAGCAGGGTCATCTATCACAGTCAACGGCCAGTGAAACTCTGTCCCCATCGCCTCAGTCGTGAGTCGCTCGGCTTTGGCCAGGGGCAAGCACTGGCCGGCAATCCCGCGGAGTGCATCGCGGATCGTGTAGGTCTCGCGGCTAGCGCCCCGGTCGTCAGGGCTACGCATCGAGTGGGGCAGCAGCGTGACGGTCCTCGTCGAGGCGTCGACTTCAGGATCACCGACGCATGGGCCTTCATCGGACTTGACCGAGGAGGTCAGGATGCGCCAGCCGACCAGGTGGAGCCGTTGTAGTTCAGTCTTCGCGAAATCGCGCGCGTCCTCTTCGGTGCGGCAGGTGGCGACCATGCCGTCGACCCAGTCGTGCATGCTTGAGTCCAGCTCGCGAGTGCTCGCGTCGTTGACAGTCGCCGCGGTCAGTCTTTCTGCCGTAATCGGGATCTGGTCGCTCGGCGCGACGTAGATGCTGCCGTGACCAGGCAGGCGGAATGCCACCGGGTCGCGGATCGGATCCCGCTCGGTGAGCGACTCGTAGTGCTGACAATCAGCGATCGGATCACCGGTCAGTTCGGGCCCGCCGACGGCATTGCGCTGCACCTGCTCTAGATCATCGCTCCAAGCGTTGACGCACGTCAGCCCGTCTCCACCGCCGCCGGTGTACCAGGTCTGGTAGGAGGCGTAAGCAGCTCCTCCACCGAGCAGAGCTAGGCCCACAGCGCCGGCGATCACGTTCCGACCTCGTCGACTCCTGCGACGTGGCCGGGCGATCGGTGCACCACTGAGAGCCTCAGGCGCCGCCGCCTCGGTGACCAGACGTCGAGCCATACGGGTGGTGACGGTCGCGTCGAGGTCGTCGAGGTCGGTGTGACGGGCGGGATCTGTGGCACGTAGCCGCGCCAGGATGTCGGTGTGGCGAGGCATCAGGTCTCCTGGATCGGGCGCGCGACGGCGCTGTTGCTGCTGTGACCGGTCGGCGGTGACTGGGGCGGTGTGTCCGGGGTCGGCGCGTGCGGTGCTGTCCGCGTCGCTGCCGGGGTGCCACCGCCGGGTACCGGTAAGTCTCTGTCCAGCGCATGCAGGTGGCTTAGGAGGCGGCGGCGGGCGCGGTGCAACCTGACGCGCACTGCGGCCGTGGAGACGCCCATGGCCACGGCGATCTGGTCACGAGCCAGCTCCTCCCAAGCGGCCAGGCGGAGGATCTCGCGGTCGTCCTCGCTGAGCCGGGTCATGGCCTGGGCTAGAGACGTGTCGACCTGCGGCGGAGGGTGGGTTACCTCGCGCAAAGCAAGGCTGAGCTCGTGCGCGAGTGCGTGTCGCCGTCGTTCACCGCGGTAGTGGTTGGCGAGCACTCTGCGGGCAGTGCCGAACAGCCACAGTCGGGCCTGGTCGCCGGGTGGGACGTCCTGCAGTCGTCGCCAAGCGATCAGGAAGGTCTCGGCCACTACATCTGCCGCGTCGGCGGGGTCGGTGACGCGGCGCACGGCGTAGGCGAGCAGTGGACGGTGCGTCTGCTCGAACAGCTCGGCGAAGCGGTCCTCTGGCGATGACACGACACTCCTTGTGGACGGGATCCTCAACGATCACGTGTCCGGGTGACGCCAAGCGTTACAGCTTGCGACGCCCGTGGTGACGGACGCGAAGGACGCCCGGTCGACGACGTTCACCCGGTCGGACACGGCGAAGCCGCCCAGCAGGAACTGGGCGTCTTCTGCGGCGCCGAGCCGGCGAGGACCTACGGCCCACCGGCCGGGGTGGACTCGCGTGGCCAGCGGCATGACCGCGGTCACGCACCGCGGCTGGAGCGCGCCTTCGCGCGACAGCGGGATGACCGGATGGTCGCGTCGGCCTGACTGATGCGACGTCGTGGAGCATCCTGAGGTATGTCGTGGCGTTGGTGGAGCCCTGCCGGAGTGGTGCTGCTCGCCGCTGGATCGCTGCTGGGCTGCACCTCAGGCTCCGCTACCCCCGGGCCTGGCGATCAGACCGGCGATGTACCGGTGACGGTGCGGCTCATGTGGGCAAGCCAGCTCGCTGACGCGCCCAGCTCCTTCCTCGTGCGGGTGACCTCAGCCGACGACAACAAGCTCGTCGCTGGCTCGGCAACAGAATCGGTGACCGTGGACCCTGCGGGGGTGGTTCTCTTGGAGGATGCGCTCCCACCCGGGCACTACAAGCTGCATGTCTCTCAGGTGGAATGCGGTATGTCCGGTGACGCATGTCCCGACGATCCAGACGCTGCGCGGTTCGACGGTGCCCCGATGTGGAGCTGCTCGACCCCCTTGCAAGCGACGGCGGGCGCGTCGGTACAGGTGCGCGTCGTGGAGGGTGTCGATGCCGCCCGGACCGACGACGCCGAGTGTCTGCTGGAGGAGCAGGCAGCCTGACCGTTTCGTGGTTATGCCCGCCTCGACACAAGGCCACCTCGCTGTCCTGTGATCGGGCTCCGAAGGCCTCCCCGATCGCGCGGTCTTCGACAAGACCAGGACGTGCGAGCCGGCCGCCTGGCGCGACCAGCGGCATGACAGGTAGATCCTCATAGCCCTCGAGGGGTCGACGACTCAGCAACGGCCCGCTAGCTTGTGAAGCATGACAGCGGGATCTGATGTCACGGCGGATGGCGAGCGACGAGCCCAATTGCTGCGTGGCTCGCTGGACCTGTGCGTCTTGGCTGCACTCGACCAGCGACCCAGCCACGCCTACGAGCTCGCCACCCGACTGGCCGAGGCGGGCTTGGGTGAGGTCAGCTACGGCACCGTGTACCCGTTGATCACGAGGCTGCGTCGATCCGCTCTGCTGCACGAACAGCAGCAGTCCAGCCCGGTCGGTCCAGCCCGCAAGATTTTCTCCCTGACCGACACCGGGCGCGCGGCCCTCGCCGACTGGCTGGCGCAGTGGCAGCGCAGCACCAGAGACGTCGAGGCCGTGTTGCACGCCACCGGGGCCTGGGTCGGCGAGCGGTGATCATCCCATCGTCAGGCCGAAACCGCGATGTTCCGGCCGCGGTGCAATCGGTGATCCGCGAGGTGGACCGGTGTTGGCGCCGGCTAGGGGTGCCTCGCGTGCTACGGGACCCGGTGGTCGCAGACGTCTCCGCGGACCTGCACGCCGCCTACGGGGAGGAACGGACACCGGAGATGGTCTTGGGCACGACGGTGGCGAAGTTCGCCGAGCAGGTGGCCCAGGAGAACGGCTGGCTGGTGGCGTGGCCGATGTATGGGCGGTTGCTGGCCAGTGCAGCCGTGGGGGCGGTGGGCGCGATCGGGGCTGGCTTCGCCCTGGTGCTTCCCTCGATGTACTTGGTGCTCGCGGCCGTTGGTCATGTCGTCTCCTGGGCCGGTATCGACGCTGCGGGTTACCGCGAGGGCCACGTGGACGAGGTGGTCGTGTACGCGATGTACGCGCTCTTCGGGGTGGGGTTCGTGGCTGTGGTGCTGTCTGCAGTGCGTCGGGGGCTCAGGGCTGCGGTGCAGCTGCGCCCAACCTTGCGGGCAGGTCTGGTGCTGCTCGCTGTCTCAGCCGCCGTCTCGGTGCCATTAGCGGTGGCCATCGGTCATGCCAGCCACTTCAGCAGCGCGCCCCTAGTGGTGGCGGCCGAGTTCGGTCTGGTGCTGGGACTGGCCGCCGGCGCGTTGATCGCGGCCCGAGTATGGGCGCTACGCCTGCCCTGACGTCGCCCACTAGACACGCGCCTCGGTGCGACCAGCGGCATGAGCGCGCGTTGCGCGCGACCAGCGGCATGACCGTGAGGTGCATGTCCCACGCAACGCCATCGGGCGGTGTCCGTCTGGGGTGATCGGCCCGGTCCAGGACGACTCGTTGCTCGACTTCGCCGGGAAGTCGTGTGCGCTGTCATGGGTGGTCATCGATGCGCTCCGCTCGACGATGACCCGGGTGCGGGAGCACGATCGTCAGGTGCTGGAAGACTTGGATGACCTTCGCGCCGTGCTACGGGGCACTTGTCTGGAGAGACTACCCGTGCGGAAGGGTCCGGACGGTGATCTCGTCATCTCAGGGGTGCCGCCAGAGCAGGTGCTAGACGCCTGGAGTGCCGCACGAGCTCTGATGCCGATCACCGGTCGCTGGCCCGTCGGCGTCGGGGGGGAGAAGTGGTTCTGGCGCAACCAGCCGGATACGCATCAGATGACGCCTGAGATGTTGGCCGCCTTCACCGAGGCAGCCGAGCGCGCCGAACCTTGGCGCGGCCTGACGGACCGCTACACCGACATCCCTCACGAGGAGGTGGACGTCAGACACCGTGAGTTTCCTGACCCCGCCCTCATCGAGGAGGCCGTGCGTGAGCTGGCTCTACCCGTGGACGTCCTCACGCTGAGCCGTTGGATCTATGACCGGGTTCGCACCGACCCCGCACGTCGCGCGGCGCAGGATCCGGTCAGCGCCCTGTACCGGAACGGGCGTGACTGGTACCAGCCCGAGAAGGTGGAGCTGGTGCTGCTGGCCAGTGACGTGCCGTGGATGCCGGCGCTGTGGGTGAGCTACTTCGGTCACGAGCCGGTCGAGTTCGGGGCGGCGTTGCTGCAGTGGAACCGTCGGTGGGGCGTGGAGCTGGTCGCCTGCTGGGGCACGATGGCCCAGTTCGTGGTGCGCCGTCCTCCTTCCTCGGGGCAGCAGGCGTGGGAGGCGTCCTTGCAGATGGGGTTCATGGGAGGAAGCCTGCAGGACCCGCTATGGCGGCGGGCTCTGGCGTTGGAAGGCACTGGTACTTGGTTCCTGCACGAGCGTCCGTGATCACGTGGTGGGTCGACCGCGTCCTGCACATGAGCGCGGAAGGCGGCAGGACTGCGCCTGCGCGACCAGCGGCATGAGCGCGCGTGCGCGCGACCGGTGCCATGACCGCGAGGTCGTCAGGCCAGAGCCGCGGACTCCTCGGCCACGAGCTCCACCTCGAAGCCGGCGTCGTCTTCGAGGAAGGCGGCGTAGTGCTGCGGCCCACCGGCGAGGATGCAGATCAGCGAACAGCACCCGCCACCCGTGCTGCGGTGCCTCGCTGGTGAGGGCGTCGACGTCTGCTCTGCCGCCGGCCCACAGGGCGAGGTGGTTCATACCGCTGCGCAGTCGATTCGCACGGCCACGGACGTGGTCGGCTCCGGACTCCAGGACCACGTACGCCTCGCCGCGGGACCAGGTGCAGCCGGTGACCCAGCTGTCCGTGAGGGAGTAGCCGAGGCGCTGCAGCAGCCAGGGCCACGGCCCCTCGGTGGCAGTAGCGTCGTCTCTCCACAGCTCCAGGTGGTGCAGGTGTCCACGCTTCACGGCGTCATCCTCGTTCTCTCCACCGCGCGCCATCCACGGCATGTGCGGACGTCGGTGTCAGTGCGAGCTGAACATCAAGTCGCGCTCGTCGGTGATGGCTCTGCCCCAGTACGACGGTTCGCGAAGTATCCGCACCTGCGCCTCTTGCCGGTGCTCAAGCACCAGCGTCTGGCAGTCGGTGGCGGCCAGCCCCGCCCCGGTGGACCAGCGCCCCTCCACCAGAAGCAACCGACCGCCCGGGGCCAGCAGGCTGATCCAGGAAGCGAGCACAGCGGCCGGGTCCTCGAAGGCCCACAGGACGTGACGAACCAGGACGACGTCCACTGAGCCTGGCTCCACTGGCGGTACCGCGGCATCAGCGACGCTGAAGCGGGCCGTTGCGCCGGCGGCGGTGACCTTGGTCCGGGCGGCGTCGACCATCTGCGGCGAGAGGTCGACACCGTGGACGTCGTGGCCTGCTTCGGCCAGCAGCAGCGACAGGCTGCCGGTGCCGCAGCCGAGGTCCGCGACCCGTGCAGGGGCAGCCGGGAGGAGGGGCAAGAGAAGCTCGGCCCACGCCCTACGTACCGCAGGGTCGCGTAGACCGTGGTCCGTCTCGTTGTCGAAGGTCGCGGCCTGCTCGTCCCAGTACCGGCGGGTCTCATCGCTCATGGAGCGCAGCCTGTCGGGAACTTCCGATATTACGGCGACCGCTCGCAGATCGACAGATGAGTGAGGTCGGTCAGGTGCCGGAGGCCATGTAGGCGGCGAGGATGTAATTGGGGTGGCGGTCCAGCGTGGTGCGGGCCCGGTCGTAGCGCATGGTCGTGCGGGGGTCGGCGTGGCGGGCGGCGATCCGGACGTCTCTGAGGTCGACGCCGGCGTAGAGCATGGTGGTGACGTAGGTGTGCCTGAGCATGTGCGGGTGCATCCGCGGTAGCCGGATGTGGGCGTCGTCGGCGAGGTGTCGTAGTCGGCGGGTCGCGGAGTGGCGGTCGATGCGTCCGACGCGGGTGTTCAGCATCAGCGCCCCGGTGTCACGTGCGCCGATGGTGCGGTCCACGGCCCGTCCCACCGCTGGCGGCAGGGGGACCAGGACGATTTTGTGGCCCTTGCCGAGCACGCGTAGGACCCGGTGGCCGTGCTCCTCACCGAGGTCGGCGATATCCAGGCCGCAGGCCTCGAAGATCCGCAGACCCAACAGCCCGAGGAGGCAGATGAGCGCGAAGTCGCACGGGTTGACCGAGTCCCGTGACGTGGACAGGAGGGCCTCCAGCTGCAGGTGGGACAGGCCCAGGGTGGGTGACTCCGGTGGGACGTTGGGCCGGCGGACGTAGTCGGCCGGTGAGTGCTCGAGGACCTCGTCGATGACGCAGGTCCGGTAGAGCCGGTGACGACGGACATGCGCCGGGAGACGGTGGAGGCGGCGAAGTGTTGGGTCTCCTGCATCCACCGGACGTAGAGCTCGATGTGGGGGCGCCGGGCCTGCAGAGGGTTGAGCTGACGTAGCTGGCACCAGGTGAGGTAGGCGCGTAGGTCGGACTCGGCGTGGCGGCGGGTCTCTCCGCGGTAGCGGGCCAGGTAGGCCGCGACGGCCAAGCGCAGGGGGTCGGTGCGCCAGGTACCGTCCCCGAGAGCGATGGGGAGACGGTCGGGGTTTCCTGAGGGTGAGGTCATGCTCGAGCGTGCGCTCGGGCCACATCCAGCTGCTAGGTCCTATCACCGGTGCCGGCACCAGCACCTGTGCGGGGGGACCAGGCTGGTCAGCGTGCCGCTCGGAGAGCCGGTACCCGGCTGGTCCTGTCGATCAGCCAGTGCAGGCGCGGGGTAACGCGCCCGGCGGTGTCCAGCAGCTGGGTGTAGTCGCGGTGCAGGTCACGGCTGTGGATGGGCTCGTGGTGGGCGATGCGGTTGCGCAGCTGACGCAGGTCGTCGATGGTGGAGTGCAGGCGCTGGCGTCGGACCTGGGTGAACGCTTCCCGCAGGCGGGGCTGCCACAGGCTGCGGTTGTACTCCTCGGCCAGCAAGGACCACCAGAAGCCGAAGGTGAGCTCGGCGACCACCCGGCCCGGCAGCTCCTCACGCCCGTCGCGGGTGGCGGCCCCGATGGCGGTCATGACCTTGCGGCGGGCGTTGAGGGAGAGTGGCACTTGTGGGTGGCGGTACCAAGGCAGCTCCCCGACGGGAGTGGGCCCGACGGCGACGTCGCGTCGGCCACCTGGAGCTTGCGTGCTGTCACGGGAGCCGGCTAATGCAGGCGGGGCCGGGTCCAGGGTGGCCGCCCAGGCGGTCAGCTGCTAGTCCAGGCGGTTGCGCAAGCCGACCTCGAAGTAGTGCAGGGACTCGTAGAAGGCGGCGCTGATCTGCACGTTGAGGGTGTAGAGGGTGAGTGCGTCGGCCAGGTCGCCGCCGGTAGCCTGTCGGTAGGGAGCCAGGCGGGGAGTGGACAGCAGTTGCTGCACGTCGGTGATGACGTCGGGTGCCGCGTCGTGCCAGTCCACGTCGTCCCAGTCCACGTCGTCCCTGCTCCTCACCTGCGGGCAGCCTGTCGCTTGCCTCCTCGGGTCGCTGATCCTAAGCTGGAAGCTACGAGAGCCCCGGGATTCACGGCGTACCAGCTTCGGCTAGGGAAACCCCCCGGGGCCTTGTCATCTCCCGCCTGCTCCGGCACCCGCCTCAGCCGTCGAACGTCGGGGGAGGGGGCCACTTGGTGCCCGCGCGGGCGAGGGCATCGACGTCTGACCGTTGTGGAGTAGGACCGCGCTACGCGGTCGCCCGCCCGGAAGGCGACATGACCGTGCGTGCCGCGCCGCGACATGACCGTGAGGTCGTTAGTGCTTGCGTGACGCCAGGACGAGGTGCTGCGGCGTCCGCTCTTGGCCTTCGGCCGCTCGATGCAGCTGCATCAGCACGTCGAACCCAGCCGCAGGCAGGACCTCGGCCAAGTGCTCGGGGTCGTGACGGTAGTTGGTGAAGTCCACCTCGTGCCCGTACCCGCGGGACCGCTCGACACGTCCACCCGCCCCGGCTTGGAACGCGGTGAGCAGGAGTGCCCCGGGAGCCGTGACCCGTGCGAACTCGCCTGCGGCGGCAAGCAGGTCAGTGGGCAGGGTGTGGATGAGGCTGTACCAGGCCAACAGACCGCCGAGGCTGGCGTCGGCGATGGGCAAGGCGTGGAGAGGAGCGACCTTGAAGCGCAGCCCGGGGTGGGTTTGGCGGGCGACCTCGACCATGCCGGCGGACAGGTCGTAGCCGGTGACGTTCAACCCGGCCGCCACCAGGTGGGCGCTGATGCGCCCAGCTCCGCACCCCACGTCTGCCACCGGTCCGAGGTTCAGGGCGCGGCAGCGGCGGGCGAAGTCGTCGATGACAGCGACGTCCAGCGCGGTCTCGGCATCCAGCCCGGGCAGAAGGCCGGCGTAGGAGCGGGCGACGGTGTCGTAGGCGTGTTGGGTTTGTGCCAGGTGCGCGGTGTCGGTCACGGCTTCACCGTAGGCAGGGGGTCAGCCATCCGGAGATCGGCATGAGCGCACGTTGTGTCCGGTCAATCGTAGACCGAGGGGTCGAAGGCTGCGACACCGTCGTTCATGGACCAGGCAGCGGCGTAGGGCATGAGGTCCACGATCCGCACGCTGCGCACACCCTCGCTCGTCGGCAGAAGGACGCGGATGGTGGGGTGGTAGTCGAAGAGGATCTGACGATCTCGTCCGCAGGGACCGACCGGACCACGTCCCCGGTCCCCGACCGCCACGATGGCGGTCAGCTCCCGGGCGCCCTCGGCGCGGGCGTGACCCAGGGCGACCAGCTCGGCGCATGGTCCGCCGGTGAAGTGGAAGAGGTTGACTCCGCCGTACATGCGGCCGTGGACGTCTCGGACGGCGGCGCCCATCGTGTGGACTCCGACGTCGCCATCGCCCTGGGTGTCGATGAGGGTGCCGGCGAGTGTGATGAGCTCCCGGTCCTCGTCACTGAGGGGGCGTAGGTCGATGGGCATGACGGCCAGCCTAGGAGCGGAGGACGTCACGCGCCGGTCAGTGTGATCTCGCGACTCTCGGCATGACCGCTGGGTCGCAGGCCGAGCGGATCGCGGCTTGAGCGCTCGATGGCTTCGCTAGCTGGAGGCCTTCTCATCCCCCGCTGAGGGGCCACATGTCGAGAGTGACCTTCACATGCGGCAGGGCCCGGCGCAGGCGGTCGAGGAGGACGGGGCCAGCTTGGGCGTAGGCGGCCCGTGACTCCGGGGAGTCCCAGGCGAACGACGGGCGGAAGTGCTCCTCGAAGTGGCGTTGCCAGGCGACAAGGCTGTCCTGCAGGTGCTGAGAGATGCCGAGGCGATCGAGGTCGACCAGCAGTCCACCGTCCACCCAGATCGGGGTGTTGGCGGCGTAGTCGTTGCTCAGCTCGATGGGGCGCCGCCACTGCGGCTGCGGTCGGCTCACTCACGCATCCTCGCTGCAGCTACACGTGCACGGCGCCCATCGCGCGCGACCAGCGGCATGAGCGTGAGGTCGTTGGACTGGCGTCGACCGCCGGGAACCCTCTGTCTCCGGTTCGCGTCCGACGGTGAGTAGCGGGGAGGTACGACGGGAAACGGCCACAGCGGGCATGCTGGAGCGGGGAGGACGGATGCACCGACAGGGCGAAGTGCAAGGGCGCCCACTGCTGACCGCGGCCGTCTGTGCCTTCGTGTTGCTGGTGGCCTCGTCGTGCACGGGTGAGGCGCATTCCTCATCTCCTCCCTCTCCAGATGTTCGTGGCTGGACCGAGCTGAGCCCACCCCCGGTTCAAGCGCCGGTGCTGCGCGCCGGCCAAGCCGCAGTGTGGACCGGCCGGCAGGTGCTGTTGTGGGGCGGATCCACTCCATCGCCTGCCGGCTGCGTCATGACGGTCACGGCTGACGGAGCTGCCTGGAGTCCCGCCGGCGGGGCCGACGGCAAGGAGGCCTGGACGGCGATGGCGACGGCGCCCTTGGCTGCTCGCGGTGATGCCCGCCTGTTGTGGACGGGCACCCAGGCCGTCCTGGTCGGCGGGCGCGACCCCAAGGCGGACTGCCAGGCGCGTCCTGCGGGCTTGCTGGACGCGGCCGTCTTCACCCCTGGGACCGGAGTAGACGGTGCGGGCAACTGGCAAGGGCTGCCGGCTCTGCCGTGGCCGACGGGTGCGTCGGTGGTGGCAAGCACCTGGGCGGTCCCCGGCCTCTCCGACTCCGCCGCTGCTCGGCAAGCGGTCGACTCACGAGCCGGGCAGGTGCTGGTGTGGTCCCCGTCGACGGGCGCGTGGAGTCTGCGGCTGGGAGATGAGTCGTGGACCCCGTTGCCGCCGGCACCGCTGCCGGCCGGGGCGGGGCAACCCGCTGCCGGGTCGTCGTCGGTGTACTCGTCGGTGAGCAGCGCCTGGACGGGGCGCGAATGGCTCCTGCTGGGCACGACGAGCGGTGCCGACCGCTCCGTCGAGGTGGGTCTGGCCTACAACCCGACAACCAGCTCGTGGCGTCAGCTGGACCCCGGCCCGACGCGCACCGGCGGGACCGGTGTCGTGTGGGCGGGAGACCGGCTGCTGGCCTTCGACCTGGACCACGGGGTCAGCAGCTACGACGTGGACACCGACCGGTGGACGGCGGGTGCGCCTGACCCGCTGCAGGCGGGCGGCTTCGGTGTTCGGGATGCGCCGGCGCTGGCGTGGACTGGCCGGGAGCTGCTGGTCTGGGGTGGATCGCGTAGTAGCCGCGATGGTGGCATGTGCACCGACGGCAACGGCGTCGACGACTCCGCTTTCGACTATGGCGGTGCGTGCAATCCCGCGACGGGGCCCCTGGGTGCGGCCTACGATCCTGCTTCGGACACCTGGCGGACGATCAGCGACGGCCCGTGGCAGCGGCGTGCCGGCAGTGCCGCGGTCTGGACTGGTGAGGCGTTGTTGTTGGCTGGCGGAGAGGATCTGGAGGAGCGCCGGTCCGGGGGCGTGCCACGGCCTCCCGACCACGCCGAACACGCAGTCGCCACGTTTACTCCTAGGTGAGGCGCCGCGGCACCTCTGCGGCTCAGCTCGATCACAGCGACTTGTGGCGACGCCAGTCGTCACCACACGCGATCAGCGGCATGAGCGCGCGTTCCGCGCGACCAGCGGCATGAGCGCGCCTTCGCGCGACCGGCGGGATGAGCTGACGGCACGTTGCATCAAGCTCGGTCAGCGGCTCGCCGGCGTCGTCGGTCGATGATGAAGCCGATTGCCAGGCCCAATAGAGGCAACACAGCTCCAATGAGTCGCAACGGCACCGACTCGATGTAGATGCCGACAACGCCGACTAGGAGCCCAAGGAGCGCGCCCACGACAAAGTAGCCACGCCACGTCTTCATACCTCAATCATGCCCTGCTTGAAGTCCTCGTGGAGCGCCGTCTGTGAGCTCAGCCCACGGCAGTGAGCACTCGCGCTTCGGTGTGAACGAGAGATCGCCGGTCGCGCGACCAGCGGCATGAGCGCGCGTTGCGCGCGACCAGCGGGATGACCGCGAAATCATCGGCTCTCGGCTCGTCGTGGGGAGGACTGCGAGTTCATCAGCTGGAGCATCCTCGACTGGCACGCTGGATGCATGACTGGTGGCGGGGAAGCTGAGCGTGGATGGACCCGGGCTGTCGTCCTGCGCGGGCTCGAGTGGGGTGCCCTGGCGGGAGGGGTGGGCGGTGCAGGACTGGTCCTGCTGACCCTGGCCCTGGGGGCGTGGACCTTCGGTGCGGGGTTGGAAGCGGACACGGTGGTGAGCAGTGCGGTGGTCGGTGTGCTGGTGGGCGCGGTGCTTGGCGTCCTCAGCTTGGGGATAGCAGTTGCTGTGCTGGTGGTGGCCGATCGCAGAGGTCAGGGTAGGCATCGGCTAGTGCATGTGTCGGCCTCCGCAACGGCTGCCGTGGTGGCCGCGGTTGCGGTGCGACTCCTCCTGGCGACGACGATGGGTGTTCTCGTGGCGGAGTTAGCGGCTGTGCTCGTGGGTCTGGCAGATCTTGTCGTGGTCTTGGCCCTTCTTCGGCGCTTGGTCGTGCTGGCGTCTTGAGGGGCGGCTCTCGTCGCCAGACCTGCCCGTCAAGCTGGCCCATCCCCGGACGTGCTGTCGCGGAACGCGGGATGAGCGCGCCTTCGCGCGACCAGCGGCATGAGCGCGCGTTCCGCGCGACCAGCGGCATGAGCGTGAGACACGCGCAGCGCGCCGTGACCGTGAAGTCGCCAGCCGGTCCCGCGTCGTCCTAGGACACCAGCTAGTCCTGGACCGTGTCGGTAGCTTGCGACCACTTGCAGCGCCAGGTGCCGTCGTCATCGCGCACGTACATGTCGAGGTGCCAGCACTCCAAGTGGCCGCCACCGTCTGACGTCGCGATGTCGATCATGGATAGGTACCTGACCACCGCGACGGACTCCGATGCTTCAACCTGGATCTCGGACTGCGGTTCGAAGCGTGCGTAGTCGATGCTCCCGTCGTACAGGCCGCTGAGGTAGGTCCGTCGGTCCCAGAGG
>Ga0160428_1001568_pt1 | contig 16812 bp, 15 predicted proteins | sample SolpanmetagenomM_FD_108198 | JGI IMG/M metagenome (GOLD analysis project Ga0160428, IMG submission 108198) | Solar panel surface microbial communities from Lawrence Berkeley National Laboratory, California, USA - M | ecosystem: Engineered > Built environment > Solar panel > Unclassified ... | reverse complement strand
CGGGTCTTTCTGTCGCCGCAGTGAGGCGGCCTTAACCCTCACGGCCGAGATTTTGGGTTGCTCGTTGAGGAGTCCGGGGTTCTCTCATGCGGATCGATCTGATGGCCGGGGCCAGCTTGTCCGCCGCGGCGCTGCGTGCCTCCGCCGAGCCGACCATCCTGGTGTTCGATTCCGGGCTCGGCGGCCTCACCGTCCTCGACGCCGTCCGCCGCGCCCGGCCCGACGCCCGCTACGTCTATGTCGGCGACGACGCGGCCTTCCCGTATGGCCGCCTCGGCGAGGCCGCCCTCGTCGCCCGCGTGCTCACCGTGATGGAGCGGCTCGTCGCGACGCACCGGCCCGACCTCGTGGTCATCGCCTGCAACACCGCGTCGACCCTGGTCCTTCCGGCCCTGCGCCAACGCTTCACCACACCCTTCGTCGGCGTGGTGCCTCCCATCAAGCCGGCGGCTGCGGCGACGCGCTCGCGCCTCGTCTCGTTGCTGGCCACGCCCGGGACCGTGGCGCGTTCCTACACCCACGACCTCATCGCGACCTATGCCGGCGCCTGCGCGGTGACCCTGGTCGGCTCACAGAACCTCGCCGGGTTCGCCGAGGCCGAATTGGCCGGCGCCCCCGTGGACGATGCGGCGCTCGCGGCCGAAATCGCGCCCTGCTTCGTGACCGACCCGGATGGCCGGCGCACCGATGTGATCTGCCTCGCCTGCACGCACTACCCGCTGCTGCTGCCGCGCCTCGAGGCCCTCGCGCCCTGGCCGGTGATCTGGATCGATCCGGCGCCCGCCATCGCCCGGCGCGTCGTGCAGCTGATCGGCGCGCTGCCGCGCGATGCGGATCGGCACGGCTTCGCGCTCGGCGCCTTCACGGCCGGAACCTGCCTCACCACCCCGTTGCGGGATGCCCTCGCGGCCCGCGGGATCAACGAGGTCGCCATCGAGGCGGTGCCGCTGCCCCTTCAATAGCCGCCCGGCCGGGTTCGACCGATCGGTTCGGCCCTGCAATCTTTCGAGGCGGGCGGATGCGGTCTTTGATGGCCCGAAGTCAATAAAACGCGAATCTGCGAAAGGCCGATGGCGCTAAAAAGCTTCAGTGCTGGCGGCTGTGCTGATCTGCGGCGCGTCGTCGCCGGTTCTGACCTGCGGCGACGGTGAGGCACCGATTTCCTGCGGCGACCCGAGCCCGAACGGTTCAGCCTCCTGAAGGCTCGGTCGCGTGGACCGAACCCACACGGCCGACAAGGCGCAGGCACTGCGAGCTGTCACCGACGGTGCGCGGGGATACCGGAAAGCCGGCGCGTATATGTTCTGCGTCGGGCCCGATGGCGTCATGAGCACGCGTTCCAACCCCGTCCTCAGGGGGCGCGATCCGCATGACCGGACCGGCAACCACTCCGTCCGGACGATGATGGACGCCGCGGGACCCGGCCGGATCTCGGTGATCCGCTCCCTGTTCCCTACGCTCGGCAGCACGGTCGAGGAGCCCAAGACGACGTATTGCACCTGCACCGGCGATCAGACCTGCGGAGTCGGCGCGTACGGCACCGACATCGTCGCGCCCGCGATCGCGAGCCCGGACGGGTGGATCGCCCTCCTTCGCCAGAGGCTCGACGCGAAAATTCCGCGTGGCGCCCATGCGGACTGGATCGCTTTCCTGGATGCGCGCAACGCGCAAGGTGACGAAAAGGCGTTGGCGATCGCTCGGGCGTGTCGCGACCTGCAATTCACCGCGACCGCTCTGGGGCAGGTCGAGGCCGGATAGACGGGGCCGCCTGAGCCGTCGCCCCTGACCTCACGGAGCGCCGGGCTTACCCGTCATCGAGATCGCCGCGACCCGCTCGCCCGAAGCGTCAGCCTCATTGGGCACCACCAAGTGGACGAAGAGCATCCCGGCGGCGACGATCAGTGCGAGCGCAACGATGCGCCACAATTCCAGAATCGGTTCCTGAGGCGTCTTCGTCTCGCTCTGCATCACGTCTCCTGCCTGCCTCCGCGAACCCGGATGGGACACCTGGAGGATGAACGCTTCGTAAAAACCGCCTCGACGCTCCGGCCTTGGTCATCCCGCTACCGAAGCGCGATCATCGGCGCGGAGCACCCGCGGAGCACCGGGGTCGGGTTGTCCGGGAACATCTTGCGAAAACTATGACCCGACGCGCGGTGCCCTCCCCCGCGACGATGGCCGCGCGTTCGGGATGGAGGGGGTCCCGCGTCCCGCAACGACCACCGGGAAACCGATGGCTGACCCTAAAGGTGAACCGGATCGCCTCCCCCGTGCCGCGGGCCGGAGATGGCCGATGCCGGATCCGGCGCGCGGTGCGTCATCGCACAGACGCGTCGCGGGAAGCGCCCGGCCGGAAGGCCCCGCACGTGCCATGCTGTCAGCCGCCCGGATCGCCCGGTCCGCGCGCGGACTCTGACCGGTCCAGCGTCCTCAAGACCGGGTTTCCACAGCTGAGTCGACTACGATATTGTAGATCGCGCCGACAAAAGGCGCGTGTCCAGATTCGGCCGCAATTGCAGACGGTTTTCGACCCAGTCGCGCCGATCGCTGGTCTGGGGTGTCCGATGTTCGAGAGCTGGTTCGTGGGTCCGGTGCTCGTCGCGCTGATCAGTACGGCGATCGGGGTCGCGATCGGCGCCAGCCGGCCAGCGCCCGTCCACCGGAGGGAGGCCGCGGAGGCTCGCCTCTTCGACCAGCGTCGGGTCTTCGGACGCAAGCGGGGCTGGCGTCGTGCGACCCGCGCCGCCCGGGGCCTCGGCCTGTTGCCGCTCCGGTGAGCCGCAGATCCGCCGCGACGACCCGATATCGCCGGAGCGTCGTGGATCGGTCCGGCCGCTTGCGCAGTTGTGCCTCCCGGTAGCCGTTCGGCTCGACCGGCACGACGATCCTCTGGACCCGGAACACGACATGCTGGCTTGGTTCCGCGCCCTGATGCCGAAGGAGGACCGCTTCTTCGGCCTCTTCGAGCGTCATGCCGCCACCCTGGTCGACGGTGCGATCGCGCTTCGGGCGCTCCTCGACGGCACACAGGATGTCCCGGCGGCCTGCGCGGCGATCGCGGCCCATGAGGACAAGGCCGACGCGATCACCCGGGACGCGCTGCTGGCGGTCCGCCGCACCTTCATCACGCCGTTCGACCGCGGCGACATCCAGGCCCTGGTCGGCTCCCTCGACGACGCCATCGACCAGATGCTCAAGACCGCCAAGGCCGTCCAACTCTTCGAGGTGACGGCGTTCGAGCCCGCGATGCGCGAGATGGGCGCGGTCATCCAAGAGGCCGCCCAGGTCACCGCCGAGGCGATGCCGAAGCTGCGCGCGCTCGGCGAGAACGCGACCGCGCTGAACGCGCTGACCGAGCGCGTCATCGAACTGGAAGGCCGCGCGGACGACCTGCACAATGCCGGGCGGAAGGCGCTGTTCAAGGCGTCGGGCCGGGATCCCATGGCGTTTTTGGTCGGATCCGAACTGTACGATCATCTGGAGAAAGTCATGGACCGTTTCGAGGACGTGGCGAACCAGATCAGCAGCATCGTGGTCGAACACGTCTGAGCCGCGGGCCGCACGCGTGACCCTCCTCATCGTCCTCATCGCCCTGGCCCTGCTCTTCGACTTCCTGAACGGGTTGCACGATGCCGCGAATTCCATCGCCACCATCGTGTCGACCCGGGTACTGGCGCCCCGCTACGCGGTATTCTGGGCCGCGTTCTTCAATTTCGTGGCCTTCCTGGTGTTCGGCCTGCACGTCGCCGGCACGGTCGGGTCCGGCATCATCGATGTCGGCGCGGTGGACGACCGCGTCATCATGGGGGCGCTCGGCGGCGCCATCTCGTGGAACCTGATCACGTGGTACGCTGGCATCCCGTCATCGAGTTCGCACGCCCTCATCGGTGGCCTGCTGGGCGCCGGGATCGCCAAGGCCGGAACGGGCGTGATCGTCTGGCACGGCGTCGTCGCCACCAGCGCTGCGATCGTCCTGTCGCCCGCCCTCGGCTTCGCCCTGGGTCTGATGCTGATGCTGGCGGTCTCGTGGATCTTCGTCCGCTCGACCCCGCACGCCGTCGATCGGCTGTTCCGGGGCATGCAGTTCGTCTCAGCGTCGCTCTACTCCCTCGGGCACGGCGGTAACGACGCCCAGAAGACCATGGGCATCATCGCCGCGCTCCTCTACGCCCATGGCGAGAGCGGGAGCTTCCATGTTCCACTCTGGGTCGTGCTCTCGTGCCAGACCGCCATGGCGCTCGGCACCCTGCTGGGCGGGTGGCGCATCGTCCACACGATGGGATCGAAGATCACGCGGCTTTCGCCGATGCAGGGCTTCTGCGCGGAGACCGGCGGTGCCGTGACGCTGTTCGCCGCGACAGCCTTCGGGATCCCGGTCTCGACCACCCACACCATCACGGGGGCGATCGTGGGCGTCGGTGCGGCCCGCCGGGTCTCGGCGGTCCGCTGGAACGTCGCGCAGGGCATCGTGGTCGCCTGGGTGATCACGATGCCGGCCGCCGCCCTCGTCGCCGCCCTGACCTACGTGGCTTCGGGTTTCGTCCTGCCGTGAAGCGGCCGGGCGACGCCCGCAGGACGGGAAACCGGATCCAGATCAGGCCGAGTTCGGCGACCAGCGGCGGTCATAGGGGCCGGTGAGGAAGCCGGCCGGGCAGGACACGCCCGGACCTAGCTATAACCCCGCGGCCCGCCCGTGCGACCGCCTGCGCGACGACCGCCAGGCGCGTAGGGGCCGCGGCTGCCATCGACCCGGATGATCTGCGCATCGCCCGGTCCGGTGGACACCGCATCCTTCACCGGCGGCAGGGCCGAGGCCGTGCCCAGGAAGGCGACCACGAGCCGGCCAGGCGCGCGGCCGAGAACGTGGCCGGAGCGGAAACCTGCATCATCGATCTGTTCCCTCGGCTCGAGTCGCGGGAACACCGGCCGGCCCCTGCCCTCGTCGCGCCGGCACGGCGGTCTTGCCGACGGTCGTGCCGGCGCGACGCGTGAGCGAAGCTTCGCCCGGGCCTTCTCCGCGGATGTTACCGGGGTGCACCGGTGTGTCACGCTTGGTCGCGCGGCCGCGTCGACGCTCAGGCCAGGACCGGGACGGTCAGGGCGAGCCGTGCCCGACCGCGGGCGTTCGCCTCCGCCACCACGGTGTCGCCCTGCCTATCGCTGTGCGGACGAAGGGACCGGCGGTTCACGGCATGGACGGTTCGGCCGCGGGTCCAGGTGGGGAGCCGTTGGCGCGCCAGCACACCGCGGGGGCGACACGGACGCCGCTATCCCCGATGGCTACAGGTGCTTGAGGCCGTAGCTGTTCAGGAGAGGCAGCAACTCGTCGCGCGCCCGGATGCGGTGCTGGCGCGCGGCGTCGAGGGCTTCGACGGGGTCTGCCGCCCGGATCGCCCGGGCGATGCGACGATGCTCGGCGATCGAGGCGTCCAACGCCCGGCGCAGGTTGAGGGTTAGCATGCGCGCCCGATGCGATTGATCGTTGATGGCCTGCACGATCCGGCTCATCCGACCGTTCCGCGCGTGCTCGATCAGGGCCGCGTGGAACGCTCCGTCCGCCTGTCCCCAGGCCGGAAGGTCGCCGCCTGCATGCGCGTCGGCCATCGCGTCCGTGTGGGCGTCGAGCGCCTGCGCGGCGGCCAGGCGCTCGGGCTCGGGAAGCGCCGCGACCAGTTCGGCGGCGCGACCGTCCATCGCGATGACGACGTCGTAGATCTCACGCATGTCGTCCGGCGCCAGGGCCAGGATCAGGATACCCTTGCGCGGCAGGACGCGCACGAGACCGTCCTCCTGCAGCCGGATCGCAGCTTCGTGCACCGGTGTCCGGCTCATGCCCAGCCGCAGGGCGATCTCCTGCTCGGAGGCCTGGTACCCGGGAGCGAAGCTGGCGTCACGGATCGCGGCGCGCATCGCCGCGTAGGCATCGTCGACCAGCGAGGTGCGCTTCTCGCCTGCGTCGGCGCCAGTCCGTGCGTCCGGATCCTTGCTGGGCTGTGCCCGCGTCATCGACCGTCTCCCCCGACGCCGCAGCCCTATCACCGTCGGACGCCGCCGCGGAACATTGATTGACAGCTCGCCACGGCGGATTTAGCGATATTCAAGCTTGCATGGAAGATGGCGCGCAAGTCTGAACGGCGCGCCCGCCAACGGGAGGATACGATGGACGGCTCGCTCGAGCAGGCCACCATGCGCCGCGTCGCATGGCGCCTGATCCCCTTCATCTGCCTCCTCTACTTCATCGCTTTCATCGACCGCGTGAACATCGGCTTCGCGGCCCTGACGATGAACAAGGATCTCGGATTCTCGGCCACGGTCTTCGGCTTCGGGGCCGGCGTGTTCTTCTTCGGATACTTCCTGCTCGAGATTCCCTCGAACATCATCCTCGACAAGGTCGGCGCGCGGCTCTGGATCGCCCGCGTGATGGTCACGTGGGGCTTCCTGTCGGGGGCCTTCGCCTTCATCCAGGGAGAGACGAGCTTCTACGTCCTGCGCTTCCTGCTCGGTGCCGCCGAGGCCGGATTCTTCCCCGGCATCATCCTCTACCTGAGCTACTGGTTTCCGGCCCGCTACCGCGCCGCGGTGGTCTCGCTCTTCATGGCCGCCGCGCCGATCTCGGTCCTGCTGGGCTCGCCCCTGTCGAGCCTGCTCTTGGAGATGGAGGGGCTCCTGGGCCTCCACGGCTGGCAGTGGATGTTCCTCATCGAAGCCGTGCCGGCCGTCATCCTCGGCATCGCGGTGCTGTTCTACCTCACCGACCTGCCCGAGAAGGCGACGTGGCTCGCCGACGACCAGCGAGCTTGGCTCGTCGCCGAGATGGAGGCCGAGCGTGCCGGCAAGCAGGCCAGTGCCCGGCACAACATCCTGAGCGGGCTCGCCGATCCGCGGGTGCTCGCCCTCGCGCTCATCTATTTCGGCACCTCGGCCGGGCTCTACACGCTGGGCATCTGGGCACCGCAGATCATCAAGGGCCTCGGCCTGTCGACGATGACGGTGGGCCTGCTCAACGCCGTGCCTCCCACCGTGGCGGTGGTGGCGATGGTCCTGTGGGCGCGGCACTCCGACCGGACGGGCGAGCGGACGTGGCACGTGGTCATCGCCTGCCTCGCCGCCGCCCTCGGCCTGATGCTGGCCGGAGGGGCCACCTCGGTGATCGCGGTCGTCGCCGCGCTCAGCCTCGTCAATGTCGGCATCAGCGCCGCGAAGCCCCCGCTCTGGGCGATGCCGACCATGTTCCTGTCCGGCTCGGCGGCGGCGGTGGGCATCGCGACCATCAACGCCATCGGCAATCTCGGCGGCTTCGTCGGCCCTTGGGCGATCGGCTGGATCAAGGACCGGACCGGCAGCTTCACGGGCGGCCTGATGTTCGTCGCCGGTCTGCTCGTCCTGTCGGCGGTCGTCACCCTGGTGGTCGCCCGCGCCGGACGCCGCGCCGCGCCCGCGCCCGCCGTCCTGCGCTGAACCAAGTCCACGTTGGCCCCCTTTCGTTCGCAAGGAAACCTGACATGACGAAAACCTACACCATCGCGGCCATCCCGGCGGACGGGATCGGCGTCGAGGTCATCGCGGCCGGCATCGAAGTGCTCGACGTGCTGGCCGAGAAGACCGGCTCGTTCGCGTTCAAGTTCGATCACTTCGACTGGGGGTCCGACTACTACAAGAAGCACGGCGTCATGATGCCGGCCGACGGCCGCGAGCAGATCCGGAACCACGACGCGATCTTCTTCGGCGCGGTCGGCGCGCCGGACGTGCCCGACCACATCACGCTGTGGGGCCTCCGACTGGCGATCTGTCAGCCCTTCGATCAATACGCCAACGTCCGCCCGACTCGGATCCTGCCGGGCATCACCAGCCCCTTGCGCAACGTCTCGGGACCGGAGCTCGACTGGGTGATCGTGCGCGAGAACTCGGAGGGCGAGTATGCCGGCGTCGGCGGCCGGGTCCACCAGGGTCACGCCAACGAGGTCGCCACCGACGTGTCGATGATGACCCGCTCGGGCGTCGACCGGATCATCCGCTACGCGTTCGAGCTCGCCCGGTCGCGGCCGCGCAAGCACCTGACGGTCGTGACCAAGTCGAACGCCCAGCGCCACGCCATGGTGATGTGGGACGAGATCGCCGCCGAGGTCGCCGAAGACTTCCCCGACGTGACCTGGGACAAGATGCTGGTCGACGCCATGACCATGCGCATGGTGACGAAGCCCGAGACCCTCGACACCATCGTGGCGACCAACCTGCACGCCGACATCCTGTCGGATCTCGCGGCCGCGCTGGCCGGCTCGCTCGGCATCGCGCCGACCGCCAACATCAATCCGGAGCGCACCTTCCCGTCGATGTTCGAGCCGATCCACGGCTCGGCCTTCGACATCACCGGGAAGGGCATCGCCAACCCGGTCGCGACCTTCTGGACCGCCTGCCAGATGCTGGAGCACCTCGGTGAGCCGGCCGCGGCGGCCCGGCTGATGCGCGCGGTCGAGCGCGTGACCGCCGATCCGAACCTGCACACCCCCGATCTCGGCGGCAAGGCGACGACCCGCCAAGTGACCGACGCGGTCATCGCGGCGATTCGCGGCGACAACGCCTGAGGCGGTCGGGCCGGAGGATGCCGTCGACGCGGGCATCCTCCGGCCTCGTCGCGGGATCGGCGCGGCGTCGGACCGGGGGCCGGACGCGGAACGGCGCCGGTGCCGAGACCCGTTCCCCTGACGCTTGCGCGCGGTCGTATCTTGTATTCGGTTCCGCTCGTTTCACCCCGTGCGGCCGGCCACTAGGCTGTCTGAAGCCGCGGCCGCCGCACGCATGGCTGGCCCAGAGCACCGGGAGGACGCCATGATCAAATCGGACCTCAGCCGCCGTCGCGTGCTCGGAAGTGCGGCCGCTGCGGCGGTGGGCGTCTCCCTCGGCCTGGATGACCGACCGGTATCCGCCCAGCACGCCGTCCGCTATTCCGCCGGCAGTGCTGCGCCGACATTCCGGGTTCCGCCGAACACCGCCGATTGCCACTTCCACATCTACGACAACCGATTCCCGCCGGCCGCGGGGGGGCTTCCGGCGCCCGACGCGTCGCCGGACGACTACCGCGCCCTGCAGGCCCGGCTCGGCACCACGCGCGGCGTCGTCGTGCAGCCCTCGCTCTACGGGACCGACAATCGACCGACCCTCGAAGGCATAGCCGCCCTCGGTCCGAACTTCCGCGGCATCGCCGTGGTGAACACGTCCGTCAGCGACGCCGAGCTGAAGCGGCTGCACGATCTCGGCATCCGCGGGATCCGTTTCAACCTCGCGCAGGCCGGCGCCACGACCCTCGACATGCTGGAGCCCCTGTCGCGACGGGTCGATGCCCTCGGCTGGCACTGCCAGATCAACATGCCGGGCGACAAGATCGCGGCGGCGGCCGATGCGTTCCTCAAGATCCGCGGCACGCTGGTCTTCGACCATCTGGCCCACTGCCCGCAACCGGCGGGCATCGAGAGCGACACGTTCAAGCTGATGCGCCGGCTCCTCGACCAGGGAAACACCTGGGTCAAGCTGACCGGGCTCTACGCCGATACCAAGATCGGCCCGCCGGGCTACGCCGACACCGTCGCCGTTGCGCGCGCCTTCGCGGCCGCAGCACCGTCCCGCTGTGTCTGGGGGACCGACTGGCCGCACCCGACCGAGAGCCAGTCCAACAAGCCCGACGACGCCGTGCTGCTCGATCTGTTGCCGGCGATCGTGCCGGACGAGGCCACCCGCACCCGCATCCTGGTCGACAACCCGGCCGAACTCTACGGCTTCCCGAAATCCTGATCCGGTCAGGCCGGAAGTGCCCGCGCTTGTCCGGCCGAGGGATCCCGGAATGAGGTGAAGCGGTCCGGCTCGTCGAGGGGCACCTCCAGGGTGCAGCGGACACCCTCGCGCCGGAAGGTCAGGTCGACGGTTCCGCCGAGTTCCCGGCTGATGCCGCCGGAGATCAGGCGCGTGCCGAAGCCGCGGCGCTGCGGTTCCGCGACGGGTGGACCGCCGCTCTCCCGCCACTCCAGCGCCAGCTTCCGGGGGCGCGCACCCGTGGGGCCGTCCGCGGTGAGGATGCGCCACGTGATGTCGATCCGCCCCCCTTCGGCGGCGAGCGCCCCGTACTTGGCGGCGTTGGTGGTCAATTCGTGGATCGTCATGCCGAGCGCCAGGACGTAGCGGGGCGGCAGTTCGAGGTCGGGGCCGGACAGCCCGAAGCGGCTGGGCTCCGGCGTCTCGAAGGGTTCGAGGGCGCTCTCCAGCGCCGCCCGAAGGGAAGCTCCGCTCCAATCGTCGCGCGAGAGCAGATCGTGGGATTTCGACAGCGCCAGGATGCGCCCCTCCAGGCGCTCCCCCCGGTCGTCGTCGCGTCGCCCCTGCCGCGCGAGGGACTGGACGGTCGCCAGGGTGTTGCGCACCCGGTGATCCAACTCATGCAGCATCAACGCCTGCCGGTCCTGAAGGCGGCGGCTCCGGTCGATCTCCGCGCGCAACTCGCCTTCGTGGGTCTGCAGCGCGGCCGCCATCGCGTCGAACGCCTGGCCCAATTGCCCGAACTCGCCCGGACCGGTCAGGCCGCTGCGCGCGTCGAGCGCACCGGCCCGCCATGACGCCGCAGCCTGGAGCAACCGCCGGACCGGTTGCCGGATGAAGGCACGCCCAGCCAGCAGGGCGGCCGCGATCGCCAGGGCGGCACCGAGGCCGATCAGCACCAGACCGCGCCGCGTGGCGGCGTCGATGTCGGCGAAGGCCGTGGCCGGCGAGAACGCCACCGAGACCGTGATCGAGTCGAGGTCGTCCGGACTCGACTCGGCCACGGCCGTGATCCGCGGATTGCCGTTGAGGCCGGGCAGATCCGCCACGTCACCGCGGTGGCGGGTCAAGGAGTCCCAGAACGGCGGCGGCAACGCCTTGCCCACCCATTCGTCGTGGCCCGGCAGCCTCACCAGGACCGTTCCGTTTCGGTCCGCTACCGTCAGGGTTGCATCGGGGGGCAGGCCGGCCGCGGCCTGGCGCGCTGCCAGATAGCTCAGGTCGATGCTCGTGAGCACGATGCCGTCGGGTTGACCGCCCACGCCGGGGATGGCCACCGCGAACTGGATGGTCGGCCTCTGGGTCACGCGTCCGGACACCACGTTGCCGACCGCGAAGGCCCCCGTGCGCATCGCGTCCTGGAAGTAGGACCGGTCCGCGATCGTGTAGGCGCCCGGTGACGACCCGAGGGTGTTGCAGCGGATCTTCCCGTCCGGGTCGGCGACCCCGAAGAAGAACGAGCCGGGGACTTTGTTGACGACGCGGCGGAGGTAGGCCGTGCAGGTCTGCGGGTCCCGGTTCCGGACCTCCGGCAATTCGGACAGGATGCCGAGGATCTGCTGGGCGCCGCGCCCGTACTGCCCGAGGTCGGCCGCGACCCCGCGGGCGGTCCGCATGGCCTCGCTGCGAACCGCCGCTCCCCGCGCGGTGCGCAGGGCGTACTCGTTGTAGCCCTGGATGGCGAGCGCCGGCACGAGTGCCAGTCCCACGAGCCCCACGATCCGCTTCGTCAGTGACATCGAGGGCGCCGTCCTCCTCCCGGGTACCCTCGCCGCGCGTACCGGGACCCCGGCGCGCAGATAGGCGGCGTCGGTCATTCGGAAAGCGCCCATGCCTGGACGGGGGCGGGAAAACCAGAGCCGTTCTCGCTATGCTCGGTTGTGCGGGACTTGCGTCGTGTCCCGGACGCTCCGGCCTCCCGACCGCCAGCCCGGCCTCGACGCCCATCAGCGTATCGGCCGTGACCCATCGCGGCGAGCACGGTTCGCGGCGGTTCAGGGCCCCGCGGCGTGTCACGCCCCCGTCATCGCCTGATGATAGGGACCGATCCACGGCGAAATCACCAGACCCTATGCCGCCACTCAGCCCGCTCGGCATGTCCGTGCGGGCTCTTGTGCGTGTGCCGCGGCCTTGACCCGGGCCTTGGGGCGCAACCGTCCATTCGTCGCGGGGCGGGCGAGGCCTCCGATCCGTCCGGCGTCAGCCTTCGGCGTGTTCTGCGCCTGCGAGCTGGCCACGCGATTCGCAGGCCATCCGGGACATCCGAAAACGTCGCCGCACGCCGGCCCGGATCGAACCGCCACCGGTGACGGTTGGTCGGCGCGTGACACTCGCACGCACGGACGGTCGCGCGCTTGTTGCTGCGGAGCAACAAGCCGCATCAATCCGCAGCATTCGGCCGGCCGTCTTCTAGTCAATTCCGCAGCGAGTGAGCATTTTCATGCTGCAGGCGCGGGCAAGAAAGTCCGTATCGGCTCGGAACCGCATCATAATGCAAAAACGTTAGGCGTTTCAGAGTTGAGCGGTTCGGCCGCCAGAGGACACATTTGTATGCTGTACCTGATGCGCGACGCCTACGACCAGATGCTCTCGCCCATGCGGGTGGCCGCTGAGCTGGCACGGACGGCCTGTGAGAACCCGTTCAGCCCGCTCTCCTATGCGCCCACCAGCCGAGCCGTCGCGGCCGGCTGTGAGCTGTTCGAGCGGGCCACACGCACCTACGCCAAGCCCGCCTTCAACCTGGCGGTCCCCGAGCGCGTGGTCTGGGAACGTCCGTTCTGCCGCGTCCTGGCCTTCGGCGAGCCGTCGACGAAGCCGAAGCTCCTGCTGGTGGCTCCGCTATCCGGGCATTACGCGACGCTGCTGCGCGGCACGGTCGCGGCCTTCCTCGAGACGCATCAGGTGTTCATCACCGATTGGGCCGATGCCAAGAAGGTGCCGCTCTCGGCCGGTCGCTTCGACCTCGACGATTACATCGACACCTGCATCGAGCTGTTCACGGCCCTGGGGCCGGATCTGCACGTCGCCGCGGTGTGCCAGCCCTCGGTCCCCGTTCTGGCCGCGATCGCGCGCATGGAGGCGGAGGAGCACCCGCTGGTCCCGCGATCCGCCGTCCTGATCGGGGGCCCCATCGACACCCGCCGCTCGCCGACGGCCGTGAACCGGCTGCCGCAGGAGCGGAACATTGCCTGGTTCGAGCGTCACTGCATCCATTCGGTGCCGTGGACGCATCAGGGTCACGGCCGCAACGTCTATCCCGGCTTCCTCCAGTTGGCCGGCTTCATCAGCATGAATCTGGATCGTCATCACACGGCCCACCTCGATATGTTCAACCATCTCGTCCAGGGCGACGGGGATTCTGCGGCCAAGCACCGCGAGTTCTACGACGAGTACCTCGCCGTGATGGACCTGCCCGCGGAGTATTATCTCCAGACGGTCGAGACGGTGTTCATCGAGCATCGCCTGCCCAAGGGAGAGATGCGCCACCGCGGCAAGACCGTCGACCTGAGCGCGATCCGGCGTTGTGCCCTGATGGCGATCGAGGGCGAGAAGGACGACATCACGGGCGTCGGCCAGACCCGTGCCGCACTCGACCTGACGCTCAACCTGCCGGACAGCAAGAAGGCCTACCATCTTCAGATGGGTGCGGGACATTACGGCGTCTTCAACGGCTCCCGCTTCCGTGCCGAGATCGTGCCGAAAATCGTCGCGTTCATGGAAGCGCACGGTGAAGCGGCGTCCCTGCCGATCACGCTCCCGGACACGGTCGCACCGTCTATCGAAGCCGGCCGGGACGTGCCGGCAACGATGATCGCCGACAGCATCCTGGCCGCCCGCGCGATCACACCGGAGATACGCGCTTAGCAGGTCCGAAGCGTCCCGCGGCGCGGGACGCTCAGTGGGTCATGCCGCTTCCCCGCGAGGCGCGGGACCTCCGTCCTGCGGTGGCCTCGGCCTGTTGGCCGAAGAACGGCTTAGCCTGCCGTGTGAGTTGCTCGGCGCGCTTGACGAGGACGTCGCGTTGCCTCTGCCGCTTCTGCTGCAATTGAAACAGGATGCGTTCCCGCTCGTCGGCCGGGCCTGACCAGCCTTCGAGGCGCTCACAATCGCTCTGGAATTCGAATTCGACGTCCGCGAGGGCAGCCAGGGTCGATTGGAGCAGACCGGTCAGGCCGTCGAGTCCAGGCCCCGCATCGCGCCCAACCGGTGCTGCCGCGGTTTCGGTATCGTCCACGGGTGGCGTCGGGTTGAACCAAGTCAGCCGCGTGACCCTGAGGAGGACGTTGGATGCGGCGACGAGCTGCCCCGACGTATCACGCAAGGGCGTGGGGTACGGCATGAAGGGAATGCGCGTCCCGTCGGGCCGCTCCAGCATCGCCTGAACACCGCGCACGGGTGTGCCCTGCTTGATCGCCACGGCCATGGGGCACTGATCGAAAGGCAGGACCGCACCGTCCATCGTGTAGATGCGCCAGCACCCGCACCAGCGCGTCTTTCCGAGTTCCGGACGATAGCCCCACAGGTCCGCGGCCGCCTCGTTGTAATAGGTCAGCCAGCCCTCGGCATCGGTCGTGTAGACCGGTGAACTGAAATCCTTGAATGCGTCGGCACGGGACGGCTCACGATTCCAGTCGGCAGCGGGGCCTACAAACTCAAAGTCGTCGTCGTCCGGAAACATGCTGTTCTCCCTCGACAAACGGGCGAGGAAATGCCCGCCAAAGCATTCCGGTCGCCCCCCTCTGTCGCGGGTGCCTGGAGCCGCATTCACCCCCAAGAGGGCAGCAGCTCTTCAAGGACGCGGAACGCGTCGCACTCCAGATCGTCCAACGCTGCGCGATTGTGCCTCGAAGCTCCCGGGGGCGGTCGCTCCTCGACGCCATGACCGGCTTTCGCCGGTCTGGGCTCTCCCGCAATGTCTTGTACGGACATCGCTGTCTCGCACAGACCGAACCTTACTTCAAGAGCGTTTTATTGGGTTGTTCGCAGTATAAGGAGTATTTTCTCCGCCGGATGGAGCGGGTGCACAATTCGATTGTTTGCATGCCGTCGCAATGTTTTATCGACGGATGGGATTAACCACGCATTCGTGATGAAAGCTTGCGCGGCGCGCAAGGCCCCTGCCGTCGTACTGCGGCACGCCGGGCCTCCGCAGTGCCGTCTCTGGTCACAGGGGCGCGATCTTTTGCGCTGGCCGACGACGTGCTTGGGCAAGCCTGCACGATCGAGCTTGTCGCCGATGCGACCATGGCCGCCACGCCTCGACGGCTACCGCGCGGTGGTCTGTCAGACGTGCTGCAATTCTCCACACGGGCTCGGCCGCCGCCGTTCGGCCCGCCGGGCGTCGGCGCGGCCGTTCAGCGAGTTCAGGAGGACGACAGCGGGACGCGGCATCGGCGCGGGGTCACGGGCAGGCCGGCATCTGCCGACCGTACCGAGGATGTGTACGGCGCGACGGCACGCACCGAGGGCACCGCAATCGCGGGTCCAGAGCAGCGCCGCGCCGAGCGAGTGCCGGGTGTTGAGCACGGGCATCCATCGCGACGGGAGCCGAAGCGGAAGATTCCCGCGGCTTTCAACGGCACGGCGGCGGGCGTCATGCCGGCCGGTACCAGGAACAAACCTGCCAGCGGCCAAGCAGCCCCCGCTGCCGATATGTCGCCCAGCCCGGAGCCGGATCCGCGCTCTCCCTCGTCCCTGTCTCTACGGACCACGTTCCGTGGATCACACGAAGTGCGCGGGCAGCGCCGCTGTCTGCGCGGCCTGGAGGAGGGCAAGGGCCAAGGCCGACATCATGAACCAAGCCACAATGCGGTCCGTCACACTCATGCCCCTGGTCATCATCCGGGCGGCCATCGGTCGTCCCCTCGTTCGTGCAGCCGGGGATCGGCTGTCCTGGGACGGCCTTATGGTTAAGCTGGATTGCGCCGTCATTGCTTCGGTTGTTGCGTGGGATCGCGGCAGAACCGTCGAGCCACCATTTGTCGTGGGTTGGGCCACCGGGATACCGGCAGGCCCAGCACTGCAGGCCGCCGCCCGCTACATCGGCGGCGTGACACCGTCCTTGCCCACGTTGGCCCGGAGCGCCGTCAGTGTGTCGCCGTGACGCTCGGCGGTGACGAAGACCTTTGCGCCGGGGCGGATGGCCGATTGATCAGCCGGCTCATAGGCCACGATCGGCGTCTGAGGCAGCACCGCCACGGTCTTCGCCTCGCCGTCACCGTAGGTCAGCGTGAGCATCTGCTCGCCGTTGGCGGCGCTGCTTCTCGAGACCGTGCCGTCGGTCATGGCGCTCTTGACCTTGGGCGCCGGGGACGCAGCGACCCTCACGGTACCGTTGGTCATCGCGCTCTTCACTCGTCCGCCGCCCGCCAAGGTGTCGGGGATCGTGTCCCAGTCGCGGTGCCCTTCACCGGTTCCACGCATGGCCTCGGGGAAGATGTGGATTTCCAGGGCGGTCGGCGGGTTGTCGCCCTTGGTAGCGGTCCCGACGAAAGAACCGGTGGTGATGGCGCTGAGGCTGGATTTCACCAGTGAGACGACCTTCGTATCCTTGGTCAGAGCGATGGTCGCCGTGCCACCGTCGATCGTGTGAACGGTCATCGATCCGGCGTCGACCGCCTCGACCGTGCCCCTGATGCGTTCGGGTGCCGACGCGGCCAGAACCGCGCCGGGCAGCGCCAGCAGGCAGACGACGGCCCGTCCCATGAAAAGCTTCACGCGGTCCTCCTGAGTTCGATCCGACAGTCATGTAGCGCGGGACTTCCTTCGCGCCGGTCCGGCGCCCTGCATTCGGTATTCATTCGGGCGGCGCGCTCAGCCCACCGCTCTCGTCGGCGCCGCCTGACGGAATTGCCACGCACCGCGGGCCTGATTCAGACGGTATGCCCCATCCTGCCCGCATCGCGGCTGAGCGCCCGCTCTGGACCCTCTCGGCAGCGGAGAGCCGCCGTCGTGTTCCCGGTAGACGCTGCCCGGTCTCCCGGCCGGACTGATCCCGAACCGGCGCGG
>Ga0160428_1001567_pt1 | contig 16814 bp, 13 predicted proteins | sample SolpanmetagenomM_FD_108198 | JGI IMG/M metagenome (GOLD analysis project Ga0160428, IMG submission 108198) | Solar panel surface microbial communities from Lawrence Berkeley National Laboratory, California, USA - M | ecosystem: Engineered > Built environment > Solar panel > Unclassified ... | reverse complement strand
GGCCGGCTTGAGCCGGGCTCGGGCTGGACCTTGAGCCGCCACCGGGCCACACCACCCGGATGGCTCAAGGCGAGCGCCCGTCCGGCCGATGGGCGGGGAGGTGCCGCGTCCCCGACGGCACCATCAGGACCGGAGGAGGACGCGTGGCTGCAGTGCTGGCGTCGCGGGAGCAGCACGTCGTCGTGGTCAGCGGGATCGATCCGGCGGCCCGGCCGGCCTGGGCACGCCACGACCAGGGTTACGAGCTCGTGGAGCTGCCCGCCGGGGACAAGTGGTCGAACGCCGCCGTCTTGCTGACCACGCGGACCGACCTGGTAGCCGAGGACGGCACGGTCTGGTTCCCGGACGCCGACGTCCAGGCCGGGCCGGAGGTCGTCATGGCGCTGTTCCGGCTGCACGCCGAGCTGGGGGCCTGCTTGAGCCAGCCGTCCGTCGCGGGACCTCCCCGCAGTCCCGGTGCCGTCGAGGCGCAGCACCGCGGACTGGCGGTCCGCTTCGTGGACGCGGTGCACCCCACCGCCCCGATGTTCAGCGCCGACGCACTGCGGAGGTGTGCCGCCACCTTCGGTCGGAACGCCCGCGGCGCCGGCCTCACCGCCGCCTGGGCGGCCCTGCTCGCCCCCGACGCCACGGGGCCGGTGATCTTCGACTGCCTCCCGGTCGTGCTGGGCGGCGGACCCCGGGTTCCCGTCCACGACCCGGGTCCCGCCGACTGGTCGGTGGCCGTGCGCGCCGGCGCGCCTCTCCCGCACCACCCGACCCTCACCGCCGTGCTCGACGCCGACTTCCGGGCTCACCAGCGACCCGCGTGCCTCCAGCTCGCCCTCGACGCGCTGCCCGGCAGCTCCTCTCCCGCCACCGCGGCGGATCCGTACGAGGTGGCTCTGCGCCAGGACCTCGCCCGCCTGTCGCACGCGGGCGGCCGACAGGGAGCCCTGGCGTGATCACCCTCCCGGAGTCGTTGCGCGCCGGAGCCCCCGTGGTCGTCCCGCGCCCGCTCGTGCACCCCGCCCCCCTCCGTCACGCCCTCCTCGGGCCCCGCAGAGCCGCGGCCTCGCTCAACGCCTGGTCCTCAGCCCTGACGGAGGCGGGGTGGGCCGTCCAGCCCACGGACGTGGCCGAGGTCTCGGGGTGGGTCGACGTACGCGCCGAGGCGGAGCGCCTGCTCGCCGCCGTGCAGCTCGCCGGCTGCACTGAGGTCACGTTCCTCGCGACCGGCCCCCACCTCCTGCTGGCCGTCGTCGAACGCCTGTGGCAGCACGGCATCACGGCGACCGTGGTGCTGGACACCGCAGCGGCGTCACCGGAGCTCACCGCGCTGCTGGCCTCGGGCCGCGTCGAGGGCCAGGCCGCCCGGGGCGTCCTGGAGGCCTGTCACCTGGCGGACCGCGTCGTCCTGGCCGAGGGGACACCCGCCGCCGCGGTGACCCTGGTGAGCACGTTCGGCCCCCAGGTCGGGGGCGTGCGCGTGGAGGCCGAGCCCACCCCCTCCTCCCCGCCCGCCGAGCTCGCCCTGACGGGCAGTCCGCAGCTGACGGTCCTGGTCACCACGTACGACCGCCCGGAGGCGCTGGCGCGCTGCCTCGAGGCGCTGTGCGCCTCGACGCTGCCGGTACCGGCCTACGAGGTGGTCGTGGTCGACGACGGCTCCCCGCGGCCCGCCGCGCCGGTCGTCGCCCGCTTCCACGACCGCCTGGACCTCCGCCTGCTGGCCCTGCCCGCGAACGTCGGCCTCGGCGCGGCCCGCACGCGGGGCCTGGACGAGGCCAGGACCGGGATCACCCTCCTGCTCGACGACGACGACGAGGTACACCCCCGCTGCTTGGAGGAGCACCTCCTGGCGCACCAGGAGCACCCGCAGGAGGGCGTCGCCGTCCTGGGCGCGACGGCAGTCCTGCCCGACGGACGCATGTCGGCCCTCTCCCGCCACGTGACCACGATCGGACGCCAGTACTTCGCCTACCCGATCGTCCGCTCGGGCCAGCTGCACACGTGGCGTGCCTTCTGGGGCGGGCGCAGCAGCGCCAAGACGTCGCTGCTCCGCCGCCACGGCTTCCTCGCCCCGTTCATGGAGGACGCGGACTTCGCGTTGCGGGCCCGCGACGAGGGCCTGTCCGTCCTCTACGCCAAGCGGGCCCTGCAGGTGGTGACGGACCGGCTCACGGTGGAGGACTTCCGCCGGCGGCAGAACCGCATCGGCCACGCCATGCTCGACCTCGCGCTCAAGTTCGACGACCCGGACGTGTGGACCTGGGCCGGCATGGCGCCGGTCACTGCGAACCTCACGAGGTGGGCCGCGGAACGCGACGCGGTCGACGACATCATCACGACCTTGCTCCACCGGCCGGTGGACGAGCTGCGGGCGACCCCGCACGGCGCCGCGACCCTGCTCCAGCTGCTGGACCAGGCACTGCTGGTCGACCTCGACGCCCACTACGCCGCGGGGATGCTCGCCTCGCTGGCGCGGCGCCGTGCCGCCACCCAGTCCCGGCCGCTCCGGCTGGCCGCACGCGCCGACGACCCGGGGCTCGTCGCCGCCGCGACGGCCCTGGCCGGGGCCGCGGGCATCGAGCTCGTCGTGGTCGCGGACAGCCAGGAGAGCGGCGAGCTCGTCGCCGGCCTCCTGGAGCGGTCCCTCCCGGCGCCCCTCCTGGACGAGGTGTCCATCGAGATCCGGGTGTCGGGCCCGCTCGAGGAGGAGCGTGACCTCGACCTGGTGCTCCCCGGCTCCGCCACGGCCTGGTGGCGGCCCGGCCTGCCCGTCCCGCTCATCGGGCAAGGGGTGGCCGCCTGGATCGAGCAGCTGTCCGGCGCGGACGGCCCCCGCGGCTCACTCCGATGACGACTGCTGCCCCGTGCGACCACCGAGGAGACCGATCGTGAACCAGTCCGCAACGCCACCGAGGCCCGCTGCCACGGTCGCGATGGACGTGACGGGTCTGCCACCGGCCACGGCTGCGCAGGTCGTCGAGGCGCTCCTGCGCGAAGTCACCGCCGACGACCACGTGCTCCTCGCGGGGTGCGGTGGCCCGATGAGGGACCACCGGATCCAGAGCTGGTCGGGGTCCACCCCCTCCCTCGCCGACGAGACCTCCGGCGCAGAGCACGACGTGCTGGTGCTCGTCGACGCGGCACGGGTCCTCCTGGCCCCCTCCGGCTGGCTGGACGACGACCTCGCCGGCTCACCCGACCCCCGCTGCGTCGCGCGCCGTGGCGGCACGCGATCGCCGTCGGCCCTGGTCGTCGAGCGCTCGGCGCTGCTCCGCCTGCTCGGGCGGGTCGACCCGGTCGTGGCTGAGGGCGGAGCGGTCTCCGTGCAGGCACGGGAACTGGTCGTCGTCCTCCTCTGCGAGGACCTCGAGAGCAGCGCCGCGACCCTGCTCCCGGTCACCGACTGGGCCGCGTCGCGGCCTGACGTCACGACGTCCTTCGTGCTCGTGGCGCGAGACCCGGGAGCGGTGATGCCGCTCTACGACGCCCTCCGTGGAGAGGTGCTCCTGATCGGGAGCTCCGCCGCCGAGGAGGACGCCCTCGTCGCGGGCGCCGACGAGGCCGAGGACTGCGGCGTGGCCCTCCTCGTCGCCGGTGAGCACGTGGACACCGGACGCCTGGACGCGTTGGCCGACGCGGGCGAGCACCAGGTGGTGCGCGTTGGTCGTCCCGTCCCCGCGGGAGTTCATGTCGCGGCCGGCTCCCGCGCCACCCTCGTCCTCGTGGTCCGCGATCAGCGCGACACGACGCTGGACCTGCTGCGCCGCATCGAGTCCACCCAGTCCCTGAACGAGACGGAGTTCGACCTGGTCGTCGTGGACGACGGCTCCACCGACTCGACGCCCGAACTGCTGGCCCAGGTGGGAGGCGACGTGCGTCTCCTGACCAACCTGGTCCCCGGCCAGGGGGCGACGGCGGCGTCGGTCGCCGCGTCGGCCACCACCGAGTTCGTGGCGCTGCTCGACGTCACGGCCGACCTCGCCGGTGACTGGCTCGACTCGCTGGTGCACGCCCTGCAGGCCCGTCCGGACCTGTCCGAGGTGTCGGCGGGCCCGGCCGGTTCCTGCCGGCTCCTGCGCACCCCCACCCGCCTGCAGACGCCCCCCGCCGCCACGGCGGTGACTCCGGCCCCGCTGCCCGTCGTCACGGCCCCCTGCCCCGTCCCGAGAATCGTCCTCGTCCCCCACGCCTACGGACCGTCCACGCGGGGCGGCGTCCAGACGCACGTCGCCGGGTTGGCGGCCGGCTTGGCGCGACTCGGTGCGGACGTCACCGTCCTGCACCCCCACCGCGATCCGCAGCGCCCCGACTACGAGGTCACCCGGACCATGGTCGGGGGCATCCCGGTCGTCGCCGTGAACCGGCCCGTGAACCTGTGGCACCAGGAGCACGGCGACGAGGGGTTCGAACGGCTCTTCGCCGAGGTCCTCACGGAGCTGCGCACCGACGTGGTCCACTTCCACCACCTCTGCGACGGCCTGTCCCCCTCCCTCATCGACGTGGCGGCGGAACTCGGTGTGCGCACGGTCCTGACGCTGCACGACGCGTTCACCACCTGCATGAAGGGGCACGCGGTCGGTCCGGACGGCCGTCCGTGCGCGGGAGCGGAGTCGACAAGGAAGTGCGTCGCCTGCTTCAGTCGCGGTGACGACCGGGTGCTCGTCCAGGTCACCCAGTCCGCGGAGCGCCGGCAGGCGACCATGCAGCGCGCCCTCGAGCGCGCCGACGTCGTCACCGCCCCCAGCGAGTACCTGGCCCGTCTCACCCACCGCGCACCCTGGGTGGACGGGGACCGCGTCGAGGTGCGACGCCTGGGCCTCGACGTCCGGGACCTGCAGCTCCCCGGCGCTTCCGCGCGCCCGCACCGCACCTCGGGAGGCCGCCTCCACGTGGGGGTGATGGGCAACGTCGAGCGACACCCATCCGGGACGGACACGAAGGGGGGTCTGCTCGTCCACGCTGCGGCGGAGGCCCTGCCGGACGTCACCTTCCACGTGCACGGGCGCACGGACCGCGAGTTCACCGCCCTGCTCGCCCAGGACCAGAACGTCGTGCTGCACGGCGAGTACGCCGCGGAGGACCGCAGCCGCCTCCTGGGGGCGCTGCACTGCCTCGTCGTGGCCTCACCCGTCGAGAACTACTCGACCGTCGTCCGAGAAGCTCTGCACCTCGGCGTCCCCGTCGTCAGCAGCGACGGTGGCGGGCTGCCGGAACTCGTCTCAGACGGGGTCAACGGGTTGCTGTTCCCGGCCACGGACGCGGCCGGACTCGTCGCCGCGCTGCGCCGGCTCGTCGTCGACGAGGACCTGCGAGCCCGCCTGGCCCGCGCCGGCTCCTCCGTCCTCAGCACGGACGACGAGGCGGCGGCCTGGGCCCAGACCTACCGGGACCTGGTTTCGCCCGCCGAGGCTCCCCGCGGCGGAGGTACGGCCCTCACGGTCGTGGTGTCCCCGTCCGGGGGCTGGTCGCGCGTACCCCTGGTCCTGGACGCCTTGGAGATGCAGTCCCTCGGAGCCGACCGCTTCGCCGTGCTCGTGCGCGACGACGGCTCGCTCGGAACTCCCCCGGCGGCCGTCACCCAGGTGCGCCCGTTCCGGGTCCGCCTCGTCACGGCGAGCGGAGACGAGGCGGAGGCCCAGCTCCTCGACGCCGTCGAGACCCCTCTGGTGCTGGTCCTCGGCGACGACGCCGTCCCCGGCGCCGACGTCCTGGCCCGCCACCTCGCCGGGCACGACCTCCACCCAGAACCCACCGCGGCCGTGAGCAGCCCCCTGGGCACAGCTCCTGACCTGCTCGCCGGCTCCGCGACCGACGTGGCCCGCCTCGCTCCGCTCACACCACCCGCCCCGGGCTCGTGGGACGTCGGTGAGGCGCCCTGGTGGGCCGCCCGAGCCACAGGAACCTCCTTCAAGCGCACACTCCTCGCGCGCCTGCCGCGGCAAGACCGGGGTACCGGTCTGCGGCTGGCCCACCAGCTGCGCGAGCTCGGCCTGTCGGTGTGGTTCGACCCCCGGGCCCAGCTGCTCGCGGTCCGCCCCAGTTCCATCGAGGACCTGCTGCTGCGGCAGGCGGACGAGGGGGCGCAGGAGTGGTCCCTGCTGGGTGACGGTCGCGAGGTCGGCCTCGCGCGCGACCTCGCCCTCGACGCCCTGGACGAGAGGAGGGCCGCCGTCCACTCGCAGCTGGACATGGCGCGCGCAGTGGTCGCGGAGCTGAGGGAACACCCCCGCCCCGTGCTGCGGGCCAGCACCCTCACGACGCCCGACGGCCGGACGCACGGAGGCCTCGACCTGTTCGAGGAGTCGCTGGCGCTCATGGCCGAGAGCGAACGCCTGGCGGGAGCAGCACGGGCCCGTGATGCCGCGACCCGTCGGCAGCTCGTCACCCGGATGGCCTAAAGCTCAGACGCCCGTCAGCCGAGGAGAGACACATGACGCACCCGCCCAGCCCAGCCCCTCGGGTCTCCGTGATCATGCCCGTCCGCGACGGCGAGCGGTACCTGCTCGAGGCGATGACGAGCATCCTCAGCCAGACGATGAGCGACCTCGAGCTGCTCGTCGTCGATGACGGATCCGTCGATGCCAGCGCGGAGATCGCCCGCAGCACGGGTGACCCCCGGGTCCGGCTCCTGCAGGGCGAACGTCGCGGCGAGGGCGCAGCGCGGAACGTGGGCCTGGACCACGCGCGCGGACGATGGATCGCTTGGCACGACGCCGACGACATCGCTCTCCCCCGCAGGCTGGAGGCGTTGCTCGCCGCGGTCGAGGGAGGCGCCGACTTCGCCCACTCCGACATGCTCTTCGTCGACGCTGACAAGCGGGCCACGGGCTACCTGCGCTCGAGTGCGATGCCGAGGGCGAGCGTGCTGCCCTTCCTCCTGCGGGAGGGGACGCCCTACAACAACCCCACGATGCTCATCCGTCGAGCTGTCGTCTCCGAGCTGCGCTTCGACGAGTCGCTGGTCGTCGGCGTCGACTCCGACTTCGTCCGACGCTTCGCGCCGCACGTCGACGGTGCGCACGTGCCCGAACCGCTCACCCTTTACCGGCGTCATGCGGAGAGCATCAGCGCCGGCGCCGGCCCCGACCAGCACTGGCCTCACGTCCAGCGCATGGTGGAGGAGGAGGCCCTGGACGTCCTGGTGCCGGAGGCCTTTCGCGAGTACTCGGGAGACCGCGCGATCCCCGTGGCGCAGGCCTTCGTGGCCTTCCACCTCTTCAAGCGCGGGTACCATTCGGCGGCCGTCGCGTGGTTCGGGCAGGCCTTGAGCTACCCGTCGGACGAGGGCACCGCGCCCTTGATTGCCGCCCTCGTGAGCCTGGCTCAGGGTGACGCCGCTGCAGCTGAGCGGTGCGCACGGGCCGGTAGGCGGACTGCCATGGCACTCAGCCTGCTCGGCGAACTCGCCGCCCGCCGTGGAGCGTTCGATGAAGCAGCCGACTCCTACGCGGACGCCCTGTCCGTCGACGAAGAGTCCTACGACGCGGTCGCGGGACTACGAGCGACCGGGGAACTCCTGGGTCTCAGGGTCGTCGACGATCCACGGCGTCGCCTGGTGGGAGTCGGCGAGCACTAGGCGAGTGGAATTCCAACAGGCCGAGGCAGGGTCTCTGATGTCCCCGTGCCAGGTGGACTGAGGATGCGACTCCTCACGCGCTGAGGTGGTCGAAACGAGGCGAAGCGGGAGAAGCCATGACTGATCGAAGGGGTCGAACATGTCCTTGCGCATGACCTCAATGGTGGCCGACCGACCTGGCAATGACAGAAATGAACAGACAGACCTGTCTGTGGTGATCATCTGCGGTCGTGATGTCGGACACATCATCCGGACCGCACGTCAGGTCGCGGACATCCGGGAGACTAGACCGGACATGACCGTTCAGGTCGTCTTGGTCACCCGGGACCGCCTCTTAGCCACTGCTCTCCGAAACGCCGCTACATCGGACCAAGTCATCGTCCTTGCCACAGAGACTGCCTCTCCCGACGAGATGCGCACTCAGGGTCTGGACGTGGTCACCGGCCGACGAGTGACGGTTCTGACCGCTGGACAGTCCGTCTCCGACATGCAACTTGTTGAACCTGTAGAAGAGCCAGAGGCAGCGCCAGATTCGCTCCTGACCCTTGAGGCAAAGGACCGCGGAGCTCTGCTAGATCTGGGTCTTCAGCTCGACGGCTGGATGCGCTTCCATCCCAGAACCGTCGTGGAAGGGCCGAACTGCTTCTACATGGGGATGGACAATGATCGTCCCGCAACTTTCGGCGCCTTCAGCTACAGCCTCTCCACGGTCACAAGAGGCGTCACAAGGATCGGCCGCTACTGCTCGATTGCAAGTGAGGTGCTCTTCGCTGCGCCGGAGCACCCCCTCGACTGGTTGTCAACGTCTACGTTCGTGTACGAGGACGCAGACCCGTGGCGCGGACATCTCGTCCGAAATGGTAAGACTTTTCAACGGACGACTTTCAATCAGGAACAAACTTGGCGCGAGACCAGGATTGGCAACGACGTATGGATCGGTGCGAGAGCCTACATTAAGGGTGGCGTCATTCTTGGCGACGGTTGTGTCATCGGCACAGGGGCGATCGTCACGAAGGACGTTCCTCCGTATGCCATCGTCGCCGGCAATCCGGCACGCATCATCCGATACCGCTTCCCTCAGCAGATGATCGACCGACTGCTCGAAGTGCAGTGGTGGCAATACGACTTCTCGGCTCTCGATGGGTTGGACCTCCGAGATGTGGAGGCAGCCCTAGACGAGATCTCACGTCGTCGAGCAAGCGGACGCTTGACGGCCTACGTCGGCTTCACCACTCCCTTGGCTAGCCTCATCCCGTCCTGACCCGTCGCACGCGAACGTAGCAACTGCTTCTCTTCCCGGGCCGGTGGGTGGCTTGCCCTGCGGTCCCGGAATCGCTACCGAGTGCAACTGACCCCAAGTGCTCTTCGGCCAATCTCGGAATGCGCGCTCGGTGCCCGTCGAAGCGACTTCCTGCGGTGGCCACCATGTCTTGACCGCGACCAGTCAACCAAACGCCAGCCTGAGACCGAAGCGGTCAGCGGGACGTCAATCTGGAGAGGAGCTCGCTTCTCAGCTTCTGGGCGATAGTGGCAAACCGGTACTCGGCCTCCACGAGAGCTGCTCCCGCCGCCGCGATGACCGCCGTCCGAGTCGGTTCGGCGGCCGCAGCCCGGATCGTTTGACGAAAGGCGTCGACGTCACCTGGACGGTGGAACAGTGCGTTTACGCCGTGATGGAGCCCCAACTCACCCCACACCGGGTGTGCCCCCGCAACCATGACGCTCCCGGCAGCCATGCCCTCGTAGCTGCGGGCAGGAGGGAAGGCCATCAAGCCCGGGTCGTTCACAAAGAACTGTACGTCCGCCAACAGTGAAGCCGCGTCCGGCGTGGCGTCTTTGGTGTCGGGCCACTCCGGAAAACGCGCGTCCAGCACGTCCACGAGAGACGCACGTCGTTCCGAAAGCTCCCTGCGCCACGCATGAGTCCACCGAGTTCCTTGGTAGAACTCCACGTAGTCCGTCAGCTCCCCCGGGTCACACAAGGGGTCATCGACGGGATTGACCGCACCGAGACCGACCGCCACTGGACGCCTCGCTGACCACGATGTGGAGGAGCGGTAGCGCGGGCTGGCCCCGAAGGGGACCGGAAGCACGCGACCCTCGAAGCCTCTGTAGACGTGCGCAAAAAAGGGCGAGTGGACGTCGTGACGCGCGTAACCAAGCAGGAGGTCCGTCTGCCCGCTCCGCAGTCGGTCGGCCGCAGCAGAGGCGTGGAACACAAAATCCATCACGTGGTAGGCCTTCAGCCCGGTGAACTCCACCGGCGGGGCGAGATGGGGAAGGTATGGACGTCCCTCGAAGCCAACCAGCACGTCTGCCTTCCGCTGCAGTTCCGCCGGCGAGGTGACGACCTCGAGAGCGCCGGTGTTCGTCTCGAAGCGGTCATCTTGCACCCCGAACTCTGACGCCCGTTGCGGTTGTGTCGCCAAGACAGGGAGGTAGGCGAAGGTGGCCGCCTCGCAGAACAGGGGGACGTAGCCATGAATGTCCCGGGGGTCACCTCCGCGCCTCGGCTGGTGGATAGCAAGGCGCGGGCCGGGAAGCGGTCCCATGACCATCTCCGCGGTGGCGGCGGTGTTCGCCTGCATCAGGGGCAGCCGCTCCGACAGCGACAGGGTCACGTCGCGGTGCACGTCCTGCCGCACGTCGACACCCATCGTGGCTAGGGTCTCCGCGCTGCGGAGCCGGACTTCGGCCTCCTGCACACGAGCGTGCAACGAGGACTCCTGGACTGCGTAGTGGTGCCGGCTCGCGACGTCGAAGACTCCGACCACCTCCGCGAGGTAAAGCACCGGCAGGTGCTGCGCGACCGACAGACAGGCCTGCCAGTCGGCCACCCATGGCTCGGCCCCGAAGTCGAGGTGCTCGATCGCCCTGCGCGAGAACAGGTGAGCGACGGGCGAGCCGAACCAGTTCCCCTGCCGGGCGCTCAGCTCGAGGGACTGCGCCGGCTGCAGCACCGTCGTCTCCGGCAACATCCTCCAGTGGTGCGTGTGGCCGTCCCCGGAGTCGATGAGGTACTCGGCGACGACGAGGCCCACATCGGGGGCATCCTCCACCGCCTGCAGCAGGATGTCTGCGGCCTCAGGGAGCAGCTGGTCCCCGGCGAAGAGCCACTTGAACCAGGGACTGGGCGACGCGCTGGCGAAGTGCTGCACCGCCCGGCGCCAGCTGCCCACGCGGTCGACGGGAGCCTGGAAGCGGGCGACCTCCAGCCCGGACGCCTCGAGGACGTCCGGCGTCCCGTCGCTCGAGGCGTTGTCGACCACCAGGTGGTGCAGGCCCGGAGTCGGCTGAAACTCCTGCGCCCAGTCCACCCGGTCCCGCACGGGCGTGAGGACTGTGATCGGCGCGATCCGACGGGCACACTCGCGGATCAGCTGGACCGCGGCGTCCACGTCGGCCCGAGCGTCCAGGACGGGGAGCAAGTCGGTCACCCTAGGACCGGGAGGCCGGTGGGCCTCCGCGAAGACTTCCGCCGTCTGCTCCAGGTCCAATCCGGCGGCGGCCGCCGCGGACAGGACGAGCCCCGCCGCCTCCTCCTCCGTCCGACCACCCGTCCCGACGAGCAGCCGCACGGGGGATCGGACGCTGAAGGTGCCGGCGAAGTGGGCGAGCAGCAGGGTCAGCGCGTGCTGGGACGACGGTGTCGGCTCGTCGGCAGACAGCGGCAGCCAGAGGGTCTCCACGGAGGAACCCTAGGTGATGTCGGGTCACGAGTGCGGCACTCTGCGTGACTCCTCGGCGATCCACTGGACCGACTGAGTCCCCGGCCGGAGCAGGCGGGTGCCGTCGACACCGACAGTCACCGACGTCGCTCAAGCGGAGCACCACGAGTGCCGATGGAGGTCTGGAGCAGCCGCCGCGAGAGGAGCGACACGTGGAGATCCTGGCTCACCGGGGGAAGTGGTCCCTGCCGGACCAGCGCAACACCGCTGCGGCCTTCGCCGCCGCGTGGGGAGCCGGCCACGGCATCGAGACTGACCTCAGGGACCTCGACGGCGAGGTCGTCGTCAGCCACGACCCACCTCGTCGCGCCACGGTGAAGCAGACGTTCGGTGAGCTGCTGCAGCGCTGGGACGCCGCCGGCCGTCGCGGCCGGCTCGCCCTCAACATCAAGGCCGACGGCCTCGCCGTGCCGGTCGCCACCGCGCTGGAAGCGGCCGAGGCGCTCGAGCACGCCTTCGTCTTCGACATGTCCGTCCCCGACCAGCTCGCCCACCGTCGCACCCGTGTTCCCGTCTTCACGCGCTGGTCCGACATCGAGGCGCTGAGCGCACCCGACGGGACTCGCGGCCTCTGGCTCGACGCCCTCCGGGACGACGCGTGGTGGTCTGCCTCCGCTGTGCGGGAGCAGCTCGTCGCCGGTCGCCAGGTCGTCCTCGTCTCCCCCGAGCTGCACGGACGCGACCACGAGGCCGTGTGGGAGCGCGTCGCGGACGCGGAACTGCACCGCCACGAGGGCTTTGCCCTCTGCACCGACCATCCCGCTGATGCCGAGGAGCGCTTCGCATGACCATCCGAGCCGTCGTCTTCGACATGGACGGTGTCCTCATCGACGCCCGGGAGTGGCACTATGAAGCACTGAATCGGGCGCTGGGTCACTTCGGACTCGCCATCTCCCGCTTCGACCACCTCGTGACCTACGACGGCCTGCCCACCCGTGTGAAGCTCGAGATGCTGTCGCGCGAGCACGGTCTGCCCACGCAGCTGCACAGCTTCGTCAACGCCCTCAAGCAGGAGTTCACGATGGAGACCGTGGCGCGGGAGTGCCGTCCCACCTTCGCCCACGAGTACGCGCTCAGCGGGCTGCGGCGCGAGGGCTACCGACTGGCCGTCGCCAGCAACTCCATCCGGCCGACCATCGAAGCCATGCTGGGCCGGGCTCGCCTCCTGCACCTGCTCGACTTCGTGGTTTCGGCGGACGACGTCCGCCGCGGCAAGCCGGACCCGGAGATCTACGAGCGAGCGGTCGACCGCCTCGGGCTCACCGCAGCCGAGGTCCTCGTGGTGGAGGACAACGACAAGGGCATCGCCGCGGCACGGGCCGCGGGGTGCCACGTCATGACCGTGACGGATCCCCGTGGTGTGACGTTCGAGCGCATCACCGCCACGATCAGCGAGCTGACGGGAGCCGTCGCGTGAAGACCCTCCTCCTGGCTGCCGGCAGCAGCAAGGCGTACACGGAAGCCGGTTACCACTACCCCAAAAACCTCGCCGAGGTCGCGGGGCGGCCCCTGATCGAGCACGTCGTCGACAAGCTCGGGCCCCTCGCCGAGGACGGTCGCCTCGTGGCGGTCCTCCGCGACGAGGAGGCGCGAGCCCACCGCACCGACCGCGTCCTGTCCCTGCTCGTCCCCTCTGCCACCACCGTCCTCGTCGGGCAGACGCTAGGTGCCGCGTGCTCGGCTCTCATGGCCTGCGAGGAGCTGCCGGCCGACGAGCCCCTCGTGGTGACCAGCGGTGACGCCATCGTGGACACCTCCCTGGCTGACGTCGTCGCCGAGTTCGACGCCCGGGGTCTGGACGCCGGGTGCGTCGTCTTCCCGGCGGTCCACCCGCGCTGGTCCTTCGTCCGCGTCGTGGACGGACTCGTTCGCCAGGCCAGCGAGAAGGATCCCATCAGCCGCTCGGCAACCGCCGGCACCTACTGGTTCCGCAACGCCGGCGCGTTCCTGGCCGCGACGATGCGGATGATCGAGAAGGGCGCCAGCGTCGACGGGCAGTATTTCGTCTGTCCCGCGTTGAACGAGCTCGTCCTCGACGGGGCACACATCGGCGTCCACGAGGTCCAGCGCTCGCAGTACTTCTCCTTCCGCGACCCGGCCGAGCTGTCCGCCTACGAGGAGCACCTCCTGCGCGACCGCGAGGTGACTCGGTGACCCTCGTGACCCAGCACCGCCTCGACGAGATGGTGGGCGGCTGGTTCGTGGGGGCCTTCACGCCCGTCGCGCTCCATTGCGAGGCCGCGGAGGTCGCGGTGAAGCACTACGCCGCCGGTGACGTCGAGGACTCCCACGAACACCGCATCGCCACCGAGGTGACCGTTCTGGTGAGCGGCCGAGCCAAGATGTGCGGCCGCGACCTCGTCGCGGGCGACGTCCTCGTGCTCGAGCCCGGCACCGCCACGGGCTTCCTCGCCCTCACCGACTGCACCACGGTGGCGGTCAAGACCCCCTCCGTGCTGGGCGACAAGCACGCCGCTCCCCCGAGTCGCGCCGACTGGCAGATCACCCCCGGAGGAACCCGATGACCGCACCGCTCGAGATCGTCGTCCCCATGGCGGGACGCGGCAGTCGGTTCGCCGACGTGGGCTACCTCGACCCCAAGCCCCTCATCCCCCTGCCCGACGGGCGACGGATGATCGAGCTGGTCATCGACAACCTCGCCCCTCGACGGCCTCACCGGTTCACCTTCGTGGTGCGCGCCGAACACCGAGCGGGGTACCGCCTTGACGACGTGCTGCAGACCCGCTCACCGGGGTGCCGGATCCTCGAGGTCCCTGCGACGACGCAGGGTGCGGCGGAGACGGTGTCGATCGCGCTGGACGGTCTCGACCCCGATGCGCCTCTGATGATCGCCAACTGCGACCAGTACGTCGACCTGTCGATCGACGACTACCTGCACCAGGGAGAGTCGGGAGAGCCCGACGGCTTCTTCATGACGATGGCCGCCGACCATCCGAAGTGGAGCTACGCAGCCGTCGACGCCTCGGGCGCCGTCACCCGGGTCGTCGAGAAAGAGGTCATCTCCGCTCATGCGACGGTCGGCATCTACAACTTCACCCGGGTCGGCGACTTCGTGGCCGGCTACGCGACGATGGTGGCGGCCGACCGCCGGACCAACGGGGAGTTCTACGTGGCCCCGGTCTACAACGAGCTGATCGCCGAGGGGCGACGGTTCGGGCTGGTGGACGTCGCCGACCTGGGCGGCTGCATGCACGGACTGGGCACTCCGGACGATCTGCGGGCGTTCGAACAGCTACCCGTCGTCGAGTCCCGTGTCTGAACGCCAGGCCTGGCTCGTACCGACGCACGGTCCTGACTTCGCTCACACCGCTCGGCTCCTCGACTCGGCAGAACGGCACGGGACACCGGGGACGTGGATCCCGGTCTTCTCGTCAGAGTCGGACGCGGCGGCCTTCTACCGGGCTCATCCGCGCGAGGGCGTCCACTACGTGGTGGAGGACCTGGTAGGTACGCACCGGATCAGTGACGCGGTCGCTCGGCGCTCGATCGTGAACACGAAAAAGTTCGCTGCCCTGTGGGAGCTGCGGACGCACTTCGACGTCCTTCACGTGATCGACACCGAGTGCGTCGTGCTGCGCCCTGGTGATCCCATGCGGTCCTTCAGGAGCCGCGAGGCCGGGCACGGCTGGCCGGCTCACGCACACGACGATCCGATTATCCGGGGCATCCAGCTCGCGTGCGTGCAACTCTTCGACGTGCGGGACCGTCGCCGACTCCTCGACGAAGTCCTCACGGACTCGTTCCTCTACTCGTGGTTCGAAGACGTCCCGACCTACCGCAGCAAGGACCTGGACGCCTTCTTCGAGTACTTCGGAGCATCCAAAGACGTCAGCGTCCTGACGGACGTCTTGTCGTGGGAGACCTTCGACCATCTGCTGTTCCAGTACTTCTGCTGCTTGCACCGCGGATGGCGCCTCCTCGACACCGGCATGCCCAGCCCTGACATCTCTGTCGCGTGGTGGGAGACCTGGAAGCGGGACGACCCTCTGCACCGAGGGAACGCCGCCGAGCACGTCCGCCGGTGGACCCCGTCTTGGGTGCGATATCCAGAGATGATGGATCTTTCGGAGAATGCCTTCATCGCTTACCACCAGGAAGTCGTCTGACGACAGAGGCGTTGCCTGCCGCTTCGATGTCCAACCAACGTCCAGCTGGCACGATGAGGCGCCAGTCCGGCTCCTCCTTCCTTCCGAGGGACGGGCCGCGTGAGTCTCGCTGCCCTTCGCGTGCTCGAGCCACTCGGCCCGACTTCGGCAGGGGCGCCGAACGCTCCTCGACCTGCCTGTGACGCAGCGCGACATCGATGTCCTCTGGTGCGGTCTGCCGAGATACCGAGCCGTCTTCGAGCGAGCCTTGAGGGCGCCATCGTTGGCCGACCCGCTCACCGCCTACCGCGGCCCCTCGCACAGGGCCTCGCAGGGCCTGTCAGCCCGTCCGTGGGAACGGCCCACCTTAGGAGCGAACCACCCACAAGTGCTTGCCGCCGTGGCCACTCAAGGTCATTCACGCGGCGCATCCCCAACGGGAGCCTCCGCCCGGGGAGGTTCCGCTGGTTGCACGGCCCCGTGGGCCGCCAGCTCCTCCCGCAAGCGCCGCACCTCCTCGGCGAGCGCCAGGAGGTCCCCGCGCTCGGCCTCGGCGGCGTCGCCGGCGCTCTCGTGCTCCTGGTCGAGGAACAGGGTCGCGACGGAGGCGCTGACGACGCCGATGAACGCGATGCCGTAGAGCATGAGGCAGACGCCGACGACGCGGCCCGTGGTGGTCACCGGTGCGTAGTCGCCGTAGCCGACGGTGCTCATGGTCGCGGCGGTCCACCAGAAGGCGTCGCCGAAGCCCTGGATGCTCGCGCTCGCGACGCCGCGCTCGGCGGAGAGCACCTCGCAGCTGGCGAAGAAGGCAACCAGGACGGTCGAGGAGGCGACGAAGGCGCCGACGCGTCGGCGCAGGCGGGCTCCCGCGCGGCGGTGCAGGGCGACGAGGGCGAGCACGACGCGCAGCAGGCGCAGCGGCTGCAGGAACGGCAGGACGAGCAGCAGCAGGCCAAAGGGGTGGCGCAGCGGGACCCGCCAACAGTCGCGGCCGCCGACGGTGAGGCGGGCCAGGTAGTCCAGGCCGAAGGCGGCCCACGTCAGGACGTCGACGGTGTCGCAGGCGGCGCGCATCCCGCGGCCGAAGCCGGGGTCGAGGATCGGTACGGCGTAGGCCACCAGCCAGAGCACCGCGACGACGGTGAGGGCGCTCGGCGTGGTCGGTGTAGGCGGCGACGCGCCGGGCCGCGCGGTCCACGGGCGTCGGCCGGCGGCGCGCCTCAGGCGCTGCGCGCGACCATCCGGGCCGGCGCCGCGGGCGCGGAGAACGCGGACAGCGCGAGCCGCGCGCGGAAGTCGCTCTGCGACCCGACGGCCGCGAAGTAGGCCTCCTTGCGCCGCACGGCGGCGCTGGAGCCGGTGGGCGAGCCGACCAGGGCGGGCTCGAGGTGGGTGTTCATGCCGTCGCGC
>Ga0160428_1001566_pt1 | contig 16819 bp, 13 predicted proteins | sample SolpanmetagenomM_FD_108198 | JGI IMG/M metagenome (GOLD analysis project Ga0160428, IMG submission 108198) | Solar panel surface microbial communities from Lawrence Berkeley National Laboratory, California, USA - M | ecosystem: Engineered > Built environment > Solar panel > Unclassified ... | reverse complement strand
GGGGTCCAGGGCGCGGCCGAACACCTCGATCGGGGTCGCGAGGTCGAAGGCGATGACGTCATCGAGGGCGAGGACGGCGACGGTGTGCACGCGTGGACGGTAGCCGATGGGTGTGGCCGATTGGTAGCGGAAGTAGGCGAATCCGCCACTCGTGGGCGATCCGTGCAGTGCCTACTGTCGTGGCGTTCCCGACTTCAGGAGGCCAGCCGTGCTCGCTCAGATCGTCCTGTTCGACGGGTTCGACCCGTTGGACGTCATCGCTCCGTACGAGGTGCTCTGCGCCGGCTCTGACGTGATCGGCGGGGAGCTGGAGGTACGGCTCGTCGGCATCGACGCGGCCGGCCCGGTGACGAGCGGCACCCGGGGCCTTCGGCTCCAGGCCGAGGAGGTGCTTCGGCCCGAGGAGCCGGGCGTGGTCATCGTGCCAGGTGCCTCCGGGCCGATCGAGGGGGATCCGGACGAAGTCGCCACCATCCCGGTGCTGCTCGCTCGCATCGCGGGGACCTCGCTTCCCGGGCTGATCGAGCGGGCGTTCGCTGCGCCGGACGTGCTCGTCGCCACCGTGTGCGGCGGCTCCCTTGCCCTGGCCATGGCGGGCCTCATCGAGGGCCGCACGGCGGTGACCCACCGGCTCGGCAACGATGTCCTGCATGCCGCCGGCGTGCACGTGGTCGAAGCACGAGTCGTGGACGACGGCGACCTGGTCACCTCCGGCGGCGTGACCTCGGGCCTCGACCTGGCCCTCCACCTCCTGGACCGGCAGTACGGGCCGCGCATCGCGCACGCCATCGAGCGGCTGTTCGAGTACGAGCGGCGCGGAACCGTCTGGCACGCCAGCGGCCGGGCACCGATCGCGGCCTGAGGAGCAGACAGATGACGAATGTGCTTGCAGGGACGTGGGCCGTCACCATGCGAACTCCGATCGGCAGCATCGAGGCGGAGATGCACTTCGCCCTCAACGAGGGCGGGTTCTCAGGAACGGCAACCGGAAAGGGCGAAACAGTCCCCTTGCACGACATCACGGCAGTGATGATCGACACAGGTGAACGCGTGACGTGGACGCAGACGATCACCAAGCCGATGCGGTTACACCTCACCTTCGACGTCCTGGTCGACGGGGACCGCATGGAAGGACACTCCCGCGCCGGTCGGCTCCCTCGGTCAACCGTGACAGGCAGACGCATTTGACTGACTGCAACGTGCAACCCGACGCCAATCGTCGTTGCTCAGCCGCCGCGATGGAGCAGTGCTGACGAGGGTTGTCCTCCTCGTCGTGCATGTCGCGGCCGCGGTGCTGTTCATCGGTCCGGCAGCCGTGGCCGCGTCGACATTGCCCCGGTACGTGCCCATCGAGGACGCGCCGTCGAATCAGCGGGACACGCAGCGAAATCGGAGTGTCGCCCTCGCCCTACATCGCTTCAGCCGCATCTACGGCTTGCTCGCCCTCATCGTTCCGATCGCCTGCCTCCTGCTCGGGCTGCTTTGGAACAAGTTCGGCCAAGCATGGCTTCTCGCCGCCATGGTGCTGACCGCGATCGCGGGCGCGCTCTACGCGCTCAGGATCGTGCCGGCGCAAGCGGCAGCTGTCGCCGCCCCGGTTCCGCGACGCCGCATCACCGCACTGACCGGCGCGGCCGGTGTATTCAACCTGCTGTGGCTCCCGGTACTGGTCCTGATGGTGCTGCAGCCGGGAGGTCCCCACTGATGAGGCGCCCTCTGTACGTCGCGCTGGTCATCCTGACGGTTCTCGAGGTCGGCATGCTTGCGGTCCTGCTGATGAACCTCGCGGTAGTCCACGACCCCACCACCGCACGCTTGATCGGACCGGTGCATGGCGTTGTCTACCTCGTGATCGCCATGATCGCGCTATTCACACCTGGACTGCGCTGGCAGCTCCGCGCGCTCGGACTGATCCCGGTGCTCGGCGGCATCCTCGCCGTACGCGCCGGAACGACAGGAAGACCAATGAGGAACGCACCCCACCCCAGATGACAGCGGGTCAAGCGGCCGTCACCATCGGCCTTCGAACTCACGCCGCGCGGCACCTGGAGCATCGAAGGCACATGGGCGTGGCAGGTGAGGATCTCGTCAGCAGGAATTGACGACCGGTTCCTCAACCGAGGGGCGTTGGCTACTTGGGAGCGGTTCGGATGCGCTGTCTTTCGTGGATACTTCGCGTGTTCGAGGTGCATCAACTGGCCGACTGGGCCGAGGTGGTCACACGGTTCCCGTTCGACCTCGGCCGCGCCCGTCGGGGTCCGGTGGCAGAGCACTGGTCTCGACGGCCCCTGGTTCGTTCCCGACTGGCAGGCCGCCGCCCACGACTTCCACGCTGTGCACGTCACGGTCGAGGGCTACCTGACGACTGCGGGCGAGGCAGTCGCTGTCCCGGCGGCCATGCCGTCCTGGCGGGCTGGAACCCGGACGTCACCTACTGGCTTCGCGACGTCATCACAGAGCCGGTCGAGTACTGGCAGCGCCCGACCGACGACCCGACGAAGTGGTTGCCCGAGTAGGGGCGCGACCGGCGTCTTGGAAGTAGGTAGGTGAGGCGTCCGCAGCGAGAGGCGGGCGATGAGTGTCGGCAGTCATGCTTCCCTGCTCCTGGCGTTTCGCGCGGGCTCCGACGCCGCTGGCCGCTGCCGCTTCTTGGCGCACGTCGCGTCGTCGTCAGAGTGGCGGGACATCTTTGAGCAGGTGAGAGATCGCCCGTGATTGGGGCGCATGCGCGGCGTTGGATCCGGGATCGCTTACGGTCACCACGGGTTGGAGTTGAAGGAAGGGAGCGATCAATGTCGATCGTGGCTCAGCGGCGAAGCGGTGTGCTGTGGCATTTGTGGAACACGGACTACTTGGGGTGCGGTCCGGAGGCGTCGGACGAGGGCTTCATCCTTCGAACCGATCAAGGGTGGGCGCTCCACGCGAGCGGACGTCGCGCTCGATTGCGGGACACCTACTCCTCGCTTGAGGAAGCCATGCGCGCGGGCCGCGTCGATCGTCGGTGGGGGGCTCGGTTGGATCACCACGTGCGGCTCTGATGCAGCGGCGCAGTGGCGGGGCGACAGCGGCGTGCTGTGCGTTCGTGCGTTTGCGGGTCGTTGGCGTAGCGAGGCGGCCCCAGATCGTTCAGGATGCGCCGTGGTGCGAGGGCGGAGGGTATGCGGATGAGTGCCGCGTCACCGCTACAGACACGAGATGCCATCGTCGACCTTCTTCAAGGCGATGATGAGGTCCGAGCGCGTCTCGGCTCTCACGAGGTTCGCCGGCTTGCGGCGGACATCCAAGCTCTTCCGGAGACGGATCCTCGCTTGCAGTTGCTCACCGTGATTGACGGGGAGGTGTGGGCAACCCGAATCGTTGGCCGCCGTCCAAGGATTCTCACCGCCGACGACATCGTTGACGCCTTCCACGTCGCCTGACGGGCGCAGGCAGCGGGTGAGCCAGGCGGCGGGCAGGTTACTAGCGCACTCAGTTCTCCTCGGCGCGCATCGACAGTCTCGCGCTCGGCCATCGTCCCTCCGCGCACCTCACAACGCCTTTCGCGAGCAGGCATTTGAGACGGCTGCCGTGATTGTGGAGGGGCGCCGCGGCGTCACCCGTGCCGAGGTCGCGCTTCCTTTGGCGCCCACCGACGCGACACCGGGCTGGCTGCCTGTCCAGAGGAGGAGCCCGGGTATGACAGCGCCGAGCGGCGCGAGCACTGCGCCGCTGCTAGGCATGAGTCCGGTCTCTCAGCCGCGACAGTCGACACGATGCCGGCCGCCGTCGCGCACTCTCGACCAGCCGCCGAAGCAGCCACTGGCGCAAGCCTCGCTCGCGGCGTCCGACCCGTCCGCATGAACGAGCTAATGGGGTTGCTTTGCGGTAGCCACTGAAACGGAGCTCGTTGAAGAACGCGGGCAGGCTTAAGCTCCTGCAGAACCGTCTTAGTCCAAGCGGGTCGGTCGATTTGAGGTGAGGCCCGTCTCACACTCGCGATGTGGGACTCGTCGGACGACGATGCCGGTATGAGCATGCGTGATCCGAGCACAGGTACCTCGAAGTGCTGCGCCGAGACACCGGAACGGGCCGTAGAGACTTCTGTCAGCGCTGCGGACAAGCGGCACGAACGCACTCGGGCCCGCATAGCAGGGGCGGCTGCCGCCACTGGTAGGGCCTCATCAGTTGCAGAAATCTGTCGGGTCGCAGGAGTCAGCCGTGGGACGTTTCTCTCCCACTTCGCCAGTGTTGATGACGCGTTGTTGTTCCACGCTTCACACGGCTGTTCAAGGGCCGGAGCGTCTACCGGCGCGAGGGATACGTCTCTTGGTCGTCCTGAAGATCGGGACCCCGAAGCAGAAGGGCCAGGTTCTAGGTGAAATGCGCTTGAGCCTGAGACGGCTCGACGTGCGGTTCAGGGACCTCTGCGCCGCTCGAACCGAGTCGGCCGCCGTTAAGCTCACTCAGTGTTGCCGCCCCTCCGGTGAAGGCCGACGATTGGCAGTACCCGCCGTTCGTCGTTGATCAGCCACAGGGCCCGCTCATCCTCCTGATCCGTGCGGCGGCAGCGCTGCTGCTCCTCGCAGTTGCAGTGACGGCCATGGTGCTGACCCAAAGCGCGTCATTGACGCGACTGCGGGAGGCCGAGCAGTAGGCATCGTCGACGTAGAGCAGGCGGTCTGCATCCGCCGAGGCTCGCTCCAAGATCTTCAGCTGTCGTCCGCAGTGAGGGGTTCGCTCAACGCAACGTTCTGGAGTGAACTGCACGCCGGGGCCGACCGTCAGACCTCCCTGCATCTGGGCTCTCGGTACCTGGCGCGTACGGCCGGGTCTGTTCGCGGGTTCACCGACGTGCGGAGCCTGACGCGCCACTACCATTCGCCGCGTTGCGCCGGAATCGAGGGGAGTCTCATGCCTGAGTCAGTAGGCCGGACTCGACCGCCCTCGATCCGCGACGTGGCCGACCGGGCGGGCGTCTCGTACCAGACGGTGTCGCGAGTGCTGAACGCCCATCCGAACCTGCGGGCGCAGACCGTCCTGCGGGTGCGGTTGGCTATCGAGGAGTTGGGCTACCGGCCGAATCGAGCAGCCCGGGCACTGGTCACCTCGCGGAACCACACCATCGGGGTGCTGCTGAGTGCGCGGGCACTCTATGGACCCTTCAGCTCGTTTCTTACGATCGTTGAGGCGGCACGTCAGCGTGGCTACGCCGTCATCACGGTGCCGAACGTGAGCGACCAACCGGAGGACATCCTCGCCGGGCTGGACGACCTGCTCGCGCACGGCGTGGAAGGCATCGTCGCCATCGCTCCCCAGGACCGGGCGCGGGAGGCGGTGCGCATCAGCGGGGCAGATGTTCCCGTGCTTACCCTGCAGGGCGGCCCGGACGAGGTGCACGACTTCGGGTTCGACCAGCAGGAGGGGGCCCGCCTGGCGATTCGTCACCTGGTCTCGCTCGGTCATCGTCGCATCCTGCACATGCCGGGTCCGTCTGGGTGGGCAGAGGCGGAACAGCGGCAGCGCGGCTACGTCTCCGAAATGACCAACAATGGCTTGTCGCCGCTCCTTTCCGCGGAAGGAGATTGGACGTCGGACAGCGGCCGCGAGGTTGGGTTGCCCGTCTTAGAACGGTTGCATCCGACCGCAGTCTTCGCCGCGAACGACGACATGGCGATCGGCCTGTTCGCGGCGGCTCACGATCTCGGCTGCCGCATTCCTCAAGATCTCAGCGTGGTCGGGTTCGACGACCTGCCCAGTGCGCGGCACTTGCGACCCGCGCTAACAACGGTTCGGCAGGACTTCGAGGAGCTGGGCCGGCGCGCAATCGGTCTGCTGCTCGATGAGGTCGAGCACACAGCACCCGCCGAGCGCCCGACCCGGGTGCTGCCCCGCATGGTGATCAGAGACAGCACCGCCAAGGTCACGATCGGCGAGGCATCTCCGCGTTTGGCTTGACGAGGCGTCGCCTCGTTGGCGATGATGCGTGCTGTCGATGTGAACGTTTCGCAGAGACGTGGTCGCACCCTGATCGAAGCGATGGAACTCAGGGGTGGGGCGAGGCTGCAACACACGAGGGAGTGAGTTCATGGCAGGTATCGATTCGGACCGTTTCAAGATGAACCGGCGCAGCCTGGTCCGGGGCATTGGCCTCGGCGCCGTGTCGCTGGCTGGCACGGGGCTGCTGGCGGCGTGCTCCGGCGGTTCGGCTGGCGGTAGCGGCGGGGCTAGCGGTGGGTCCGGCGGGGGCGGCAGTCTGACGTTCGGCTCCAACGCTTCGGACCCAGTTCCGAAAAAGGCGTACGCCAACTTCGTGTCGGCGTTCGAGAAGAAGTCGAAGGACAAGGTCACGACCAACGTGTCGGACCACAACAGCTTCCAGGATAAGATCACGAACTACCTGCAGGGCAGCCCCGACGACGCGTTTACGTGGTTCGCGGGCTACCGGATGCAGTACCTCGCGAAGAAGGGCCTCGCCGGGGACGTCAGCGACGTGTGGTCGAAGGTCGGCAGCAACTACTCCGACGCGCTGAAGAAGGCCTCGACGGGAGCCGACGGCAAGCAGTACTTCGTGCCGAACTACAACTACCCGTGGGGCTTCTTCTACCGGAAGTCCTTCTGGCAGTCGAACGGCTGGCAGGTGCCCGGCACGTTTGATGAGCTGATCACCCTCGCCAAGAAGATGAAGGCCAAGGGCATCATCCCGATCGAGTTCGCCGACAAGGACGCGTGGCCCGCGTGCGGCACGTTCGACTACCTGGACATGCGCATCAACGGCTATCAGTTCCACGTCGATCTGTGTGCGCACAAGCAGGGGTGGAACACGCCTCAGGTCAAGGAGGTGTTCGACACCTGGAAGGAGATGCTGCCCTACCAGGACCCGAACGCGGCGGGTCTCACCTGGCAGGAGGGCGCCCAGAAGCTGGGCAACAAGAAGGCCGGGATGATGCTGCTCGGCTCCTTCATCACCCAGCAGTTCACCGACGCGTCGGTGCTGAACGACATCGGCTTCTTCCCGTTCCCGGCGGTCAAGGTCGAGGGCACCGACGCGGTCGAGGCGCCGATCGACGGGCTGATGCTCTCGAAGAAGGGTGCGCAAAACCAGGCGGCGAAGGACATGCTCGCGTACATGGGCACCGGCGCTGGCCAGCAGGCGTACTACGCCGTCGACAAGTCGAACATCATGACTGCGAAGGACGCCGACACCTCTGGTTACTCCGCCTTCACCAAGTCCTTGTCCGACGTGATCGCCAACGCCAAGTCGATCAGCCAGTTCTTCGACCGCGACGCGCTGCCGGCGATGGCTGCCAACGTGCTCGAGCCCGCGATGCTCGGCTTTATCAAGACAGGCAAGATCGACCTTGCGAACATCGAGTCGCAGGCGAAGACGCTCTACGCCCAGCAGTGACGACCGAATTCCCGATCTCCTCCGCACGGGCGACGAAGTCGCCCGTGCGGAGGGGGCGGCTCCGGCAGCTGACCGGACGCGACCGCGTGGTGCTGGGGGTGATGATCGGGATCCCGACACTGATCCAACTCGTGCTGGTGTGGATTCCGACACTCGCCTCAATCACCCTGTCGTTCTTCAAGTGGGACGGCCTCGGGCTGTCCGGGTTCCACTTCAATGGCCTGACGAATTACAACTACGTCTTCAACCAGGCGCCGCAGTTCTGGCCCGCCGTGCTGCACAACGTCGTCTGGCTGCTGTTCCTCGCCGTTATCGGCACGCCTCTCGGGCTGCTGCTCGCGGTGCTGCTCGATTCCAAGATCCGCGGCAGCCGCGTCTACCAGACGGTGTTCTTCCTGCCGGTCATGCTGTCGCTGGCACTGATCGGCATCATCTGGGAGCTGATGTACTCGCAGAACGACGGTCTTATCAACAACGTGCTCGGCACCGCGGGTACAGCAGGAGCCGTCGACTGGTACGGCAACTCGAATGTGAATCTATTCGCGGCCCTGGTGGCGGCGACCTGGCGACACGCCGGGTACATCATGGTGCTGTACTTAGCGGGGTTAAAGGGCGTCGACCCGAGCATCAAGGAGGCGGCGTCGCTGGACGGCGCGAACGGGCGGCAGACGTTCTTCCGCATCGTTTTCCCGTCGATGGCGGCGACGAACATCATCATCGTGGTGATCACGGTGATCGAGTCGCTTCGCGCGTTCGACATCGTCTATGTGATCAACCACGGTGGTAACGGGCTCGAGCTGCTCAGCGTGCTGATCGTGCAGTACCTGGTCGGGGAGACTCAGGTGATCGGCATCGGCAGCGCGTTCGCGGTGGTCCTGCTTGTCATCTCTCTGGTACCGATCGTGATCTACCTCTCGCGTACGTTCCGGACCAAGGAGTGACGGGCTGATGACGAGCACCAGCACAAGCAGTCCTGCCGCGACCGCTGTCCGGCCTGCGCGGGCTAACGCCAAGTCGACGACGAAAATCAAGAACGGACCGGGCATCTGGGGCGCCTACGCGTTTCTCACGATCGCGGCGATCCTGTGGCTGATCCCGTTGCTGTGGGCGGTCTACACCTCGCTTCGACCGAAGGCCGACACCGACCGGCTGGGCTACTTCTCGATCGGCGGCAGCTACGGGTTGTCGAACTACGTGAACGCCTGGACGCAGGGCGGCTTCATCACCTACTTCGGCAACTCGGTGATCATCACGATCGCGACCGTGGTGCTGACGCTGCTGTTCGCCTCCATGATGGCGTTCGCGGTGAGCCGCTTCTCGTGGCGCTTCAACGTGACGCTGCTCATAGCGTTCACCGCCGGCAACCTGCTCCCGCCGCAGGTGCTCGCGACGCCGATCTTCGAGTTGTTCAAGCTGACCCCGCTGCCCTACGCGATCTCGGACTCCGGCACGCTGCTGAACCAGCTGGTCGGGGTGATCGCGGCGAACACCGGGTTCCAGATCGGCTTCTGCACCTTCGTGCTGTCCAACTTCATGAAGGCGATCCCGCAGGAGCTCGGGGAGGCGGCTCGCGTGGACGGTGCCGGTGTCTGGACCCAGTACGTGCGGGTGATCATGCCGCTCACACGGCCGGCACTTGCGGCGCTCGGGACGCTCGAGGTGATCTTCATCTATAACGACTACTTCTGGCCGCTGATCCTGATCCAGAGCGGGAACCGGCTGCCGGTCACGACGGCCATCAACAACCTGCAGGGTCAGTTCCTGTCGAACTACAACCTGCTCTCGGCCGGGGCGGTCATCACGGTGATTCCGACCCTGGTGATCTACCTGGCGTTGCAGCGCCAGTTCATCGCAGGCCTCACACTCGGCGCCAACAAGGGCTGACGCGGCACTATCGGGCGGGCCTGCAGTCGCAGGCTCGCCCGATTCGCTGCGCCCCAGGAAAGGACCTCGCACATGACTGATCCATCTACAGGGGACCAGTACTACATCGAGGCGGGCGGCGTCAGCCTGCTCCTCGACACCCGCGACGGCGATCCCGTGATCGTGCACTGGGGTGCGCCGCTCGGGCCGCAGGTCCCCGCCGCGGACCTGCTCACCGCAGCGGTGCCACACTCGATGTTCGACGTGCCAGTGCGCCCCTCTCTGCTGCCGCAACTGTCGCGCGGCTGGCGCGGCCGGCCAGCAGTCCGCGGTGATCGGGACGGCGCCGCGTTCTCACCCCTGCTCGCGCTAGTTGGCATGGACGCGGACGCAACGTCGCTGTGCGTCCGTCTAGCCGACGAGATCGCGGGCATCGCCGTGCTGGTGCGCCTTGCGCTCCAGCCCTCCGGCCTGCTGCTCGTCGATGCCGAGCTGACGAACACGCATACCACGGCGTATGCGCTCGACCGGCTTGACGTGGTTCTGCCGGTGCCGCCGCAGGCCACGGAGTCGCTTGACACCTCCGGTCGGTGGGCGCGGGAGAAACTGCCGCAGCGCCGCCGCATCGACCAGGGGACCTGGGTGCGCAGCGGCCGGCACGGGCGCACGGGACACGACGCAACGGCGGTGATCGCCGCGGGGACCCTCGGCTTCGGCTGGCGCTCCGGCGAGGTCTGGGCGCTGCACCTGGGCTGGAGCGGGAACCACGAGGCGTTCGTCGAGCGGCTGCCGAGCGGTCAGACGACGATCGGCGCAGGAGAGCTGCTCGACCCGGGCGAGGTCGTGCTCGCGCCCGGAGCGACCTACCGCACCCCGACCGCCTACGGCTCCTACGCCTCCGACGGCCTCGACGGGATCAGCGCCCGGTTCCACGACTGGATGCGGGCGCGCCCGCAGCACCCCTCCACGCCGCGCCCGGTGGTGCTGAACACGTGGGAGGCCGTCTACTTCGCGCACGACCTCGGCACGCTGTCGCACCTCGCGGACACCGCCGCCGCGATCGGCGTCGAGCGGTTCGTGCTCGACGACGGCTGGTTCGGGCACCGCCGCAACGACCTCGCGGGTCTCGGCGACTGGTGGGTCGACCCCGCGGTGTGGCCGGACGGCCTCGGGCCCCTGATCGACCACGTGCGCAACCTGGGGATGCAGTTCGGCCTCTGGGTCGAGCCCGAGATGGTGAACGAGGACTCGGACCTCATCCGCGAGCACCCGGACTGGATCGCCGGACCGGGCGGCCGCACCCCCGTGGAATGGCGGCACCAGCAGGTGCTCGACATGGTGAACCCCGAGGCGTGGGACCACACCTTGAAGGCGATGGACGCCCTGCTCACCGAGTACCCGATCGCGTACCTGAAGTGGGACCAGAACCGGGACCAGCTGGAGCTCGGCCACGACGGCCGCGCGTCCACCCACGAGCAGACGCTCGCGGCCTACCGCCTGTTCGACGAGCTGAAGCGCCGGCACCCCGACGTCGAGATCGAGTCGTGCTCCTCCGGCGGCGCCCGCGTCGACCTCGGCGTGCTGCAGCGCACGGACCGGGTGTGGACGTCGGACACGAACGACGCGCTCGAGCGGCAGTCGATCCAGCGGTGGACGCAGCTGCTCGTGCCGCCCGAGCTGGTGGGCGCGCACGTCGGGCCCACCACCTCCCACAGCACCCGCCGCACGCACGACATCGAGTTCCGTGCCGCGACGGCGCTGTTCGGCCACTTCGGCATCGAGTGGGACATCGCCGGAGATGCGACCGATGAGGACCGCGCGTCCCTGGGCGCCGCGATCGCCGTGTACAAGGCGTGGCGCGAGGTGCTGCACACCGGCCGCATGATCCGGGGGGACTCGCCCGATCCCTCCACCCAGCTGACCGGGGTGGTCGCCGCCGACGGCTCCCGCGCGATCTACTCCTGGGCGCAGCTGACGGCAAGCGCGTTCGAGACGCCGCAACCGGTGACGCTGCCCGGTCTCGATCCGGCTCGGTCCTACCGGGTCGCCACCGCGCTGCCGCTGCCCTCGTCGGCCGTGAGCGAGCGGTCGCCCGTCGCCTGGACGGCCGACGGGGTGGAGCTGTCGGGAGCCGCGCTCGCCGTGCTCGGCCTGCCGATGCCGATCCTGCACCCGGAGCACGCCCTCGTCATCACCGTGGAGGAGACCGCATGACCGCTGTGCTGCCGGATACCCTGCTGATCGGTGAGGGCTGGACCCCGCCACGGGCCCGCTTCGCGACCGACGCCCGCCTCCTGAGCCTGAACGGCGAGTGGGGCTTCCGCCTGTCGGCGAGCCCCGCCGTCGCGCCCGACGACCTCGCGCAGGCGGACGGCCGCGGCTGGGGCCGGATCCCGGTGCCCTCGAGCTGGGCGATGCACGGCCACGGGTCGCCCTGGTACACCAACACCCGGTTCCCGTTCCCCGTCGATCCGCCGCACGTACCCGACGAAAACCCGGTCGGCGACTTCCATCGCGAGTTCGAGTGGCCCGATGCGGACACCGCAGCGGTGCTGCGGCTCGACGGGGTGGACGCGATCGGCGAGGTGTGGGTGAACGGCACCCGGCTCGGATCGACCGCCGGCAGCCGTCTGGTGCACGAGTTCGACCTCTCCGCCGTGCTGCGCCGGGGCACGAACACGATCGCGCTGCGCGTGACCCAGTGGGCCGCGACCAGCTACCTCGAGGACCAGGACATGTGGTGGCTGCCGGGCGTGTTCCGGGACGTCGCCGTGCAGGCCACCCCCGCCGGCGGGCTGCAGGACGTGCACGTCCATGCCGGGTTCTCGGGTGGCGCGGGGACGCTCCTCGTCGAGGCGATGACGCGCGACGGCGCGGAGGCGACCGTCGACATCCCCTCCCTCGGGCTCACCGGGGTCGCGACCGGCACGGAGCATCGCGTGCCGGGCCTCGCCGGCTGGACGGCCGAGACGCCCGAGCTCGTCGACGTCGAGGTCGCGACCGCGACCGAGCGCGCCGCCCTCCGGGTGGGCTTCCGCACGATCACCATCGAGGACGCCCAGCTGAAGGTGAACGGCCGGAGGATCCGCATCCGCGGGGTGAACCGGCACGAGCACCACCCCGACCTCGGCAGGGTCGTGCCCGCGGAGGTCGTGCGGCAGGAGCTGCTGCTCATGAAGCAGCACAACATCAACGCGATCCGCACCTCCCACTACCCGCCGCACCCCGACCTGCCAGGACTCGCGGACGAGCTCGGCTTCTACCTCGTCGACGAGTGCGACCTCGAGACCCACGGCTTCTTCCACGTCGGCTGGCGGCGCAACCCGAGCGACGACCCGGCCTGGCTGCCGGCGTACCTCGACCGGATCGAGCGGACCGTGGCGCGTGACCGCAACCACGCGAGCGTGATCCTCTGGTCGCTCGGCAACGAGGCTGGCACCGGGCGCAACCTGGAGGCGGCGGCGCGGCTCGCGAAGCACCTCGACCCTGCCCGCCCGATCCACTATGAGGGCGACTGGTCGAGCACCTACGTCGACGTCTACTCGCGGATGTACGCGCACCCGGACGAGGTGGACGCGATCGGCCGTCAGGCGGAGGCGCCGCTGGAGGACGCCGTGGCCGACGCGCACCGGAGGGCACTGCCGTTCCTGCAGTGCGAGTACGTGCACGCGATGGGTAACGGCCCAGGCGGTATGAGCGAGTACGAGGCGAGCTTCCGGAAGTACCCGCGGACGCAGGGCGGGTTTGTGTGGGAGTGGCTGGAGCACGGTATCCGGCGCCGCACCCCCGATGGGCGGGAGTTCTTCGCCTACGGCGGCGACTTCGGCGAGGAGATCCACGACGGCAACTTCGTCGCCGATGGCCTCGTCGACGCGGACCGGCGGCCCCGCCCCGGCCTGCTCGACTACAAGAAGGTGATCGAACCCATCGAGCTCAGTGTCGACGGCGAGGTGCTGACTGTGAGGAACCGGTACGACTTTGCCGGTCTCGAGGACGTCGAGTTCGTGTGGACGCGGGGTGACGCGCACGGGTTCCTTGAGGTGCCGCCTCTCGCTCCGGACGGGTCGGTCGAGGTCGTCCTGCCGCGCGAGGCTGCCGGGGACGGGGTTCTTACTGTGTCCGCGGTGACGGCGACCGAGACGGCGTGGGCCACGGACGGGTACGAGCTGGCGTGGGTGCAGTCCGGGGAGCTGCCCGCCCCGGTGCCGCCGGAGGCGTGCACCCGCCCCTGGCGGTCGGCCGGCGTTCTGCGGCTGGGGCCCGCCGAGTTCGACGCCGCGTCCGGGGAATTGCGCACGATCGGCGGCGTCCCGGTTCCGGGACCGCACCTCGCTCTCTGGCGAGCACCGACCGACAACGACCGCGGCGTCGGCAATGAGCGCGAGGGGATGCCGAGCGACGCGGACGCTTGGGCGCGCTCCGGCCTCGACCGGCTGCACCACCGGGTGATCGCAGTCAACGACGGGGAGAACGGTCTGACGGTCACCACCTCAGTCGGCGCCGCCGGGCACGACGCCAGCGTCCTCGTTCGCACCCGCTGGACGTCCGATGGCGAGGCCCTGCGGCTCGACCTGCGGGTCGAGCCGCAGGGGGCGTGGCCGACCGGGTGGGCGCGTGTTGGCCTCGAGTTCCGCCTGCCCTGGGCGCCAGACCGCATCGGCTGGGACGGCTTCGGCCCCGGGCAGCGGTACCCCGACACCGGCCAGGCGCAGCGTCTCGGCCACTTCGAGGTCGGTGGGGCGGCCGAGTTGCACACGGACTACGTGAAGCCGCAAGAGAATGGATCCCGGGCGGGCATCGTGAATCTCGAGATGGCGCGTGGGGGACGAGGACTGCGGGTGGAGGGAGACGGCTTCTCGTTCACCGCCAGCCCGTGGATGTCCGCGGAACTCGCGCGCGCGGCGCATCCGACCGACCTGCCGCCGGCGGGCGAGCGCACACGACTGGTGCTCGACCTCGCCGAGCACGGGATCGGCACCGCCTCCTGCGGGCCAGGCGTGCTGAATCACTACCGGCTGGAGTCGAGAACAGTCGTAGCCACCTTGACCTTCCGCCCGCTGGGGTGAGGGTTAGCAGTTCGCTTGAATAGCGGAGGGAAGAGCTTCCACGGTGTCCGGCTCACTCACGACATGGCATGAGGTGGGCTGACTCCACCCGTCGCTCGAGCTGTAGCCGCCGACTGTCGGTCGCAGCCATCAGCAGTTCTGCCCATCGAGGACCGTCCTGAGGCGGCGTCCTACCTCGCGCGCAACGGCCCCGATAGGCGCAACGTCAGTAGGCGCCGAACTCGCCTCTCGCATCGTCGGGCGGCCTCGTTCGTTGGCCGTTGCAGTTGCGAGGGTTCGACAGCTGTTGCGGCAACGGCCGACAGGCCAGGTACCTTGGCGGGGATTGCGGGGGCTGGCCAGTTCATCAAGGAGAGCGTGCCGGTCGAACCTGACGGGTTGACTCCCTCGCGACGAGTCGAGGAAGTGGCGCTGGAACCACCTCCAACACATCTTGATCAACCTGGATTAGCAACTGATCGACGAGCGCCCGGCCCTCGGCTTCGAAGTCCACCGCAATCGTCGACAGCGAGGGCTGAAGGTAGCGGGCCTCGTGAATATCGTCGTTCCCAATGACGCTGAGATCCCCGGGGACTGCCACCCCGTCGCGCGCGGCGGCACTCATCATGCCAACGGCCATGCTGTCATTCCCGCTGCCCACCGCGGTGACCGCGCGCTCCTCTTCGCTCAATCCGTGCCAGGCAGCCGCGCCGGAGTCGGCGGACCAGTCGCCTTGCCGCGTCCAAACGACCTCGCCGCCGCGCTCCGCCATGCGCCTGCTGAAGCCTGCTAGCCGGTCCGAGGCGGCGAGCCATGCAGTTGGCCCGCTCAGGTAGCCGACGCGCTCGTGGCCAAGATCGAGAAGATGGTCGGCGGCGAGGGCGCCTGAGAACTCGTTCGTCGACGGACCGTTCGGGGAGGCCCTGAAGCGGCCGTCAACGACGAAGGGGGATCCCGCCGTCTGCTGCTCCACGTACTCCACGATGGCCGCAGTCTGGGCAGTGGCGAGGATCCCAGCAACACGATGATCGTTTACCAATGCGAGTGCAGTCTTGATCGCTCCGACGTCCAGCCCGCGGGTGAGAACGACATCAAGGAGGTAGCCCCGCTCACGTGCCCGTTCCATCGCCCCCGCAATGGTCCGCGCCGGTCCAGTCTGATCAACCCGTTCAGCGATCACCCCGATCCGGTTGGACCGCTGCGTCCTCAGCAATCGAGCGGCCGCATTCGGGCGGTACGCCAACTCCGCCATCGCAAGCTCTATTCGGGCCCGCGTCTCCGGCCGAATCCCCTTGAGACCCGACATCGACCGACTCACGGTCTGATACGAAACGCCCGCAGCGCGAGCCACGTCGTGGATCGTTGCGGCCTTCACACATCCTTTTCTAGCGCTGCAAGCAGGGCCACGCCAAGAACGGGCTCGACACCTCTGACTGGGAGTCGTGCCAACAGTGCCAGCGTTATCCGCTTGCGCGCTACTCAGTCCCGTGGGAAGAGCCCGGCGGCTGGCCAGCCCTGGGGCACGAGAGGCTTGCTCGGGCCAACGCCGACAATGGTTGGCTGCTCCGGGCACTCTCCCTCGAAGTCCCGACCATACCCAGTGGTGAGCATTCGTGCGGGCGCTGGGCGCCGAGGTCAAGGAGGCACGGACGGAAGCCGGCGTCACCGGCGAGGGCCGCGAGGGTCACACGACCGACGGGATGCACCGCCCCGCCTGCCTGGACCCATCCGGTGCGCACGCTCTGCCGCTCAAGCCGTGCGCTCGTGCAGGCCGTTTAGCGCGGCGTTGACCGCGTCCTACACCAAAGCGGGGTCTTCTCGAGGTGCGCCCTCGCCTCCCTCGTCTCCGCCTCGGCGAGGTCGATGGCAGCGGCTCGCGTCTCGCTGCGCTCGACCGCATCGCGGTGCGCCTTTCCGATGTCAACCTTTGATCGCTCGGCTTTGCGACGAAGCGCAGCAGCGGCTTATGGATCGGCTGTTGCGAGAAGGGCGGCGAGCACGGTCTGCTTCCCCTCTCGAGCATCGCTTTCGATGGACTTCGCCGCGCCGCTTGGGTCGCCGAAGGTCCCGAGGAGGTCGTCGGTGATCTGTAAGGCGACTCCGAGCGCCTTCCCGACCCGGCTGAGGAACTCCACGACGCTGGTCGGAGCGCCGGCGGGCACGGCTCCCACTTGCAGCGGTGCGCAGGACGAGTAGACGCTGGTGTTGGATTCGTACATCGCGAGTAACGCGTCGACGTGTCCTTGGTTGGCTGCCGCGAGCTCGACGTCCATCAGCTCCCCGGCGGCGGTGGCCGAGACGGCATCGCCGAGAATCCTCGCGAGGGTTCGCGCGGTCGTCCGGTCCCGCGGGGCCCGTTCAGGCAAGATCAATTGCCCCGGCGACGGCGCAGCGCGGCGGCTGATGGCGCCGCTGCTGATGGTTCAGGCCGACTTCTCGGACGGGCCGGATTCGGCGCGGCGTCACTTCGCTGCGGTGCAGGGCATTGACGAACGGCTGGTCGGGCAGAGCCCGAACACCCACTTCG
>Ga0160428_1001565_pt1 | contig 16821 bp, 8 predicted proteins | sample SolpanmetagenomM_FD_108198 | JGI IMG/M metagenome (GOLD analysis project Ga0160428, IMG submission 108198) | Solar panel surface microbial communities from Lawrence Berkeley National Laboratory, California, USA - M | ecosystem: Engineered > Built environment > Solar panel > Unclassified ... | reverse complement strand
TTGCCCTTCCAGGCATCGTCCGAGCCCGCGTCGCCGAACATCCGGCTGCGGTCGATTTTCCACCAGTCGTCCTGGTCCGAGAGGGCGTAGCAGCCCATCACGGCCGCCTTGCACTCGTCGGCGTTGGTGAAGTAGTTAGCGGTAGTCTGCTGGCCCTGGGGCTGCACGTCGAGGAAAGTTTTGCACGACTGCGTGCCGAGGCTCAGGCCCAGGCCCAGCGTCAGGGTAAAAATGCGGGAAAACGTTTTCATGATACGAGCGGGTGGGAAGGGTTAGAAGGCGATGTTGGCGCCCACCAGGTAGGTGCGCATGGTGGGGTAGTTGCCCAGGTCCACGCCGCGGTTGAGGGCCGACGAGCCGTCGGTGTACGAGCGGCCGTAGCCGATTTCGGGGTCTACGCCGCTGTATTTGGTGAAGGTAAACAGGTTCTGGCCGCTCACGTAGAGGCGCAGGCTAGCCATGTGCAGGGCGCTCACCATCTCCTTGCGGAAGGTGTAGCCAATTTGCAGGTTGCGCACCCGGGCGTAGGAGCCGTCTTCCACGTAGAAGTTCGAGAAGCGCGTCAGGTTCTGGTTGTTGTCCTGGGCCGTGATGCGGGGCACCGAATTGGAGGTGCCCTGGCCGTGCCAGGCCATGCCTTCGAGGCCGGCAATCTTGTTGTAGTTGTAGCTACCTGAGTACCACCAGCCCTTGTTGGCGTTCACCACGTCGTTGCCGAGGCTGCCCACCAGCGAGGCTTGCAGGTCGAAGCCCTTGTAGCCCAGGTTCAGGTTCACGCCGAAGGTCATGGCCGGCGTGGGGTTGCCGATATACTGCTGGTCCTTGGCATCAATCACGCCGTCGCCGTTGAGGTCGGCAAACTTGAAGTCGCCGGGCTTGGCATTGGGTTGGATGAGCGCGCCGGCCGCCGATTTATAAGCGTCAATATCAGCCTGGGTCTGGAAGATGCCCTGGGTCTGGTAGCCGTAGAAAGCGCCCACCAGGCCACCCTCTTCCGTTTTGGAAGGCCGGCCGAAGATGGGCGTGTTGCCCGAGTACAGCGCCTGGCCGTTGGCCAGGGTGCCGATGCGGCTGATGGTGCGGGTCGCGTTCACGCTCAGGCCGTAGGTGAAGTCGCCCTTATTTTCGGCGTAGCCCACCGTGAAGTCGAGGCCGTTGGTTTTCATGCTGCCGATGTTGGTCACCGGGCTGGTGTAGCCGTAGCCGGCGTGCGCCGGAATGGCCTGGAACATGAGCATGTCGGTGGTGTTGCGCCGAAACACGTCGAACGTGGCCGTCAGCTTATTGCTGAAGAAGCCGAAGTCCAGACCCAGGTCGTAGTCCTCCACCGTCTCCCACTTGATGTTGGAGTTGGGCACGTTGTTCTGAATAACGGCCACTTGCGCCGAGCGGTCGTCGCCGGTCACGTAGTAGGTTTTAGCAAACGTGCCGGTGTAGGCGGCGTTGGTGAGGCTGCTAATGTTCTGGTTGCCCACGCGGCCCCAGCTGGCGCGCAGCTTCAGGAAGTTGAGGGCATCAAACGACTTCATAAAGTTCTCGTCGCTGAGGAGCCAGCCCGCCGACAGCGACGGGAACGTGCCGTAGCGGTTGTTGCTCGGAAACACCGAAGCCCCATCGCGGCGCACGCTAGCCGACAGCAGGTAGCGCCCCTTGTAGTCGTAGGTTACGCGGCCAATGAGCGAGGCAATGGTGTTCTCGTAGGTGCGGCCGGTGGCGTTGAAGGCCGCCGTGGCCGCGTCGGGGTAGCGCAGGCTAGGGTCGTTGCTGGGGATAGACTGCCCCGAGCCCGCCAGCGGCCGGTTGCTGAACTTCTCGAACGTAGCCGCTGCTAGCGCCGTGAAGTTGTGGTCACCCAGCGACTTGTTGTAAGTCAGCGTGTTGGTGTTGTTCCAGTACAGGTTGATGTTGTGCTCGGTCGTTATCGAGTTTACCTGGTTGCGCTCGTTAGCGTCGATGGTGTAGAACGGCGAGAAGGCGTTGCGCTCGTAGAAATTGGTATTCGTGCCGAAGCGCGTTTCGGCCACCAGGCCCGGAATAACCTCGTAGTTGGCATACACCGTGCCCACCAGGAAGTACTGGTTGCGGCGGTCGTCGTTGCGCTCCACGAAGGCCAGCGGGTTGCCGATATCGGTAGGCGAGGCGCCGTAGTTGTCGTAGGGGTTGCCCGTGTTGCGGTCCTGGCGGGCCGCCGTAATGGGGTCGTCGTTGAAAGCATCCCGGAACAGGCTCCCGCTGTTGAGGTAGCTCTGCTTGGTCATCGAGATGTTCAAGTCCTGGCCCACCTTGAAGCGCTTGGCGGCCTGGTACTGGCTTTTCACGCGCAGCACGAGACGGTCAAAATCGGAGTTGCGCACCAGGCCGCGCTCCTTGAAGTAGCTCAGGCCCGTGGAGTACAGCACCTTATCGCTGCCGCCCGAGAGGCCCAGCGAGTAGTTCTGCGTAATGCCGCGCTGCTTAATCTGGTCCCACCAGTTGGTGGTTTGGGTGTACTGGTCGGGGTTGGCGTACACGGCCGGCTGGCCCGAGTTGGCCGCCGCCAGGTTCATAATGCGGGCGTACTCGCTGGCCGAAGCCATGCTGGGCACCTTCGTAGCATTCGACACACCGTAGGTGGCATCCACCGTAATAACGGGCGCGCTCACCGTGCCGGCCTTGGTCGTAATGAGCACCACGCCGTTGGCCGCCCGCGAGCCGTAGATAGCCGCCGAAGCCGCATCTTTCAGCACCGTGAGGGTGGCTACGTCCTTCGGGTTGAGGTAGTTGATGTCGTTCACCGGCAGGCCATCCACCACGTACAGCGGGCTGTTGCCGTTGATGGTCGAGATGCCGCGAATGAGAATCTGGGGCGTGGAGCCCGGCTCCGAGCCCGCGCCCACTACCGTCACGCCGGCCGCCTTGCCTTGCAGCGCCGACCCCACGTCGGCCACCGTCAGCTTGGCTAGCTCCGCGCCCTGCACGGTAGTCACGGCGTTGGTCACGGTGCGCTTTTCCTGCGAGCCGTAGCCGATAACTACGGCCTCATCCAGGGCCTGGGCGGCCACGGTCAGGTTCACGGTCACGTTGGCCTGCTGGCCCACGGCCACCTCCTGGCGGTTGTAGCCCACCGACGAGATAACGAGCGTGGCGCCCGTGGTGCCGGCCGGAATGCGCAGCGTAAAGCGGCCCTCGGCATCGGTCGTGGCGCCGATGCTGGTGCCCTTCAGCACCACCGTGACGCCGGGCAGGCCCGCGCCTTTTTCGTCGAGCACGGTGCCCGAAATGGGCGTGTCGGCCACGGCGGGCCGCCGGGTGGCGCTGGGCTTGGCGGCCGGGCTAGCCTCCGGCGCGGCGGCTGCGGTGGCCACTGCCAACGGCAGCATGGCTCCGCAAAGGAGTATCGATTTTGCTTGCATCAGCAAAGAAAATGATGGCAGGCCGTAGCCTGCCCGGGTGGGGGAAAGTGAAATCAGCACGAGGAGCCGGCCCCGCCAGGCCGGCCTCAAGCCGCCCCGCTGGGGCCGCTTGGAAGTGGTGTAAAGGTACTGGCGGCCGCTAGCCGCCCGCGGCCTCCGTTTCGGGCAAAAAAGGGTTCAAAACCTGTCGCCCACGGGATAAAAGAACGGTCGGCCACTTGTTATTATTCAGTTAATTAACTGAATAATAACAAATTGATAACGGGCGGCTGGCTAGGCTGCTACAGCGAGCCCACGGGCCGCAGCTCGCTCAGGATGGGGTGGTCGAGGGTCGGCAGGGTAGCCTGCTGGGGCTTGAGCAGCTCCAGCACGGTGATGGTATTGGCGCCTTTTTTCAGCCATTCGGCGGGTACGTACAGCGTCTGCTGGGGGCCGATGGCCCAGTAGCGGCCCAGGTTGTGGCCGTTCACCCACACCACGCCCTTGCCCCACTGGCGCAGGTCGAGGTAGGTGTCGGTGGGGCTAGCCACGGTGAAGGTGGCCGTGCGCAGGGCCGGGCCGCTGGTGGCGGCCAGCGCCTTGGCGCTGCTCCCGGTTAAGGTAGGGGCCTGGTCGAAGGGCAGGCCAAACTGCTGCCAGCCGGTTAGCTCCTTGCCCCCAAGCAGCACGCGCTTGGTGATGCCCTTGTTGTTCTGGAGCAGGTACTCGCCGAAGTTGACGCGGCCCAGGTTTTCCACCAAGATATCGAGCTGCACCTGGCCGGCGGGCAGGGTCACCAGCAGGCTGTCCTGGCGCTCGCGGCGGTCGAGGGTGCCCACGCGCTTGCCGTTGACCATTATTACGGCGTAGTCGCGCAGGTCGCTTACCTTGAGCAGCTTGCTGCCGCCGCCCGCCACCGTGGTGCGGTACAGCACGAAGCCGTAGGCCTGCTTGAGGTTTTCAAACGTGAGCGGCTTTTGGCTAGCCACCGGCTTGGGCAGCTGCGTGAGCAGGCTAGCGCCCTGCGTGAGCTGCATGGTGGGCAGGGCCACGCTGGGCTTGGCGGCGGGCACGGGCGGCAGGGGCTGGCCGGCGGGCCGGTACTTGGCAATGACGTCGCGGAAGGCCCGGAACTTGGCCGTGGCGTTGCCGGCCTCGTCGAGCGGCGCGTCGTAGTCGTAGCTGCTCACCTGGGGCTCGTAGTGGCTGGTATCGCCCTTGAAGTTGGCCCCGTTCATAAAGCCGCGGGTGGTGCCGCCGTGAAACATGTACATGTTGATGCTCATGCCCGCGCGCAGCACCGAGTCGAGGGGCGCGGCGTATTTGGCAGCGGGCACGGTGTGGTGCGGCGTGCCCCACCAGTCGAACCAGGCCGGGTACCACTCGGCCACGTAGTAGGGGCCCTGGCCGCCGTGGTTGCTGTTCACGAGCTGCCGAATCTGGCTCGGCTTGTCGGTGCCGTTCACGGCGGGCAGCAGGCCGTCGAGGTGGCCGGCGGCCACGTCCTTCACCGGGTCACAGGTGTAGAGCAGGCCGTCGAAGCCCGCGTCGATGAATAACTTCTTATTGAGGGCAAGATACTCTTTATCAGACCCATAAGAGCCGTACTCGTTCTCGACCTGCACCATGAGTACCGGACCGCCCTTGCCTACTTGCAGGGGGGCTAGCTGCTTGCCCACGGCTTGCAGGTAGCGGGTGTAGGCGGCCACGTACTGGGGCTCCTGGCTGCGTACCTTCAGGCCGGGCACGTTCTGAAGCCAGTAGGGGTAGCCGCCAAATTCCCACTCGGCGCACACGTAGGGGCTGGGGCGCAGTATCACCCACAAGCCTTCCTCCTGGGCCATCTTCACGAAGGCAGCCACGTCGTTATTACCCGTAAAGTCGTACTGGCCCGGCTGGGGCTCGTGCACGTTCCAGAACACGTAGGTGCCTATCGTGTTCAAACCCATGGCCTTAGCCATTTTAAGGCGCGAGCGCCAGGCCTCGCGCGGAATGCGCGGGTAGTGCAACTCACCCGATATCATCTGCAAGGGCTTGCCATCGAGCAAAAACTGGTCCTTGCCCAGCGCAAACGTGTGGCGGGGTGGGGTGGGCGCGGGGCGCTTGGTGGCCGGGCGGGCGGGGCTGCGGGGCGGAGTGGGCGAGGGGGCGGCAGTGCCGGGCAGGCTACCCGCGAGGCTGGCGGCGAGCAGCAGCTGGGGCAGGTGCTTGGGGTAAGAAGCGACTTTCATGTGGAGCGTGGGTGGGAGATGCCGGGCAGAAATCGGCCTGAGTAGAAGGCAGCGGCGCCCCCTGTTCTTGCCAGGCAAAAGTAGACTGGCGGGCGAGCGGGCGGGGGGTGCGTTTTCGTCAAAAAGTGCGCTAAAACGCGTGAAACGGGCTTTTTGGGGGCGGTTGTACCCGGCTGGCTGCTCGTGCAGCGCCCCTGGCCGCCGCGCCACGAGCCGGCTAGCCCGCAGTGGCCGTGCTAGGCGGCCGGGCCAGCTTGCGTACTTTTGGGAGTGCAGATGCAGGTAATTTATCGGTGGGTGCTGGGGCTGCTGCTAGGGCTGCTGCCCTGGGCCGCCGGGGCGCAGGATGCCGCCCCCAGCGAGTTTCGGTTTGAGCACATCACCGTGGACCAGGGCCTGAGCCACAGCGATGCGATGGCCGTGGTTCAAGACCGCGCGGGCTTTGTTTGGATAGGTACCAACCGGGGCCTGAACCGCTACGACGGCTACGGCCTCAAACCCTACATGCTGGCCATCAACCCGCGCAACGGCCTGTCGAACAACCGCATCACGGCTCTGCTCGTGGGCCCCGACCAGCGGCTGTGGGTGGGCGCCGAGCGGGCGGGCCTCAGCTACTACGACGCCGCCCGCGACGCCTTTTTGCACCTCGATGAGCGCGCCGTGCCCGCCGCCGACCAGGCCGCCGCCCGGCTCCTCACCGAAAGCGACGTGACGGTGCTCACCGCCGATGCCCAGCGCCGCCTGTGGGTGGGCACCGCCCAGCAAGGGGTGTTCGTGCTCACTTTTAGCCCCGAAGGCCGCATTCTGGCGTTGCGTCAGTTGCCGCCCACGGCCAGCGGGCGGGCCAGCCTCAGCCACATCACGGGGCTAGCCATCGATGCCGAGCGCAACGTGTGGGTGGGCACTGCCGAGGCGGGCCTGGCGGTAATTCGGGCCGCCGATGCAACTTGGCCCGTGGAGGCCGCCAGCTTCCCCGACCCGCACATCAGCGCCCTCTACCTCGACCACCGGGGCGACCTGTGGGTGGGCACCGAGCGCCGCCTCTACTGGGTGCCGGCGGCCAACCGGCGCACCGGCCACGCGCTGGCCGCGCACCCGCTGCCCCAGCAGTTTCCCAAAATTCAGGCCCTGCACCTCGACTCGGCGGGGCGGCTGTGGGTAGGCACGCTCTACGGCCTCTACGTGTGGGCGGCGGGCCCCGCGGTGGGCACGGCGCCGCCGCTGCAAGCCGGCCCGCCCACCCTGTTTTTGCCCCAGGATGGCGAGCCGTTCAGCATCAACTCGGAGCGCGTGCACCAGATTTTTGAGGACCGCAACCAGACCATCTGGCTGTGCGCCTCGGCGGGCGGGCTCAACAAGGTAGACCTGCGCCAGCGGGCCTTCGGGCGGCTGCGCCGGCAGCTGGTGGGCCAGCTCACGCTCTCGAACAACTACATCAACACTATTTATAAGGAGGAGGAAACCAATACGCTGTGGTTTGGCACCCGCAACGGCGTAGCTGCCTACGACCTGGCGCGGCACACCTACCGCAACTACTTTAACCAGCAGGCCGATGCCACGCGCGGCGTGGATGTGTCCACCATTTTTCGGGCCGCCAACGGCACGCTGTGGTTTGGCACCCGCGCCAGCGGGCTGCTCTCGCTGGTGCGCGCAGGCGGGCGCGAGCGGCTGGCCCGCTACACCCGCCTGCCCACTGGCTTCGACCTGGCCACCACCAACATCGAGCACATTGCCCAGGATGGGCAGGGCACGCTCTGGGTCGCCACGTTTTCGGCGGGGCTGCTGTGCTTCAGCCCCAGCGGGGAGTACGAAGGCACCTACGACGTGGCCCATAGCCACCTGCCCACTAACCAGTTTACCTACCTGCTGTTCGACTCGACGCGCAACGTGCTGTGGGCCAGCACCCGCAATGCGGGCCTACTCAAGCTGCGGCCGGGGCCCGGCTCGCTGGCCCTGCTGCGCCAGTACCAGTACGCGCCGGGCCAGGCCAATAGTCTGGGCGTCAACTACGTGTGGCCGCTATTGCTGGGTAGTCACGGTGACCTCTGGATTGGCACCCTCGGCGGGGGGCTGTATCAGCTGAGCACTGATGCGCAAGGCCACGAAATAGTGCGCTCCTTCGCCAAGTACCTGCCCGAGAGCGACGTGGAAAGCCTGCTGCCCGATGATGCGGGCAACCTCTGGATTGGTGGCACCGGCCTCTACCGCTTCACGCCCGCCACCCGCCAGTACCTGCGCTACGACGTGGCCGACGGCCTGCAAAGCAATGCCTTCAAGATTGGGGCCGCCGCCCGCGCCGCCGATGGCACGCTCTATTTCGGGGGCATCAATGGCATCAACTACTTCCAGCCGGCCGCCATTCAGGCCAACCCCACGCCGCCGGTGGTGCAGCTCACGGGCCTGCGCGTGATGAACCGGCCGGTGGGCGTGGGCGAGCTGTTCAATGGCCGCGTGCTGCTCAGCCGGGCCTTTTCGGAGCCCCAGACCGTGACCATCAAGGCTGCCGAAAATGACTTTTCGGTCGAGTTCGTTGGCCTCAGCTACACCAATCCGCAGAAAAACCACTATGCCTACCGCCTGCGCGGCTACAACCAGGACTGGGTGCACCCCGGCCCCGGCCAGCGCACGGCTAGCTTCGCCAACCTGCCTCCCGGCCGCTACACCCTCGAAGTGAAGGCCGACAACGGCGAGGGCGCGTGGTCGCGGCAGCCCGCCACCATGCAGTTTGAGGTGCTGGCGCCGTGGTACAAAACGGGTTGGGCCTACCTGCTCTACGCCCTGGCGCTGCTGGGCGTCATCGTGCTGTACCGCCGCTTCGAGCTGGCGCAGCAGGAGCTGCGCAGCAAGCTGGCCCTGGAGCAGTTTCAGGCCGAGAAGGAGAAGGAGCTGACCAACCTCAAGCTGGGCTTTTTTACCAACGTGAGCCACGAGCTGCGCACGCCGCTCACGCTGGTGCTGGGCCCGATGGAGGAAATTATCGGCGCCCAGGGCCCCGTGAGTGGCCTGCGCGACAAGGTGTTGCTGATGCACAAGCAAACGCGCAAGCTGCTCGACCTGGTTAACCAGCTGCTGGATTTTCGCAAAGTCGAGTCGGGCAACGTACCGCTGCGGGCCGGCTACGGCGATGTCGTCCTATTCCTGACCGACATTTTTCAGGTCTTTCAGCAGCAGGCCGCCGAGCGCCGCCTCCACTACACCCTCGACGTGCCGGCCGAGGCCGTGCCGCTGTACTTCGACCGCAGCAAGCTGGAAATCATCCTTACTAACCTGATTGCCAACGCGTTCAAGTATACGCCCGAGGGCGGCAGCATCGAGCTGGCGGCCACGGTAGTGGGCAGCCCCGGCGGCGAGGCGGTGTTTCAGCAAGACCAGCTAGCCGGCAACTACTTGGAAGTAAGCGTTATCGATACGGGCGTGGGCATCAAAGCCGAGGAATTGGGGCGCATCTTCGACCCCTACTACCAGGCCTCGCACACCGACACGCTGCGCATGACGGGCACCGGCATCGGCCTAGCGCTGGCCAAGCAGTTTGCCGAGCGCCACGCGGGCACCATTGCCGTCGAAAGTACGGTGGGCGTGGGCACCACGTTTCGGCTGCGGCTGCCCTTTGGCCAGGCCCACCTGCGCCCCGCCGACAAGCTAGACCCGCTCGAGCCAGCTGAAAACCAGTTGCCGATGCCCGAGCCCGCCGCGCTGGCCCTCCCCAACGAGCCCCTGCTGCTGGCTAGCCGGCCGCGCCTGCTGGTGGTGGAAGACAACGACGAGGTGCGCCAGTACTTGCAGCAGGTGTTTGCCGCCGATTTTGAGGTGACTGCCGCCGCCGACGGGCTCGAAGGCTGGGACAAAGCCCTGGCCCAGCTGCCCGACCTCGTTATCTCAGACGTGATGATGCCGCGCTCCGATGGCCTGGAGCTGTGCCGCCGCCTCAAGCAGCACCCCAAAACGGCCCACGTGCCGGTGCTGCTGCTCACGGCCCGCACCGCCGCCCTGCACGAAGTAGAAGGCTTTGAGCTGGGGGCCGACGACTACGTGAGCAAGCCCTTCAACCCGTTGGTGCTGCAAGCCAAGGTGGCCGCGCTGCTGCGCAACCGGGGCAAGCTGCGCGAATACTACCAGCGCCAGCTGCTGCTGGAGCCCACCGAAATCGTGATTGCCGACGCCGACCGCACCTTCCTGGAGCAGGCCATGCGCGCCGTGGAGCAGCACCTCGACGACCCCGCCTTCGGGGTGCAGGTGCTGGCCAGCGAGCTCTGCCTGAGCCAGTCGGTGCTCTACCGCCGCGTCAAGCACATCACGGGGCAAACCACGGTCGAGTTTATCCGCGACGTGCGCATGAAAATCGCCGCCAAGCTGCTCATCAGCAGCAAGCTGCGTATATCAGAAATCGCCAGTCAGGTCGGCGTCGAAAACGTGAAATACTTCCGCAAAACCTTCCAGAAAATTTACGGAATGGCTCCCTCGGAATACGCCAAGCAGCACCGCTCGGCCCGCGACGCGGCCCTGCCCCTGGATATTGACGACCTGGAAGACGAGGCGTAGCCAGCGGCGGGTTTGAGAATTATGGAAAGGCAAAACGTCCGTCATGCTCATCTGGCGTCCGCTTGTCGAAGCATCTCTACCGCCTCAGTGGGTTAGTGACCCTAGCGGCGCGGTAGAGATGCTTCGACAAGCGGACGCCAGATAAGCATGACGTTCTGTTAGTTCTCATACCTGCCCACCTGCGGCGCCTACTCGGCAGCCGGCAGCACCGTGCCGCTTACCTCGCCCAGCCCGATGCGCAGGCCATTCTGCTCAGCGTAGCCGCGCAGGATAACCGTGTCGCCGTCGCGCAGGAAGCCCAGCTGCAAGTCGCCGGGCAGGGCCAGCGGCTGGGTGCCGCGCTGCGTCAACTCCAGCAACGAGCCCAGCGAGCCGGGCGTGGGCCCGCTGATGGTGCCCGAGGCGTAGATATCGCCAGCGTCGAGCGGACAGCCGTTGCTGGCGTGGTGGGCCAGTTGCTGCGCCATGCTCCAATACAAATACTTCATATTGGTATGGCTGATGACCAGCGGCGCTGCTGTGGCGCCGACGGGCTGAATGAGCACTTCGAGCTGAATATCAAAGTGCTGCTCGCCCGAAGCTTGCAAATAGGGCAGGGGCTGTGGCTCCTGCGCCGGGCCAGCCACCCGGAAGGGCTCCAGCGCATCAAGCGTGACTACCCAGGGCGACACGCTGCTGGCGAAGTTTTTCCCTAAAAACGGCCCCAGCGGCTGGTACTCCCAGCTTTGGATATCGCGGGCACTCCAATCATTAAACAGCACAAGGCCGAAGATGTGGCTTTCGGCCTCGGCCAGCGGCACGGTACTGCCTTGCGTGGTGCCCTGGCCCACGATGAAGGCCGTTTCCAACTCAAAATCGAGCTGCTGGGTAGGGCCGAAAACGGGCGCATCCTGCCCGGCGGGGCGGTACTGGCCGCTGGGCCGGTGCACGGGTGTGCCGCTGGCCACGATGGAGTTGGCCCGGCCGTGGTAGGCGATGGGCAGGTGCCGCCAGTTGGGCAGCAAAGGGTTGTCGGGCCGAAACATGACCCCCACGTTGGTGGCGTGCTCCAGGCTGCTGTAAAAATCGACGTAGCTGGTGGGCTTCACCGGGCGCAGCATAGTCACGTCGCGCTGGCGAAGCAGGCAGGTGCGGATGGCTAGCTCGTTGTCGCGCAGGCTGGGGTTGTCGTGGCGCAGCAGCTCGCTCACGCGCTCGCGCACGGCCCGCCACGCGGCCGGCCCCAGCCGTAAAAACGCATTGAGCGAGCGCCGCCGAAACACTTTAGGCAGTGCTGCGCCCAGCGCCGGCACGTCTTCGGCAATGCTGTCGAAGTACCCCAGTTGCGCGCATTCGTATAAATCCAGGGCATAGCCGCCGATGGCCACCGCCAGGCGCGGGCCCCACTCGGGCACGTCCATCACCCCAAAGGGCAGGTTCTGGATGGGAAAATCGTCGCCGGGATGAATGTCAATCCAGGAGTGCAGGCTAGGGTCGTTGGCGGGGGAGGCAGGCATGGGCGAAAGGCAAGGCGAGGCTTTTGAGATAATAAAAAATCGTTTGTCATGCTGAGCTTGCCGAAGCAGCTCGCTCGCGCCGTTGGATTAGTAACCCAGTGCGGCGCGAGCGAGCTGCTTCGGCAAGCTCAGCATGACAAACGATAAAGTGGCCTGAACAGCCGAAACTAGCGGGCCTCCACGGCCGTGATTTCGGGTACAGCCTTGCGTACCGAGTCCTCTAGGCCGGCGCGCGTCATCGGCGACATGGGGCAGGCGCCGCAGGCACCTTCCCATTCGAGCTTCAGCACGCCTTCGGGGGTGATTTCGGCCACGCGCACATTGCCGCCATCGGTGGCCAGGTAGGGCCGTAACGTGTCCAGGGCTTGCTCAACGCGGGTCAAAACAGAATCCATTGTCAGTCAATTAGCAGGTTAGAGGGGGTGGGAGGCGCAGCCAGTGAACAGCCCGCTAGCCGGGGCGGGTTCACTGGCTCCGACTAGCGGACTAGGAATTCATCTGCACAACGCTGGTTTTAGGCGCCACGTTGTTGCGGATGCTTACCTGCCGGGCCAGGCTCTCGGCCAGGTCGCGGAAAATGCCTGCCTGAGGCGAATTTACGTCGGCCAGCACGGCCGGGCGGCCTTCGTCGCCGGCCTCGCGCACGGCCTGAATGAGCGGCAGCTGGCCCAGCAGCGGCACGTCGTGCTTGGTGGCCAGCCGCTGGCCGCCGCCTTCGCCGAAGATATAATATTTATTGTCAGGCAATTCGGCCGGCGAGAACCACGCCATGTTCTCGATAATGCCCAGCACCGGCACGTTGATTTGTGGCTGGCGGAACATCTGCAAGCCCTTCTGCGCATCCATGAGGGCCACCGGCTGCGGCGTGGTCACGATGATGGCACCGGTCACGGGCACGGTCTGCACCATCGTGAGGTGAATGTCGGAGGTGCCGGGTGGCAAGTCGAGCAGCAGGTAATCAAGCTCGCCCCAGTCTACCTCGGTAATAAACTGCTTGAGCGCCGACGAGGCCATCGGCCCGCGCCACACAATGGCGTGCTCGCTAGGGGTCAGAAAGCCGATGCTCATCAGCTTGACGCCGTACTTAATAACGGGCTCGATGAGGTTTTTGCCGGCTGCCGTCTGGTACACGTGCGGGCGGGCGTCTTCCGTGCCAAACATCGTGGGCATGCTCGGCCCCGAAATATCGGCGTCGATGAGGCCGACTTTGGCGCCGGAGGCGGCCAGGGCCACGGCCAGGTTGGCCGTAACGGTGCTTTTGCCCACGCCGCCCTTGCCCGAGGCAATGGCGATGATATTCTTCACGCCGGGCAGGATGGTGTTGTTGTTGCGCATGGTAGTCACGCGCGACGTCATCTGAATCACCACGTTGGCGTCCTTGTCCACCATCGTGTGCACGGCGCGCTCGCAAGCATCGTGGATGAGCTGCTTGAGCGGGCAGGCGGGCGTGGTGAGCACGACAGTGAACGACACCGTGCGGTCCTCCACCACAATGTCTTCCACCATATTAAGGGTAATCAAATCCTGGCCCAGGTCGGGCTCTTCCACGAAGCTCAGGGCGTGGCGGACGGCTTCTATCGTTATCTCAGGCATAAGCAAATGCGCCGCTAGGGGCGTAGCTGCAAAGATAACCCGCCGGGCGGGGGATGGGTTTCGGGGTGAGGAAGCGGCTCTCGCTATCTTTGGCTGTCCTGCCTGTCTGCACTCATGGAAAATTTCCTTACTACCCTGCGCATCCAGAATTTCAAGTCGCTAAAAGACGTAGAACTACGGCCGCGCCGTGTAAATCTGCTCATCGGCAAGCCTAATGCTGGCAAGAGCAATTTGCTGGAAGCTATCAGCTTGCTGGGTGGCGTAGCCTACGGGCGAGGCTTGGCTGATTTCATGCGCTTTGAAAATATGCGAAATTTATTCTACGACAATGCCATAACGGAGCGTAAAGTATTAGTGCAAAGTAATCTGGGTGGCGCGAGGCTGACGTATGAGCCAGGTGCTACAACGCTAGCCTACCTTAATAATGAGGCAATTGTCGAACAACAGAAATATGCTGTGAGTCAGCAGGAAGCACCGTGGCCCGAAACCCGGCGGCTGGACTATTTGAATGGTTTCTCAGGCTCCTTAGTGACACAGTTGGACGCACTTGGCAAATATGTAAGCGAGTTCAAAGGCGACGCAACCAAGGAGCCGGTGAAAAAATATGCATTTAAAGCTGAAATGCAGAATAAATACGTCGCTGTTAATTCGCCATTTCTGTGGCCACCCTACGGCGAAAACCTCATTGATGTGTTGCAGCAGCACCGTTCGCTACGGCGAGAGGTGGCTGATTTTTTTGCTGAAAACGGCCTGCAATTAGTTTTTCGCACTGCTGAAAATAAGCTTGAAATCCAAAAAGTAGTGGATGGCTCCTCTTATACTTACCCCTATTTAGCCATTGCCGATACGCTCCAGCGAATTATTTTCTATTTGTCGGCAATTGAGTCGAATACTAATTCTGTTTTATTATTTGAAGAGCCCGAAGCGCATACGTTTCCACTATATACAGCCTTGCTAGGCCAGCGAATAGTACAGAGCCGCCAAAATCAATTCTTTATTGCCACGCACAGTCAATACCTGACTAATGAAGTGCTGGATACTATGTTACGCGACGATACGCAGGCCGATGAAGTAGCTATTTTTCTGACCTACTACGAAGACTACCAAACGAAAATAAAGCAACTCAGTTCCCAGGAAATGCAGCTGTTGCTAGGCCAGCAGGACACTCGGATGGATATGTTTTTCAATCTTAGTCGCTTTGTGCCAGGGCCGAACCTATATGCCTAATCATATTTTATTCATCCCCGAATGCCACCTAGATAAAACGCTGGCCCTGGTGGTGCTGATGGGCCGACAGGAATTAGTGGAAAAGAAAAACGGCATTTCGCAGGTAGGTGCCAAAATGAAAGAAGCTTACGCCCGTTACGGTGACTCGCATCGTTTCGTGGGGCTGGTGGATAAAGATAAAAAGTTCTTTCACAATGAATACCTGGCTACTTTCCAGCCCGATGCGACTCAGCCGCCCATCGCCTCAGCGGGGTTTTGGCTGCGTCGCCACCCAGCTACCCCTGCCCAAGCATTGATTTTATTAGACCCTGGTATCGAAGCCTGGGTACTAGCCGCCGCCCGCGCCTGCCAACTCGACCCAGCTGCGTATAAATTGCCTGACACGCCTGAACTACTCCGCGATTATACAAAAAATCGTAATGTGCATGATAACAAAGATGTTATCGGATTTTTAATAGAAATTCGACGCCGTCGGCCTGAACCGTACCAGCACTTGGCCAATTGCGTGAGTAGACTTATGGCGGAGAGTAACTAACCTTATTTGCTTGGTAGCTGCCTTACGGCTCAGGAAAGAAATCAGGTGCTGAACCACCTGCTTCTCGAAGCTCGACTGTCCCAATAACCGGGCTCCACCTCACTTAGCGAAGAAAAATAAAATGTCAGAAAACAAAAAAGCCTTCGCAAACGCGAAGGCTTTTTTGTTTTTAAAAATCAGTTACACCTTACCCCGGCTGCCCCGGGTCCGAGTGCAGCAACCCGGCCGGCACATCCAGCTCGCCCGAGTGGAAGCCAATGAGGCCGTTGCGCTCGTCCTCAATGTTGGTGGCTTGGGTGTAAACGTCGCCCGCGATGGGCCTAGCGCGCAGCTCGCGCTTGAAGTCGCGGATGCTGTTGGTGCGGGCCTCGGCATCGGCGGGGCCGCCGTAGTCGCTAAAGCCGAAGCCGCCCCACTCGCTCACGATGAGCGGGCGCTGGCCGCGGTAGAAGTAGGGGTCGCCGACCACGAGCGGGAAGGCGGCGGTGCCTTCGAGCTCGCCGTGGATGAGGCGGTCGAGTAGCTCGCGCCAGCGGCCCAGGTCGGGGGTGTAGAGATGGGCCGTGAGCAGGTCCGACTTCAGCGAACCCTGGTAGCTGATGTGGTGCCAGCCGTCGTTGTCAATCACCAGAAACTGCGGATGGGCCAGTTGCATGAAATTGTACATCTGCACGATGTAGCGCTGGGTGGCCGGGTTGGTGGCGATGTCCTGGGCGCCCCAGTCCTCGTTGTAAAGGCTCCAGATGACGATGCTGGGGTGGGTTTCCATCAGGCTGAGCATGCGCAGCAGCTCGGCGCGGTGGTTTTCGCGGCTGCGGGGCGTGCTGCTGTGGGGGCTGGGCACCTCCACCCAGAGGAGTAGCCCCAGCTCGTCGGCCAGGTTGTAGATGCGCGGGTCAATGCCGGCGATGTGCACCCGCACGAGGTTGCAGCCCAGCTCCTTCATGGCGTGCATGTGGCGGCGCATCTCGGCGTAGGTAGCAGTGCCGGGCTGGTAGAGGATACCGTCGAGGTAAATCGGCTCGTTATTTAAGTACACCTTGCGGCCGCGGGCCTCGATTTTGCGAAAGCCGAAGCGCGCCTCAATCTGGGCCGAGTAGCCGGTATGGTCGATGAGCTGGGCCACGAGGCGGTAGCGGTGCGGGTTTTCGGGGCACCAGACTTCGGCGCCGGGCACCTCCATTGAGAAACGCTGCTCGTGCTGGCCAGCGGCTAGCCGCATGGGGAAATCGGAAGTGGCTAGGGGTACCTCATTGGGCGTAGGGTCGGGCTCGAACACTTGCAGGCGCACCGTGTACTCGCCCGCGTCGTGCAGGCGCAGGGTCAGGTTGAAGCGCACCAACTGGTCCTCAATGGTGCTCACCACGCCCACCCGCGAGCGGAGGCGGTTGCGCTCCACGGCCTCGAGCCACACCGAGCGCACGGCGCCCGAGTGGGTTTGGTACCAGATGCCGCCGCGCTTGTACACGTGCGATTCCTGCTTGCCGCGGGTGGTTTCGGCGTCCATCGTGTCGGCGATGCGCACGGTGAGGCGGTTCATGAGGTGCAGGTCGGCCTCGGGCAGCTCATAGGTGAAGGAGGTGTACTCGCCAAAGTGCACGTCTTCGCCCTCAATGGTGCGCAGTTGCTTGCCATTGAGCCACACCCGCGTTTCGTAGCCGCAGGCCCCAAACGTGAGCTGAATGAGCGAGTTGCCGTTGCCGCCACGGCCGTTGGCCACCTCGGGCAGCGGAAACTCGCGCTCGTACCAGGCCACCACCTTATCCTGCCAGCCAGCGGCGGCCTCGGTGGCGTGGGCCTGGGCAATGTGCTCTTCGATGGAGCCCGGC
>Ga0160428_1001564_pt1 | contig 16836 bp, 21 predicted proteins | sample SolpanmetagenomM_FD_108198 | JGI IMG/M metagenome (GOLD analysis project Ga0160428, IMG submission 108198) | Solar panel surface microbial communities from Lawrence Berkeley National Laboratory, California, USA - M | ecosystem: Engineered > Built environment > Solar panel > Unclassified ... | reverse complement strand
TGGCGGCAAACGACTCAAAAAGCTGCACGGGCAGACCCCCTATGAATTTGTGTGCGCCCAATTTGCCCAAAATCCTGGTATCTTTATACGAGACCCAACCCACGACTTTCCGGGACTATACAGTTAATCAACTCCGCAAACTCCTGGCTGGTGAGGCCAATCTGCTTGCCGAAGCCGGCCGTATCCTTCGAGGCCGTGAGCAGGATGTTGGAGAGGCCACCGGCCGAAATCTCGGCCGACAACCCGAGCTCCTGAAACGCGGCGCCCAGGCCTAGGGTCTGGGTAATCTGCGGGGCCAGGTCGCCCAATTGGCCGATGCGGGCCGTGAAGTCGGCAATGACGGGGCCCGTGGCCGTGCCATCGGCGCCCAGGGCATTGACTGCCGAGCCAATCTTGGTAATCGCATCGGCTGGGCTCACATCGGCCGTTTCCTTAAACAGCTTTTGCAGGCCGCCCAGGCTCTTGGCCACGTCCTCAACCCCGCCCGTGAACTCATCGCCCAGCGCCACCACGGCCTGGTCAACCGACTGGGTGAAGGCAACGGCCTCCTCCTTGGCAATGCCCAGCTGGCCGGCTGCCACGGCAATGCCTTCCAGGTTCGCTTCCGAGGTACGCGTGTCGATTCCTTCCAATTGGGTGCGCAGCCCTTTGGCTTCGGCCGTGGTCAGGTTCAGGGCTTTCTCCATATCGGAGATAGAATCCGCGCCTTTTACGGCCGCATCAATGCTTTCCGAACCCAGCTGCTTGATGCCGCCCAGTACGGCCTGCACCCCGAGCTGAATGCCGGCGAAACCAGCGGCCTTTTTGATAAACTCGCCAATGCCCCCACCGGCGTTGGTTAGCTCATCCTGTACGCCCTTGGCCTCGGCTCGCACCTGGGCGAGCCGCGCATCCACGTTGGCCAGCTCCTGCGCCTTATTGAGAAACGATTCGGTGTTGGGCGTCAGGTTGGCCAGCTCGCGGTTGAGCTGATTCGACATCGCCTTTAGCTGCGCGCTGGTGAGCGAGGTAAGGCCGATTTCGCTCCGCAATTCTTCCATGCGGGCCTTGACCTGGCTCAGCTCCTTGTTCTGGGCAATGTATTCTTCCGAGCCTTTTTTGAGGCCCTTGAATCCCGCCTGGAGCAAATCAGCCTTGCGGGTGAGGTTGTCGAGCTCCGTGCGCGACTGCGAGCCATCTATCTCCAGCTTTATCTGGACGTTATCCTGTCTGACCTGTCCCATTAGATTTTAATTCGCGCTGCCAGGTGCGTGCCGGTGGCTACCAGGTAGCGACTAGTCACGGCATCGATGAAGCTGTTGATGCTGGAGTAAAACGTTTTGCTGAACCAGGATTTGGGTTTCACCTGGGCGTTGTCGCGCAGCTTGGCCCGGGCGATGCCCCAGGCAATGCGGTTGATGGCCAGGCTGCTCACCGGCGACACGTTGGAACGCTCGGTATAGCCGGGGATGTAGTCGAAATGACTCAGGCCCACCTTCTTGACGTAAGCCTCAATCTCTTCAATGGGCGGGGCCTTAGTGCGCGAAATGCCCTTCATGTCCTTGATGCGGCCGTACTGCTCGAAGAGCACCCCCATCTGGGCCACGTGCTGCGCGGTTGCGCCCACCACCTCCGTGCGCAGCGAGTGCAGCAGCTCCTCGGTCAGCACGAGACCCTTGGCCTGGATGGCCTGGGTAAGCAGCCCCAGCGCCCGGGCGGCGTAGTCGCCTACTTCCTCGTCGAGGATGCGCTTAAACTCATCTTGATACGCTGCCATGCTCCCAAGATGGCAGAATGGGCGAGGCAGGCGTAGGACGGAAAAAAGCGGGCGCTAGTGCGTACAAATGGGTAGTTATCCCATACTAGTCTGCTTGACGACTGTATAATTCTATGTAGCTTGCTTCACCAACATTCTTACAGGTTGGGTTTAATGTTTGGTATGGCTTCCTTTTACGCCGAACTGCAAGTAGCCGGCGCCACCTACCCGGTGCGCTTCTGCACCTATGAGTTTACGCAAGCTACCAGCGCCCGCGGCCGGGCGGTGGCCAAGGTGCGCCACGGCCTGGTGCACCTGACGCTGAATGTGCCCGATGATGATACCCTGCTCGATTGGGCTGCTACGCCCTACAAGCCTCTGGCTGGGCAGGTTATCTTCTACGGCGCCCAGGGCAGCTCGGCCCTGGAAACCTTGGCCTGGGAAGCCGGCCACTGCGTGGGCTACCAGGAGGAGTTTGAGCAGGGTAACCTGACACAGGGGGCATACGTGTGCCATCTGACCATTGCTGCCCCCAAGCTCACCATGCAGCCCGGCGGGCCGGCGACGTACGTCAGTCCTGCCCCCGGCGAGCACGGTAGCCCGCCGCAAGCCTTGGTGAACCCGCTGGTGGTGCCGCTGCTCACGCCTGCCCCGGTAATGGCGCCCGTGCTAGAAACTGCGGCGGAGATCGCGGCAGTGACGGTGCTAGCTCCGGTAATATTGACATTGGCCTTGATTCTGGCCAGCACTACCCCGGCTGGAGGGCCGGGCATCCCGCAGCCGCATTTGGTGCCTCTAGACCCGAACTTGCTGCGCTTGAATAATCTGGCTGCCAAGCACGCGGCGGGCACATTGACATCGGAGGAGGAAGCGGAATTAATTGCCTTGCTGGCAAAAGTTAAGGGCATTCATATTCAGCGATTGAGTGATTTGAATGTGCGGGGTCCATTACGGGGCGATACAATTCATCTGCCAGGATTCCATAACGTACCCCTCACGTACATTAAACGTACTGATGAGGACCGTGAAGCTTTGCGCAGGAAGTTTGATTCAAGTGCCCGCAAGAATTTTCTCGAGAAAATTGGGTCCGACCCGGCAATGAAGAAGCAGTTGCAGCAAGCTGGGTTTGATGATAAGCAAATAGAACTTATCGCTAGCGGTAAAGTACCTAGTCGAGCTTGGCAAGTTCACCATAAATTGCCCTTAGATGATGGAGGAGATAATAGCTTTGACAATCTGATGCTAATTAAAAACGATCCCTATCACCAAGCTATTACCAATCTGCAGAATAGTGTTACCAATGGGATGCAAGCTGGTGACACACTAAAGCTTCAATGGCCCGTTTATAAGGGCTTTGTGTATCCCGCTACTAAGGCCAGTATTACTAATTAGAAGTTATGGAAATGATTTTACGTCGCTTACTCAATGAGATTGAGGCTGACCTAGCAGATTTTGGCGAGCCGGTGGATGCCCCCGCTTCAGCTGAGCAAACCGCTATCCTGCAAGCCGATACCATAAGCCAATTAGCTTACGCACTGCCGGCAGAATACCTAGAATTATTGGCGACGCACGATGGGCTAGATTGCAACGGCGTCCAAGTCTACGCTAGTGAGCCTAAAACGGAGGATAACGGTTCGGACCGACTTGAGTACCTGAAACGGGGCTTTATAGAGGCTAACCTTATTTGGCGCGAATACGAACCGAATAAACAATATGCCTTTTTTGCTGAAAGCGGTGATAAGCTTTACTGCCACAACCTAAAAGCAGGAAAGTTTGAAATTGTGGACCGTCTCACTAAGACGCCGATTTATGAGCCTTCTTCTTTCAGTACGTTTAACGGATTATTGAAACAAGTACTTAATCACATGCTCGACCGCTACGATGTGGTAGATGAGGGCTAAACGGCAGGTGTTAACGTAAGAGATTCTCTTTTACCAATGGAAGGCTCCGAAATAGCTGGAAACTTGCTGGACCTCATGATAGACTACTTCTTACGTTACTTTTCGCCACTTCAGCAACAACCGTAGCGGCGTAACCTGCGAGGTAAGCACCTCCCAGCCGACCGCGCCGGCTACCAGCGCCATCAGGTACCACCACCAAGCAGCGCCGGCACTGGTGCTCGTGGCCACTGCCTTCGGTCCCACGGCCACGGCTCCACCCCGGGTGCCGGCCTTGCGGGCGTCGGTAGCGGTACTGGCGCCGGTGGCCACCGGCGCGGTAGGCCGGTTGATGGCCGTAGCGCCAGGCGCGGTAGCCACGCTGCTGTTTTTGACTTTGGTCGGCAGCACGCCGGCGCGGGCTAGGTTCTGGGCCTGGGCCCGCTGCCACTGCCGGCGCTGGCGCGGGGTCGAGCCGGCCGGGGCTGGCACCAAGTACGGGGGCAAGCTCGCGGTCGAGTCGACGCGCTGCACCGGCACCGCTCGCGCGGGGAGCCCGTGCGGTGGACGGCTGCCAGCGCACCCAGCGCAACTGAGCAGGGCCGCTAGGGCAAGCAGGCCTAGCACCGTGCCGGTGAGCCAGCCAAACATAAAACTTAGTACGTAACGCTCTTTCATACGCTTAGGAGAGGTAAAGGGCGGCTTCGCGGGCCCGCCGGGCGGTGAGGCCCGTGCTTACTCGCTTCACCTTGGTGGTGGGGTCAGTCACTTTATTCCAGAGTCCGAAAGCCGCTTTTATCACGGCGGGCGTACTGGCGCCGGCGTTGGCCAGAGCCAGCACGCTTGACTTGTCGAAGCCCGCCGTGCCGATGTTGTAGCACAGCGACACCAGGGCGTCGAATTGGTGCTGGGTCACGTCGCGGTGCACGTGGGCGGCCACGTGCGCACCGTACTGCTTATCCACGTCGGCCCGCAGTAGGGCGCTTGCCTCGGCCTCGCTGAGCCTGGCCGTGTAGTAGCGCTGCTCGCCGGCCTGAATCACGTGGCCGTAGCCAATGGTGGGGCGGCCCGCTGCACAACGGTACCAACTGGCCCGAAAGGCTTCCTCCTTCTTAATCAGGGCCAAGCCCTCATCGGAAATTTTCATACGCTTACTCTTTCTCGGCTTCGCGCCGGCGGCGGGCTTTTTTAGCCAGATTGAACAAAACGGTGTGCAGGCTCGTGTGCGCGACCTGCTCGTAAGTGCCGTAGAGGCCACTTTCAGCCACTTCGGCCAGTAATTCGAGCATCTCCGTGCCGTCGCTGTGCTTGGGCTTCGGAGCGTGGGGGCCGGTGGGCACCTCCACTTTTTTGAACAGGTCGTGGTAGGCGCGGTGGATGAAGCGTTGCGCGTGCAGGAAGTGATGCAGCACCACGATTTTGACGCCCAGCGGTGCATCGGCCAACTCCTTGGCCCGGCCCTCGGCCAGCTTGCCGTTATATTTTTCGCGGGTCTGCCCGTCCCACTCCGGCAATTCGCGCACGTGTACCAGGTCTACCCGGGCCGGGCGGCAGAGCGTGGCCACGAGCTGGTCGAGCGCGGCAGCCTGCGGGCGCTGGGGGTGGGTGAACTGATGAAAGAACACCTGGGCCGTGGCGTACTCGATGGCCACGGCGTCGAGCAGGTTGGGCTCGGGCAGCTGGTAGGTGCGGCCTTGGTAGGCAAACTCGCGCACGCCGGCCGTGTCGGGCTCCTGGCGCCAGGCCCAGCCCACGAGCGTGAGCAAGTCCCAGAGCTGATCGGCCGTAAGCCGGCGCAGATCCTTCGTGCGCAGCCGGGGGCACCAGGCGCGCAGCACGGCCAGCCGCGCGGCTACGCTATCGGTAGTCAGGTGCGGGGCGGCGGCGAAGAACTGCGCGGCCGTAAGCTCGGCCCAGCTGCCGGGCACCTGGTAGGGCCGCTTGTCGAGGCGAAAGGTCAGCATCAGGAAACGGCGACTTCAGGCGTGGGCACTACTTCAGGCGCGAGCGTTTCCTCGCTCTCCGCTTTGCGGGTGATGCGGCGCTGGAGCAAGTCGGCCACGTCGTTATCCACGAGGCCCAGCTTGCCGAAGGCAATGATGAGCCGGCGCAGGTGAATGAGCACGAAGGGGGCGAGCACCAGCTGCGTGAGGAAAAACAGCCCTTTCTCGTGCTCTCCGAAGCCGTGGGCAAACGCCAGCAGCGCCGTGTAGCCCACCAACCGCAACGCCAGCTGCCGCGGCTTGAAAGGCTTCTTTTCCACCAAGTTGTTGGTGAGCACGTCGAGCACGACCAGCACCAGCAGCAGGTAGTAGGTGTAGGCCGGCGACCACACGTGCGCCTCAATGAAGCCGCTAATGCCGGCTGCCGTTACGGCCCCTAACTCAATGGCCTGCACGGTAATGTAAAAACGTAGCATCAGACCCAGAAGGAAGGTTTACCGGAATTGTCGTACAGTTCGGCCGACACCGCCGGGGCCGTGGGCGCGAGCGAATCGAGGTAAGCGGCGAGCTTAGCCTGGTAGCGGTCGGCGGTGCTGCTGGCCTGCTGGCTCAGGGCCGACAAGGCCTCGGAGCTCGCGGCCTGGCGCTGGCGCACGGCCTCGTTATCGGAGAGCAGGCGCAGGCTCGTACCGGTCAGGGCCACGTTGAGGCTGCCCACGCCCTGGGCAATGGCCCGGTGGGCGAGCAGCGGGCGCACCAGGCCCAGCAGCTTGCGAGCTTCGGCGCTGGGCGCCTCACCGCTGGCTAGCCCCGCGCGCAGCTGCTCCAAGGTTTCTTCGCCCAGCAAGTCGCTGATTTCGAAATCCTCCACCTGGCGTAGCGTCGGCAGTAGGGCCAGAAAAAAGCGCCGGCTGCCGGCCGTGGCCACATAGCGGCCCAGCTCCTCGGCCGAGCCGATGAGCAGCTGCTTGCGTGAGCGGTATTCGGGCGAGTCCAGCTCGTCGGCGTAGTCGGCGGCGTGAGTGTCAAGCCAGGCCAGCGCCACATCGAGCAGCTTATCGGCCGTAGCGGCGGCGGCCTCCACGAAGTTGTTGTACACCCACTGGCGCGAGGGAGCGGCCTGGCCGGCGCTCTGCTCGCTCATGCCCAGGTCGCCGAAGGCCACGCTCAGGAAGGGCGCGGCTTCGAGCACCACGTAGTACACCAGGGCGGCGCGGAAGTGGGCGCGCAGCCTGACCAGGTGCGCCGGGGCCTCGCTCGCCGGCAGATTGCCCAGTTGCGCGACCAGGCCCTCGCCCAGCACCGGCACCAAGTGCAGCGTTTCGGCCTGGCTTACGAAGCTGAGCAGCGTCTCCACCTTCAGGTTGCGGTGCAGCGTACCCAGACTGGTCTTAATGTCCTCTATTGTAGTGAATAACATTACATGGATGCGTTAGCCACCTTCTGCTTGCCCGTGGGGTTGTCAGCGATGGTGGTGATGTCGATGTCCTCGAAGCCGAAGAAGTGCGTGGGGTCGAAGCCCATGATTTTGTGGGCCGCCTGGAAGGTTTTGAGCAGGATTTTGCGCTTCTGGGGCGTGCGCAGGGCCACGTGCAGCTGGTAGCTGATGCGCTTTTCGGAGCCCGAGCCGCCAAACTTGCCGCCCGTATCGATGCCGGCCAGCGAAGGATCAATACCGTGGCTGGAGGTGTGGGCAACGTTGGCCTGCTGATTCACCGAATCGTAGGCTTTGTCGCTCATCTTGTTATCAATCGGCACGATTTCCCAGCCCGGCATCGCCTTGCCAGTCGCATCCGTCCCGTATTTGCTCACGAATACCTTATCAGTATTCTCCACGCCGGCCAGCATCTCGTTCATGTTGGCCATGAGGTCGAGTTCCGCCTTTTTCTTCAATTCCGGCGTCCCGAACTGGTCGAAGTAGTTGAGCGGTATCTTGATGTGGTGCTTGACGTTGTAGCCGTTATCGAGGCCCGACGAGTGAAAGCGCGGAATCTTATTGCTGACCTGCGTCCACGTACGCCCGCCCCAAAACGGCGGGATGTCGTAGTACTTCTGGCCCGGCGTCCAGTCGCGGCCGTGCAGCACGCACTCGCCAAACTTGCTCGGGTTTTTGGGGTCGTAAGCCGGCAGGATTTTCGCCTCGTCCGCCCGGAAATTGCGCCAGTCATGGTGAAACGCATACTTTTCGGGCCGGGGCTTGGTCGTGACCAGGGCGCGGGCCACGGTGCAGTCGAAGCTCTGGATAGCCTCCACGTAGTTCTTGGACTCCAGCGAGAGCACCGAGAAGTAGTTGGCGAAGGTTTCGAGGTTGTAGGCGTTGCTCTGCATCACCGTATCGCCATCGATGCTCTCGTACCAGTCTTCCATCTCCGTATCGAGCACGGGCTCTAGCACGATTTTGCCGTCTACTACCTTGCGGCTGAAGACGCCCACGCGGCTGCCCAGCAAAAAATCGCGGGCCGTGGTAATGAGCTGCGGCTTGAGGTGGTTGTTGTGCACCAGCGCCAGCAGGGCCTGCGGTTGCAGGTTGTCGGTGCCCCAGGGCGCAATCCTGAACCCGCCCTGGCTGAGCGGGGCGGCGCCGTAGTTCACATCCTGGGCCTTGTCGCTGCCCGTCAGCTCGACAATGGCCTGCGCCCCGGGCAGAATATAAATTCCGCCCTCTAATTCTTTAATGTCCCGAGTCTTCATTGCTTATCCGTGCAGGATGCGCCGGCCGTTGTATTCCGTGAGTAGAATGATTTTGAGCGCGAAAGCTTGGTCGGTGGCGCAGTCCACGAGTTGCAGGGTGCCCTTTTCCTTCACCTTGTAGCGGAAGGCACTGTTGCCCGCGGGGCCGGCCGTGCTGCCGACGCCTACGCCGGCCAGTCCGCCTTTTTTCACGGCCGGCTTGCTGCCCTTGGTGCCGTTGGTTTTGTAGTAGCCGATGGAAAAAGCCAGCGGCTGGCCATTGCCATCGGGCAGCTCAAGCTCGGCCAGCACCGTGCGAATGTGAATTTGAGTCCGTTGCATGGTACTCAAATTGCCGCTTTCGCCCACCGACGCGTAGGACGGAAATAAATTATTGCGCGTTTCTCAGCCAACTAGCCGAAAATCAGCCAGAACGCTCGCCCAAAGGCCGCATTTTTATTGCGTGACGCACGCGGCCGTGCGCGCCCTTTAGCATTTGGCAATTGCCAAAACGGCAATTTTTGAGGTATATATGAACGCGGGCTGAGGGCGGCCAGGCAGCAAAAAGGGCCCTGGCACTAGTGCCAGGGCCCTTTTTGCGTGAGCGTGGGTGGCAATTGCCACTAGGGGGCGCTGGCTAGGCTAGCCACGACCCAGGAAGTACACCTGGTAAGGGGTCTGCTCCTGCCCGAAGAGGTGGCTGTACTTGCGATACACGATGTTATCGAAGCAGTCACTGAGGTGAGTTGCGCGCTCCTGATCGATGCTGCTCTTCTCGCTGTTCTTGTTCTTGGTCCAGTCGGGGTTGATGGGCGACTGCTGAATAGAGATGATCAGGAACTTACACTTGTTGCGGTTGAAGCGCATGACGGGCAGGCGCGGGTTGTTCTCGGCCAGCAGTTGGTTAAGGGCGATGTGCTTGAGCCGGTGGTCAGGGTCGAGGCCCTGCACCATGAGGGTAGACTTCCAGCCGCAGGCGGCCAGGCCCTGCTGGATGGATTCGTAGAAGGTGAGGTTAGCCCCCACCTGCTTGTTGTTACCATTGCGGTCACCATAGATAATCAGCTCCTTACGCTCGTGGCTCTCGTAGGCATCACAGAACTTGGTCACGAGCGCATCAAGCACGGTAGTCTCGCTCTGCTTGACCCACAGCGCATCCAGGAAGCGAAACTCATTGCCGTGCTCCTGGCACACGATGACGGAGGTAAAGCCGGCGTTGAAGTCAAAGCTTAGCTCCAGGTGCCGCGCCGGGTCGCGATCGCTGTCGATGGCCACTGTGCGCCCACTCTGTTCGTCGTGGGTGTAGGTGTAGGTTTTCCAGACCCCGTGCTTCTCTTCATTAAAGCTGGGATAGAAGGAGTTGGGCAGCTTGGTGAGGCGCTTATTCATTACCTCCACGTCCCATTCCAGCGGCGTCATGCCGTTGCGCAGATCGCGTAAGTACTTCTCCCCTAGCACGGTCACGTTGTCGTAAGCCGTGGATTCGAGAAAGAAGTAGTCGGCTGGCTCAGCCTGGGCCAGGTCTTCGGTCTTGAACACCCACTGGCCCGAGGGCAGCCAGGGCACCGATGTGTAATCGCAGAACGTTTGGTGGTGCGGATTATCAGGAAAGCGGTAGATGTTGCCCCGAATCATGGGCCGCAGGATCTTGTTGACGTGCTCCTCCTTCATGAGCGCCGACTCATCGATGTGCCCGAAGTCGTAGTTGCCACCCCGGGCCAGCTCGGCCCGGTCCATGCTCAGCAGCTGGATGGTATAGCCGTTGAGAAACGTAATCACGTTCTCGTAATTGCTGGGCGGTTGGTAGGGCTTAATCCAGTCAGTTGGCGGCTTTTTGCCCTTCACGTAGTGCCCAAAACCCGACTTCTGGTCGTACTCGCGCAGACCGTGGGCCTGCCAGGCCGCCTCCATCGCCGGCACCGTGTTGCTGGAAAGCTGCGTGTAGGTGAGGCCCGCCAAAAAGCCCTTGGCCCGGGGCAGGTAGTTCATTTCTACCCGCGTTTCGTGGCCGGCCACGGTCGTTTTACCCGAGCCGCGACCGCCCACAAACGTGCGCCGCTTTTGCTTGGCGGCCAGGAACCGGCGCTGCTTTTCGTTGACGTAGATGCGCTTAGCCGCCGGTTTAGTCTTCATCTGCGGGCTCAGTTACGTCTTCGTAGTCAGTATCTTCGGTTTCCTGCGCGCGTAGTACCGCGGGGTCAGTCGAAAAGTCCATGGGCACCGGAATCAGGAAGGCCTTGGGGTCGAGCACGGTCTTTTCGGGCTCGAAGAGGCCTTGCAGCTTGTCGGCGTTCTCGGTGGCACGAATGGCGGCCCCCAAGTCGCCCTGGCGGCACGCCAGGTTAGCCAGCAGCTTGTAGTTCTCGATGGCAATGACGCGCTGGCCCTTTTTGTCTACCTCCTCCACGCTGCCGTACAGCGTGACGCTTTCGCGCACGATGGCGTAGAGCTGCGGCTGGCTCAGGTCGTACTCCTTTTCCAGAGTGGCCAGCACCTGGTTGCGGCTGAAGCCCAGGCAAAGCAGCGAGTGGGCCTTGCGGTACTTGGCCAGCATCGCTACCTCTTCCTCCTTCAGCTCCGCGCCGTCTACCAGGTGCAGGCGGTACTTGTCTAGTTTGTCGGGTTTACCGAGTTTTTTCATAAAAAAGCGGGGTTACACCACTTAAGATGTAACCCCGCTTCAGGCGCTAGTAGGACGCAAGTAGGCCCCGGCAGCCTACCTTTGAAGTCCTTTGGGAGGTGAGATGCCCAGAGGGTGATCCGATAGAAGCCCAGTGGCAATTGCCACTGGGCTTCGCTTTTACTGGCAGCTACCACTTACTCCAGGGAACGTTCGCCTGGTGATTGACTTGGCGCCGGCGCTCACGCTCGTGTACCCGCTGGCAGTGGTGGTAGTGCCGGGCCGCGCGGGGCGGGGCGACCGCAAAGCGCTGAAGCGAGGTACAGCTGGTGCAGCTAGCCAGGGCGAGTAGTAGCAGCAGCTTACCCATTGGCCTGGGGCAGCGCCAGCTGCATGTCGATTAGGTTTAGCTCCACTTCTAGCTGGCCGGCCTTTTGGGCGTAGTGGCTGCGCTTGTCTTCAGTTTTAGCCGTTTCCGCGCTTTTCCTGGCCTTGCTGATGTTCGAGCGCAGGTTGCTGCGCTGCTTTACCAGCTCCGCCCGGTCGAGGGGCTCGCCAGCCGGGGCCGGCTGCTCAGGTGCCGGTTGCTCAACTGCCAGGACCTCACCGGCTGCCAGGCGCCGCCGCTGCTCTGCCAGGGCGTTGTACTGGTTTTGCAAGCTCAGGATTTCGGCCACTACGCGCGGCCCCTCGGCCGGGTCGAGGTCCGCCAGGCTGTTGCTGAGCTGGCAGCGCTGGTTGTGCAGCTTGCTGAGTTGCTGCGTGAGCTCATCCACCGCTGGCTGTACCGCTTCGGCTATTTGCTCCAGGGCGGGCGCCTGGCTAGCCAGCACCACATCGGCTACAGCTGGCACCGCGCCCTGCACGGCTTGGGCAAAGTGAGTAAGCACCTCGCTCACATCTTCCATGCGCCCCTGGCAGCCAAGCTTCACCAGCTCGTAGCGCAGCTTCTCGCGGTTGGCTACTGACTCCTTCCTGAGCAGGTTATTGACCAGACTCCGGTTGCCGCAGCGTTCCTGTAGCAAGAGCACCCCGGCCCGATAATCGGCTTCATCGCCGGCCTCAAGCCAGCTAATTACTTGTTCTAGTTCATGTTCCATCGGCAAATAGCTTGGATTGCAGGTTGGTTGAAATCAAAGCTATCCAAATGGGCAAGGGGCTAATAGGACGAAATTAGAGTAGGTCGCGGAAGGCCTGCACTGCCGCCAACTGGTCACTAATGGCGAGATATTTGAAGGGCTCGGCAAACTCATTAGCCTCATAGAGTGCTTGCTGGCCTTCTTCGAGCCACTCGTCGAGCAGGGCGCGCAGGGCGTCCAGTATCACTTCCGCGCCCTGGGTATAATCTTCCAACCCGTCATCGAGCGCCGACTGGAGCGTATCGTTGGTTTGGGCGCGCTGCACCAAAAAGTCCGCCAGCGCGGGCAGCGCTGACAAGTTGAATCGAGTAGTAGACATGAGAGTAAAAAAGAAAAACCCCGCTTGAGCTAGGCGGGGTTTTTGGTTTGACTAGGCAGGCTAGCCGTTGCTGCGGCGACCGCGCCCCGTGGTCGAGGCGGCTGCTTCCTCCGCGGGCGCGGCTTCGGCCAGCGCCAGCTGCACCGGTGCGGTAGCAGCTTCGGGCAACCGCTCGAGCACGTGCGTTTTGCCGATGAGCTGCTCGGCCAGCGTGTCGTCGATTGCCTCGAAGGGCAGGAAGTCGCCCTTATAGTAGAGGCCTTTGAGGCCACTGGTGTTCACCAGCTTAAATTTTTTCAGGGCCATACTAAAGTTCTCCTTTCAAAAAAGCGTGAATACTATAAACCTTAATCACCACTAGGGGCTGCACTAGCCGGCTTTCAGCGGAATAGCGGCCGTGTAGTAGTACGGCACGTGCGTGAAGCCCTCGCCGGCAAACTTGAAGTCGGTACCGTTCTTATCGGTGCCCTTCTTGCCGCTCTTATAATCGTGCTCAAACTTCACACCCCGGCGCTTATCGCCGGCGATGCGCTGGTTGCCGTTGCTATCGCGGCCAATCACGACGAAGTCGCCGTTGAGGGCCGACTGAATCACGGCGTCGGTTTCGGCCGAGCCGCGGGGTACGTACACATTCAGCTCGTGGCTGATGCTCTGGGTGCCGGCGTCGCCGCTGCTCTTGTGGTTCACCTCGCCCGAGTCCTGGGCAAACTCCCAGGGCACGAAGCCGGCGTCGGGCTTGGGCACGATGGCCGTGCTGATGGTTACGCCATCCGCGTCCACTTCGGGAAAGGTGAGAATATCGCGCCGACGGATCACGTGCAAATCGGTGAGACCGCCCGGGTTCGGGCAGTCATCGAGCACGATGGCTTCGATGGGCGTCACGATGCAGGCTAGGGCCGAGCCCGAGCCGATGCCGGTAAGGCTAGCCAGCACGGCCGGGCCGTGCGCCGGCGATACGGCGTGGGCCAAGGCCATCGCCTCGTGGGGGAACGCATACCCTACAATCAGCAGGAGTACACTCAACAGCGCGAGACCGCGCAACACATTTTTCATAAGGAAATGAGGTAAGAAAACGAGTTAAGTAGCAGCGAGATGTACAGAGGGTGATCGATAGCCTAGTGCCCCGGCAGCTGGCCACCGGGGCGGTCGGGCTTAGTTGCCGCTGGGGGCTGGCTCGGCAGCTTCGGCGTCGATGAGGGCCTTGCCGGCCGCCAGGGCCTTGTCGTTGGTCCACACGTACTCGGCAATGGCCAGGTCGGGGGCTACCTCGAAGTCAGCCATGATGTCGATATTACGCTTGTGCTTCTCGACGATGAACGAGCCGGGGCCGCCACCCAGCGGGCCGGTCAGCCACACCAGGTTTTCGCGGGGCGTGCAAATGATGGCGCCGGTGTTGGCCAGGCCCGGCTCGGGCACAATCTTGATATTGGTGCCGTCAATGGTCTGGTGCTCGAAGCCACCGGTGTTGTTGGTGTTGGCGCCGAACGTGCCGCGATAGTCACGGTTGTAGAACTTGGCGGCCGTGGGCTCTACCAGCATCACCAGGTCCGTATTCACCAGGTGTGCCGGCACCAAGTCCGCTACGCCCTCCATTTGGTCGATGGCGTTGCTTTGAGTAATCGGGGTGCCCGCAAAAATCTGGCTGGGGGCAATAATGCCCGCCTGGGCCATCAGCGGCAGCAAGCCGTTGAAGATGCGGTTAGCCTGCTTCTTATCCGCGTTGTACACGCCCTTAAACACGGCCTCCAGGTGCATCTCTTCCTTGGCCTTTTCCGCCAGCTTGTCCATGATGTACTGCTGGAACGGCACGTCGTACACGTCGCCGCGCTTGCTCTTGTTGATGCGGCCCAGGTAGCCCTTCCACATCGCGTTGATGGTGGTAGGCGTCAGGGTGTAGTCAATTTTGCAGGCGCGCACCTTGCCGATGCGGTTCTTGAAGCCCAGCGTGCCCTTGGGGTCGAACGTGTCTTTGCCACCGGGCTGGAGCACCGACGAAACGAACATTTGCGTGAGGGCCATCTCATCGGTCACGTCGTTGTAGAGCCCCATGTAGTTGAGGAACGACTGATTGGTGATGAGAATCGTCGAGAGCAGCGTGGCTGCCTCGCGCAGGGTGTAACTCTGAATTTTGGGGCCGAGGCCCGAAAAATCTATTGCTTTGTCTGCCATAGAAAGCGTCTTAAGAAAGCCGTAAGCTGAAGTGAATAAATGAGTTGGGCGGCGCGGGTGGGCTTATTTGTCGCCCAGGCGCTTTTTGGTGTTGGCCACGGCCGAAGCGGCGGCTTTCTCCCAGGCCTCGGTGGCTTCGGGCTGCTTGTCGAGCGTGTTGCTGTCATCTTCCTCGCGGTTATCGACAGCCTTCTGCTCCTGCTTCCACTTTTCGAGGGTCGCTACTTTATCGGAGGCCGTGGTTGGCTCGCCGGCGATTTTGGTTTTCTCGTCCTGAGCAGTTTTGAGGGCGCCTTCGACCGTGGCGAGCTTGCTCTCGGCGTCGGTTTTGGCCTGCTCCAGCTGGGAGATTTTAGTATCGGCTGCTTCGAGGTGCGCCTCAGTAACGGCTTCTTTATCAGAGCCCAGGCCGAGCAGACCTAGGATTTTGGCGAATCTTGCCATGCGGAATTAAAGTTTTGGGTGAAAAGTGAAGCGGAGTTCCCGCCGCCCGTCTGTGCGAGCTGGGCGGCTTTGTTGACGGCATCTTGCAGCGAGCCGATGGCATCGACCAAGCCGTGTTTTTTGGCATCAGCGCCGCGGTACACCTTGCCGGTGAACACGTCCTCTTTAGTGCTCAGCTTGCCGGCGCGGCCCTGCTGCACGGCCGCAATGAAGGTTTCGCCAATCTGGTCGAGGTCGGCCTGCACCGAGGTGCGCACGTCGTCGCTCATCTCCTCGACTGGGTTCAGCCTGGCTTTGTCCACGGCGCGGGTCGAGCGCAGGATTTCCACCTTTACGCCCTGCTTTTCCAAGAAAGCCGACTGGTTGATGCTCATGCAAAGCACCCCCAGGCTGCCGGCGTACCCGGTCGAGGCCGAATTGATGTAGATGTAGCTAGCCTGCGAGGCAATCCAGTAGGCGGCGCTGGCCCCCAGCCCGTCGATGTAGGCTACTACTGGCTTTGTGCTCAAGGCCACGGCTTGGGCAAACTCCTCCGTACCATCGACCTGCCCGCCGGGCGAGTCCACGTCGAGCACAATGGCCGAGATTTCGGGGTCGCGGTTAGCGGCGTTGATCGAGGCCACTAAGTCCTTGGTGCCCAGTGAGCAGTAGCCGCCGCGTTTCTGCACCGTGCCCTGCACCGGAATCACGGCCACCTTCGAGCCACTGGTGTTCGCGGAGCTGGCCCCGCCGCTGCGGCCGGCCAGCACCTGGGCAATACCCGAAGCCAGGTTCAGGCCATGGCCCTCGGGCTTTACATCTAGGCCGGCTAGCTCACCGGCCTGGCTTACCCACATTTGGGGGTAGCCTTTGGCATCCATGTGCGAGTAGTGCCGGGGCTTCACCTCGGAGGCATCGAGCGCGGGCAAGCCGGCTTCCAGGCGGGCCAGAATAGCCGACTTGGCTACATTGTAGTACTTGGATTCCAGGGCCCAGGCCGAGCTGGTGAGGACGTCATGCATAAGTAAACCACCTGGTGGGGCGGTTTACAATGATTGCCTTTTTCCGAAGGCAGGCGTAGGACGGTTTTGCAGCCAGCAGACCGCGAAGACGAATAGCAGGAAGAGCAGCCAGCGCCACCAGGCAGTAGCGAGGTAGCGTAGCATTAGGCAGACAAAATGGGTTGGCCCTGGGCGTCCTTCGGGGCCCAGTGGTGCACCGGCGCGGCGGCTAGGTGGCGGCGGATTTCGTCGGCCGTAACGACCTGCTGGTGCATTAGCAACTCCAGGCCATCACCTTGCAGAATTACCGGGCGCGGGTGCAGCTCGTCGGCCTTGGCCTGCACGAGCACCAGCCAGTCCGCCTCCGAGAGAGCGCCTTGCAAGGCCAGCTGCTCGCCGGTATCGGCCGCCAGCAGCGTATCGTTCGCGCCGCGTAGGTAAACGAGCGGGTTGCGATTAAACTCCGGCGGCAACTCGTTTCCTAACTCGTCTGGCTGGCTGGCGTCCACGGCGTGGCGTACCACCTGCACGGTAATGACGCCATTTACCTCCCCCGTGAACCGGGGCTGTTGCCAGGACTGGCCGATGACGTAGCCAATCTGTTTGATGCGCGTGCCGCCCAGCACGATGTCAGGGAGCAGCAGGCGAATACTCTGACGGGGCGAAAGCAGCAAGCTCATAAAGTACAGTCTAGTAGTGATTAGTGGGTAGTTCCGGGCAGGCCAATTACCGAAATGTGGTGCCCGTGGCCGCTTATGTCAGGTATGCTGGAGTCGTTCATTTGCTTGAAATCCCACGCCCCCAGCAGGCCGTCGGCCGGCCACGCTCCGCTCGTGCTGGCCTTTTCGGCGGCGGTAAAAACGCGGTTGTACGCCGCCATCTGCCACAGGCGAATCGGGGTGTTGTCGGGCGTGCCGGCGCCGTCCTGGGTGTAGCGAGA
>Ga0160428_1001563_pt1 | contig 16840 bp, 21 predicted proteins | sample SolpanmetagenomM_FD_108198 | JGI IMG/M metagenome (GOLD analysis project Ga0160428, IMG submission 108198) | Solar panel surface microbial communities from Lawrence Berkeley National Laboratory, California, USA - M | ecosystem: Engineered > Built environment > Solar panel > Unclassified ... | reverse complement strand
GGCTCGATCATCTCCACCATGGTCGGCCTGCTGCGGGTCTACGACTCCACCACCGCCCGCGCGATCGGTCAGGACCCGAACTTCGACCCGGCCGTGTTCGTGCGCTCCACCGACACCCTCTACATCACCGCACGCCCCGACAAGCAGACCCTCTACGCGCCCCTACTTGCCGCGCTGCTGGAGCAGATCCGCTTCGAGACATACGACCGCACCAAGGCCGAACAGGCCGGCCTCGAGGCGGCCCACCCGCACGTGACGTTCGCGTTGGACGAGGCCAACACGACCGCCCCGATCCCTCTGCCAGCAATCATCAGCGAAGCCGGCGGGCAGGGCCTGCACATCATCGTCGGGATCCAGGCCCTCTCCCCCGCCATCGCCCGATGGGGCGAGGCCGCGAAGTCGTTCCTGACCCTGTTCCCGACCAAGGTCATCTTCCGCGGCGTCTTCGACCCCGACACGGTCAAGGCCCTTGCCGCGGCCGCTGGCGAGTACGACCGACAACTGACCGGCTACAGCCGGTCCACGACCTACCTCGGCCGCACCCAGACCCCGCTGGTGCAGATCAACCCCACCACGTCCATCCACCGGCAAGCAGTCCTCACCGAAGGCGACATCACCAACATCCCCGCCGGCCAAGCCCTCGTTTGGGACGGCCCCACCTGGACCCTCCTCAACATCGCCCTCCACTACCAAGCCAGCGTCTGGACCACCATCACCCACCACGCACAGCACTCCCCCGCTGCCATCCGCTGAGGAGCCTGCCTAGCTTTCTTTCTGGAAAGAAAGCTAGGCAGACTGGTAGAGAGTTAGCCAGGCAGCCTGCTGGCTAACTTGCCAGCGTGTCAGACAGCTAGTTGAGCAAGAAGCACGCATGCTCAATCCGTGCAAACCGTGATGGTCTACAGCGAGTCCGGAGGTGTCAGTAAGACGACAACCGCCGTCTCGCTTGCGATGGTCTCCGCCACCATGGGCAAGAACGTCCTTCTCATCGACCTCGATCCGCGCGCCGCCTCCAGCAAATGGCTCGACGCCAAACCCAAGGAAGACGGGCTCCACGTCGGCGCGATCCTCGGCGACGAGAACCCCGAGGGCTGGGCCGACGACATCGCTGTCACCAGCCACTGGGCCAGCAACCTCCGAATCGTTCCCTCTGCGCGGAGCGTCTCCAACCGTGAAGCTGACCGAGCCGACCATGCCGAACTTCGCCTCAAGGTCTCGCTCGAGGGCAGCCAGGCTGACCTCATCGTCATCGACTGCCCAAACCGACAGGGCGGCCCACTCACGCTATCCGCGTTGAACGCCGCTGACACCGTCATCTACGCCGCAACCCCCAGCGGGGACGGCGTCGACGGCGTCGCCGGCGCCCGTCGCACCGTCGACCAATTCCGCATCAACCGCACCCGGCTTGGCGCGCCTGCGCAGCTGCATGAAGCAGGTGTCGTCGTGGGCAGCGTCCGCGAAACCGTGATGAGCCGACCCGCAGTGGCCAGCATCGAGGAACTCCGGGAGACCGGCCTGCTCCTCACGCCACTCGTGCCCGACAGAGCGATCGTCCCCGAAGTGCGCCTAACGGGGGAGTGGTACGGCAACTACCGAAAGGGCGGCCCAGTTCTGGACGCCTATCGAGCGATCGTGGAGCAGGTAATCCGATGAGCGACCAAGCTGAACGCCCCACCAGCCTCCGCCGCATGCCGCGACCGGCACCCGACGAGCGGGTCGACCCAGTCGACTACCGAGCACCTGCACCTGCACCTGCACCTTCCCAGACTGCCGCGCCTGCAACCTCGTCGACCACGAACGCTCGGAGCGCAGCTGCAGTCGAGTCCTCCCCAACGCCCCGGCGGGGGAGACCCCGCCGGGAACTCACCGCGCAGTTCTCCACCAGGCTCACCCCCGAGGTAATCGCGTTGATTGACCAAGCCGCCGACCGCGAAGGCACCACCATTCGCGACGTCGTCGAACAGGCCATCCGCCGCACCTGGGGCTGACTCCTTCACAGGTCGGCGCCACAGCAGCTGCTTCCGCAGAACTATCGCCTGGTGACCGATGACTTGGTCGGCAGCTCGAACTGCCCCGCTTGCGTGCACCTATGAAAGTCAGTGGCACCACCATGCCTCGAGTGCAGACACATTGCGTTGACTAACTAGCTGCCGCAGCGCGGCGGCGGAGTGGAGTCGCGCTGCGCGCGGCCTGTGCTTGTTGGACCTTCGGTCGCCTTCCGTCACGCCGATCGTAGGTCGCTGCACTCACTGCGACCCCGCCGCACGGCGGCCTGCGGCCGGAGCGATCGGGGTCTCCGTTCCCTCCGCTCCCTCTTGATCTCTGTGCCGGAAGGCGACCAAAGAACGGTCACCGCAAAGACACCACGACTCGGGTGCGCCGGTAGGAAGCAGAGGCCCTGCGATGAGTGCGTACCTGGTCGATCCCGAGCACATCCACGTTCTGCTGCACGCAGCCGTGTACCGGTGGCCGGGACAGTACGACCTGTCCTGGCCCACCACCGAGACCCCCAGCGCGGTTAACGCGGTCGAGGACCGGCACTGGGCGACCGTCAGGCGTCTGACGTCCTCGACGATGAATGTGATCGGGCAGCTGCTGGTGGACGCGAACGCGGCGAGTGTGAACCACCGGTACGAGGAGGACAACGCCTACGTGTACGCCTACCAGCGGCCCCGCCACACCGACTGGTCCCCGGTCGAGATCCTGTCCGCGATCGCCGGGTACGAGTACCAGGCGTGCGAGACCCCGGACTGGGCCACGAGCGAAGCGCACGAATTCTGTGTCCGGCTGCGGCAGGTCGTGATCCGGCACCTGCCGGGCTGGGATGCCGCCCCCTGGACCATCACGTCCGGCAGCACCCCTGCGCATACCGCGGCGCAGCGGTAGGGGAGCGCCCCGCCGGTCGGCCCCGCACCGACCCGCGGGGCGTCCCCTGGTACCCAACCTCGCCCGACCGATCCAAGAACGGCGCGCGCCATGGGCGACATTCAGCCCACTGTCATCTATACAACGCCCCGTGCGTCATCTGCCGACAGGTCAGCCTCATTCAGCTGTCCGCCTACATTGCCGCGGCGCTGTCGGCCGGGGTGCCGGTGCAGGACCTGCTGCCCGAGATGCCCCGCCCGGAGCGGGAGCAGCTGATCTCCGGTACGCATGCCGCCTGCTGGGCCGCCACCTTCGGGAACCCGGGAGAGGACTGAGCGACGCGCCCGCCGGTCGGCCTTCGGGTCGGCCGGCGAGGGGGCGGGCCCCCTCGCGCTCCCCCTGGCAGGACCGGTCGAAGTGGCGGATTCGGTCGGTTCCTCGCCACCATGACGTTCCGCGTGCTCGACGGCATTCCGGTCAACTTCCACAAGGAGGCCCGAGCTCGGCTGCGACAAGCGTAAGCAGCCGGTGCAGCCCAATGCCTGATCAGCTTTCCGGCTTGTGCATCGCTCTGCTCGGCGGGGAGTGTCCGAGGCGCTCTCTAGCATGCCGCCTGGAAACGCGATCCGGCCCCGGACAGCACGAGCTGAACGGATCCAGTCGGCGGCCACGGGGCCGGGTGTCCTTGCACAGAACGCTCAGACCCTAAAGGACCCACACGAGAGACAGCCGCCGGCTGGACTCCCGCCGAGGTTCCTGGCCGCAGCGAGGAAGGGGCAGCCTGATGGCCAAGCCCACGTACAAGCCGGGCGAGAACTCGCCCGGCGGCCGCTTCGAGATCATCGGTTCCCGCGGCGGTCACACCGGTGACTTCGTCCGCGTCCCCCGCGGCGAGACGATGCCGCCCACCCCGAAGCCCAACATGGGCTTCAAGAAGTAGCCAGATAGCGACCGGTGGGCCTCGGGCACCGAGGCCCACCGGTCGCCGGTCAGGGACAGGAACAGAACTGCTCGCGAGCCGTCCCGTCGAGGACCTCACCAGACCGGTGTCTGCCCGTGTCGGCCAGCCAGGTGTTGAAGGTGGGCAGTTGCACCTTCGCAGCCCGTCGGTTGCTCCACATGTTCTGCCACGTCTGCAAGCGGTAGATCGCCAGCTCGAGGTACTCCTGCGCGTACTGCGACCAGACCCGGTCGAAGGGCGACAGCTCGGGCTCCCAGGTCGGCAGTAGATCGACCAGACCCATTCCAACTGCAGTACCGACGGCGTCGCGCATGCTGTGCTTGATCCGGCGCAGCTCCCAAGGGAGGACTGCTTCGGCTCCATCGAGCACGGCGATGCAACTTATGACGGCCTGAGCCCAGGTACCGGGGTTCCGCTCGACCTCCGCTCGGCTCAACAGCCACCTCAGGTAGTCAAGTCGCGGCACGACCGCCTCAGCATGCCGCCGACGAAGAGCCCGCCAGTCCGCCTGCTCATCCCGCCGCCACTCGAACAACCGTCTCGCGCCCGCCTCCGCGACCGCACCACCGACGGCCGCTGCTATCTCCGACACCACCGCACCTCGCTTCCTCGGACTGCATTGTGTACGCGCGTACCGACAGTAAGCAGCCGCGACCGAACCGGTCATCCGTCGACGGTCGACTGGCTTGAGGTCGAACGAGGTCCCAACCCGGCGCCAACAGGCATTAATCCGTCAGGTCGCGCTGCCGGCCGTTCACATGAGCAGGTGCAGGGGGGTGGTGGTGGCTCAGCTCTTCTCGCAGGCGACGCCGTCTTTGTCGCGGTCGCTCTTCTTGTTGGCGTTGTAAAGCGCGGTGGAGTGCTTCACGGTGCCTTTGAGGGGCTTGCTGCCGGAGGGAGTCTTGTTGCGGTTGACGCCGGCCTTGGCGATGCCGCCGGACCAGTGCTTGTGGATCTCGGTGCAGTTCTTGTAGGTCGTCGCTGCGGAAGCGAGGGGTGCCGCGGAGGCCGACATGACCGGTGTCAGCGCGACGCTAATTGCGAGGGTCGCTGAGGCGATGAGAGCAAGGGGGCGGGCAGGCATGGACGACTCCTTCGTCGAGCAGGGGGAGTTGCAGCATCGCCTACCTCGGCGGGTTGCGGAACCCTTGAAAGTACGGTTGCCCAGCACCCGCTGGGCGCGCAGTTGCAAGTGCAGGGACGAGTACGTGATGAAGGTGCCGGCGCCCGAGCACGCCTACGGGCGGTGTCTGACAAGCTCAGTTCAACCTGCGGAAGGTTCCTGGTCCGGCGCCTCCGCCTCCTGGCCTCGAAGTACCTTCTCGGCAAAGCCGCGAATGGCGTCGTGGTCGAGAGTGCCGGAGCGCCACTCGCGGATTGCCTGCAGCATCGCTTCGATGCCCGCCGACCGTCTCTCCGGCGTTCCTTCCGACACCAGGTGCCACCACTGTGCCAGCACGGTGAGCGTCGTCGCGTCGTCCCCTTGCGCGCGCAGGCGTGAGGCCTCGAATAGCGCAGTCGCCTGTGACGCCCGCGGTGGGAGGGGGCGAAAGACCAGCCCGGCCTGCGTCAGCTGCGGCGGCGTCACGAGCCACTGTCTGAGCTCTACGAGGTAGTCGCCCGACGCTGCGAAGAACTGTCCGAGAGCCGTGTCGAGTCCTGTCTCGTATGCACCCTGCTGAGCGGAGTTGGCGATCTGTGTGGCGCGCCAGGAGGCGACCAGCGCTGCAATGCCGACGAGGAGGCTTCCAATCGTGCCTATCACTACAAAGACGAAGGTCGCGACGTCGAGCCCTGAGCCCGAATGCTGCACTGCCTTGGTCAGCTCCCGAATTGCGCAGGTAATGTCGTCGGAGGTGCAGCTCACGGCGCGACGGTACCGGGCGGCAAACGATGCTCGGACGTATCAGCGTCGCTGCTGCCCGGTCGGACCTTGTACGGGGGCGGATGATCGACCCTCGGGTCGCCGCAAGATTGGGCGCGATCGACGCTCGTCTCGACAACAGGAGGGTGAGACGTCTCGCGACAGGGATGTGGGACCCGCACGGGGCTTCCTTGATTGACTGGATGTGCGACGGCCGCCGGCGTCTCGATGTGTGGTCAGCATGCGGCTGAGGTGCACGCGCCATTACGTTTCCCTCATGCAGAAGTACGCCCTCCCATGAGTGAGCTTCTTGAGGCGCCGCCGGCGCCTTCAGCTGCCGACACGCCTCGGCGGGCGCCGCGCGGACGCATCGTGGCGGCTCTGGTCGTCGTTCTGGTTGTCGCCCTCGGGGTCGCGGTTTGGACTGTCTCGTTTCTGCCGGGTCTGAACTCGGTCAACCAGACCCAGGTGTTGCTGGATGCGCGCCCGTTCGTGTGCAAGAACAAGTCGGACGTCACGACCTACACCCCGAGCGATGGCACGCGCGATGACGAGGCCGTATTCGTGCCCGCCATCCGAGTGCACCCAGGCCTTGACTGCACGATGGACATCGTTATTCGGAACGACGGCGACGCCGACGTATCCGTGGACAAGGTGACCATCCCGATGGCGGGTGCGAGCAACGGTTGGGGCGTGCACGCCGACCGGGGGTACCTGCAGGGCATCACGCCGGCGCGCGGCCGTGATGCGGTGGATGCAGTGTTCGACTACCAGCACGACCCAGCCGCCGGCGGGTCGTTCCCGGTCGGCGGGCACACCGCGCAACGGTTCTCCTTCCACCTCAGTTGGTCCGACGGCTGCATGGACGACAACTCCGCCGGGATCTTCACCCAAGCCCCGACAGTGGTTCTCGCGGCGGGGCCTTGGCGCATTGCCAAGAGCTGGAATGGTCCGGGCTACGCCTTTCTCGGTGGGAAACACACGGTTTCGGCAAAAAGTAACTCTTGACCGGACCATCGGCGCTCGTACACCCGATGGAACTCAGTTTGGTTGGCCGCCCAGCGTGGTGCAGGGACCGTCTTCCGTCTTGTTCGAGAGCGAGGGCTTACGACGTCTCAGGAGCAGGGAATTGAGACGGGTGGGGTCGCGGGGACGGCTACTGCCGGTGGATCGTCATGTTGCGGCCGGACGATTGAGCGTGCGGTGGAAGCGGTGCGTGCGGTTCTTGATGGTGATGTCGTCGGCGTTGTCGACCGGGGTGCTCTTCGGCACCCGGGTGGCACTCGGGCCGTCAAGTGCTTCCTTCTCCTCTCGCACCTATGTCGAGGTTCAGCAGGCGACGGTGCGAAACCTCCGTCCAGTTATGGGCCCGCTGCTTCCCGCGGCGGTGCTGACGAACGTCGCCGGCCTGCTGCTGGAGCGCGATGACCGGGTGAGATTCGGGCTTCAGGCGCTCGGTCTGACCGGCCAGATGGGTGCGCTGGTGCTCACGGCGGCGGTCGAGCTCCCGATCAACGCGAAGGTGATGACGTGGTCGAAGGACGCGCCGCCTCCTGGGTGGGAGGCGCTTCGAGATCGGTGGAACGCGATCCACACCGCGCGGACCGCCGCGGCCGTCCTTGGCCTCGGAGGTCTGATTGCGGCATCAGTGCGACCCGGCAGATAGAGGCATCTCCTCTGCGCGGAGCGAGCCGCCTCGCGAGCAGGGGAGTGGGACGTCTCGCGAGCAGGACGCTCAGACGTGCCCGTCGCGAGATGTGTCGGAGGCCCGCTCTCAGCGCCCGCGCACTGCGGTAGGGCAACGTCGACGTGGTCGGCGCAGGGTCTCCTCCGCCGACCGCGGACGACGTGGAGGACGCAATGCGGAGCATCCAGACCATCGGGCTTGAGGACGCCCGCCGCGTGATCGCGGCGGGCGAGGCGGCGGCGAGCGGTCCGGTCGGGCAGCCCATGAACATCGCGGTCGTCGATGCGGGCGGCGTGCTGGTCGCCCACGTTCGGCAGGACGGCGCGTGGATCGGCAGCGTCGACATCTCGATCGGTAAGGCATTCACGGCCCGTGCGTTCGACATCACGACGAAGGACCTCGCGGACAACGCGCAGCCGGGCCAGCAGTTCTATGGCATCAATGCCTCGAACCAGGGCCACATCATGATCTTCGCCGGCGGCGTCCCGCTGCTCGCCGACGGCGTCGTCGTCGGCGCGGTGGGTGTCAGCGGCGGTACCGGTGAGCAGGACCAGGCCGTTGCAGAGGCGGCCGCCGCCGCGTTCTAACCCGCACCACCGGCTGCGGGCGTCCGAGAACCCTGTTGACGGCGCGCGGGTACGTGTCCCAGATTCGGGCGGAGACCGGTCGGGACGTCAGCGTCCCGCGACCGTCGCGCTGGCGTCGCGGTGGAGGCGGGCGGTCTCGATCACCGGGACGACGAGCTGCACGCCGACGACGCCGGACGCCCAGCGATAGTCGAGCCACGATGAGTCGGCTCCACCGCGTCGGCGGACGTGACCATGCCCCAGGCTGGTCATTCTCGGCTCTGGGGAGTGCCGCGTCTCACGGGTAGGCTTTTGACACCTCCACGGAAGAGTTGCTGTCACGGTTGCACGGCCGCTTGGCGAAGCTTGGGGTCGACGAGCACGTCGACGTTCTCCGTGCGTTGTTCGATGCTGCCGAGGCCGAGTCGCATCGCCCGGACTGTGGGGTCGCTGACGGAGCCCATCAGCTGCGAGGTGATCGCGGGGTCCGGGTGCAGGTATGGGCGGTCCCAGAAGGGGATCGTCGCTCGGCTGATGTCGGTCAGGCCGTGGCTGTTCTGGATGTACAGGAGGGACTGCAGTGCTTCAGCTGCGCCGCGTTCCCGAATATCGCGGTCGGCGCCGTCGACGAGGTGATCGATGCTCGGGCTGAGCTCTGTCGCGCAGTGCAGCGTGCGGAAGGCCGTGCCGAACCACTTCGCGTAAGGGGCCCAGCGGCGTTCGAGGACGAAAGCCAGATGCATGGTCACGTGCGCCAGGCGTGCGGCGACGAGGCGCGAGCCTCGGTCGTCGCCGACGTCGGCGGCCCGGCTCATCAGCGGAAGCTCCTGCGCGAGTTTGGCCCAGTCGCATGCGAGCACGTAGCGCCAGAGGTCGTCGGGGTACCAGCTGAGGGCAGACCGGGCGCGGGTCAGCTCGCCGTCGAGATCCTTGAAGACCGGGCCGGCGGTGATCTCCAGCACGGACTGCCCGGACAGCGAGAGCCAGTCGTCCGTGCTGATGGGGGAGCGAGGATCGAACCCCAGCCGTGGGACGAGGAAGTCGATGATCAAACTCACCTCGACGTGGAGGCGCGGCGCGGTTCCACCCGACGGGGTGAACCGAGTCGGAAGGCCCCGGAACGAGGCGGGAAGGTCGGCCGCGAGCACGGCGCGCACCTCGGCGACCGAGGGTGCGGGCACGATGAGGGCCAACCGGAGGCCCCAGTCGTGGTCCCGAGACGTCTCGTCATCGAGCCCGAGGACGTCAGAGCCGGCCCCAAGTCGCCCGGCGGAGTAGCGCATGCCAGGGAACCTCACCGCGATCAGCGGCTCGACCAGCTCCGTGAAGTAGGCCCGCGACAGCGCGCGTCCCACTGACTGGCGGTCGGTCACCTCACCAGTGTGAAGGCTCCTGCAACCGCACGGCGAAGCTGCTCGAGTTGCGCTGCAGGGCGGCCTGGTCGAGGTGCCTGCTTGCTCCTTACGCTTCCGCCGTGGTGTTGTCGCGAGAGATCGAGTTGCGGTCACGCTTCCTGGTGAACGACGAGGAGCTCTCGCACCTGCACGACTCGGCGTTCGGGTCAGCGGGGCCGGTGCTGCCGTGGTCCGATCGGCTTGCTCGGTTCAGCGTCAGCTGGGTAGGAGCGTTCGAGGGCCAGCGGCTCGTGGGCTTCGTGCATGCCGTCTGGGACGGAGGGCACCACGCCTTCCTGCTCGACACCGCGGTTCACCCTGAGTGCCAGCGGCGGGGAGTCGGTCGAGCCCTGGTGGAGCGTCTCGTCGTAGAGGTGAAGAAGGCAGGGTGCGAGTGGCTCCATGTCGACTACGAGCCTCGCCTCCGGCCCTTCTATGAAGGTTGTGGTTTCCGGGACACAGACGCAGGGCTGCTGCGGCTGGGCGTCGCGTAAGCGAGGTCTCATCAGCAGGCCAGTGAGACGGGCGTAATGCCGGTTATCTACCGATCTGGACGTTCCTCGGGTTGTCGGGCGGCGAGCCCCTGCTGGTAACTGGTGTCACCCGCGACGGCGTCGTACCGAGCTCCAGCGGCGATGTCGGCCCGGATCTGTTGCCGCTCGTTGGTCTCTGCGTTGATGAGAGCGTGCAGTGCTGTCGCGGACGTTGGGGAGCTCGGGCCACTTGTGCTGTGCAGGTATCGGTCGCCGACTTCGATGACGAAGTCAGAGCCCAAGGCGGTCGTGACGTCACGGGGCAGGTAGTCCTCCTCCTCCACCCACCAGGTCTCGGGCGTCCCGACCGGCCAGCCGTCATCCCAGTGGAAGGTGTCGTCCCAATAGGCGGCCCATCGGTGAAGTCGCTCTGCGAGGTCCGCTGGCAGTTGGAGGTCGGCGAGAGCCGGATGACCGAACCAGAACCAGAGCGGGTGCTTCAACGAGTACTCCGGGACGAACCGGATGGTCACCTCCGGGCCGTACCCGGGTGGAAGCTCTGACGTACTTTCCACGGCGTCGGCAGCCATGCGCTCACCGTAGCGAGCCCGCACATTCCACCGGCATCGAGACGTCTCGACAGTAGGTAGCTGAGACGTCTCGCGAGTAGGGGAGTGGGACGTCTCGCGAGCGAGTTGTTGAGACTCGCTCCGGGAGGTGCTGCATCGTTCGTGTCGACACCGTGGACCGGGGTAGGACAGCCGAGTGACTGTTGTGGTCGGTGTCTGCATCCTGGTGGTGGGTGTCGTCCTGACGATCGCATCTTGGCGTTGGGAGCGTCGATACTCCGCGTCGCACCCAGAGCGGAGCCGGCCGAACGCCGCGATCTCGGGAAGGTCGATCCCGCTGATCCTGTCGCTCCTGGTTTGCGGGTTGGGAGTCCGTGTGGCGCTGGCGGAGGCGGGGCTGCTTCTGTGGCAACGCCTCGTGATTGCAGCCGGCTTTGTCCTGCTTGCGGTAGCGGTCGCGGTGGTGTTCCTGCGGTGGATGCGGGCCCGGGAGAAGACCGATGCCACGCGGCGTGTGGCATCGGTGGTACTCATCGCCTTCCTCGTGCTTGGGGTCCTCGGCTGGGGGTTCGTGTGAGGGCGAGGTGGCGCGACTGTCGCCGCCACGTCCCAGGGCAGGTCAGCGGAACGTGTCGCGGGCAGGCTCCTAAGAGGTCGAACGTCTCCGTCGGTCGTCGTGAGACGGCATGTCCGTGGACGCGGGCGTAACGTCCGCGTCCGCGGGCTGAAGGCGTGGAGGTGCGAAGACCGGGTCTGCGCGGTAGCGGGTGAGGATGCCGCTGATGAGGAGCCCCGCGCCGGCCACTAGGAAGGCGAGAAAGAAGCCGTCGGGGAGTACGCGGGTGACGGCGGTCGCAAGGATGCCGACGACCATGAGGGCAGGACTTGCGACGATCATCGCCGTTGAGGTGTGACGGCGGCGCCGGGACCAGTCGAGGGCACTCGTGGACGGCATTGGCCCATCCTGTCCCTCCAGGCAGACCTCGTGAAGTTCGCTCCGCCTGTCACGTCTCGCTTGCAGGCGAGTGAGACGTCTCGCGACGGGTCTCGGTGCAAGCGGGTAGTGCACCTGCTGGCTGCAGCCTCCTGGCTCCGTCCTTGGATGGCGGTTAGAGGTCTCTGACGTATTTCTGCCACTCGTCGGACACGGGAGCGTGCAGGAGTTGTCGGTTGCCGAGTTCCTTGGCTAGTTGGACGGTAGTTACACCCGTGAGCAGGTTGGAGGTGCACGGCCGCCAGAGTCAACGTGTGCGGTCGTCCATAACTCGACGCGCGCAGAGGTCTCCTCGATCCTGACGCCACGGAAGCTCGTGCAACCGTCGCCGCCGAGGTACCTGATCGTGACACTTCGTTTCGTCGAGTGCAGGAGCACCCACGGGGTGCTTACAAGCCCCTTCGTCTGCTCAGCAGTAAGCGTCGTCGTGGGGTGCGGAGTCTCGCCAGGGAAAAGCGGCGACGTGGAGCTCGACTCCGTCGCTGCGGGCTCCGCAGGCAGGGGTTGATCAGCACAGCTGGATAGGAGGAGCACTGAAAGCCCTGCGACTGCAAGAGCCGCACCGCGGCGAGGTTGTGTTTGCCACGCGCGAGACCGCATGCAAGGGAGTGTGCACCCGCGGGCGGATGTCTCGCCTTCGACATGAGGTCGCTTCCCTCCTGCGTTGGGCGAGCCGTGCGTCTCGTGCAGGGGGTGCGTCTCGCGAGCAGGTATGTAGGACGTTTGTCGGCTGGGCGACCGCGACGTCCTAGGGACGGGAGTGAGACGTCTCCGTCTCACGAGCGAGGTTTTGGGACGTGGACTCGGCCCCGTCGTTTCGCGCTTGTCTCGCTGTCTGTCTCAAAAGGGTCGTTTGGTGACGCTGCTACGGATCCAGCAGTGAGACGCACGCCCGCTCGGCCGTTAACGATCGGTTGAGACCGACGTGCAGGCGCTCGGCTGCAAGTAGCCCGGCGCGCGTTGCCTGGCGAGTAGCGCCCGCGCCCAAGCGGGGTCGCCGTGACGTAGGTCCGCAAAGCCGAGAGCGGGAGCGGGAAGACCGGACGGCACGGCCTCGAGTGTGGCCGACCTTGGATTCGAGAGCATCTCCGGTGTGCTCACGGGTCGAGGGGTGCTCGTTGCGCGAGGTCGAGGCGGCGGTGGAGGTAGGAGAAGAGGGAGAACGCGTCGAAGAAGTCCTGCTCGAGTTCTTGCGCACCGAGGCGCGTGGCGTGCGCCCGGGGGTTGCGGTAGTGGCCGTGGACGCCGAGGAGCATCTGCTTGAAGCCTCGGTGTTCGGAGACGTCGGAGTCGCTGCGGTAGGGATTGATGTAGAGGAGGGGCGCCTCGGTGTTCGTGCCCAGTGCGCCGTTGTACAGCGCGCCTCCGTCTCCGGCCAGGCCCGTCAGGGACCGGACGCGGGCGGGCAGGCTTTTTGCGGCTTCGTTGGTGGCGTGGAAGAGGGAGCGGGCGATGAGTTCTTCAGAGCAGTAGCGGAAGAGTTCGCTGTGGCACTTGCGGCGTTCCAGCTCGGTGTGCAGCCGCCCGGCTAGCTGCGCGGCTTCGCTCAGGGAGCGGGCACGGGCGCCCTTGTGTAGCCGGCCGTCGTCGCCGACGCGGTAGCCGTAGTGCACCAGGAACTCGTTGAGCTGCCCGGCAAGGTCCGCGAACCGGTCCGGGTTTGAGGCGTAGCGAGCGGGGCTCATCGCCCGGGTGAGGAAGGCGACGAGGACGTTGCCGGCGCCTTGCCGTACCTGCGTGTTGTGCAGCGTCCGGTAGAGGCTGTCCCGCTTGTTGGCGCCTGGCTCTCGCGTAGTGACGCGAACCATGGCCAGCAGTACGTCGATCTCCGAGTTGGTCAGGCCTGGGAACTCCGTTTGCGCGAGGACGTCGCACACACCCTTCGTGAACGCTGGATCCCAGACCTCGAGAAGGGTCTTCCCGCCGCCGTCAGCCATCTGTCCGCGCCGACTCAGGACCCGTCTCCAGTCGTCCCAGGTGCGCGTAGAGGGTGGCTCTCGACACTCCGATCGTGGCCGCGATCGTCGACTTGGGACGTCCCTCGGCGAGCATCCGCGCAGCGACCGCCAGCTTGTCCGTCGTCATCGACGTCGGACGGCCGCCGACCCTCCCGCGGGAGCGAGCAGCAGCCAATCCGGCCATGGTCCGCTCACGGATCAGGTCACGCTCGAACGCTGCCAGGGAGGCGAGTACTCCGAACAACAGTCGACCCGCCGGCGTTGTGGTGTCGATCGCTTCGGTCAGCGACGCGAAACCGACCCCGCGCTCCTCCAACGCGCTAACCGTCTGAATGAGGTGCGAGGTCGACCGGCCCAGCCGATCGAGGCGCCACACCACGAGCGTGTCGCCAGGACGCAATTGCTCGAGCACCGCGGACAGTTGCGGCCGTTCCGTCAGAGCTCCCGAGGCTTGATCCGTGAAGATTCGCTGCACCCCAGCAGCCTTGAGCGCGTCGTGCTGCAGCGCGGCGTCCTGCTGCAGCGTCGACACTCTCGCGTAGCCAAGCCGGTAACCCTTCGGGCTGGAGTCTGCCATGGCCCGACTGTATAGAAACTCATCTCGCTGTCGGGCCATCCCAGGGGAGGTTTCCGACACGAGTTTCCGACACTCGCCGGCCCGGCGAGTCGCGTCCAGTATGGGAGTGCCTGGAAAACGATCAATATATGGACGGATTTCAACCGACTGGGCTCGGCGCCGCGGAACGGCTCCTTGATCCCACCATCGCTTCGACGAGCGTTTATCCGTCGGCGTCCCAGTTGGTGCCGTTGGGCCGAGATTCTTAGCGAGGTTGCCCTGGTGCTAAGGGCACGTTCTGATTCCAGTCGAGCTGCATAACAAGCGAGAGCAGGAACGCCGCAATGATCAGCAGGACACGCCGCGCTCGTCAGACGCACCCGTACATCAATTACCGCGGTCAATGCACGTTCAGCTACTTGCTCAGAGCGTCCTTCAACTTTATCACCAAAACGGACCGCTCAGAAAGTAACTCCTCGTGGCGCACATCGCTGCGATCTTGACCCCACTTGTTCACCACTGCGGTAATTCCTGGAGCCTTCATGCCGCGTATAACCGACTCATCTCGATCTTGCTCCCATTTGTCAAGTTCAGCGTCGATCGCCCTAATCCTTGATGCGATTTCTTGCGCTACCCGCGAAGCAGGTGCCTCGTCTCTCATTCGAGGAAACTAACAACCTCAAGCGGTGACCGCAAGTTTCATCTCAAGGCTGGGTTGTAAGCGTCAAGATTCTTGTAATAAGAACTACGAAGGCCGCGGCTAGCGAAAGTCCGACAATCAGCCGGGTCGACCGTGCCTGGTTCCGGGATCTCTTTCTTCGCAGTAGAATCACGATGGCTATGAGAACAAGCGTCGAAGATACTGCGACTGCGATCGCGACGCCCATAATTTGGCTCATGTCTCGACCCGCTGAACTAGGAACAGTTGCTAAACGCCGAATTGACGTCAAGTACTAGCGAGTACGCATTGAAGGCGAAATCGATGGCCAACAGTGCTTGAACCACCTCTCCAATCCCAACCGCATCAGCTGGCGTGACGGCAAGAATACCCGTGACGTCACTTAAGAGTCCATTCACGTCGAGTGCAACGTCCAGCAAATTGAGCACGCACTTTGCGGTGATTCGGCCGCTGGGGTCTGATCCATTGATCGGATCTCCGCCTGCAAAGGAATAACGGTTGGCGTTCGCGATGTCGAGCGGTGCGTCAAGTGTGTCTTGCTGTGTCCAGGTGCCGGTGGTGGGGTTGTACCAGCGCTGCCCGAACTTTACGAAGCCGGTGGCACGGTCTTGGATGCCGGATTTGAAGGCATAGGGGTTTTGTCCGACGCCGTTGCCGCCGCTGCTGGCTTGCAGGGTGGGGAGGCCGTAGGGGTCGTACTGGTATTGGAACGAGGTGGAGTTGAAGTCGGTGAGGAGCGCGACGGGGCTGCCCAGTCCGTCGTAGATGTAGAGCGCGGCGATGTCGCTGGAGGTGTGCAGCATCGTCGCCTGCCCGGTGACGGGGTCGGACTCGACGTAGGCCGTGAGGGATCCGACGCCGTATTGGGCAATGGTGGGGTTGCCGGCCTGGTCGGTGCGGCCGTAGGCGATCTTGTAGGTGTTGCCGGTGCTGATGGTCTCGCGGAGTACCGCGTTTTGCGCGCTGCCGGCGTAGGTGTAGGTGGAGGTGACGCTGCCGACGATGGCTTTGGTCATCTGTTCGGCGGCGTTGTAGGTGTAGGTCGCGTTCGGGGCGGCGGTGAGGTTGCCGGCGCCGTCGTAGCTGTACCCAGCGGTCGTGATCTGGTTCGCCGCGTTGAAGGTCAGGGTCTGGCTCGAGGTGGTGGAGCCGGTGACGTTGGCCGTGAGGCGGTTGCCGTTGGCGTCATAGGCGTAGGCGTAGGTGTTGTTGGTGCCGCTGCCGCCGGACTCGACCACCTTGGTCAGTCGGCCCATGCCGTCGTAGGTGAACTTGGTGGTCTGGCTGGTGAGGGCGTTGTAGGTCCACTGCAGCTTGGAGAGGTCCGTGCCGCTGCCGGTGCCGCAGCTCGTGCCGGAGCCGCCGGTGTTGTAGCAGTAGTAGACGTCCATCTGCGTCGTCGGCCCAGACGCAGGCCCCTTCTGAGCGAAGATCCGGGAGACCCGGCCGGAGGTGTCGAAGCTGGTGTGGGTGTGCGCGGCCCACACGGATTGGGTGGCGTTGGACTGCAGCCACTCGTCGGTGCGGTTGCCGTTGTCGTCGGTCTTGAAGTACGTCGACTGGGTACCGCTGGCCTTGGGGTAGGTGGTGGACAGCAGCGCACCGGCGTTGTCGAACGTCTGCGTTGTGGTGCCGCGGGTGTCGGTCAGCGACGTGTTGTTGCCGACTTTGTCGTATCCGTAGCTGATCGTGCCGCCAAAGGACGTGTTCGCGGTGGTCAGCAGCTGCCCGAGCTGGTCGTAGCTGTTGGTGATCGTGCCGCCGTCGGAGACCTGGTTTGTCAGCCGGCCCGCGTCGTCCCAGGTGTTGGTCACGGTGCCGGTGCTGTCGGAGTAGCCGGTCGTCAGCAGCCGGTCGTCCTTGTCGTAGGTGTAGGTCGTGCTCCGGTTCGCGCCGTCGGAGACGGACTGCAGTCGGCCGAGCGCGTCGTAGTTGTAGAGCTTCATGCCGAGGCTGGACCCCGTGACCGGGATGACCTTGACCAGCTGGTGGTCCGTGTACTCGTAGTGCGTCGCGTTGCTGCCGTTACCCGGTGCCGTCGCGGTCAGGACCGTGCCGTCCCCGTTGCGGGTGACCGTGGAGGTGACCGCGGTGGAGGTGGAGTTGCTGCCGACGGCGGTGTTGCCGGCCGTCGAGGTCATGTTGCCGTGCACGTCGTACCCGTACGAGGTGGTGTTCGAGCTCGAGGCAGTGTTCGTATCGGACGCAGTCGTCGAGGGCAGGTACTGGCTTGAAGCGTCTGTGTTCGTGTACGTCGCGGCCGAAGCATTGCCG
>Ga0160428_1001561_pt1 | contig 16843 bp, 11 predicted proteins | sample SolpanmetagenomM_FD_108198 | JGI IMG/M metagenome (GOLD analysis project Ga0160428, IMG submission 108198) | Solar panel surface microbial communities from Lawrence Berkeley National Laboratory, California, USA - M | ecosystem: Engineered > Built environment > Solar panel > Unclassified ... | reverse complement strand
TCCGTCACCACCGCGCCAGCTTCGGCCTCCTTCAGGATGCCGATGATCTGCTCTTCCAAAAACTGCTGCCGCTTCATCTGTCCGTCCCTTCTTCGGGGTCGGACTCTAGCTCCAACTGGAGGAAAAAACGGGGGTCACGTCACCTGAGGGCGGACAGACTGCTTTCCACCCTGGCGGAGCCGTAAGGCCACCTGCCCCGCACGTCGTTTTGCTCAGGTGACGCCGCGTGAGCACGCTCAGGCGGGTTGTGATCCGGCCTGCTTCGGATCCACGACGAAGCTTGCCAGCGTTTCCATTCGCCCCCCGGGCCGATCAACCTGATCGATCGCCTTCACCTCGGCGTGCCAGCGAGCCGGAGTAACCGTGAACAGTTGATAGCCGCGCTGGTTGTTGAGCAGTGCGACATTTGGATTATGGTCCAGCGCATGGTCTTCGCCGGGATATCGCTTGCCCCCTGTCCCGCTCGACGAAATCGACGTCGCGAGAAATTCGGTGGCGATCGCTGGCCCGTCGAGGTCTTCGGCGCGGCGCGGCACGGACCCGATGACATTCTGGTGCATGTCACCGCTGCCGATCACGACGTTCGTCAAATCGCGGCGAACAATACTGTCGATCAGCCGCTGGCGCGCGATCGGATAGCCGTTCCAGTTGTCCTTCGCGACGACTGGTGCCGTCCTCCCGTCCTTGCGGGCGTCATAGGGCATCAGCATCACTTGTTGCGCGATGAAGTTCCACTGGGCGGCATTGTCCAGCCCGCGGTCCAGCCACGCCTCCTGCGCCGCGCTCATCATCGTCCGGTCGGGTCGGTCGACCGGCTGACACGCGTCGAGCTCCTCGCGCCCGATCCCGGGACGCTCGCAGAGCTGATCGCTGCGATCGGAGCGCGTATCGAGCACGTGGAGGCGGACGAGGTTTCCGTAATCGAGCCGGCGATAGGCATGGACGCCGTCCGGGCCCCGTCGCTGCGCGCGGCGGACCGGGACATGTTCGTACCACGCCTGAAGCGCGGCCGCCTTGCGCAGCGCGAAGACCGTTGGCGGACTGCCGTCCTTGTCGAAAGCGCCGGCCCAATTGTCGTCGATCTCGTGATCGTCAAACGCCATGATGAAAGCGACCGCGGCATGCGCCGCCTGGAGATCGGGATCGGCCTTATATTGTGCATAGCGGCGGCGGTATTGGTCGAGCGTATAGCATTCGCCGCCCAGATGCTTGCGCGGGGTCGGCCCGGCGCGCGGTGCCATCTCGTAGATATAGTCGCCGTAATGATAGACCGCGTCGAGATCGGGCTCGCGCGCCAGATGCGCATAGCCGGTGAACAGACCCATCTCGAAATCCTGGCATCCCAGAAGCGCGAGCCGCATTCGATCGAGCGCCCCCCCCCCCGCCGCCGGCGCAGTGCGCGCGGTGCCGACCGGGCTCGCGCCTGCGCCTGCGACGAGGAAGCGATACCAATAGGGCCGGTGCGCACGCCGGCCGTCGACCTCGACATGGACCGAATGCGCGAGCGTTGCGATGGCGACCGCAGCGCCTGCGCGGACGATCTTGCGGAAGGCGGGGTCTTCGGCGACTTCCCAGCGGACCGGCACGTCGTGCGGCGGCATTCCGCCGTCGGGGGTCTGCGGTTCGGGGGCGAGGCGGGTCCAGAGTACGAAGCCGTCGGACCATGGGTCGCCCGATGCGATGCCGAGCGTGAAGGGATCGCGCGTAAAGCGGGCTTGCGCGAGCAGCGCGGGCGCGGCGATTCCGCTCGATAGCGCGAGCGTAAGCCCGGTCTTGATCAGCGTGCGGCGGTCGAGCTGGGCCACGGCGATACCTCCTTGGGCCCTTCGCGTCAGCGTGACGGACGATTTCCGCCATCGGTCGGCGCGACCGGGCAATTCTAGGAAGACGCAACAGCCGGTTAAAACCCGACATCCTAATCAGGACGATGCCGTCAACGACGTCTTGAAGCGTCGGTAGGGCGGATCGCTATGACCCTGCGGCCCCAAGATATCGTAACACCGTAGGCGACCTGCACTGCCTGCAGCGCTCGAGCCGTATCCGAGATTCGGAACCGCCCGCTGATCGGCAGCGTCAGCAGCGCGCGATCCCTCACCACGATCGGTCGTGTGGAATAGCGCTGCACCTTGTCGATCAACACGCCCAGCGGGACGTTCGACGCCTCGAACCACCCCGATTTCCAAGCGGGCGCGGTCTCCGCGGTACGCGGTTGCGCCGCGATATGGCCATCGACGACGTGCGCGGCGTCGCCCTTGCGCAGCACCAGATCGTGCTCGCCCGCGACCGCGACATCCACCGCGCCGCGATACACGACCACGGCGGTTCGCGTTGGGCTCTGTCGATCCACGTTGGACGCGGTGCCGAGGACGCGCACCTGGGTAGTCCCGCTCGCGACCTCGAAGGTCCGGGCGTTTTCATGCCGAACGTCGAAGAACGCCTCGCCCCGCACGAGCTCCGCCGCGCGCGCCCAGGGCAGGATCTGCACCCGCAACTCGCTGTCGCCGCTGAGGTCGACGCGCGACCCGTCCGCCAGCACGACGGTCCTGCCGCCGCCGACGCCGGTGCGATAGGCGGTTGTCGTCACGGACGGCAGGATCAGCACCGCCGCGAGCGCCGCGCAGGCCGCCGCCAATCCGGGAACGACATAGCGGAGTCGAGGGAAACGAACGTGCGACCGTAACGACGGCATGACCACCAAGGCCTCGGGCTGGCGCAATGCGTGCGCCAGCGTCTCGGACTCCCACACTGCCTGAAGATCGGCGAAGGTTTCGCGGTGGCGCGGGGACGCCGCCATCCAGGCGTCGAATTCGGGGCCCGCCGCGGCATCGAATGCGGGCTGGTTGAGCCGGTCGATCCAGCCCGCCGCTTCCTCGGCGATCTCCGTGTCGCGCTTCATTGCGCCGCGCCCCGCGCGAAACCATCGCCGCGCATCGCCTTGTGGAGATCGGCCAGACCGCGCGTGATATGTTTCTCGACCGCTTTCGGGCTCAACCCCAGCTCCCTCGCTATCGCGGCACAGCTTTGCCCCTGCAAACGCCGGCGGACAAGCACGTCGCGGCGCAGCGGCGGCATCATCGCGAGCGCCGCCTGAAGCAGCGCAAGTTCCTGCCGCCCGGCAAGCACCCGATCCGGCAAGGGTGCCTGGCTGGCGGGCTCCTCCTCGCGTTCGGCGACATAGCGACTGTCGCGGCGATGATGATCGACCAGCAGGCTCGCGGCGATCCGGAACCCCAGCGCATAGACGCTCACCAGCTTCTGCACGCGGCTTTGCTGCACCAGCCGCGACAGCGTCTCCCGCACGACATCCTCGACCAGATCGGCGCGGCTGGTGCGCGCCCGGACGTAGCGGCTCAGCGTAGAAGCGACCGTGCGCCAGTCCGCTTCGGGTGTCGCGCCGGCGATATCCTCGATATGGGGCAACGGCGCGGGCATCGGATGTCCGGATTGTGAAGCCCCGCCCCCTAGGGAGAGTTTGTGACAGTTTCGCTGAGCAGCGCCAAGGCTAACGCGCCGCTATCGATCAAACCGCCTTTATAAAGGATAGTATGATCATCCCGGACCGAAGAATTCCAGACTGGATCGCTTCACCCTGCACGCGCAACGCATCGGACCAACGCTGACGGGGAAGTCCAGCATCGGCGACACTTTGATGTCACATAACTGAAATCTATTAATTTTGTCGGGTTTTGCGACGGTACGTCGTCTTGCTCTCGAACTACTCGGGGGGAAACCATGTTTCGCAACATTCCTATGTCGCATCTTCTGCTAAGCTCGGCCGCGCTGTCCGGCCTGATCGCCATGCCCGCCACCGCCCATGCGGCACCCGCGCCGCGCCAGTTCACGTTCGACGTCCCCGCGCAGGACCTTTCGGAAGCGTTGCTCGCCTTTTCTCGGCTTACCGGGCTGCAACTCGCTTCGTCGCCGACGCTGTTGCAAGGTGCGCGCAGTCAGCGGCTGCACGGGCGGATGACCGCCGACGCGGCGCTTGCGCAGCTGATCGCGGGGAGCGACCTCGCGGGCAGGATCGTCGGGGACACGGTAACGGTCGCCCGGCCCGCGCGGCTTGCTACGGCTGACGCGCACGCCCCGGCGATTGCCGCCGGGGCAGAAGTTCAAGGCGATACGCATCTGGAGCCGCAGGCCGAACAGACGACCGACATCGTCGTCACCGGGTACCGCGAAAGCGTCGCCAGGGCGCAGCAAGTCAAGCGGGCGGCGACCGGATCGCAGGACGTAATTCTGGCGCAGGATATTGCCGCCTTTCCCGACCAGAATCTTGCGGAAGCGCTCCAGCGCGTTCCCGGCGTCGCGCTGACCCGAGACAGCGGCGAGGGCCGGCAGATCTCGCTGCGCGGTCTCGGCGCGGATTTCACCCGCACCCAGCTGAACGGCATGGAAGTGCTGACCAACACCTCGTCGGGGCTCGACAGCCGGTCATCGGTCAGTCGTAACCGGTCGTTCGACTACAGCATCTTCGCATCCGAACTGTTCAACAAGGTCGTGGTCGAGAAATCCTACGCCGCGGAACAGGACGAGGGCGGAATCGGCGGCACCGTCGGCCTGCATACCGCCAAGCCATTCGACTATAAGGGTCGCACGATCGTCGCGTCCGCCAAGGGCCAGTCGAACCAATATACCAAGACGGTTACACCGCGACTGGTCGGGCTTTTCTCGCAACGCTGGGGCGATTTCGGCTTCCTCGCCTCGGCGGCTTACAGCGCCGCCGACACGATCGAGTTCGGCTATCGCAACTGGAACTGGTCGCAGATCAATTTCGGTGCCGCCAATGTCGGCCCCGCCGTCTCCGCCGCGGACCGGGCGCTGCTGGTTAATGCCAAGGGCACCGATCGCATCTGGAACAGCCGTGCGCAGACCTATGCGACCTTCTTCAACAAGCGCGAACGGCTCGGCCTCACCACCGCGCTGCAATATCACCCCGATGCGCGCACCGACGTGACGCTCGACCTGCTCTACGGCAAGCTCAACAACGACCGCCGCTCAGGGGTGATCGGCGCGGCGGGGACCAACGGCGTTTCGGCCAACAACGTCATTGGCACGCAGGTGCTGACCGGGGTCGCTTTCGACCAGTATAACGACATCGTCGGGGCGTCGTTCGATCACGTCGACATGCGCACCGAATCCAAGGACACGCAGGACCAGACGACCTTCTGGCAGGCGGCGCTGAACGGCCATACCGACCTGACCGACACCCTCACCGCCACGGTGCTGACGGGCTGGTCGCGCTCCGTCTTCGACTCCTGCTACGCCGAAGTCTATCTGGAGGCGGTCAACAAGAGCTATGCCTTCTCGGGGCTGAACACCGGGTCGCCGCGGACCACCTACGGCTTCGACATCACCGACCCGGCGCAATGGGCGTTGCAGGGCCTCGAAACCCGCGCCGACCATATCGCCAGCGAATTCTACAACACAAAGGCCGAACTCGCCTGGCAGGTCGGGCCGGGCTCGACGATCAAGGCGGGCGGCGGCTTCAAGCGCTTCACCAACAGCGGCCAGCAGCAAAAGGCTGCGCCGAGCTATGAGGACAAGCCGGGCATCCCGCGCGTGCCGACCAGCGTGCTGTCGGACCGAAGTCTGGCCCCCTATGTCATCGGCGACGTGCCGGGCACCTACGCCCTGCTCGGCCAGAGCATGACGGTGAATGCGAGCAATACGGTCACGGGGACCGCTTATGATCTGCTCGAGAAGACCTATGCGGCGTATCTGCAATATGACCTGAAGACGCGGCTCGGCGGCGTCGGGCTTCGCGCCAATTTCGGGGTGCGCTATTATCACACCGATCTCGGTTCCTCGGGCACGGCGCTGGTCGGCGGGGTGCTGGTTCCGCTCGATGTGACCAACAGCTATCATGGGTTCCTGCCCGCCGCGAACCTTGCGTTCGACCTCGGCCGGTCGCTCGTCTTCCGCGTCAGCGGCAACCGCAATCTGAGCCGTCCCGCGCTGAGCGACATGCGCGCGGCGAGCACGCTCAACCTCGCCTCGTTCGGCGGGAGCATCGCGGGCGGCAACCCCAACCTGAAGCCGTTCATCGCGGATTCGGTCGAGGGATCGCTCGAATATTATGACGGGCAACGCGGTTCGCTGGCGATCGGTGCTTTTTATAAGCACATGGACTCGTACATCACCTTGGAAACGTGGCTGGTCGCCTACAACACCACCGGCTACCCGGACGCGCTGCTGCCCGTCGGCGTCGATCCGTCGGTGCTGGTCAATTACACGTGCCCGATCAACGGCCCCGGCGCGTCGATCAAGGGCATCGAGATCGCCGCGAAACGCGATTCGATTTCCTCCCCGCCCCGTTCCACAATTGGGCGTCCTCGGGAACATCACTGCCGCCGACGGCTCGACCTCGGTGTACTATTCGGGCGTTGCGAAGCGTTTGCCATTGCCCACGCTGTCGAAACTGTCGTCCAACGCGACGCTCTATTACGACACCGACCGCTGGGGCATTCGGGGATCGGTGGCGACCCGTTCGCGCTATCGCTGGGGCGATGGCGGCAACGGCATTATCAGCGAATATATCCAGGGATCGGCCAACGTTGACGCGTCCGCCTATCTCAACCTGACGCCGCGCTTCAAGATCACGGGTGGAGGCGATCAACCTCACCGATCAGCCGATCGTCCAATATGCCGACGGAAACGCCAAGCGGGTGATGACGAACACGGTCAGCGGGCGGACGGTGTCGTTGGGCGCGTCGATGCGCTTCTAGGCGGCAAGCGAAGCGGTTGGGAGGGGTACGGCGGGCAAAGACGCCAGCTTGCCTCTCCCTGTGGGACTCGTTTGCCATATCGCGCAGGACCGATCCGTCCGGGATGGACAGTAACCGACACGGTGGCAGGGATGTCGCCGTGGTCCTCGTCCATCGGACCGGCGCTCGCCAGTCACGCAGCGAACTGCGCGATGACAGTAAATCTGCGCGCAAGAGTGATGCTGCTAGGCGCTGACGCCGTTGTTCTAAAACCGGCGCGCCAACGCCTCGAGCGTGCACAGACCCTGGATACCCCGCGCTGAACAGCCCGCGATCGGCATGACAATACGATAGGGCTTTCCCGCGCCACGGAACGCGGTCAACGCGCGGATCTGCCCCAGGGTCTGCGATCGATAAACCGCGCGGACATAGCGACGTCCGGCCCGATCGACCAGCCGCTCGAACTGGATCGCGCCACCCGGTGTGGGATCGTCGGCGGCGAGACCGGGCACGTGCCAGTGCAGATCGAACAGGCCGGCAAGGCTCGCGACATTCGTATCGTGTCCAGAGATCATCGTGACCGGCGACGCGTCAGGACGGGTGTCGCTCAGCGCTTCGCGCAGGAGCGGGGAAATCCCCGACATGTTGGCAGCAGCGACATACCGCGGTCGTGCGAGCAATCGAAATTCGACCGCATGGAGTTCGGACGCGCGCGCGATGTCGGCGGCAGTGGCGCGCCCCCAGCCAACCTCCCGCATCGGCTTGCCGTCGGCATACTCCAGCAACAGGATCTGCGCGACGGTCGAGCCTTGATCGAGCGCGCCGCTGAGCTTGGGCCGCTTGCCAGGTTTGAGCGGTGCAAGCGATGACGGTTCGGACCCGATGCCACAAGCGGCGCGGGCCGGACCGCATAGGATCGCATCAAGCCGCGACAGCACCGGGCGGAGCCGCCGTTCCTCGCCCGCGATCCCGGCAATCCCCGCCCCTGCCAGCACCGCGGCACGCGCGGTGTCCGAACCGAACGGGACCGCCTGTTCATCGATCGGCGAGAAGATCGGGTCCGCGACACCCTCCGGGCGATGCGTCATGTCCACAGTGCAGCCCGGCGCCACCACCGCGGCCCAGGTTTGCGCAGTCGCTATCGTCCGCTGGTCGCTGTCCGCAACGATCCGCACGCCGGTGCAGCCCTTGCGCGGGAAAAGACCAAAACCGATGAACGTCGCGCGATCGGCTGCGGCTAGACGTTGCAGCGCCGCAGCACCATGCGGCGTCAGGTAGCCCGGTTTGACGGGCCATTCGGGCCAGGCTTCGGCAGCGGTGCCCGCCGGCATCGGCGGGGCCTTGGTCGGCGGACGCACCCCGTGGCGCATCAGCATCACCACGCGATCGACCCGCAACCCGCTTTGCGCGACGACCGGCGCACCGACCGCAAGCAACGCCAGGCCTGCGGTCACACGGAGAGAGTTACGCATATGCGGTTTCCTAAAAATGGAGTTGCGCGCCCCAGCGTACCGACAGATCATAACGCTCGCGTTCGACCAGGAACGCCTTCGACCCGATATAGCGCCGCCACGGCGCGTCGGTCAGGTTGGTCGCGCTGCCAAAGAAAGTAAGTTTCGGCGTAACCTGATAACTTGCGTTGAGGTCGAGCTGCCCGTTGCGATCGGTATATTGATCGAGCGCGGCGGTCGCGCCGAGCGTATCGAGATAGGCCGAGCGATAGGAATAGGCCGCGCGGACCGCGACGCCGTATTTCTCGTAGAAGATCTGCGCGGTGCCGACATGCTTCGATTGCAGGAACAGCGGGATCCTCCCCGACCTTGGCAGTGCCCCGAGGATCGTGCCGTTCCCCTCGCCGAAGATCCGCGTGTAATTCGCGCTGACGCCGAAACCGTCGAGCGGCGACGGCAGGAAGGTGAAGCGCGTCTGGACATTGACCTCGACGCCGTACACCGTGGCTTCGTCGATGTTGAGCGCGGTCAGCACGGTCGCGTTGGCCAGCCGCTGGCCGGCGAAGCTGCCGGTCTGCGCAAGCAGCGCCTGCTGGTAGATCGGATCGTCGAACTTCTTGTAGAAACCGCCAACCGACAGCAGCCCCTGACCCGGGAGATAATATTCGATCGCGCCGTCGAGGTTGAGCGCCTTGTACGGCTTGAGGTTCGGATTGCCCTGCGAGACCGAGACCGGGGTGGTGGTCTGGTCGACCGCAACGAACGGCGCGAGCAGCGCGTAATTGGGGCGCCCGATCGACGTCGTGACCGCAGCCCGCAGCACGAGCGCGTCGGTCACGTCGTACCGCGCATTGAGCCCGGGAAACACGTCGGTATATTGCTTCGAACCGAAGCTGTTGAACCCCGATGTAAGTGACGAGGTCGCGGTGATCAGCTTGGCCTGGCTGCGGTCGCGGGTCTGCTCGACGCGGACCCCGGGGACCAGCGTCAGCTTCTCGAACTTGAGCGTTGCCATCGCATAGCCCGCGAGGATCCGCTCCTTGACGTCATAATCGTTGGCGAGGCTGTTGGCGATCGACCCCGCGGTGTTGAGCGTGATCGTCCCCGGGTTTGCGGCGAGATAGGCCTGCGCGCGGTCGTAATCGATCCGCTGGCCGAAGGTATAGTCGCTGCCGTAAAAGCTCGTGTCACCGAGATAGGAGACGTTGGCGAGCGTGAACGTCCGGCCGCTCGTCAGGCCATAAGTGACGTAGTCGCGATTGTTGGTCTTGTGCCGGTCAAGATATTTTGCGCCGACTTTGACTGAGGATTCGCCGCTGCCGAATGCCAGCGGGATCGCATAGTCGATCCGGCCCTGCGTCAGCCGTTCGACCGCGAGGCGGCGATCGTAATTGACGCTGTTGAGCGCATAGGCAGTCTGCGCGACGGCGTTGGTCTGGGCAAAATCGTAGGGCGTGTCCGAAACGTCGTAATTGACCGTCAGCGCGGTTCCGCCGGTGCGGAAGTTGTATTCAGAGCGCAGGGGATCGCGCTTCTGCGCGCGCGCGTAGCTGCCACTGATCGCAAGGTGGCCCGGGCCGACGTCGACCTCGCCGCCGCCCTGTACCGACCTGGTGTTGTCCTCTTCCTCACGCCGGCGCACGCGCACGCTGCCACGACCCCGGAAGGTGCCGGTGATCGCGGTCTGGCTGGTGAAGGCGGACTGGTTGTCGATGATGAACTGGTCGCGCGTCTCATTGTCGTCGAACGCGGAATACGTGCCGCGCACGAACACCTTGGTCGTGTCGCTCGGTCGCCAGTCGAGGTTGAGCACCGCGCCCTTGCGGGTCCGCGTGAGGTTATAGTCGCGCAGGCCGTACTGGTCGGGCACGACGAACCCGTTCGCCGCCACGGGCGCACGGTAATTGGTCGAGCCCTGGAAATTCTCGGACTCGATCGGCCGCTTGGAATAATTGACCGACAGGACCGCGCCGAACTGCCGGTTTGCGCCGAACAGGCCGCCGACCTGAATATCGCCTTCATAGGGATGCCCGTCGTTGAGCTTGGACCAGCCGTAGGCCGCGCGCGCATCCGCGAAGAAACGCTTGTTGCGGTCGAACGCGGACAAGGTCCGGATATCGACCGATCCCCCGATCGCGTTGGCGTCCTGGTCCGCGGTCAGCGACTTGGTGACGACCACCGCGCTGATCAGCGCCGACGGGATGTCGTCGAGCTTGACCTGCCGCCCCTCGGGCTCGGGTGCGGGCAGCGTCATGCCGTTGAGCGTCACGTTCACGAGATCGGGGTTGATCCCGCGGATGATGACGTAGCGTCCCTCGCCCTGGTCGTTTGCGACCGACAGGCCAGGAATCCGGCGTACCGCCTCGGCGACATTCTGGTCGGGGAGCTTGCCGACATCGTTGGCGAAGATCGCCTCGACAAAATTGTCGGCCTTGCGCTTTTCCTCGATCGCCTTGCGTTCGCCGGCGCGCGTGCCGGTGACGACGATGTCGACCGGGTCGTTCTCAACGGCGGGGGCAGCCGGTGTGGTCTGCGCGAAGGTGGGCGACGCCAGGAACGGACTCATCGCAATACCAGCCGCCAACGCAGCCTTTGAAATACTGATCATCTGGTATGTGTCCCCGGGTCCCGTTCAGGATGCGCCTAGCGGCGCTTCGTGACTCCCGGGCGACTGGGCGGTGACAGTAACAAGTCGTTGTTCCCGCCGGGTAAGACCTGAAGACACGCATAACTTCAAAGGCGGATGTATCCGTCGCGACACGACCCTACATCCCTCATTCTCCTCAAGCTGCAGACGGTGCCGAATGACCACGCCAGTGACCAAGCCCATGAAGATCGATTTCATTTCCGACGTCTCCTGCCCGTGGTGCATCATCGGGCTGCGTGGTCTTGAGGAGGCTCTGGCCCGCACCGGCGACCTCATCGCCGCCGACGTGACCTTCCAGCCGTTCGAGCTAAATCCGCAGATGGGCAAGGATGGTCAGAATATCGGCGAACATATCACCGAAAAATATGGTTCCACACCCGAACAGTCCGCCGCCAGTCGTACGATGATCCGCGAGCGCGCCGCCGACCTGGGGTTCGCCATGCGAATGTCGGAGACGAGCCGCATCTACAACACCTTCGACGCCCACCGGCTGCTGCATTGGGCCCACCTCGAGGGCAAGCAGGCTGCTCTCAAACATGCCCTGTTCGTCGCCTATTTCACCGAGCAGCAGGATCCGTCCGACCATGCCGTCCTGATCTCCGTCGCGGCAAAAGTAGGCCTCGATCCGGTGCGTGCTGCCGCAATCCTTTCCTCAAACGCGTTTGCGGACGACGTCCGTACCGCCGAACACCTCTGGCGGTCGCGCGGAATCAGCGCGGTACCCGCTGTCGTCATCAACGATCGTTATCTGATCTCGGGTGGACAGCCGGCGGAAGCGTTCGAGCGCGCGTTGCGCGAAATCACCGCCGAAGCCTGAGACTTGTCGTCCTGTCGGGCGAAAGGATGACTGCGTCGCCGCTTCTGACGGAGTCTGCCCGCTATGGCGATCGGGCCGACCGGCCCCGTCTCAAGACCGCCGGTTGTGCCCTTTCATCAATTGGAAAACCGCGATACCAACGCGGCTTACCAGCCTGTAAGATGCCGCCTTATGCTCGAAAGTCCTCTCGAAGCCCGTCTCTCGCGGCACCTGACCCTGACCTTTTCGGAGCGGGATGCCTTGCGCTGGCTGGAACGTCGCGAACGCACCTTCCGCTCAGGCGAAGTGGTCGTTCACGAGGGGGAAACTTGCGAAAGTCTCTTTATCGTCGCGAGCGGCTGGCTGCACGGGTCGGTCAAGCTGAAGGACGGGGGGCGGCAAATCCTGCGCTTCTATTTTGTCGGCGACCTGACGGCGACCTTCTCAATCGCATGGGGTTATAGCGCCGCGACGCTCCGCGCCGTCAGCGACACGACCTTGTTTGAAATGCCGAAACCCGCATTCGGGAGACTGTTCCGGGATCACCCACGCCTGGGTGCCTTGCTGTTCGCGGTTGCCGCCTCCGAGCAGGTCGCGATGGCGGACCGGCTGACCTCGGTCGGGCGAACCGACGGTTTCACGCGGATTGCCACACTATTGCTCGACATCCGCTCGCGATTGCGCGTGGTCGATGGGCTTGCGGGATCCACCTTTGAACTTCCACTGACCCAGCAGGATCTTGGCGACGCGGTTGGGCTGACCAAGACCCACGTCAGTCGTTCGCTCAAGGCGCTCGAGGAGACCGGGCTGGTCGAGCGCAACGCGCGGGTCATCCGAATCAACGACGTCGACCGGCTTGCCGAACTGGTTGATTTTCATGACCGCCACGGCGAAGTGGCGACCGACTGGCTCCCGCCGGTCGGCGCGCGCGGTGACATGGATCACCCCGAACCGCGCCTCCGGGAACATATGTAACCGCTGCTTCGTTTTTTCGCGGCAACATTCCTGTTTTACGAAGTCTCTCCTAGCCGGCTGGTTAACGGTCGCTTGGCCCACAGCGGGCCGGAACAGGATTTGAGACATGGCAGAACGGCTTGGCGTAGCGATCGTCGGTGTGGGAGGCGCGGTCGCCACCACTGCGATCGCGGGTATCGAAATGATCAAGGCAGGGTCGAACAGCCTTAATGGGCTCCCCCTCGCCGACCGCGATGTCGCCGGGATGGTGGCGTACCGCGACCTCGAATTCGGTGGATGGGACCTCACCGAGGACTCGCTTGGTGCATGCGCACTGCGCCACGGCGTGATCGGCGACAAGGAACTCGCGGACGGTGCGGCGGCGCTCAACACGATGCGCCCGTGGAAGGCCGCCGGGAGCACCGGATATTGCGCAAATATCGACGGTACAAACAAGCTTGAGAGCGGTCATCGTGCCGCCGTGCAGCAGATTCAGGCGGATTTGCGTCGTTTTTGCGCAGAAAAGGGCCTTGATCGCGTGGTCGTCGTCAACCTCGCATCGACCGAGCGGGTGCCGCATGCAGATGATGCCGCGCTGCAATCGCGTGAGGCCTTCGAGCGCGGGCTCGACGAGGACGATGCCGCGATCAGCCCGGCGATGCTCTATGCCTATGCCGCGATCGATTCCGGCACGCCTTATGCCAATTTCACCCCGTCGGTCGCCGCCGACATCGCGCCGCTCGCCGAGTTCGCGTCGGAACGGAACGTTCCCGTCGCGGGCAAGGACGGCAAGACCGGCCAGACCTTCATGAAGACGGTGATTGCCCCCGCGTTGCGCGACCGGGCGCTCCATGTCGATGGCTGGTTCTCGACCAACATCCTTGGCAATTCGGATGGCCTCGCGCTCGACGATCCCAAGTCGCTCGCGTCGAAGCTCGGCACCAAGGGCAGCGTGCTGAACGACATCCTCGGCTATCCGGTCGAGGATCACATCATCATGATCCATTATTATCGCCCGCGCGGCGATGACAAGGAAGCGTGGGACAACATCGATCTGACCGGCTTCATGGGCCAGAAGATGCAGCTCAAGCTGAACTTCCTGTGCAAGGACTCGATCCTCGCCGCCCCGCTCGCGATCGAGATCGCGCGCTGTCTCGACCTCGCGCAGCAGCGCGGCGAAGGCGGCGTGCAGGACCAGATGGGGCTGTTCTTCAAGCTCCCGCAGACGAGCGGCGGGCGCAAGCCGGTCCATGCCGTGCCCGAGCAGCAGGCGATCCTCGATCACTGGCTCGACGGCAAGACCGCGTGAGTCAAACGGCCAATTCCGGCGCGGCGGAGGCTCTCCTGCCCTCCGCCGGTCTGACCCCCGCTGCGTTGCCGTTCCTGCGGGAGTTGGGCGATCTCAAGCGGGTCTTCTCGGCTCAAGCGCCGGGCTCTGTCGCTGAGCGGCTGTTCGTGCTCGGCTGGGCGGCGCTGGTGCGCGGCGATGCCCCAGCGACCGTGATGGCGCAGGTCGTCGGCGCTGCGCTGGTGTCGGCGCGTCTGGGGGACCTCGATCTCGCGACGCTGACTGCGCTCGGGCTTGGCGACGATGCGGTGACGGTGCTTGAACGCGCGTTCGACGAAGTGACCCGCGAGCTCGACCCTGCGTTGGCGCAGCGGCTACGCGCATCGCTTGCGGAGGGACGCCCTGCCCCGGGTCCGGTGCCGGACTTTGTCGGCAAGCTCGCGCGCCAGCCACGTGCGGGTGTCACCTCCCCCGGACAACCCCGCATTCTGTTGCAACCCGCGGAGAACCACGCCGAACATTGCCTGATGGTCGCGGTGTATGGCGTGCTCGCGAGCCCGTGGCACGGCGCGGACCCGGTCGCGGTGTTCCTCGCGGGCATGGCGCATCATTTCCACAATGCCGACATGCCCGACAGCGGCTATTCGGGCGAGATGCTGCTCGGCGACCGGCTCGACACCGCGATCGCGACCGCGCGGGCCGCTTGCGTCGAGGAACTCGCGGCGGCCAATCCGGCGCTTGCAGAGACGGTGACGGTCGCGCTCGCGCCGATCGGCGGGGACGTTACGCCCGAGGCGCGCGCGTTCCACGTCGCCGATGTGCTCGACCGCGTGCTCGAGATCGAACAGCATCTGCGCGCGGCGCGGCTGACGATGGACATCGTGCTCGACGATTACGGGCTGGTCCATGACGGCCCGGTCAAGGCGTTCCACGACCGTATCCTCGCTGATGCCGGACTGGCCTGATGCCCGTGGTGGATCTTCAGAACAAGTCGCTGGTGTCGCCGGTCACGGGGCAGGCGCTTTTGCTAGACACGCCGCATTCGCTCGCTGCGCCGGGGGAGCGCTGGCCGGTGGTCGAAGGCATTCCCTATCTGCGCGTCGATAGCGAAGGACTCGCGGCGGTCGCGCTCGATCATCTCGACGCGGGCTGCCCCGGTGATGCGCTGGTCGCGCTACTCACCGATCAGGACGCGTGGTGGACCGGGCCCGCGACGGACCTAGGCGAACTCAAGCGGCTCGTTCGGGAGCGCGACACGCTGTCGCTGCGTGACGCGATGGCGCTGCTGCGGCTTGGCCCGGTGGCGGACTATTTCGCTTATCGCTGGAGCGATCCTACTTACCTTGCGGGCCTGGCCTTGCTCGAAACGCACGCTACCGCGCCGGCGGAGGCGTTCGAGCTGGCGTGCGGGATCGGCCATTATCTGCGCGACCTCACGCGTCGCGGAACCCGATGCCTTGGCGCGGATGTGGTGTTCGCGAAATGCTGGCTTGCCAAGAACTGGGTCGCACCCGATGCGCAGTATATCGTGTTCGACGCGGCCGCGCCGTGGCCGATCGCCGACGCGCGGTTCGACCTGGTGATGTGCCACGATGCGTTTTACTTCCTGCCGGATCAGACGCAGGTCGCGACCCGGTTACGGGCTGTTTGCACTTCGGGTGGAACGCTTGCGATCAGCCACCTGCACAATGCCGGGCACGCCGGGGGCGCGATGGGGCCCGCCCGGTCCGCTTCGGGATGGGCTGCAATTTTCCCCGACGCGCAGGTCTATGACGAACGCGCGTTGCTCGCCGCCATGCTGGGCGAGACGACCGCCGCGCCCAGCGGCTGGGTCCCGGATGCGGCGGTGGAAGCATGGTCGCTGGTCGAAGGGGGCGGGATCCCGCGCCCGGCAGGCCGCGGACTCGCGATGCCCCCTGCGGGGGCGACGCTTCGACGCAATCCGCTGATCGCGGATGACGGCGAGGTCCAATGGCCCTCGCCTCGCTATCAAGACGAGTATGCGGCGGGCTGTTTCTGGGCACTTTCAGATGACAGCGTGCCGTTCGCGGCGAATGACGTTCGCCTGCGCCGGCTCGTCGATCTCCCGGAGCGATGGTGATGCGGTGGGGAATCATCGGCTTCGGCTGGGTCGCGCGCGATTATATGGCACCCGGGATCGTCGCGGCGGGCGGGACCGTCACCGCGGTCGCCGATCCGTCGCCCGCATCGCGCGCGCAGGCCGAGCGGCTTGGGTTCGCGGCGTTCGAGACCGCGGAGGCGATGCTCGCGTCGGGCCTGTGCGACCTCGTCTATATCGCGACACCCAATGATGCGCATCTCGCGCCCGTCCGCGCGTGCGCGGCGGCGGGAATCCCGATGCTGTGCGAGAAACCGATCGCCGCGTCGCTCGCGCAGGGCGAGGCGATGGCGGCCGCGGTCGCGGACGGGCCGCTCTACGGCACCGCGTTCGACCAGCGGCATCACCCCGCGCATCGCCGGATCGCGGAAGCGGTCGCGGCCGATACGATCGGTCGCCCGGTCGCGATCCGCATCCTCTACGCCTGCTGGGTCGATCCCGACTGGACCCCCGACGGAGGCGCGCACGACAATTGGCGCGCCGATCCGGTCCGCGCAGGTGGCGGCGCGGTGATCGACCTCGCGCTCCACGGGCTCGATCTCGCCGAGCGTCTGCTGGAAGAGCCGCTGGTCGACCTGTCGATCGCGCTGCAACGGCGGATCCACGCCTATGCGGTCGACGACGGCGGGATGCTGAGCGCCCGCTCGGCGTCGGGGGTGCTGTTCCAGAGCCACGTCGCCTATAATTGCGCGGAGAACCTGCCGCGCCGTCGCCTCGAGGTGCTGGGGGAGCGCGGGCTGCTGATCGCGACCGACACGATGGGGCAGACCGCGGGTGGCACGCTGGTTCGGCAATGCGGCGACACCGGCGCGCTGACCCCGCTCGACTTCGACACCGCCACCTCGCCCTTCGCCGCTCAGGCTGCCGCGTTCATGGCGGCG
>Ga0160428_1001559_pt1 | contig 16862 bp, 13 predicted proteins | sample SolpanmetagenomM_FD_108198 | JGI IMG/M metagenome (GOLD analysis project Ga0160428, IMG submission 108198) | Solar panel surface microbial communities from Lawrence Berkeley National Laboratory, California, USA - M | ecosystem: Engineered > Built environment > Solar panel > Unclassified ... | reverse complement strand
GACCCGCACGAGGGTCAGGAGTGCCGGGGGCCAACGCTCCGGAAGGCCTAGGGCTGTCGTGGACCAATCGTAGGCCCGCATGCGCGCGCCCATTCCGCCGCCGTCGTGAAAGGCCGAGGTCACAAAGCTCATGGACCTACGCTTGCCCCTCGGTGAGCGGCGTTCGCATGGCAGCGGTGGGCGGGACGGCGACCATGCCTTCATCCTGGATGCGCAGCGTGCGGATGAGATCTCCGGTCGAGGCGTACCGGCCCTTGGCGATCTGGCCGTCAATCCAGGTCGTGGTCGTCTCGGTCAGCGTGATGTGGTGGGAGTGTCTGACGGGCATGCCCGCTTCCTAGCACATCCCGCGTGCGGGGTGATTCCTCCTGACCCATGAAAAAGCCCGTCCGGGCCCGATGACCGATCCGGAAGCGGGGTAGAGCGCCCTGCCTGTCCGGGGTGCGCCGTCGGTTCCCCCGGATGAAACCACCGGCTTCACGCCCGGACGGACCTTGGGACCCTGATCAGTGTTCCGAAGGAGGTGCGATGACGCGCTGCAGGATGCGGGAAAGCTGGTCCGCCGAGTAGGGCTTACGCAGAAGTTCGAACCCGTGGGTCCCTTCTTGGGCGAGCACGTGGCTGTAGCCCGAGGTCAGCACCACCGGGAGACCGGGGCGCCGACGCCTGATCTCGCGCGCGAGGTCGACCCCGTTCATGCCCGGCATCACCACGTCCGAGAACACGGCGTCGAATCCGGATCCGTCCGCGCCGATCCGTTCGAGTGCCTCCGCCGCATTCGACGCCAGCGTCGCCTCGTAGCCAAGGTCGTCCAGGATGCGGGCGGCGAAGCGTCCTACCTCGACGTTGTCCTCCACCACCAGCACCCGCTGTCCGGTCCCGCCCGCCGCGCCGGTCGTCTCGACGGGTCGGGGCTTCTCGCAGTCCACCGCGCCGGTCTCAGGCAGGTACAGGGTGAAGGTCGTGCCCTGTCCGATGTTGCTTTCGACGTCCACATCCCCGCCGGACTGCTTGGCGAAGCCGAACACCTGGCTGAGGCCCAGGCCCGTGCCCTTGCCGACCTCCTTCGTCGTGTAGAAGGGCTCGAAGATGCGACCGGCCGCCTCCGGTGGGATGCCGCACCCGGTGTCGGCCAGCGAGACGGCCGCGAAGGGGCCGGGTGCCTCGGCGTGGCCACGGATGGCAGGCTTCGCCACGCCGCAGGCGAGACGCAGGGTGAGCGTGCCCTCCCCGTCCATGGCATCGCGCGCGTTGACGGCCATGTTCACGAGCGCCGTCTCGAACTGGCTGCGGTCCGCGTGGACGAAGCAGGCCGCATCGGGCATCTCGGTCACGACGCGGATGCGCGCGCCCGAGATCGAGTCCAGCATCTCGGCCATGCCGCGCAGGCAGTCCACGGCGTCGAAAGTCACCGGCATGAGCGCTTGCCGCCGCGCGAAGGAAAGCAGCTGCCCGGTGAGCTTCGCGGCCCGGTCCACGGTGTCGGACACGGCATCGAGGTAGCGCCGCCTCCGCTCCTCGGCGAGGTCGGGGCGGCGCAGGAAGTCGATGGACGAGCGGATGATGGTGAGGAGGTTGTTGAAGTCGTGCGCAACCCCTCCGGTCAATTGTCCGACCGCTTCCATCTTCTGCGACTGCCTGAGCGCGTCCTCGGCCTGGGCCAACGCGGCCGACTTCTCCTTCTCCGCGGTGACGTCGCGTCCATAGCCGAAGATCAGGCCCCCCTCGACCGAAGAGTGCCAGGAAATCCAGCGCGGCGTCCCGTCCGCATGGCGGTATCGGTTCTCGAAGCTCGTCAGGTCCCTGGCGGCCGCGGCCGCCTCCACGGCCTCCTGCGTAGGGGCCGCGTCCTCGGGCCAGACGAAGGCGGAGAAATGGTGCCCGACCACCTCCGCCGGATCGTGGCCGAGGATGGCGGACCAGGCCGGATTCACGGCCTGGAAGATGCCTCGCGCGTCCATCACGACGAGAAGGTCGCGCGAGTTGCGCCAGACCCTGTCGTGCTCGGCCGTGCGCTCGGCCACGCGCCGTTCCAAGGTCTCGTTGAATAGGACGAGGTCGGCCATGACGCGCTTGCGGTCGTCGATGTCCGTGTTGGTCCCCACCCAGCCGGCGATGCTCCCGTCAGCCGCGCGCACCGGCTTGCCGCGGATGAGGAACCACCGGTAGGCGCCGTCGACGCGGCGGATGCGGAACTCGGTCTCGTAGTCGACACCGGCGTCAAGCGAACGCCGCCAAGCCTCCGCGGCCGCCCGGCGGTCGTCCGGGTGGACGATGCCCGCCCAGGCCGAGCCGTCGAGGTCCCCCGAACGCGCGCCGCTGTAGGCGTAGACAGGGTCGTTGAACCAGTGGAGATGCCCATCCGGACGGGCGGCCCAGACATGGTTCGGCGTTGCCTGGGCGAATGCGCGGAACTGCTCCTCGCTCGCACGGAGCGCCTCCTCTCGCGCTCGCTCGTCGGTGACGTCCTGCGCGATGCCGCCGAGCCGCAGGAGCCGGCCGCCATCGTCGCGGATCGGGAAGCCGGTGTCGCGGATGTGTCGCACGCTCCCGTCGTCCGGACGCACGATCCGGTATTCGACCGTATGGGTCTCGCCCGCGAGGAGGCGCGGCATCGCGGCGCCCGCCCGCTCCCGGTCGTCGGGATGTACGAGCGAGGCCCAGCAGCCGAGGTCGTCCATCACCAGCTCGCGCCTGTCGCCCCAGACAAGCTCGTAGGCCCGGCTGAGGTACTCCAGACGTCCACCCTCCGGATCCGCGATCCAGAGGACATTGGCCGAGTTTTCCGCGAACGAGCGGAAGCGTTCCTCGCTCGCCTGGAGCCCAGCCGCCGCGAGCGCCCGGCTCGTCGTATCCTGCGCGACGTTGAGGACGCCGCCGACGTGCCCGTCCGCGTCCAGGATGGGGTTGAGGCTGTAGGCGAACCAGGCGTCCTCAATCGCGCCGTTCCGGTCGAGCAGGAGGTGCTGATCCTGCACCTCGATAGCATCCCCGCCAAGCAGGACCCGGGCGAACAGCGGCCCGATCTCATGCCAGGCCTCGGGGAAGACCTCGCATGCCGGCCGGCCGAGGGCGCCGGGGTGCTTCGCGCCGACGACAGAGGCCCAGGCGTCGTTGTAGAGGATAATCAGGTCCGGCCCCCAGTAGACCGCCATCGGGGACGCGGCCTGGAGCATGATGCCGACGGCCCCCGTCAGGGCGGCGGGCCATGCCTCCGTCGGGCCAAGGAGCGTTCCGGACCAGTCATGCTCCCGCATCCGTGCGCCCATCCGGCCGCCGCGCGGGAAAACGTTCGGGGTTGCGGCGGGCGCGCCTGCCATGCCTGGGATCGATTCGGTCCTGCTCCGTTCCCCTTGTGGGTGAAGTGCCGCGCTTCGTTCAAGCCCGTTCCGTCAGGTTTCACCCGCCCTCGCGGTCCCGCGTTGCGCCATCCCCCGTTACTTGGCCGGACAGGTTCCGCCGAGGAGGCGCACAGGCGGCCGCACCGGCTGTGTCGGCATGGTGGACCCTGCTACCTTCGCGAACGATGCAGGTTGCCCGGAGCCGGCGACGCCGGCATGCCTGCAGCCAGGAAGCCGACCGGGCCGGGCGGGAGCGGCGTCGCTAGGGTGAAAGCGCCCGTGCGCAAGACAAATCCCTTCGGGCACCGCACCGGGCCCGCCTCGCATGGTTCGCCGGAAGCGGACAACTGAAGGATCAAAGGCTTTCAACCATGCCGGACGACGGAATCACCATCGAGCGCATTCGGGAGCGTGCCTACGACGTATGGCACCGCAACCATCGACCGGATGGGTTCGACTTGGAGTTCTGGCTCATCGCCGAACGCGAGCTCAAGGCCGAGGCTACGGTGGCAACTCCGGCACAAGGGAATGGCCGCGATGGACCGGTTGGCCCGGAGCCAACCTAGCAAGGTTTTGGGTCCGTTCAGCCCATCGGTGTTGTCTTTGACGCGTCGAACGGCGGGGCTGCCGGATCCGCGGCGGGCGTTTACGGTGTAGGCAAAAGGGTCATTCGTCATTTGGGGGTGATGCCCCTTTGTGACGGCCTCCGGCGCCGCCCTTTGGCGGCGAGGAGTGTCCTGGGACGACGCTCAACCCTGCAGCCCACGTTATCGCCCCCGAGGGGCTAACTCCTTGCCAGTGGCTTTTGCCGCGAGGCCTCAACTCAATATTACCCCAGCCGCATTCAGGTCCTGATGCTCGTCCGCCTCGCACTGCCAGACGTGCCGGCGCAGCGACGGCGGCTTGGGCACGATGGCCCTGCACCGCCGACACTCCTGGGACGGGTAGGTCGCATCCACGAGGACCAACCTGCTGCCGGTTTCCACGACCTTGCCCATAAACAACGAGCCCCTCGGGGACAGGCCGTTCCTAATGGTTTCCTGGCGGTTCGCGCACCTGGGGGCTGCCCGGAAGCGGCCGCACGGTGCCGCATCCATGCGCACATCGGGCGGGGGCCGGGGGCGCGGTGTGGCGCGGCCTGAACCATCGTGCCGGCCGCGGTCGACCCGTCCGGGACCGTCTGGGGACCGGCGGCCAACGGCCAGCGACGCGGCCTTATCGGTCCCGGACGCCCGACGACCATTTCCGCCGGCGCCGCCTCGGGTGGTCCGTCCCTCGCCAGCGAAGGGGACGTCGAACCGGGCCGGGCGGGACCGCAGCGCCGAACGATCTCGTACCCTCGGTCCCGCCCGCCGCCGGGGTCCGCCCGGCGCCGAATGGCCTCGCCGGCGCGGCCTCACCTAGCTCAGGGCTCGGTTCCAGGCAGCGCGACGCCATGTCCGCGCGCGAAGGCTTCGAGGTCGTCCTCCAGGCCATCCATCCCGGACAGCATTCCGCGCAACTGCTCCTCGTTCGCGTAGGCTTCCAGGATGTCCACAAAGCCCGCGGGCACCGGGACGCTCCGTCCCGCGGGGCCGACGATCATGCGCGAGAGCTCGCCCGGGGCATTCGCCTCGGAGGGACCCCCGACGGCCGATTCGCCACCACCCGGCCCGGGGACGCCGCGCAGGAGCCGTTCGATGTCCTCGACCGCCGGTAGCGCGGCATCCATGTCAGGCGGCAGCACTCGATAGCTCGCCACCGCCATCGGCGACGTCGCGACTCGCAAGGCGTACTCTGCGACGACGCCGTCTCTTCCTCGGCACAGGATCAGGCCGATGCTGGGGTTGTCCCGTTCGGTCGCGACCTGCTCGTCCACGGCCACCAGGTAGAAGCCCATCTGGCTGACGTACAGCGGATCGAACTCGCCAAGCTTGAGGTCGATGACGACGTAGCAGTGCAACCTGGTGTGGTAGAACAGGAGGTCGATGAAGAAGTCCCTCTCCCCGACCTGAAGGCGGTGCTGGCTTCCGACGAACGAGAACCCCGTGCCGAGCTCCAGGAGCAGGCTCCGGATACGCTCCACCAGCGCGGCTTCAAGGTGACGCTCGTGGGCGCCCTCCGCCAAGTCCACGAAATCCAGGACGTACGGGTCCTTCAGGACGGCCGCAGCGAGGGCGGCGCGTTCCGGCGTCATGACCGCTGGAAAGTTATTGCTGGCCTTGCTTTGCCGTTCGTGCAGGCGCGTCTCGATCTGGTGGACGAGGACCGCGCGGCTCCAGGCTCCTTCGCCGCAGGCCTCCGCATACCAAGTGCGCCAGGGCGCCGGCACCTTGTCGAGGAGCACCTGATGGTGGCCCCATGGCAATTGTGCAGCAAGCTGCTGCACAATTGCCTCGTCGTCCCAGGCCGCCGCGAATGCCCGCATGTACTTGAGGTTTCGGACCGAGAAGCCGGCCGATCCCGGGAACGACCGGGACAAGTCGGCCGACAGGCGGTCGATGGCCTGCGCACCCCATCCGAGCTGCGATTGCCGTTCGAGGATGCCCCGGCCGATGAGCCAGTACACGACGACCATCTCGCGGTTGACCGAACGCGCGGCCCGCCCCTGCGCGTGCCGTACCGTGGACCTGATTTCCCGCAGCCACGCGACTTAGCGCTGCCGATCCGCCGCCGTATCCATGTCGCCTGCCTTTCGTTTGCGCCAGATTGGACCGGCGCGACGCATGGGACCAGCCGCCCCTGCGCGCAGCCTTCCTATCTCATGGCGCCGGTGGCGGCGTCGGTGACGTTCCCGCGGCAGCGAACGTGGATCGGTCCGGCCTTCGGCCTTTCCGCCCCTGACCGGACGGCACGGCGGATCGACCCGAACCCATGGGGAACGACATCGGACAAGGCTCATCTCGCAGCATCGGCGCGCAGACATCAAGAGCGCCGTGATCGAGTGGGTCGTCGGCCCGGACGACCGTTAGGCTCCCCTGCTGGTCGAGACGGGCGATGAGCTTGCGGGCTAGGCGCCAGGCGTCGCGGCGCTCCTGCGGAGCGGCGTTGTAGAGCAGGCGCTGCCGCTCCAACTGCTCTTCGAGGAACCAATTCTGGGCTCCCGTCGGTCGGAGCTTCCGCCGATACGTCAGGATCACGGCGCAAGTCCGTAAGCTATACGGAACGCGTCGAGCCCTGGCAGGGGGGGATCAATCCCAAATGGCGAAGAACCGACCAAGGGGATCTGACGCCTACTCGGAGACCTCGTCGTGGGCGCCAAGGGCCCCAGCGGAGCTCGCACGCGAGGGCGGGCCGATGCCATATGCCTTGGCGACGCCGTCGGAGGATGGTGCGTGGGTGCCCGTCCAGCTCCGGAGCCTGCCCGTCCACATGCATTGCGCGGCTCTTCGGGCTCCCCCGAGGGTCGTGTTGCTTTTCGCATCGCCTGGCTTATTGAGGACCGAACCCGAGGCCGAGGGCGAACCATGAAGCGGTCCCTCCCGGTCAGGATCGATGCGGATCTACTGGCGACCGCGCGCGACCACGCTTGCCATTTCAACCGCACCCTCACCAACTTCATCGAGACGGCCCTGATCGCCCGCATCGCGGCGATGACGGCAGTCCGGGATGGCATCCGGCCCACGCCTCCGAGCTGGGATCCCAAGGGAAATAATCGTGGCGATTGACCCTACCTCCGCCCCGGCTCTGCCTAAGGCAAGGACCGGCATCGCCGGCTTCGACGATGTCACCTTCGGCGGCCTGCCCGCGGGACGTCCCTCCCTGGTCTGCGGGGCTGCCGGCTGCGGCAAGACCCTGTTCGCGGTCACCACGCTGGTGAACGGCGCCACCCTTTTCGGGGAGCCTGGCGTCTTCATGAGCTTCGAGGAACGGGCCGAGGACCTTGCCGCGAACGTGGCCTCGCTCGGCTACGACCTCGACGGTTTGGTGGCCGAGGGCAAGCTCGCCATCGACCATGTCCGCGTCGAGCGCAGCGAGATCGAGGAGACGGGCGAGTATGACCTCGAAGGCTTGTTCATCCGCCTCGGCTATGCGGTCGACAGCATCGGCGCCAAGCGCGTGGTGCTCGATACCATCGAGACGCTGTTCGCCGGCCTGAGCGATGCCTCGATCCTGCGGGCCGAGCTGCGCCGGCTGTTCGGCTGGCTTCGGGACCGAGGCCTGACCGCCATCATCACCGGCGAGCGCGGCGAGGGGCAGCTCACCCGCCAAGGTCTGGAGGAATACGTCTCGGACTGCGTGATCCTGCTCGACAACCGGGTCGAGGACCAGATCACCACGCGGCGCCTGCGGGTGGTGAAGTATCGCGGCTCCGCGCACGGCACCAACGAGTACCCGTTCCTGATAGACGACCAGGGCATCAGCGTCCTGCCCGTGACCTCGGCCGAACTCGACCATGGCGTCTCCGACGAGATCCTGTCCACGGGCATCGCCGGGCTCGATGCCATGCTGGGGCCCGGCGGGTTCTATCGCGGCACCAGCGTCCTGATCTCGGGCATCGCAGGCACGGGCAAGACCAGTATCGCCGCTTCGCTCCTGGACGCGGCTTGCGCACGCGGCGAGCGCTGTCTCTCTTTCGTGTTCGAGGAGAGCGGCGAGCAGATCTGCCGGAATGCGTGCTCCATCGGGCTGGACCTACGGCGGCACGTCGAGAGCGGCCTGCTTCGGTTCGAGGCGGCGCGCCCGAGCCTGTTCGGCCTGGAGATGCACCTGGCGCGAATGCACCGCGACATCGTGCGATTCCAACCGACCGTCGTCGTGCTCGATCCGATTTCCGCCCTGCGCGGGCCGAGCTCCGAAGTACAGGCCACGCTCCTGCGCATGGTCGACTTCCTGAAGAGCCGCGGGATCACGGCCGTGTTCACCAGCCTTCGGACGGACGGGACCGTCGAGGATGCCGACGACCTTGGCTTGTCCTCCCTGATGGACGCCTGGGTGAAGCTCGTCAGCGTCGAGGCCAACGGCGAGCGCACCAGGACCCTGTACGTCATCAAGGCGCGCGGGATGAGCCACTCCAACCAGGTGCGCGAGTTCCGGATGTCGACTGCCGGCATCACGCTCGTCGAGGCCTATGTCGGTCCCACCGGGGTCCTGACCGGCACCGCGCGCGTCGTGCAGGAAGCCGAGGAGAACGCCGCCGCGCTGCGCCGGCGCCAGGAGAGCGAGCGCCGAAAGCGCGACGTCCTACGTCGCCGGCACGCCATCGAGCGCCAGATCGCGGAGTTGAGGGCAAGCCTGGAGGTGGCGGAGGAGGAGGAGGCCGTCCTGCTGACGCAGGATGAGGCGCGCGAGGCGGTCATGGGCAACGAGCGGCTCGTGGTCTCGGCCCGCAGGAGCGCCGCCGAATGAGCGATCCGCGTCAATCCGAGGTGGCCGACGAGGATGGCCACTACCGCCTGCGCCTCTACGTGGCCGGTCAAACGGTCAGGTCCATGGCCGCCCTGGCCAACCTCAAGCGCGTGTGCGAGGAGCATCTTGCCGGCCGCTACGACATCGAGGTGATCGACCTCGTCAAGAATCCGCAGCTCGCCGCCGGTGACCAGATCCTGGCCATCCCCACCCTTGTCCGTCGCCTGCCGGAGCCGCTCAAGCGGATGGTGGGCGACCTGTCCAACACCGAGAAGGTCCTGGTCGGCCTCGACATCCGCCCGAAGGTTGTCGTTCCTTGACCATTGACCACGCTGGCGGGGTATCCCAGGATCGATACCTGCTGCGCTTGTTCATCGCGGGGACGTCGCCGCGGTCGCGTCGAACGATCGAGAACCTCAACCGCATCTGCGACGAGCACCTGGCGGGTCGCTTCGACCTTGAGGTGGTCGACATCTACCAGCAGCCGGAACTCGCGGAGGAGAACCAGGTCGTGGCGGCTCCCACTCTCCTGAAGCTGTTGCCACCCCCGCTTCGGCGCATCATCGGCGACCTGTCCGACGAGGGCCGCGTCCTGCGCGCCCTGGAACTGACGCCCGCTCCTCCGCAGGGTGGCGATGGACACTGAGGCTGCGGACATCGACCTTGATCTGCGCCATCTGGCGGATCAGGCGCGTATCCGCGAGCTTGAGGCGCGATTGGAGGAGAGCGAGGAGACCCTGGGGGCCATCCGCCGGGGCGACTTCGACGCCGTCGTGGTTCAGGGCAACGACGGCCGGCGCCAGATCTACACCCTGGAGAACGCGGACCGGCCGTATCGCGTGCTCATCGAGCAGATCCAGGAAGGCGCCCTGACACTGAGCGCCGAGGGGACCGTCCTGTACTGCAATCGCCGCTTGGCCGAGATGCTCTGCGTCCGCCAAGAGCGATTGATCGGCCAATCCCTACAGGGCTTCATCGCCGTCGAGGACCAGCCCGAACTGGCACGCCTCCTCGAAGGTGCCCGGCTTGGCGTGGCTCGCGCCGAACTCACGCTTGCCGTCGAGGACCAGGGTCGGGTGCCGGTCTACCTGTCCCTCAGCCTGTTGGTACGTGACGAGGCGACACCTCTCCTATGCGGCGTCCTCACCGACCTGACCGAGCAGAAGTCGCATCTGCGCGAACTCGCCGCCTCCAATCTTCGACTGGAAGCAGAGAGCTCGGAGCGCGAGCGGATCGAGGATGCCCTGCGCCAGGCGCAGAAGATGGAGGCGGTCGGACAGTTGACCGGCGGCATCGCGCACGACTTCAACAACCTCCTGACGGTGATCAAGTCATCCACCGACCTCCTGCGCCGCCCGGATCTGCCCGAGGAGCGTCGCCGCCGTTATGTCGATGCCATCGCCGACACCGTGGACCGCGCCTCCAAGCTGACGGGCCAACTGCTGTCCTTCGCCCGTCGGCAGGCGCTCACGCCGATTGTCTTCGACGTCGGCGAGCGGGTCCATGCGATCACGGACATGCTCGCCACCATCGTCGGCGCGCGTATCCGGATCGAGCGGACCGTACCCACGACGCCCTGCTTCATCGAGGCGGACACAAGCCAGTTCGAGACCGCGTTGGTGAACCTGGCCGTGAACGCACGTGACGCCATGGACGGAGAGGGGTTGCTTACGCTTCGCGTGGAGTGCGGGACCGTGCTGCCGGCCATCCGCGGGCATGCCGCACCGGGCGGTTCGTTCGTGTCCGTCTCCGTCACCGATACCGGCTGCGGCATCGCCCCTGAACGGATCGGCCGCATCTTCGAGCCCTTCTACACGACGAAGGAGGTGGGCAAGGGCACGGGCCTGGGCCTCAGCCAGGTGTTCGGCTTCGCCAAGCAGTCGGGCGGCAACGTCGAGGTCGAGAGCGCGGTCGGGCGCGGAACCTCCCTGACCCTCTACCTGCCCGAGGCGACGTGCGACCCGGAAGGGCGCCAGGAGATGCCCTTCCCGGACGTGGCCTCGGAAACGACGCGCGGCGGCGGGCGGCGGGTCCTGGTGGTCGAGGACAACGTCGAGGTGGGGACGTTCTCGACCCAGATCCTGCGGGAGCTGGGTTATGAGACGACCTGGGCGTCCAACGCGGACGAAGCCTTGCGATGCCTCGCGGAGGCTTCGAGCCGCCACGACATCGTCTTTTCCGACGTCGTGATGCCGGGCATGAACGGAATCGAACTGGGACGGGCGATCCGAAGCCTCTATCCCGGCCTGCCCATCCTGCTCACCAGCGGCTACAGCCACGCGCTGGCGGAGGATGGGCGCCATGGCTTCGAGCTGTTACGCAAGCCCTATTCCGTCGAGGACCTCTCGCGGGCCCTTCGCCTGCTCATACGCGCCGAGCCGGGTGACGCTCGTAAGGCATCACGGGGATCGGATCCTGACGCCGCCTGACCGCCGTCCTATGACTGTCCGGAAGGATCGTTGAAGCAATCAGAGCCTGGGATAAGGGGGATCACGGGGTCCGTGCCGAGTGCGCACGGTCGGAATGCCCGTGCGGGGTGGTTCTGCCGCGCGACCAGGCTTCCGCCCCGAGGGCGTTGGACAGGGCGCTGCTTTGGTTCCGGGTCTCGCGCGATCCGAAGGCGGGATCAGGAAAGCGCAAGCGGAACGCGCCAAGACTGTCCCAAGGTCCTGGCTGGTGACAACCACCCTCCGTTCCGCTCAAGGGCGGTTGCCGCCCCTATGCTGATGGGCGGCGAGCGCCTTACGCGCGGCTTACCCGGGTTCCCCCTGACTGGGACGCAGCCCTTGTCGGGCGGCGTCGCGCGATCAGGCGGCTTGGCGGGCCTCGTCGAGCAGCTCGTCAGTCGGACCGAAGAACTCGAATCGGATCCGCTCGGCCGGCACCCCGCGTCGCATCAACCCGTTCACCAGCGCACTGAGGAAGGGCTTCGGACCGCAGAGATAGTAGGTGGCCGCTGCATGCGGCGTCTGCGCGACGAGCCATTCCGGCGTGATCAGGCCCGCGTCGTCGTAGTGCTCGCCCGGGCGGTCCTGCGCGTCCGGCTGCGCGTAGAAGGTCTGGACCTTGAGCTTACCGTCACCGGCGACAAGCCCTCGGACATGATCGCGCATCGCATGCGTATGGCCGTTCAGGGTCCCATGCACGTACCAAGTCGGCCTGTCGCGGCTCGTCGCCGCGATGGACTCCAGCATGCTGACCATCGGTGTGAGCCCGACGCCCCCGCTCACCAGGACGACGGGAGCGTCCGTCGAGCGGTCGAGGAAGAAGTCGCCGGCCGGAGGAGCGGCGCGGAGCACCGTTCCGGGTCGCGCGTGATCGTGCAACCAGTTCGAGACGGTTCCGCCCGGCTGACCGGGGTGCGCCTCGCGCTTCACGGTGATGCGGTAGGATCGGTCGTTCGGGGCACAGGAGATCGAGTAGTTGCGCTTGAGCACCCCATGGCCGGGAAGATCGAGCATGAAGCCGAGGTACTGGCCCGGCTCGTGACGTAGGACCGGACCGCCGTCCGCCGGGACGAGGACGAAGGAGCGGATGATCTCGCTTTCCGGCGAGACGCTCTCGACCACGAGGTCGCGCCAACCGTTCCAGCCGCCCGGCTTCGCCGCGAGGTCACGGTAGATCGTCGCCTCGCGCCCGATCAGCAACTCGGCCAGGAACCAGTAAGCCTCGCCCCACGCCGCGCAGATCTCGGCCGTCGCCGCGTCCCCGAGAACGTCCCCGATGGCCGCCAGGAGGGCGTCGGCGACGTAGGGGTAATGCTCCGGCAGGATGTTGAGGGCGACGTGCTTCTGGGCGATCCGCTCGACCGCGCCCGAGAGGGCGCCGAGATTGTCGATGTTGCGGGCGTAGGCCAGCACCGCCTGGGCCAGCGCCTTCGGCTGCGAGCCGCTCTCGCCGTGGTGGGACTGGTTGAAGAGGTCGCGGATCTCGGCGTTACGGAACAGGCGCTCGTACATCCGTCGCGTGATCTCCAGTCCATGCGCCTCCAGCGCCGGGACCGTGGCCTTGATGAGTGCGATGGTTTCGGGGCTCAGCGGGGTCGGCATCGGCGTTCCTCGAAGGTTCATGGCGGTGCCGTGTTCTAGGGCCCTGCCTGGATAAGGTTCAATCGGAGGGTACCTTAAGGAGTGTGCCGGGGTTGACATGCGGCAGGCGGGCATTGCAGCCGTGAGCCGCGAGAGCAGACCGATCCACGTGGTCAGGCATCGGGACAGGCTTAGTCGCGTCGACCACAGGCGAAAGGGGGGCAGCTCCGGAGCTACCCGTCGTGGTGATGCCTCATCACGGTCGGTTGCGCGGCATTCGAACGTGGCGCGGTGCGTCCACCATTCCCTTCGACGTTACCCTTTGCCGACTGGAGGCGGATCGGACATCGATCCGGGTGTCGCGACCCCTCTCACGTCCGGTGCGCAGAAGGCATTCCGAAGGCCACGTCGGCGCTCCTGAAGGCGCTCGACCGTCGCACGGACATCGGCTTGTTGCCAGGACGGGTGGCTCGACCTCGCGCTTGCCGGTGGTGACGGGCGTGCCGGCCCGGATGCGGTGTTCGTCCATCGTCCTTGCACGGCGGGACCTCATCCTCCCGCCTTGCGGAGAACGACGGCCGGACGAGGGGCGGGCCCGCCGAACGCTGTTCCCCAAGGCGAAGGGCCAGGACGATCCAGCCCGACCGGCCGCGGATGCGGAGGCCCTCGCGGCACTTGCACAACCCAGTCCTAGCCGGTCCTGCGCACGGCGGACGAACCTGACCGGAAACTCACCGTTTGGCCGTCCTGTTTGCGTCGGCGCAAAGATCGGTCTGCGCATCCGGCTAGGATGCCCCAAGACGCCTTGGAGCAGGCCGACGGGGAGATGAGATGCCGGGAAAGCGCGACGGCCGGTCACTCGCTTACGGAACCATCCCGCCGTGCTGCATCGGCAAGGTCCCCCTCCCGCTCCCGGACTTGGCTTCGAAGGCCTCCGCAAGGCGTCCGCGAGCGTTTGCGACAATGGGTATGGGCCACATCGCGCCAGCCAGCCTTCCCTGCACGCTCCGCCGCCACGGTCCGGCGGGGCGCGCCACCGTTTCCATGTCGTCCGCCGGGCGATCCGTCTCCGCCGGCTCGGACCTGCCGGTACGAAGCCCCGTGTCGGCTGTCTGAGAGGCTGCGCATGCAAGACCTACGCACGCGCGCGGACCTGCCGACGTCCGGCCGCGCGAAGGGCCAAGCCCGGTGGCGGGAGTTGCTGGCCTTCCTGGTCCTGGCCGTCCTCATCTGGCCGTTCATCGCCGTCGGGGTGGTCGCCGGCTGGGGCTTCCTTGTCTGGATGTACTACGCGTTCACCGGTCCCCCGGGGCCCGTCTAGGAGGGTTCGATGGTTCGCGAACAGGTTGCCTTGTCCCGGCGGGACCTGCTGTCCGGCCGCGCCGGGCCCGGCCAAGACGAGGGCGAGCATCACGTCACCGGGCTCGTCGTCCACGCACGCCCGGAGCGCCTCGGGGACGTCCTCGGGGTGCTGAGGGCCATGCCGGGGCTCGACGTGCATGGGGAGAGCCCCACGGGGAAGATCGTCGTGACGCTGGAGACCCCGAGCGAGCACGACGTCGTGCAACGCCTCGGCGAGATCGGGGAACTCCCCGGGGTCCTCTCGACCGCCCTCGTCTATCATTGCTTCGAGTAGGTCCCGGCCCGGCGACGCCGCCGCCGCTTTGAAGGAGACGACCATGGACCTGTCCCGCAGAACCCTGCTGAAGGCGCAGGCCGCCGCCGCGGCCGCCGCTGTCGCCGGCGTCGACCTGCCGGCCAAGGCGCAGAACCTGGCCGCCGGCGAGGACGTCGCCTTGAAGTGGTCCAAGGCGCCGTGCCGGTTCTGCGGCACCGGCTGCGGCGTGATGGTCGGCGTGAAGGACGGCCGCGTGGTCGCGACCCACGGCGACATGCAGGCGGAGGTCAACCGCGGCCTGAACTGCGTGAAGGGCTACTTCCTCTCGAAGATCATGTACGGGGCGGACCGGCTCACAAGCCCGTTGATGCGCGTCCGGGACGGCAAGTTCGACAAGTCCGCGGAGCTTCGGCCCGTCACCTGGGACCAGGCCTTCGACGAGATGGCGCGGCAGTGGAAGCGCGTCCTGCGCGAGAAGGGGCCGAAGGCGGTCGGCATGTTCGGCTCCGGGCAGTGGACCATCTTCGAGGGCTACGCGGCCACGAAGCTGATGCGGGCCGGATTCCGGTCCAACAACCTCGATCCGAACGCGCGCCACTGCATGGCCTCGGCCGCGGTCGGGTTCATCCGCACCTTCGGCATGGACGAGCCGATGGGGTGCTACGACGACTTCGAGCATGCCGACGCCTTCGTGCTTTGGGGCTCGAACATGGCGGAGATGCACCCCATCCTGTGGACGCGGATCATCGACCGGCGGCTGAGCGCGCCGCACGTGCGCATCGCGACGCTGTCGACCTACGAGCACCGTACGACCGACCTCTCCGACCAGTCCCTGATCTTCAAGCCGGGCACGGACCTCGCCGTCCTCAATTTCGTGGCGAATTACATCATCCAGAACGGCGCCGTGAACCGGGACTTCGTCGAGCGCCACGTGAACTTCCGGATGGCCAACACGGACATCGGCTACGGCCTGAGGCCCGAGCACGTGCTGGAGCAGCGCGCGGCCCATGCCAACGAGGCCGCGGTCTCGCAGCAGTCGGACTTCGACGCCTATTCCAGGATGGTGAGCGACTACACGCTGGAAAAGACGGCCGATCTCACCGGCGTCTCGAAGGAGCGCCTGCTGACGCTCGCCAGGATGTACGCCGATCCCAAGACCAAGGTGATGTCGCTCTGGACGATGGGCTTCAACCAGCACGTACGCGGCGTCTGGGCCAATCACCTCGTCTACAACATCCACCTGCTGACCGGTAAGATCGCGGAGCCCGGCAACAGCCCGTTCTCGCTGACGGGCCAGCCTTCGGCATGCGGCACCGCCCGTGAGGTCGGCACCTTCTCGCATCGGCTGCCCGCCGACATGCAGGTCAACAATCCGGAGCATCGCAGGCACGCCGAGGAGATCTGGAGGTTGCCGCCCGGCTTGCTGAACGGCGAGATCGGCTACCACGCCGTGCAGCAGGACCGCATGCTCAAGGACGGCAAGCTCAATGCCTACTGGATCATGTGCAACAACAACCTGCAGACCGCGCCGAACACCAACAACGAGACCTATCCGGGCTACCGGAACCCCGAGAACTTCGTCGTCTGCTCGGATCCATACCCGACGGTCACGGCCATGGCGGCCGACGTCGTCCTGCCGACGGCCATGTGGGTCGAGAAGGAAGGTGCCTACGGAAACGCCGAGCGCCGCACCCACATGTGGCACCAGCTCGTCGATGCGCCGGGCGAGGCCCGCTCGGACCTCTGGCAGCTGATGGAGTTCTCCAAGCGGTTCACGACCGACGACGCGTGGGCGCCGGAAACGCTGGCGGCCCACCCCGAGTACAAGGGAAAGTCCCTGTTCGACGTCCTCTGGCGCAACGGCAACGTCGACCGCTTCGGCCTCGGCGAGGCGGCGACGGACTACGGCAACTTCGAATCGAGGCAGTTCGGCTTCTACGTCCAGAAGGGCCTGTTCGAGGAATACGCCGCGTTCGGACGCGGCCACGGGCATGACCTGGCGCCCTTCGAGCGTTACCACGAGGTCCGGGGTCTGCGCTGGCCCGTCGTCGAGGGCAAGGAGACGCGCTGGCGCTATCGCGAAGGGCACGACCCTTACGTCGAGAAGGGAAGCGGCTGGCAGTTCTACGGAAACCCGGACAAGAGGGCCATCGTCATGGCCGCGCCCTACGAGCCTCCTGCCGAATCCCCGGACGAGGAATACGATCTCTGGCTGGTCACCGGCCGGGTCCTCGAACACTGGCACTCGGGTTCCATGACCATGCGGGTTCCCGAGCTCTACCGGGCGTTCACCGGGGCGGTCCTGTTCATGCATCCCGACGACGCGCAGAAGCGTGGCCTGCGCCGCGGGCAGGAGGTGCGCATCGTCTCGCGCCGCGGCGAGATCCGGTCCCGGGTCGAGACCCGCGGACGCAACAAGATGCCCGTCGGGCGCGTCTTCGTGCCCTTCTTCGACGCCAGCCAATTGATCAACAAGGCCACCCTGGACGCGACGGACCCGATCTCGAAGCAGACCGACTTCAAGAAGTGCGCCGTCAAGGTCGTCGG
>Ga0160428_1001558_pt1 | contig 16881 bp, 17 predicted proteins | sample SolpanmetagenomM_FD_108198 | JGI IMG/M metagenome (GOLD analysis project Ga0160428, IMG submission 108198) | Solar panel surface microbial communities from Lawrence Berkeley National Laboratory, California, USA - M | ecosystem: Engineered > Built environment > Solar panel > Unclassified ... | reverse complement strand
CGACCCTGACCAAGCCCGCGGGCTCCCTCGGCCGGCTGGAAAACCTCGTCGCGTGGCTGGCGGCGTGGCAGGGCAAGGCGCTGCCGAGCTTCGACCGGCCGCTGGTCTGCGTCTTCGCCGGCAGCCACGGGGTGACGCGCCGGGGGGTCTCGGCCTTTCCGGACGCGGTCAACCGCCAGATGCTCGACAATTTCGCCGCCGGGGGCGCGGCGATCAACCAGATCTGCGCCGCCTACGGACTGGGCTTCAAGGTATTCGACCTTGCCCTCGACATGCCGACCGGCGACATCACGGAAGGGCCGGCCCTCGACGAGCGCGCGACGGTCGCCACCATGGCGTTCGGCATGGAGGCGGTGGCCGCAGGCACCGATTGCCTTGGCATCGGCGAGATGGGCATCGGCAACACCACGGTGGCGGCGGCCCTCTATGCGGCCCTGTTCGGCGGCGATCCGGCCCATTGGGTCGGGCACGGCACGGGCGTCGACCGGGACGGCCTCAGCCGCAAGGTCGCGGCCGTCGAGGCGGCGTTGGCGCACCATGCCGGCCATCTCGACGACCCGCTCCAGGTGCTGGCGCGCCTCGGAGGCCGGGAGATCGCCGCCATGGCGGGGGCGATCCTGGCGGCCCGGCTGCAGCGCATCCCGGTGGTGATCGACGGCTACGTGGCGACCGCCGCGGCCGCCGTGCTGCACGCCGCCGATCCGAGCGCCCTCGACCATTGCCTGGCCGGCCACGTCTCGGCGGAGGGCGTCCACGCGGAGGTGCTGGAGCGGCTCGGCCTCGTGCCGCTGCTGGCGCTCGGCATGCGCCTCGGCGAGGCCTCGGGCGCCGGGATGGCGATGGGCCTGCTCAAGGGCGCGCTCGCCTGCCACACCGGCATGGCGACCTTCGCGCAGGCCGGCGTGTCCGAGAAGGGCGCGGGCTAGAGCGGCGGTCCCGTCCGGGCGCTGGAGATCAGCCGGTCTTCTCGATGTTCCAGAAGAACTGCACCGGCGCCATGACCATGCCCTTGAGCTTCGTGCTGACGGCCATCGGCTGCTGCACGAGGCCCGCGGGCGCGTAGGGTACGACCTCGAAGGCGCGCTCCTCGATGCGGGCGGCGAGAGCCTTCTGCTGGGCCTCGTCGCCGGTGGCGATCCACGCGCTGCGCAGCGTCTCCAGCGTCGGGTCGTCCGGCCAGCCGAACCACGCGGCCTGACCGTTGGCCCGGATCAGCGGGTGGAGGGCCGGGTTCAGCACGTCCGCCCCGGACCACAGCGTGTGGAACAGCGACCAGCCGCCGGCATCGACCGGCCCGCGGTTGCCGCGGCGGGCGATGAAGCTGCCCCAGTCGGTGGAGACCAGATCGACGTTCATCCCGAGCTGCTTCAGCAGGTCCTGGGTCACCAGCGACTGATTGTAGGCGATCGGCTGGTCGGCCGGGGCCAGCAGCACCACGCGCTCGCCCGTGTAGCCGGCCTGGGCCAGCATCGCCTTGGCCTTGGCGAGGTCCCCCTGCAGAGCGGCGGCCCCGCCGGCGCCGGTCGACATCGGCGAGCCCGGCGTGAAAAAGGTCTTGGCCTCCCGGTAGTATTCGGGGCTGCCGACCACCGCCTGCATGTAGTCGTCCTGTTTCATGGCCATCATCACGGCCCGGCGGATCTCGGGATTGTTGAAGGGCGGCTGCGTGTGGTTGAACCGCATCAGCAGGATCAGCCCGAGCGGCACGTTGCGGATCTCGATCCCGGGCTTGCCCTTGAGGACGGGGATCAGGTCGATCGCGGGCTGCTCGTACCAGTCGACCGCCCCCTGGATCATCGCGCCCACCGCCGCCGAGGCCTCGGTGATGGCGAGCCACTCGATCCGGTCGACCTTGGCGACCTTGCCGCCGGCCGCCCAGGAGGGCGCCTCCTCGCGGGGACGGTAGCCGGCGTGGCGGGTGTAGATTGCGTTCTGGCCGGGGATCCATTCCCGCGCCTCGAAGCGCCAGGGCCCGGAGCCCATGGCGTCGGCGATCGGCTTGGAGGCGTCCTGCAGCGCGATGCGCTCCGGCATGATGAAGGGCACGTTGGAGGACAGCTTGCCGAGCGCCGCCGGGAGGAGGGGGAACGGCTTCTTCAACGCGATGGTGAAGGTCCGCGCGTCCTCCTGGCCGTACGCCTCCACGAAGCCCGCCAGGGTCTGGCCGAAGGCGTCCCGCTTGGACCAGCGCGCCACCGAGGCGATGCAGTCCTTGGCCTCGACGGGGGCGCCGTCGTGGAAGCTGAGGCCGTCGCGGAGGTGGAAGGTCCAGCGCAGGCCGTCGGGCGCGACCTGCCAGTCGCTGACCATCTGGGGCTGGATCCGGAAGTTCTCGTCGGTGGCGAACAACGTGTCGTAGACGAGATAGCCGTGGTTGCGGATGACGTAGCTCGTGGCGACGATGGGATCGAGGGACGGCAGGGGCGTCGACGGGATGAAGCGCAGCACGCTGCCGGCGCCGGGCTGGGCCCGGGCGAGGTACGGGCGGCCGATGCTGGCGGCGGCCGCGCAGGCGGTCCCGGCCAGAAGCTGGCGACGGTGAAGCGTCATCGCGGGCAACCCCTCTGCTAAACAGGGCCCCCGAGGCCCGCTTGATTTTATACAATTTCAACACCGGGGCCTCCCCGTCAAGGGCCTCGACCACGACCGGGCCCGACGGTGGAGCGAGACGATGAAGAACCGGACCATCGCGGGTTCGATCGGATCCGAGATCCGGCGGCGCATCCTCGACGGGCGCTATCCGGCCGGGTCCCAGCTGCGCCAGGACGGCCTCGCGACGGAATTCGGCGCCAGCCGGATCCCGGTGCGGGAAGCTCTGTTCCAGCTGGAGGCCGAGGGCCTGGTGCGGATTCACCCGCACCGCGGGGCCATGGTGGCACCGCTCTCGCCGGCGGACGCGGCCGAGGCCCTGGAACTGAGGGGCGCCCTCGAGCCCCGGCTCCTGTCCCTGTCGGCCCCGCGCCTGACGGCCGAGGATTTCGCCCGGGCCGACGCCCTGCTGGAGGATTACGCCGCGGCCCTGCGCGACGGCCTCACCGCGCGCTGGGGCGCCCTCAACACGGAGCTGCACCTCCTGCTCTACAGCCGGGCCGGGCGGCCCCGCGCCCTCAGTCTCGTCGGCTCTCTCCTGGCCGAGTGCGATCGCTACACGCGCCTGCAGCTCTCCACCGACAACGCGGAGCTGGAGCGCGCCGACCGCGAGCACCGCGAGATCGTGAGGCTGTGCCGGAACGGCCACGCCTCGGCGGCCTGCGCCCTCCTGACCGACCATATCGACCACGTCGCCGCCGCGCTGATGGCGTTCCTCGGCGCCACGCCTGAGCCGACGAAACCCGGCGCGATTGTATAAAATCCTTGCCAGGATCGCGGCTCGCTGCCATGGAGGGACGCGCCGCCCGGCAAGGCCTCAGGCCGGCCGGGACGATCCTCCTCCCAGCAGACGAGCCGGCGATGGCCTCCGACCGACACATCTTCTCCGGCACGATCCCCGCGCTGATGACGCCCTGCCGGCCGGACCGGACGCCCGATCTCGACGCCCTCGCGCGTAAGGGACGGGAGCTCGTCGATGCCGGGATGTCGGCGGTGGTCTATTGCGGTTCGATGGGCGACTGGCCGCTGCTCACCGACGAGGAGCGGATGGCGGGCGTCGAGCGGCTGCTCGCGGCCGGCGTCCCGGTCATCGTCGGGACCGGCGCGCAGAACCCGAAGCGGGCGGCGGCGCTCGCGGCCCACGCCAAGGCGGCCGGCGCCCACGGCCTGATGATCATCCCGCGGGTGCTGTCGCGCGGCAGCTCGGCGGCGGCGCAGGAGGCTCACTTCTCCGGCATCCTCGAGGCGGCCGTCGACCTGCCGTCGGTGATCTACAACAGCCCCTATTACGGCTTCGAGACCCGGGCGGAGCTGTTCTTCAGTCTGCGCGGCCGGTACCCGCACCTCGTCGGCTTCAAGGAGTTCGGGGGCGCGCAGTCGCTCACCTACGCGGCCGAGCACATCACCGGCCAGGCGCCGGACATCACCCTGATGGTCGGGGTGGATACCCAGGTGGTGCACGGCTACGTCAATTGCGGCGCCCGGGGCGCCATCACGGGCATCGGCAACGTCCTGCCGCGGGAGGTCCTCCACCTCGTGGCCCTCTGCGAGAAGGCGGCCGGCGGCGACGTCCCCGCCCGGCGGCGGGCGGAAGAACTCGACGCCGCCCTGGCGATCCTGTCGAGCTTCGACGAGGGGACCGACCTCGTCCTGTATTACAAGTACCTGATGGTGCTGGAGGGGAACCCGGAATACGCGCTCCACTTCAACGCCACCGACGCTCTGAGCGCCGGCCAGCGCCATTACGCGGAGAACCAGCTGCGCCTGTTCAAGGCGTGGTACGCGCGGTGGTCGAAGGAGGCCGCCGCGGCCTGATCCGCCGCCGCCGCGGCACGCAGGGCAGCCCGCCTTTGCGCGGGACGGCCCGTCGGCGCTATGGCGGGTGCGAGATCGGCCACATCCCGCGAATCCCGTCCATGAAGATCACCCAAGCCTTCACCTTCGAGGCGGCCCACCGGCTGCCGAACGTGCCCGAGACCCACCGCTGCCACCGGATGCACGGGCATTCCTACCGGGTCGAGCTGACGGTCGCCGGCCCGGTCGATCCCCACACCGGCTGGGTAATCGACTTCTACGACATCGAGTCGATCTTCGGCCCGCTGCTGGCGCGGCTCGACCATCACTGCCTCAACGAGATCGAGGGGCTGGAAAACCCGACCGCCGAGAACATCGCGGCCTGGATCTGGCAGCGCCTGCGGCCGGACCTGCCGGGCCTCGCGCGGGTGCGGATCGCCGAGACTCCGATGTCCTGGGCCGAGTACGATGGCGAGTGAGGCCGCGATCACCGGGGACCGCGCCGCGCTGGTGCTGTTCTCCGGGGGCCAGGATTCGGCCACCTGCCTCGCCTGGGCGCTCGACCGGTTCGAGCACGTCGAGACGCTCGGCTTCGATTACGGGCAGCGCCACCGGGTCGAGCTCGACCGCCGTGCGGCCCTGCGGGCGGGCACGACGAGTCTCAACCCCGCCTGGACCGGGCGGCTCGGCGAGGACCATACGGTCGCGCTCGACGCCCTGGGAAAAATCTCCGAGACGGCGCTGACCCGGGAGGCTGCGATCGGCTACGAGGCCTCGGGCCTGCCCAACACCTTCGTGCCCGGCCGGAACCTCGTGTTCCTGACCTTCGCGGCGGCGCTCGCCTACCGGCGAGGCCTCCGGCACGTGGTCGGCGGCATGTGCGAGACCGACTATTCCGGCTACCCGGATTGCCGTGACGACACGATCAAGGCCCTTCAGGTGGCGCTCAACCTCGGGATGGAGCGGCGCTTCGTGCTCCACACGCCGCTGATGTGGCTCGACAAGGCGCAGACCTGGAGCCTCGCCGAGACCCTGGGCGGTCGGGCGCTGGTCGAGCTGATCGTCGAGGAGAGCCACACCTGCTACCTCGGCGAGCGCGGGCAGCGCCATCCCTGGGGTTACGGCTGCGGGACCTGCCCGGCCTGCCGGCTGCGAGCGGACGGTTACGCGCGCTTCACTGCGGCCTGAGCCCATCCACCAGCACCGCCAGCGTTCCCCGGAAGGCGTCGGGGCTCGCGAACAGCCGTTCCATCAGCAGCGCCCCTTCCAGCGTCGCGATGACGTAGCGGGCGAGCGACGCCGGATCCGCGCCGCCGCGCACGCTGCCGTCCGCCTGACCCGCGCGCAGGATCGTCTCCAGCCACGCGAGGTGATCGGCGAAGAAGGCCGCGATATCCCGGCGCAGGCGCTCGGGCAGGGCCTCGCCCTCGATGGCCAGCGCCGCGCACAGGCAGCCGAGACCCTGCTCGACGCCGCCGAGGTAGAGCCGGCCGTAGGCCGCGACCCGGCCCGGCCCGTCCGGGACATCGGCACGGATCGCCTCCAGGGCGGCGGCGTAGCGGGCCGCGTAGGCCGCCACCAGGGCGGCGCCGAGATCGACCTTCGTGGGGAAGTGGTGGTGGATGCTCGCCTTGCGGATGCCCACCGCCGCCGCGAGGTCAGCGTAGCTGAAGCCGGCATAGCCGCGTCCCCGGACCAGAATCTCGGCCTGCATCAGCAGCTCGGCGCGGGTATCCCTCATCGCGGCGATCGTCGCTCCGGCTCACGGGAATGTGGGGCCGGCCGCGATCCCCACCGCGGCTCGCCCCTTGACGGAGTCGCAATCTACCTACTTAATGGTAGGCAATCAAGATCAGGAGGAAGCGGCATGACGGCAGACGCCGTCCATCCAAGGACGTTCGGCGCCGGCCCGTCGCGGCGGCACGCGCTCTTCGCGGGGCTCTGCCTGTGCTGCCTGCCGACGCTGGGCCGCGCCGCCGAGAGTTTCGCGATCGAGGAAGTCGGCCCCGGCATCTTCGTCCGTAAGGGCCTGATCGCCGACGCCACCGCCGACAACGACGACGCCATCGCCAATGTCGGCTTCATCGTCGGCAAGACCGGCGTGCTGGTGACGGAATCCGGCGGCAGCCTCGCCGACGGCCGGTGGCTGCGCGCCGAGATCGTCAAGCGCACGGACAAGCCGATCACCCACGTGGTGCTGACCCACGTCCACCCCGATCACGTCTTCGGGGCGGGGGCGTTCGTCCAGGACAAGCCGGTCTTCATCGGCCACGCCAAGCTCACCGAGGCGCTGTCGGCCCGGGGCGAGTTCTATCGCAAGCGGCTGATCGATCTACTGGGCGAGGACCGGACCGGGCCGGTGGTCTACCCGACGATGAGCGTGGCCGATACGGCCGAGATCGATCTCGGCGACCGCCGCCTGACCTTCACGGCCCACGGCCCGGCGCACACCACCTCGGACCTGTCGATGATCGATTCCGGCAGCGGCCTGCTGTTTCCCGCCGACCTGCTGTTCGTGAACCGGATCCCCTCCCTCGACGGCAGCCTCAGGGGCTGGCTCACGGAGATCGAGCGCCTCAAGACCCTGGGTGCGACCCGCGCGGTGCCGGGTCACGGCCCCGTGGCGGTGGACCTCGCCCCGGCGCTCGCCGACCTCTCCGGCTACCTGACCGTCCTGCGCGACGGCACCCGCGCGGCGATCGCCAAGGACGTCCCCATCGAGAAGGCGGTGACCAGCGTGGCCGCGGAACAGCGGGACGCCTGGGCGCTGTTCGACACCTATAACGGCCGCAACGTCACCGTGGCCTACCAGGAACTCGAGTGGGAATAGGTTTCAGGATCCCCATATCCAAAGCAACCGGGAGGCACGCCATGACTCACAGGATCGGAAAGACGCTCTCCACCCTCGGCCTCGGCGTCGTCCTCGCGACGGGCGCCGTCTCCGGCCCCCTCGTCGGGATGGCGCAGGCGGCCGGCGCCTCCGACACCGAGCATGAGCGGGCAGCCCGTTGGCAGGAGATCGCCAAGTCGATCTTCGGCGACCGGCAGATCGCGCAGACCGACAGCCTCGTGAAGATCGACGCGCCGGTCCGGGCGCTCGACGCCGCCCTGGTGCCGATCACCCTGACCATGCCGAAGGACGGTCAGATCAAGGCGGTCTCGCTGATCATCGACGACAACCCGGCGCCCTACGCGGCCAAGTTCGAGTTCGGCCCCGCCGCCGACCCGGCCGAGCTGAAGCTGCGCGTGCGGGTCAACAACTACACCGACATGCACGCCGTGGTGGAGACGCAGGACGGCAAGCTCTACGAGGCCAAGCAGTTCGTGAAGGCGTCCGGCGGCTGCTCCGCCCCGATGGGGATGAGCGACGAGGAGGCCATGAAGGGCATGGGCGACATGCGCCTGAAGTTCGCCGAGACCGCGCCCGGCAAGCCGGTGGAGGCCACGCTGATGGTCCGCCACCCGAATTTCTCGGGCATGCAGATGAACCAGGTGACCCGCGAGTACACGCCGGCGCGCTACATCGACAAGCTCACCGTCTCGGCGGGTGACCGGACCGTCTTCACCATGACGGGCGACATCTCGATCGCGTCGAACCCGGTGATCAACTTCGCCTTCAAGCCGGACGGCAAGCCGATCCAGGTGGCGGCCTCCGACAACCAGGGCGGCCGCTGGCAGCACAGCTTCAACCCGCCGAGCCCGACGAACTGAGCGATGCGGGACTCACGCATGATCGGCCGCATCGCGGCGGCCTGCGCGGCGCTCCTCTGCCTCGCGGCCGCGCCCGCGGATTCCCCGGTCAACGTGCCGGAGCCGGAGGGGCTCTACGCCGGGCCGCCGAAGGGCTATACGCCGTCGACCCTCAAGGGGGCCGAGGCGGTCGATGCGGACGCGATTGCCGCGCTGATGGCGGGGCCGGACAAGCCGGTGCTGATCGACGTGGCGGCGCCCGACCGCAAGCCATCGAACTTCCCCGAAGGCCGCCTCTGGCTGCCGGTGCATCCGTCGATCCCCGGCGCTGTCTGGATGCCGGAGGCCGGGGCCGAGCCCCTGGCGCCGGAGCGCGAGGCCCTGTTCTACGCGCGGGTCGCGGCGCTGACCGGCGGCGACAAGGCGAAGCCCGTCGTGGTGTTCTGCCACGTGGAGTGCTGGGGCAGCTGGAATGCCGGCAAGCGGCTGGTGCAGAAAGGCTACACCGGCGTGCGCTGGTTCCCACAGGGTGTCGAGGGCTGGCAGGAACTGCACGAGACCGCGAATCTGAAAGTCGATCCGGACTGGGCGACGGGAGCCGAGCCGCAGGCGGGGCGCTGACCCGTCGTGTCGGGCCGTGTAAGAACAGCGCGATAAGGCAGGACGCGTGTCTCCCTCCCTTCGCGGGGAGGGTGGCCCTCAAGGAGGGGAGGGCATGCGCGTCCCGGATGAGCTGAGCGAGGATCAAGCCATGTCGCAGGTCGTGCAGTCCCGACGGCTCCGGGCGATCGATATCGGCAAGCGCAAGGCCGAGGGGCGCAAGATCACCGCGCTCACGGCCTACCACGCCCACACGGCCGGCATCGTCGATCCCTATTGCGACTTCATCCTCGTGGGCGATTCCCTCGGCATGGTCATGCACGGGATGGAATCGACGATCCCCGTGACCCTGGAGATGATGATCCTCCAGGCGCAGGCGGTGATCCGCGGCACCGAGAAGGCGCTGGTCGTGGTGGACATGCCGTTCGGCTCCTACGAGGCGAGCCGCGAGCAGGCCTTCCTCAACGCGTCCCGGGTGCTGAAGGAGACCGGTGCCGGCGCGATCAAGATGGAGGGCGGCGCCCATTTCGCCGAGACGGTGGCGTTCTTGGTCCAGCGCGGCGTGCCGGTGATGGGCCATATCGGCCTCACCCCGCAGGCGGTGAACACGATGGGCGGGTTCAAGGTGCAGGGCCGGCTGCCCGACGACGAGCGCCGTCTCCTGGAGGACGCGCGGGCGATCTCCGAGGCGGGGGCCTTCGCCATCGTGCTGGAGGGCATCGTCGAGCCGGTGGCCCGCGCCATCGCGACCTCACCCCGGGTCACGGCCGCCACGATCGGCATCGGCGCCTCGGCGGTCTGCGACGGGCAGATCCTGGTCCTAGAGGACATGCTCGGCCTCTCCGAACGGACGCCGAAATTCGTCCGCCAGTTCGGGAGCCTGCGCACCCATATCGAGGAGGCCGTGAAGGCCTACGCGGAGGAAGTGCGGGCCGGGCGTTTCCCCGCCGAGGACCACACCTACGGGTAAGCCGGCCCGGATGCGCCCGTTCACCGATCCTCCGACCTGAGCCGCCGCGGGAGGGCTCGGCCCATCGGCCTTCCCCCGCAGAGCCCTCGGTGGCCATCGCGGCCTCCGAGGGCGGGCCGGCGCCGACAGCCGCTGCCTCGCGGATGGGCATTGCGCCTAAGCCGGTTGCAATTCCCGCCCCGGTCCGTAATCGTTCCGCTGGTATACCAGATTGCCGAGTCGGCGCGCGTGATGGCGTGCGCGGCCGGCGGGTCGAGCGAGCGAGGGACGCGCGGGGATGTCCAACACGGTTGGCCCGGACGAACAGACCGGCAAAGTCTCCGGCTTTCAGCTGTTCAGGCCGATCCTTGCGGGGGCGACCCTGCGGGAGCGCCTGATCGGCTGCCTCGGCGCGCTCGTCGGCATCACGCTCACCGGCCTGATCTGCGGCTGGTTCTTCGGGCAGGGCCCCCACATTCCCCTCATCGTAGCGCCCATGGGCGCCTCGGCGGTCCTGCTGTTCGCGGTCCCCGCGAGTCCGCTGGCGCAGCCCTGGTCGATCATCGGCGGCAACACGATCTCGGCCTTCATGGGCGTGCTGGCCGCCCACTTCATCACGAACCCCGTCGTGGCGATCGGCGTCGGCGTGTCGCTGGCCATCGCGGCGATGTCGCTCACGCGGTCGCTCCACCCGCCCGGGGGCGCGGCCGCCCTGACGGCGCTGATCGGCGGTCCGGCCGTCACCTCGGCCGGGTTCCTGTTCCCGCTGTTTCCCGTCTGCCTCAACTCGGTGATCCTGGTCGCCCTCGGGATCGCGTTTCACAAGGTCGCGCGGCGCAACTATCCTCACGTGACGGCCAGGGCACCGGTCAACACGCACGGGACGGCCGACCTGCCCCCCTCCATCCGCGTCGGCTTCAGGCCCGAGGATGTCGACGCGGCGCTGCTCGAGCTGCACGAGACCCTGGACATCGACCGCGACGACCTCAACCAGCTCCTGCGGCAGGTCGAGGCCCACGCGCTCCTGCGCACGCAGGGCACGCTCACCTGCGGCGAGGTCATGTCGCGCGACGTGGTGACGGTCGGGTTGAACGGCAGCGCCGCGCGCGCGCGGGAGCTGCTGCTCGCCCACAACATCCGCACCCTGCCGGTGGTGGACGGGGAGGGGCGGCTCGCCGGCACGCTCGGCCTGCGGGAATTGACCCTGCGGGGCGACGGCGCCGTCGCGCAGGCGATGTCCGAGGCCCGGACCGCCGCGCCGGGCGAACCGGTGATCAGGCTGATCGGCTCCCTGACCGACGGCCACGCGCACGCGGTCGTGGTCACGGGCGAGGACCGGCGCATCCTGGGGATCATCACCCAGACCGATCTCCTCGCGACCCTGACGCGCCTGCTCTCGGCCAAGGCCTTCGCGATGCCCGAGCCGGTCGCGCCGTGAGCGGCCGCCCCGGCGACGGGCCCGGCGGCTGGCCCGGGAGTTGCTCAGGATCCCGTGTTCCCGGCGACGCCGGATCCGCGGGATTGAGCCGATGCAAGACGGGCCGCTTCTCCTCCAGGCGCTGCACGCCGCCCTGATGGTGTCGAGCATGATGCTGACATGGCAGGTTTATCGCCTCCACAGGCCGTAGCCGCCACGGGCCCGCGTCCCCTGATTCGAGCCGACCGCGCGCGGTCGGCCCGACCGGCGATGGCCGGGCGGACGTCCCGGCCGCGGCCATGATCCCGCGGTTCCGGGCGGGAGTCAGCCCAGCCGTCGGGACGGAAGCCGCAGGCCCGGCGCCGGACGCTCCAGCAGCACCTCCCGGCGGAATCGCACGAGCCGGGCCGGCCGGCCGGCGGCGCCGCTGGTGACGCTCTCGGTCTCCTCGACCAGCCCCTGCTGCGCCACGAGACGCCGGAAATTCTGCTTGTGCAGCTGCGTGCCCGACAGCGCCTCGACGGTGCGCTGGAGCTGGAGAAGGGTGAATTCCGGCGGCATCAGCTCGAACACCACCGGGCGGTACTTGATCTTGCCGCGCAGGCGCCCGATCGCCGTGGCGAGCACCCGCCGGTGGTCGAAGGCCATGGGCACGCCGGTGGGATCGTTCGGCAGCGCGGGCCCGGGGTTGCCTCTCGCCTCCGGGATCAGGCCGGCCTCGAACAGCAACTCGTAGCGCTCCAGCACCCGCTCCTCGTTCCACGTGCCGCCGTTCATGCCGAAGGTCAGGCCGAGGCGGTCGAGGCGGCGGGTCCGGACGGCGCAATCCTCGGGCTCCGCGGCCCAGGCGGCGAGCCGCGCCTCGATGGCGTCGAGCTGGCGCGGGCGCCCCTGGCGGAAATCCTCGTAGGGCAGGTAGCGGTACCAGTTCTGCCACGCGGCCTCGGCGAGGCCGGCGGGCCGCTCCTCGCGGACGAGGGCCAGGTAGGCGACGGACAGCGAGTGCACCCCCGATTTCTCGGCGGTTCCGGAGCGGTCGCGATCGCCGAAGGTGTAGAGCTGCTCCACGTAGCCGAGGCGCTGGTGCGTCTGCCGCTCCACCCAGGCGCGCAGGCCCCGCTCCAGGGTCGCGTGCTCGGGCACGAGCGGACCGGCCGGCAGGCCGTCCACGCGGCCCGGCGCCTGATCGGGGACGCGGATCGTGAGGGCGCGCGGCTCCCCCTTGGTCGCGGCGACGATCACCGCGACGAGGCCCACGGAGGAGCGCTCCGGCAGGGCCTGCGCCCCGCGCGCACCCGTCTGCACCGCGGCAACACTCATCGTCCCTGACCGCCTCTCCCCTCGGATGCGCCTTAGCCGATCCCGCCTATAGGCGTGCAGGATCGGCGCACGTCAACGCCGCCGTATGACGCCGCTCCCCGGGATGCCGCCCGGAACGCTTGCCAACGCCGATGGGGCTATCCAAACAGGGACGCCCGAGGGCCGGCGCGGGGCCGGACGGGGCGGGGAATGTGCGACAGCGATGCCAGCCAGCGCGAGCGCCGCATCGCCCGGGAGCCGGGCGGTGGACCTGCGGCTCTACGGCCTCCTCGACGTGGGCGTCTGCGGTGCGGACGGGACGCGGCTGGCGCAGCTCGCCGCCGAGGCGGTGGCGGGCGGCTGCACCCTGCTCCAGTACCGCGAGAAGGACATCCCCGACGCCCGCGCCGCGCTGGCGCGGATCCGGGCGATCCGTGAGGCCGTGCGCGGCCGGGTCCCGGTGCTCGTCAACGACCGCGTCGACCTCGCCCTCGCGGCGGCGGCGGACGGCGTGCATCTCGGCCAGGGCGATCTGCACCCCGCCGACGCGCGCCGCCTCCTGGGAGAGGGCGCGATCATCGGCCTCACCCTGAAGAAACCGGCCCAGGCCGACGAGCTGTACCGGTTGCCCGTCGACTACGCCTGCATCGGCGGCGTGTTCGCCACCACCAGCAAGGACAATCCCGACCCGCCGGTGGGCCTCGAAGGCTTTGCCAGCATCGCCTTCCGCGCCCGCCTGGCACGCGGTGCGGGCCTGCCGCTCGGCGCCATCGCGGGGATCGGCCTGGAGAACGCGGCCGCGGTGATCGCCGCCGGGGCGGACGGCATCGCGGTGATCACCGCCCTGTTCGGCGCGGAACCGGTGCGCCAGCGCGCCCGCGACCTGCGCGCCCGGATCGACGCCGCGCTCGCCGAGCGGGCGGGTGCACGATGAGCGGCACCGCCCCCATCGCGGTGACGATCGCGGGCTCGGATTCCGGCGGCGGCGCCGGCATCCAGGCGGATCTCAAGACCTTCTCGGCGCTGGGCGTCTACGGCGCCAGCGTGATCACGGCGCTGACCGCGCAGAACACGACCGGCGTCCAGGCCATCCACGACGTGCCGCCCGATTTCGTGGCCCGGCAGATCGACAGCGTGTTCTCGGATCTCGCCGTGAACGCCCTGAAGATCGGCATGCTGTCGCGGGCCGCGGTGATCGCGGCGGTCGCGGACGGCCTGGAGCGTCACGCCGCCGCGATCCCGATCGTCCTCGACCCCGTGATGGTGGCCACCAGCGGCGACCGGCTGATCGCCGACGACGCGGTGGCGGCGCTCCGGGAGCGGCTGCTGCCGCGGGCCGACCTGATCACCCCCAACCTGCCGGAGGCGGCGGTGCTGCTCGGCGAGGCCGTGGCCGGGGACGCGGCGACGGCGGTGGCCCAGGCCCGCCGGCTCGTGGCTCTCGGCGCCCGGGCGGTGCTGATCAAGGGCGGCCACGGAACGGGGCGCGAGAGCATCGACCACCTCGTCACGGCGGACGGGACCCTGCGGACCCTGTCGGCGCCGCGGATCGCGACGCGCAACACCCACGGCACCGGCTGCACCCTCTCGGCCGCGGTGGCGGCGGGGCTCGCCCACGGCCTGACGCTCCCGGAGGCTGTCGCGGACGCCAAGACCTACCTGACCGCCGCCCTCGCGGCGGCCGACCGCCTCGCGGTCGGGGCGGGTCACGGCCCCGTCCACCACTTCCACGCCGCGTGGCCGTAGGGGAGGCGGATCGGAGCTTTCGGTGCTTCGGCCCTGCCCGCGCCTTGCAACCGGACAGCGATTGCGTTTGAAGAAGCGCACGATCGTTCGGATAACGGAACGGCGCAGGCGGACCGGTGACGATGCAGGATCAGGCGGAACGGCCCGACCGGGGGCGCGGGCGCGACCTGCTGACCGGGGCGCAGGCGCTCTCCGGACAGCTCGGCAAGACCATCCAGCGGCTGCGCAAGGCCTACAACCTCTCGCTCTCGGAACTCGCCGAGCAGTCGGGCGTGGCCAAATCGATCATCAGCCAGATCGAGCGCAACGAGACCAACCCGACGCTCGCGACGATCTGGCGGCTCTCGCAGGCGCTGGACGTGTCCATCGAACGGGTTCTGGCCGCGGGCGACGAGGAACCGTTCATCGAGAAGACCTCCCGGGCGGACACGCCGATCCTCGTCTCGGAGGACGGCAAGGTGCGGCTGGCGATCATCGGCTGGCTCAAGACGATCGAGTGGCTGCAATGGTACGAGGTCGCGGCCGATCCCGGCGGCGTCCTCGACTCGGACCCGCACCAGCGCGGCTCGGTGGAGTCGCTCTCGGTCGCCGAGGGGGCGTTCGAGGTCGAGGTCGGCGGCATCGTGCAACGGGCGCGGGCCGGCGAGACCCTGCGCTATCGCTGCGACCGCCCCCACCTCGTGCGCTGCACCGAGGGTCCGGCGCGGGCGACCATGGTGGTGATCATGAAGGCCGCCGTGATGGAGTGAGCCGGGCTCATCGCCCCGTGTTCACCCAGCGCACCACGTCCGCCAGCACGATGGAAAGCGCCTGATCGAGGGCGCGGGCGCCGTTGCCGGAATCGACCTTGGCCACCGGCACACGGGCCGTGAAGATCCGCGCCGCGGTCACCTTGCCGGTCCCGTCCGTCACGAGCTTCAGCGACAGGTCGACCACGGCCTCGCCGGTCCCGGCCTGGACGTCGAAGGCGCGGATCTCGCTGATCAGCTGGTAATCGGCCACGACCTTGTCGCCGGGCCGGCTCACGGAGCGCAGGCGGCCGGAATTCTCCAGGCTCTGGATGATGCGCGTCTGGATCAGCCGCGGCAGCCGGTCGGCCCACTGGCCGCCGCCCAGGAACGAGAGGGCGCCGCCGGGCTCGCGCACGATGATCCGGTCGGCCTCGAAGGGCTGGATGCTGACCGGCTCCGAGACCGCGATTGACCGGCCCGCCGCGATCGGGCGGCCGGAGGGCGGCAGGGCCGCAAGGTCGAAGGTGAGGGGCGCCGCGCCGCCGCCGCACCCGCCCAGGAGGGCGGCGAGCAGCATAGCGGCAGCGATGTGGGACGAGCGGACCATGCGCACAACCTGAGAGACCCCGCCGACGGGCGGCAGAGCTGTAAAAGCCATGCGGTTAAAACTACCCCGCCCCTGTATCGGTGTCGTGCGCCGGAACACATCGACTGTGCCGCGGGCGATTTCAGCGTCCGCCGTTGTATTCCGGCAACGACGGCTTGCCGCCAAAGATCACCTGGCTCGGGTCGCGCTCCAGGCTGCGCACCGTGCGGTTGAGAGTGCTCAGCGTCCGCTGGCCGTCCCCCGACAGGGCCTCGACCTCCCGGCGGCCGGAGCCGCTCAGGCGGCCGAAATTGGCCGAGATGCTGGCGGTGCGCTTGTCGAGGTTCTCCGACATGGTCCGGAAGGCCTTGCCGGCGTCCCGCACGGAGATCGCGGCGGCGCGGATCTCCGTGAACGTGCTGGACCCCTCCTGGCCGGAGGCCGACCCCAGGAAGCCCTGGGCGCCGTTGAGCACCGCGTCGATCTTGTCGGCCGAGGCGTTGAGCTTGGCGGCGAGCGAGCGGGCATCGTGCACCGCCCCCTCGATGTCGGGGCTGGACTTGGACAGGGCCGCCGAGAAGCGGTCGGCGTTGTCGATCACGTGGCCGAGCTTCGCGCCGTCCACCGCCTTGACCAGCGCCGCGATGTTCGGGCCGGCATCGGCGAGCGTCTTCGAGAAGGTGTCGACGTTGGCGAGGGACCGGCTGATCGCGCCCTCGTTGGCGGAGACGACCCGGTCGAGGCGGGCCAGCATGTCGTCGGCCCGCTGCGCCACCTGGCGGGCGAGCGCCATCATGTCCTGCATGTCGGAGGAATCGGCGAAGATCGTCGGCGGCTCGCCGTTGGCCAGGGGGGTGAGCACCGGCGCGTCGGCGTTGCCGCCCGACAGGGAGATCACCGAGACGCCGGTGAGCATCGCCGAGTCGAGGCGGGCGCGGGTGTCGGCCCGGAGCGGGGTCGCGGGCTCGACCTTGATCTGGGCGAGCACCCGGCGCGGATCCTGCGGGGCGAGGCGGATGTCGGTGACCTCGCCGACCTTGATGCCGTTGAAGTTCACGCTCGAGCCGCGGGAGAGGCCGCCCACCGAGCCCGAGAAGACGATGCGGACGGTCTGGCTGACTTGCCGCGAGGACCCCCCGGAGAGCCACAGCACGGTACCGAAGCCCGCCAGGATGACGGCGATGGTGAAGGCCCCGATGAGGGCGTAGTTCGCGCGGGTTTCCATGCGCTCAACCTGCTCTTCTGCCCGGCGGAGATCCGGCCGGGCCTCTGGCCCCGGCTCCCCGAGGGGGGCGGGGCAGGATCTGGGTGGGACGGCGCTCACGCATGGGCTGCGGCGCCGCCCGTGGCGATGGTCCGGGCGCGCTTGCCGTGGAAGTAGGAGCGCAGCCAGGGATGGTCGCTCGCCAGCATCTCGTCGATCGTGCCGGCCGCGATGATCTGGCCGTCGCCGAGCGCCGCGATGCGGTCGCAGGCGGTG